>PVBE010049220.1_pt1 | contig 156296 bp, 149 predicted proteins | sample 1631181 | NCBI WGS metagenome assembly PVBE01 (sample SAMN08397723, study PRJNA350692) | Marine metagenome, whole genome shotgun sequencing project. | isolation source: water | place: Pacific Ocean | collected 2012-04
AGGTTTTGCATTGAAAATTGACCCACCCAGTTGGCCTGATTATGGCTCAGGTTTTGCCTTTTTTCTTGCCTTTTGTCTCCTTGTTATTGGTCGATGAGTTTTTGAGCCGATAACTGTCATTGCCGGTCTCCAGGATGTGGTTTACCCCACATCCATGCCCACATAGTGCCCGGATTGCTCAGGACAGGCAAGGATCGGTGTAGACTTGTAACAGCGGGGGGTTGGGGGTTCTATATAAGTGACAGAGATCAGTCAGGACTGCTCAGGAAATCACTCAACATTTTGTACCTGCTCACGCATTTGTTCAATAATCACCTTAAGGTCAACGGCAGCCTGGGTTGTTTGCGTGTCAGCGGATTTTGAGCCGAGCGTATTGGCTTCCCGATTAAGTTCCTGCATTAAAAAATCCAGCCGCCGGCCGGCCGGTTTCTCAACGCTGAGTGTATTGCTGACTTCTGCAACATGCACCTTCAGTCGATCGAGTTCCTCACTGACGTCAAGTTTTTGCGCGATGATGACCAGTTCCTGCTCAAGACGATCGTTGTCAATCTGCGTTTCCAGTGACTCAATTTTCTTCTCGAGTCGCTGGCGAATTCCGCTCAAAACCTCGGGCAGGCGTGCGTTAACCCCGGCTGCAAGTGCAATCACTTCGGCGCAACGGGTCTCGAGCATGGCATGAATTTTTTCTCCTTCCCTGGCGCGATTATCAGCCAACTGGGCGATTGCCGAGGTCAGGATTTCCCTGGCAGCGGGATACAGGGAGTCCGGTATTATTTCTTCTTCTTCCATCACCCCCGGCATACGCACCACTGCTGCCGGATCAATCGGAGCCGGGTCTGCAAGCAGCGCTGTGACAGTCTCAAGTTGTTCGATGACCTGTCGGGCTTTTTCGATGTTGATGTGTCCGGCAACCGGTTTATCGGTGAGCCGTTTAAATGACAGGGATACATCGACTTTGCCGCGTTTCAGGCGAGCTGCAACAATGGTACGCAATTCCTGTTCGATGGTCCGGAAACCTTCAGGTAGTTTAAACTGGATATCGAGGTAGCGGTGATTAACCGAGCGAACTTCCAGTTGTAACTGGCCATCAGGAGTTTGTATCTCCGTGCGACCAAATCCTGTCATGCTATTGATCATTGCGAGTAACTGTCTTGCAGAATAAATATTGCCATATTGATCTCTTATGATGCCATGCCTTGCCAATGAGTACAGAATATTTGTCACACGGGTATACCATACACTTATGACAATAATTGCATGCAAGGCCATTGTAGGGGGCTTACACTGGGCGGATGTTGTGCTGGTGATGGGTCGGCGTAGTTTACCAACAGATTGTTTCGGAGAATGAGTTTGCAGACAGAGCATGCAGTACTAAGCCTGATAGGAGGCCGTGAGGAAAATCAGGATAGGGTACTGGTAGTGGCCGGGGATAGTGCTTCATTGCTTATCGTTATTGATGGTATGGGCGGTCATGCGGATGGCGCCAGGGCTGCGGAAGTTGCCAGTCAGAGTATCGGTGAGGCATTCAGGCAGGTATCGCATCCTGTTATTGACCCGCAGGGATTTTTGCATCTGGCGATCGGTCAGGCACATCAGGACCTCGTGGCGCTCGGCAATGGGGTCAGCGTTGAGGCTCGGCCACGGGCAACGTGTGCGCTCTGCCTCTTACAGGACGGGGGTGCTTACTGGGGGCATGTCGGCGATAGTCGGATTTACCTGCTGCGCAATCAACAGGTTCTGGAGCGAACACGTGATCACAGCCACGTCGAGTTATTGCTGCAGGAAGGGCTGATTACGGAAGAGGATCTCATCGATCACCCGATGCGAAATTTTGTAGAGTGCTGTCTTGGCGGTGAGATAATCTTGCCCGGCATGAATATCACCAGTCAGAAAAAACTATTGCCCGGCGATACTTTGCTGGCGTGTACTGATGGTTTCTGGTCAGGGTTAAGCGATGAGGATATTGCCAGTATCACTGGCGTCGGCAACGGTGGGTTGGACGAAGGTCTGCGCCGCCTCGGAGAGCAGGCGGTTCAAGCTTGCGGACAGTATGCTGACAATGCCTCTGCTGTCGCATTGCACAGGATTGGTTGAGGCCGCGCAGGAAGCAAAGAAAAGCAGATGAGGTTATGACAGAAGTGACAATTGAACGACCCAGCCGACGGTTAGCTGATGAACTACGCAACGTATCCTTCGAACCTGGCTATACGGTCAATGCAGCAGGATCGGTACTGGCCGTGTTTGGCGGGACGCGGGTGTTGTGCACGGCAAGTGTGGAGCCAAAGGTGCCGCGATTTTTACGCGGCAAAGGTCAGGGATGGATTACGGCGGAATACAGCATGCTGCCGGGATCGACGCATACGCGTTCGAACCGGGAAGCAAGCCGTGGCAAGCAATCAGGCCGAACACTGGAGATTCAACGGTTGATCGGCAGATCACTCAGGGCGGTATGTGATCTGGAAGCTCTGGGCGAGCTTACGATTACGCTGGATTGCGATGTGCTGCAGGCTGATGGCGGTACACGTACTGCGTCGATCTCCGGTGCCTTTATCGCCTTGACAATAGCCATAGAAGGACTGTTGCAGGCTGATGTCCTGCAACAGAATCCTTTGCATGGTCAGGTAGCGGCGATTTCAGTCGGCATCTACAACGGGATGCCGGCGGTAGATCTGGACTATGCCGAGGACTCGGTAGCTGAAACCGATATGAATGTCGTGATGAAAGATGCCACTTCTTTTATTGAAATTCAGGGCACGGCTGAAGGCCACGCATTCCATCGTGACGAATTGAATACCTTGCTTGATTTGGCAGTCGGCGGTATTCAGGCGGTACAACGCGAACAGAACACGGCACTCGACAGATGGCGGGCGGGGTAGCCCTGCGCATCATTCTGGCAACCGGCAACCCCGGTAAGTTGCGCGAGCTGCAGAAACTGCTCGGTGAGCGGTTTGAGCTTGTGCCCCAAGCCGAACTCAATATCTCGCCGATTGAAGAAACCGGCCGTACATTTGTCCAAAATGCTTTGCTAAAGGCCCGTCACGCGTCAAGCGAGTCAGGATTGCCGGCAATTGCCGATGATTCGGGTCTCGAGGTTGATGCCCTGGGAGGTGCACCGGGCATCAGGTCGGCCCGCTATGCCGGCAGCGATGCAACCGATGAGGAAAATAACCACAAATTGCTTGCGGAGCTGGGGGCTTGCCCTGAGATTGATCGTACGGCCCGGTTTCGCAGCAGCATGGTTTATGTGCGCGCGCCGGATGATCCTGAGCCGTTTGTTGCAGAAGGTGTCTGGGAGGGGCGGATACTGGATTCGCCGCGGGGTACGGGTGGTTTTGGCTATGATCCGTTGTTTCTGGATGAGTCGGCGGGGCTGACCGGCGGCGAACTTGGTGCGGATGACAAGAATCGCCGCAGCCATCGTGGTCAGGCGGCGCGTAGGCTCAGCGCAATGCTCGTCACAGGTCGGATTGATGCAAAAGTAAAATGAGTTTATTCACAATGATTACAGTTTACTATGAATTCATTGAGATTTACGTCGGAAAGGTCAGATTGCGCACTCTAAATGATTTATAAGTATCTGTTTTATATAGATTAACAATAATTTATCAAATCTTGTGCAAAATTGTATTTTTGCTTGTTTGTTCGGTTATTAGCTGTTAATAGCATTGGTTATCAACAGAGTTATCCACAGATGTTGTGGATAATGAACAACAACTTGCGAGTCATGCTGACAACCGTTATCCTTCCGCGCCCTTGCAAGTGGTTCGCAGCAACATCAGCAGGTTGAGAAGAGAATAATGAAGTCCGGTATTCATCCCCCATATCAGGAAATCAAAGTTGTTTGCAGTTGCGGCAATGAATTTCACACCAAGTCGACGCTGACTGATGAATTACATATCGATGTCTGTTCTGCTTGTCACCCTTTTTACACTGGTACTCAGAAGATTGTTGATACGGCCGGTCGGGTTGACAAGTTCCGCCGCAAATACGGTATGTAGCTCAAGCGGCGCACAGGCTCCGGCAGGCGGTACGTGAATTCCCCATCTGTGCAAGATATCTCGGCGTAACCTATAATAGTCGGTCTCTCTTTTGGGATGATTTAGTCTGAGGCAGCGATTTGCATCCGTCGTGTTACGCTGCGCTTTAATCTATTGTTGATGGCTAAGGCTACGAAGGCCCGGAAATAACAGCTTATCCGGCGCAGGTGGGAGACCTTGTGTCTGTAGTGGGAGCTAAAATAATCATATGAGTGGCAAAACCTTTTTATTGCAAAATCCTGAGACGGACGATCAGGTGGAGCTTAACGTCCACTCGGGTACCGTTGGGCCTGACGTATTGGATATTCGATCGCTGTATGCATCAACCGGCACATTTACCTATGACTCGGGATTTGCGGCGACCGCCAGTTGCAAGAGCAAGATCACCTATATTGATGGCGGCAAAGGCTTGTTGATGTACCGGGGCTACCCGGTCGAGCAACTCGCTGAAAAGAGCTCATTCATCGAGGTCTGCTACCTGTTATTGTACGGTGAACTGCCGTCTGCGGATGAACTGGTCAAGTTCGATGAAACCGTTCGCATGCACACGATGCTCAATGAAACGATGCTACGGTTGTTTGACGGCTTTCGTCACGATGCGCATCCAATGGCCATGGTTGCCGGCGTGGTTGGGTCGATGTCTGCGTTTTATCACGATACAACGGATATTTATGATCCGCGCCACCGGGATATTTTTGCCCACCGGATTCTCGCCAAGATGCCGACTATTGCGGCAGCAGCTTACAAGCATTCGGTGAGTCAGCCGTTTGCTTATCCGCGTAACGACCTGAGCTACGCGAAAAATCTGTTACATATGTTCTTTGATGTTCCAACCGAAGCATACGAAGTTGATCAGGTTGCGGCCGAGGCACTGGATCTGCTGTTTATTTTGCATGCCGATCATGAGCAGAATTGCAGTACCTCGACGGTGCGTATGGCCGGCAGTTCAGGTACCAATCCTTATTCGGCAATCGCCGCCGGTATTGCCGCGCTCTGGGGTCCGGCTCATGGTGGCGCCAATGAGGCCGTACTGAACATGCTGGAGCAGATTGGTTCTGTCGACCAAATTGACAAGTTTGTCAACAAGGCCAAAGACAAGAATGATCCGTTCCGACTCATGGGTTTTGGTCACCGGGTTTATAAGAATCATGATCCACGTGCGACGATCATTCGTGGCGCATGTCACAAGGTTCTGAAGCAGCTTGGTCGTACAGACTCACCGTTGTTCGAACTGGCACTGAAACTTGAGGAAATCGCACTTAAGGATGAGTTTTTCATCGAGAAAAAGCTTTATCCCAATGTGGATTTTTATTCCGGCATTATCTATCGCGCCCTCGGGATTCCAACCTCAATGTTCACCGTCATGTTTGCAATTGCACGCACGGTTGGCTGGGTTTCCCATTGGCGGGAGATGATTGTTGATCCGGATGGACGGATCAGCAGACCGCGCCAGTTGTATACCGGGCCGGTCGCACGTGACTATGTAGGGATCGACAAGCGCTAACTATCCGGGGCTTTATTCCCGTCTGTTGCGGTAGTGGCCGCAGCTGCAATTGTTGCTGTTTCCCTGCGCAGCCTTAGCCCTGTAGCGCCTCGACTTCCTGAATTCCAGCGCGCGGCATGGGTTTGCCGTCAATAGGACTCAAGGGCGAGCGGCGGCGCTGTTTGATTGAAAACACGCTGGCAGTGCAATCAAAATCGAGGGTTCTGAACCGGTACCCGGGAAATTGTTCGGCTTCCCCACGGCGAAACTGGTGGCGAAGCTGGATTGAGTGATGTGCACAGCCGAGTACGTCCAGTGTAACGCCGATGGTTTCAGGTAAGTCGCTGAACAGGTGTAAGTCGATAGACGAGAAGTCCGTCGCCGTTCCGTTCAGAACCGGTCCGACGAGTCGGGCGTTATAGATTTCCAGTGCGCGCATAATGGCTACTGCAGCCCGGCGCAATTCAGCGAGTAACGCCGGATGATCGTCACCACGAAAGATACGATTGCGTTCGGTCAGCGCCTGTTCGATTTCCTCGTTACTTGGCAGACGTGTGCTGCCGGTTGCCAGGCCAAGGCGTTCAGCGGCTTTGTCCTTGGCGCTGCGAAAACTGGCCAGACCCTGTTCCTGGATGATTCGCGCCGCTTCATTGGCAATAGCTGCACGCCGGTTATCAGTCCGGAATTGAGTGCGCCTGGTCAAAAAATATCCTCGTCATTATCGTCGTTACTGCGTTCGCTGCTAAAGTTAATGGGTGAATCGGTGTCACCGGATTGCCGTTCAGGGACGTGACCTTCACGAAAGAGCTCAAACCGTGCGCCCGAGTAACCGGCAGGCGCCACCAGCCCGGATTCAGGAACGATACGAGCGGTGATAATACCCGCTGGTCGCGGAATCGTAGCGTCTCGCGTCCCGGCCAGAGTATCCTGCATGAAGTACTTCCAGATTGGTAATGCGGTTTTAGCGCCCGTTTCACCTTCACCGAGTGTCCGAAGCGGATCATCGAATCCGACCCAGGCGGTAGCGACAATATCGCCGTTGAAGCCACTAAACCAGGCGTCTCGCCGTTCATTTGAGGTGCCGGTTTTACCGGCAAGGTCCTTGCGCCCAATCGTGCGTGCACGTTTACCGGTGCCGCGCTGAATGACATCCTGCATCATGCTGTAGATCAGGTAGGCATTTTCTGCTGTGATCGCGCGTTCAGGCAAGTTGCCGGCCAGGGCGGAAAACAACGGCGCATTGGCAGCTGTGGCCCGCCATGTCAGGCCGTGATCGGTCATGGCGGCAAGATTTGGATAAGGCGGAATTTCGCTTACAAGCGCCGGTTCGGTTATCAATGAACTGTTTACGATTGAACCATCGTCGGCAGTAGTCGACGGTTCTTCCATCACCTCGGTCGGAGCAAAGCGGCGGACTTCGGGCAACCCAATTGTCGACCCACAGTTGTGGCATACAAAGGCCACTTCCTCGTGGAAAATAATTTTGTTGTCAGCATCGTAAACCCTTTCGATCAGGTAGGGTGTGGTGCGAAACCCGCCGCTGGCAAATGCTGCATAGCCGGCGGCAACATCCTGCGGTGATGTGCCGCCGCTACCCAGTGCGAGCGACAAGTTTCGTGGCAGCGCGCTTGCCGGTATGCCAAATTTTTTAATATGTTGAATAGCCGGGCCCAGGCCGGTGCTGCGCAGTATGCGTACTGAGACCAGGTTTAGAGATTTGATCAGCGCTTCGCGCAGCCGAATCGGACCATGAAACTTGCGCGAATAATTTTCCGGGCGCCAGGTGTCTTCCAGTCCGCTATCATCGAATACTACCGGGGCATCATTGACGAGAGTCGCCGTCGTGAAGCCATTTTCAAGGGCTGCAGAATAAATAAAGGGCTTGAACGATGAGCCGGGTTGGCGCTTACTTTGTACAGCGCGGTTAAATTTACTGACGGAGAAGTCAAAACCACCTACCAGTGCAATGGTTGCACCGTCGCTGGGATCAAGGGCGACAAATGCACCCTGAACCCGGGGCATTTGTGTCAGTTGCCAGCCCTTGTCGGCGGTAGGGCGCAAGCGAACCAGGTCGCCGATTGTGACGACATCATTAATTGACTGTGGCGTGTTGCCAATGGTGTCGTCGTCAATGTGTGGACGCCATTTCATGCTGTCCCATGCGACCCTGACGCGGCCGGCATCCTCGATATACAGCAGTGCTGAATTGTTGTCATCCGTGCTGAGTACGATGGCATTATGCAGTCCCTTGGGCTTGGGCTGCGAAAGGTCGTGCAACAACTCTGTCAGTCGCGTGTCGTCCAGTCCGACAGCAGCATGCTGCTCGCCATCGGGGAGCGATTTTTCGACCTCAAGCCCGGCATCCTGACCGGGCGCAATAAGCAACGGATCCAGTACGTTGCGGGCAACCGGGCCACGATAACCATGGCGACGGTCATACTCGAACAAGGCTGTGTGCAGCGAACGGTTTGCCGACTCTTGCAGCTCTGCATTGATTGTCGTGACAACCTTGTAACCCCGGGTATAAGCCCCGAGCCCGTATTTTCCGACCATCTCGGCGCGCACCATCTCGGTTACATATGGTGCATGCAACTCGACTTTCGGGCCGTGCAGGCGGGATTCCATCGGCAGGGCCAGTGCCTCGTCGTGCTGGTCCTGCGTAATAAATTCAAGTTCAAGCATACGTCGCAAAACATAAGCCCGGCGTATTGAAGCGGCTTGAATATTTTTTACCGGGTTCACTGAGGAGGGCGCCTTGGGCAAGGCAGCAATCGTTGCGGCTTCAGCAATATTAAGTTGCTGCAGCGATTTACCAAAGTAAACTTCGGCTGCGGCACCGACGCCGTAAGCGCGTTGCCCGAGGAATATTTTATTCAGGTATAACTTGAGAATTTCCTGTTTGGAAAATTCATTCTCTATTTGTACGGCCAGGATCAGTTCCTTGGCCTTTCTCACGAAAGAACGTTCCCGATCAAGGAAGTAATTACGTGCAAGTTGTTGGGTAATGGTGCTGCCGCCCTGACTGCGGGTGCCGGTACGCACCAGGTTGATCACTGCGCGGGCAATACCCTGATAATCATATCCGGGATGTTCGAAGAAACGGTCATCTTCCGCTGCCAGGAACGCATTGATAATAATGTCCGGGATCTCTTCATAAGATGCCGGGATACGCCGCTTTTCACCGATTTGTGCCATCAGGCGGCCGTCCCGGGAGAAAATGCGTAATGGTGTTTGCAGTTCGATATCCCGCAAAATTTCGGCCGAAGGCAAACTGGGCGCCAGGTAAAAATAAGCGCCGGAGATGATTGTCAGCACCACAATAATTCCGCTGACCGCCAGAGCGCCCAGTAGTGGCCAGATTTCTTTGAGCCTGTCCATAGTCATTGATGCTTGATTTGCCGGAGCATATTGTAGATTTTCCTTAATCGGATATCACGGTGTCGAAAAGCAGAGCCAATCCCTTGCCATGTAAGGGTCGATTATGCATATTAGCCACGGGTTGTGGGCAAACTTACTGAAAGGTGGGGGCGCAAAGCTACCGGTCTAAGGGACTACAAGGGCTGTGACGAGTTGGAATGTTGCGGCCGGGTCTGAATCCTAGGACAGCGGGGCTGCCGATCTGCAGGGTCATCAGGGTCCGCGGCAGTCGTTTCTCTCCAGTCAGATTTTCCCGTCAGATTGTGCTACTGCGCCAGCAAGGTGTCTGGCGCGCGTTGAATATGCCCACCGGTGATATATATGTGTGGAAAAGTGTGAAGTAGTCGCGGTTGCTTTATATGCAATTCGATATATAGTTAAATTGGTTATCTAAGGTACTTAACCACTTTTTTTACGCAAGCTACGGACTTAGAAGGGAAAAAAGTGATTTTCAGCCCACGTTCAAAGTCTTTGATCGGACTTGACATAACAACGTCATCGATCAAGCTGCTGGAATTGGCAACGAGCGGTAAAACGCATCAGCTGGAGTGCTATGCCGCTGAAGCGACACCACCAAACTCTATTAATGAGAAGAGCATTGTCGACGCTGATGCAGTCGGTGAAGTGATTCGTCGTGCTGTTAAGCGTTCCGGATCAAATACACAGAATGTTGCAATTGCGATCAGTGGCGATGCTGCAATTACAAAAGTTATTCAGATGCCGGCGAATCTTAGTGAGAATGACCTTGAGGGTCAGGTTGAGATTCAGGCGGATCAATATATTCCTTTCCCGATGGAAGAAGTCAGTTTTGATTTTGAAGTGATGGGATCTTCGGAAAATGATCCGGAGATGAATGATGTGCTGCTTGTTGCAACACGCACCGAGAATGTTGAGCAACGACGAGCCGCTGTAGAGGCGGCTGGATTAACAGTCAAGGTTATCGATGTTGAAGCATTTGCACTCGAAAATGCCTGTACTTTGCTTTCACATCAGATGCCTGATGGTGGGCATGATCATTTGATTTCGATTATTGATTTTGGTGCGAGTAATACTACCTTTAGCGTATTGCAGGATCTGCGTGTCATCTATACTCGTGATTTCTCATTCGGTGGCCAGCAACTTACCGAAGAAATTATGCGTAGCTACGGACTCAGTCTCGAAGATGCAGGTCGGGCCAAGAAAGAAGGTGGTTTGCCAAGTAACTATCAGCCTGAGGTACTCGATCCGTTTATTGACGACATGACCCAACAGGTCAGTCGCTCGATGCAGTTCTTTCTTGCTTCGGCGGGTGGGCGTGATCAGCCGGAGCAGATCCTGGTTCTGGGCGGTTGTGCGAATATTCCCGGTGTGGCCGATGTGATTTCCAGCAAAGTTGGAGTTCCGACGGAAATTGGTGATCCTCTGGGTCACATGAAGGTTTCGTCAAAGGCGAAAGCGCAGGGCGTGCACGGAGATGCAACCGCTTTGCTAACCGCCTTTGGACTCGCGTTACGGAGCTTCGACTGATATGCCACGCATTAATCTATTGCCATGGCGTGATGAGCAAAGGACTGAGCGCCGTAATCAATTCTTTATCGCGCTGGGTGCTGCTGTAGCCGTAGCCGCGCTGATTATTCTGATCGGCAACCTGATGTTCGGCAGTATCATCGGTCACCAGCAAGATCGAAATAGAATGTTGCAGTCTGAAATCGATTTACTGAATATCAAAATCAAGGAAATTATCGATCTTGAGGATCAGAAGGATCGATTGTTGGCCAGAATGGAAATCATCGAACAGTTGCAGCGCAGTCGTCCCGGTATCGTGCATGTTTTTGAGGAACTCGTCACGACGTTACCAAACGGCGTATTCTTGAGTGCGGTCAAACAAAATGGTTCACGAATCGAGATCGTCGGTTCGGCCGAGTCGAACACCCGGGTTTCGGCGTTGATGCGTAATATTGACGGTTCAGATTGGTTGAGTTCACCGGATCTGGAAGTTGTTGAGGTTAAACCAGAAGTTGCAGGAAGTGGCCGGCGCGCCAGTGAATTTACGGTTTTTGCCAGGTCACTAATGGCTAAAAAAGGTGAAGGGCAAGAAGAAGAGGGGGGATTAGAATGAACTTCCTCGAAGAACTACAGAATCTGGATTTCAATGATATAGGCCGTTGGCCGCTATTGTTTCGCGTATTATTTGTCAGCCTGTTTTTCATTTTTGCCGTCAGCGGTGGGTTTTATTACTTCGTCTATACCGCTCAGATGCCACGACTCGAACGCGCCGAGCAGGAAGAACAGGAATTACGCATTTCATTTGAGCAGAAGCAGAAAAAGGCGGCAAATTTTTCTGCCTACAGTGAGCAACTCGCAGAGATCGAACGTTCTTTCGGTACCATGTTGCGTCAGTTGCCGGGCAAGACGGAGATTCCGAATTTACTGGTCGATATCTCACAAACAGGCCTGGCCGCCGGGCTGCAGGAAGAACTGTTCCAGCCGGTTGCTGAGTTACAGAAAGATTTTTATGCTGAGAAGCCGATTAAGATACGCCTGAAAGGCACCTATCATGAGTTTGGCCGGTTTGTCAGTGATATCGCCGCATTGCCGCGTATTGTGACGCTGCATGATATTGCCATTAAACAGGTGCGTAGCGGTGACAATTCAGGGAATGGCAAACTGATACTCAATGTTACAGCCAAGACCTATCGCTATCTCGATGAAGACACTGAAATGGAGAACGCAGGGTGACGGGTGTGGAGCCAAGCATGCGGTTGTTGACCAGGTTGCCGGCAGTTTTGGCAGTGTTGGCACTGACGGCTTGTGGTGGCGGCATGAGTGATCTTGAGCAATATGTCGCTGCTGTCAAGCAGCGGCCAGGCGGTCGTATCGAACCACTGCCGCAGATCAAGCCTTATGAGACATTTGATTATCAGGCCAGTAAGCAGCGTTCGCCATTTGTGCGGGATCAGTCGGCCGACGAAAGCGGGGTGATGAAAGGCCCCACGCCGATCAAGAATCGTAATAAAGAATATCTTGAACAGTTTCCGCTGGATACCCTGAACATGGTTGGTACGCTGAATCGCAAAGGCAAGACTTATGGACTTGTGCAAACCAGTGATGGGTTGGTGCACCGTATTCTGCCCGGAAATTATGTCGGACAGAATGATGGTCGCGTTATTTCTATAACGGAGGGCAGGATTGAGATTGAAGAACTGGTATCGAATGGTATCGGGAATTTTTTCAAGCGTAGTGCCGGGATTGGAATTGATTAAATTTTTTCCGGAAGTCGTTGGCTCTCCGGATGGTTGATTGAACGACAAGCGCCCTCTGCGGGGGTTTGGGAGTACTTGAGAATGAGCACAGTTAGGCCGGATCAGAACTTTATCAGCAGGTATGCGTGCGTAGTCGGCAGCGGTCGTCTGTTGATGAGTTTGTATTGTGTCATCGCCTTCGGACTGACGGCGGCTACTGCTGCAACAGTCGGGGATACGCCAAACAGCCTCGATGACATCGAGATACGCACACTCCCAGGTAATCGCATTGAACTGAGGCTGGTGACCTCTGGTAATGCGCCCGAGCCACTGGCTTTTACAATTGATGAGCCGGCGCGTATCGCCATTGATCTGCGCAATACTGTGCTGGGTCTGAAATCACGACGTAAGGACGTCGGGATAGGCGCTCTTGACACAATTCTGGCAGCTGAAGCCAATGGACGTACGCGAGTTGTTCTGAATCTTGATGTCTTGGTTGGCTACCAGACCCGGGTTGAAGACAACAGCATCCTGATCACACTTGATAGTGCGGTGGGCAGTGGAATGACCGCTATAGCTGCGGCACCGAGCCTGCTACCGAAACAAGCCTATGTGGGCAGCGGGCTTATCGAGAGGTCGATTGAAAGCATTGATTTTCGGCGCACCGAAGCCGGTGCTGGCCGGCTTGTAGTTGCATTGTCTGATATTGGTACGGCAATCGATGTCCAGCGTACGGCCGACCAGGTGGTATTGAATTTTACCGGTACCGATTTGCCCAATGCATTGATGAAGCGACTCGATGTGCTGGATTTTGCAACACCGGTGACGACGATCGACATCATGCGGGTGGGCAACGATACTCGCATCGTGCTATCGGCTACAGGCAGTTTTGCCGAGCTGGCCTACCAGTCTGACCTGGTCTTCAGTGTCGAGGTACAACCGGCTGCAGAGGAACAGAAAAAGGCAGTTGCGCCGACATTATTCAGCCCTGATCACGTCTATGAAGGCGAACGACTGACACTTAATTTTCAGGATATCGAGACTCGTGCGGTATTGCAGTTACTGGCTGATGTCAGCGGCCGCAACATCGTGGTTTCAGATACCGTTCAGGGCAATGTTACCTTGCGCCTGCAGGGCGTACCGTGGGACCAGGCGCTGGACATCGTGCTGGCCACCAAGGGTCTGGATATGCGTCAGAACGGCAACGTTATTATTGTTGCCCCGGCCGAAGAAATCTCTGCGCGTGAACTTGCCGATCTTGAATCGCGCAAAGAGATCAGCGAGCTTGCTCCACTGGTGGCCGAGTATGTGCAGGTCAACTATGCCAAGGCCAGTGAACTGGCCGATCTGATTTCCGGCGGTAGCGGCGGTAACGCATTGCTGTCGGATCGCGGTTCAGTGGGGATCGATGATCGTACCAATACGCTGTTGTTGCAGGATACGATCGAAAGTATTGCGTCGATTCGCAGACTTGTCGTGACACTCGATATTCCGGTGCGCCAGGTATTGATCGAATCACGGATTGTTATTGTGAATGATGATTTTAGCCGTGACCTCGGCATTCGATGGGGTGCAACCGTCGTTCAGGAAGGCGGCGGTGCCGTATATACCACGACCGGTCGGGCCAGCGGCACAGACAGTATGATTAATGATGCTGCGGAGAACATGAATGCGAGCGGCTCGCCGTTCCCGGTCGGTATCCCCAGCCTTGATGACCGGTTTAACATCAACCTGCCGGTGGCCAATCCTGCCGGTCAGTTCGCACTGGCAATTCTCGATGACGATTACCTGATTGATCTCGAGTTGTCTGCGGTGCAGGCCGAGGGCCGCGGCGAGGTCATCTCGTCACCGCGGGTTATTACAGCCAATCAAAAGGAAGCGACCATTAAAGAGGGTGTCGAGATTCCCTATCAGGAATCATCCTCCAGTGGCGCGACCACCACCCAGTTCAAGGAAGCGGTTCTAAGCCTGACGGTGACCCCGCAAATTACCCCGGATGACCGGATCATCATCGACCTGCTGGTGACCAAGGACAGTGTCGGCGAGACCGTGACGACCGAGCGTGGGGGCTCGGTACCGAGTATCGATACGCGTTCGATCGAGACGCAGGTGCTGGTTAACAACGGACAGACCGTCGTACTCGGCGGAATCTATGAAACTGAACAGAGAGAAACAGTGACCAAGGTGCCGTTGTTCGGCGATATCCCGTTCCTGGGTGTGTTGTTCAGGTCTACGCGGGTAAAGTCTGAAAAATCGGAACTATTGATTTTCGTGACGCCAAAAATACTAAAAGAAGGCTCGAGTATTTATTAAGGATGGGTCGTAGCGCATTTACGGCAAAAGGATACACAGTATGAAGAGGCTTCAAGCTTGGCTGATCATTTTCGCGGCGGCGTTTATCACGGCATGCGGCGGCGGTGACAATACAATGCTCAACACGACCAGCGAAGCAGGTGGCGGCGGTGATGATTCTGATCCGGTAGTGGAGATGGGCAGCGGTAATCCGCAGGCCTTTTCGGCTGGAGTGATCGAAGTGGCGGTGCCCAGCCTGGCGGCTGGCGGCTCGTCGAGCCTGACAGTTACTTTCGTAACCGTCGCCGACCCTGCAGCATTGTTCACGGGTTTGGTAGAGGTGACGTTCTCGTCGCCGTGTATTGCCAGCGGCCTGGCGACAATTACCGGTGCGAATGTCGTCGGCAACACCGCACAGACCGATACGGGCATAGCGACTGTAACCTACGGTGCAACCGGGTGTAGTGGCGATGATGTCATCACGGCTAGCGCTACTGTCGACGGGATACAGCGGTCGGCGGTCGGCGCTGTAACCGTCGCCGCATCGACGGTTGGTTCGATCGAGTTCGAATCGGTTTCGCCGGCCCAGATCGGCCTGCGGGGCACCGGTGGTATCGGCATCGCCGAGACATCGACCGTGGTTTTCAGAGTCGTTGATTTGACCGGCGGCCCGTCAATCGGCCGTAATGTTTCGTTTTCATTGAATACGACGGTCGGCGATATTACGTTGTCGCCAACCACGGCGATCAGCGGGGCCGACGGGCGGGTGCAAACCGTTGTTCAGTCCGGCACCATCGCCACCTCGATCCGGGTAACGGCGACAGTGACCGATGTCACGCCAACCATCGGTTCGCAATCCAGCGAACTGGTCATTACGACCGGCCTGCCGGACCAGAACAGCGTGTCGCTGGCGGTCGCCGTGCATAACGTTGAAGGCTTGGATCTCGATGGTACGTTGAATGAGGTTACCGTCCGCTTGTCCGACCGCTTCAATAACCCGGTTCCTGACGGAACTGCCGTGACGCTGAGTACCGAGGGTGGCCAGATAGCCGGAGCGTGTACGACGACAACGGATGCAACCACCTCCGGTGTCTGTACCGTGAACTGGGTTAGCCAGAATCCGCGACCGATTGAGAAACTGCCGTCTCGCGCCGGTCGTGCCACGATTTATGTCACGACGATTGGCGAGGAAAGTTTTGTCGACGTCAATGGCAGCGGCTTTTTCGATGACGATGATACCTTCACGGATCTCGGCGAGCCGTATCTTGATGAGAACGAAAACGATGGCTACGACCTGGGGGAACCGTTTGTTGATTTTGATAACAGCGGCGATTACACCGGGCCGGATGGCCTGTTTAGTGGCTTGCTGTGCGGCGGCCCGGATGGTTCAGCTGATACGCTTAACCGTTGTTCACCCAATCCAACAATGGCGATAAGCGCCAGTAACCTGATTATCATGTCCGGCAGCACTCCGGTGATTACTTTGCTGACGGCAAACCCGCATGCCTCCACAGGAGACACAATCTGTTACTGGATTCGTGATGTGAATGATCAGCCGATGCCGGCCGGCACTACGGTTAAAGTCACGACCTCGAACGGCCCTGTGGTCGGCCCCTCTTCTTTTACCGTGCCCTCGAAGACAGATGATTCGCAAGCTGCGAATACTTATTGTTTCTCTGTTGCTGAAGCTGAGCCAACCAGTTCACCGGTTACAGGTAATATGTTTCTCGAGGTTAAAGTGCCCAGTGGCACGACGTTTACTGATAGCTCGGTGGTGATCGAGGATTAATAGTCCGAGGGTGATCAATAAACGGCCTTAAATTATGGCAACAGACCGATGACCAAGGCCGGCAGCAATGCCGGCCTTGGTCGTTTTGCGTATCATGTAGTCACATGGCGGGATATTTCATGGTGAACAGCAACTCCCGGCCCTGATTGCATGACGATAATCAACAACATTTTTCTGATTGGCCCAATGGGCTCGGGCAAGACGGCCGTCGGCCGGCATCTGGCGGATGATCTGGGCAAACTCTTTGTCGACAGCGATGCGCTGATCGAGGCGCGCACCGGTGTCGATATACCGTTCATCTTCGAGAAGGAGGGTGAGGCGGGTTTCCGGCACCGTGAGACGGTGGTTATCGAGGAACAGACGCAGCAGGACGGTATCGTGCTGGCGAGCGGTGGCGGCGCGATCCTGAGCGATGTAAACCGCCGGCATCTGGCCACCCGCGGTTTCGTCATCTACCTGATGGCTAGCGTGCAACAGCAACTGGTGCGCACGATTCACAGCAAACAGCGGCCGCTGTTGAATACGGGCGACCGGGAGCAGATTCTGACCGATTTATTTACCCTTCGCGATCCCTTGTACCGGGAAATTGCAGACTTGTGCATCAGCACCGACAATCGGACTGTAGCCCGGGTTGCTGCGGAGATCCGGCGGCATCTGGAGCGCCCGGGGGCAAACCCGGAGACAGAGAATCGAGATGAGTGAACTAAGCGAACAAATCGTCAACCTGGGTGAGCGGAGTTATCCAATACTGATCGGCAGCGGCCTGTTGAAGCAGGACGGCATCCTCGACCCATTCGTCGGCGATGCAGACGTATTCGTCGTGACGAACGATGTGGTTGGTCCACTGTATCTGAAGATGCTGAACGCGTTGCTCGGTACTCGACGCATCGACAGTATCGAACTGCCGGACGGTGAGGTGCATAAAACCATCGCGAGCTTCGAATCTATCCTCGACCGGCTGGTCGCCGGTCGCTTCGCGCGCGATGCGCTGCTCATCACACTGGGCGGTGGTGTGGTGGGCGATATCGGCGGCTTCGCGGCCGCCGCCTACCAACGCGGGATTCGCTTCATCCAGGTGCCGACTACATTGCTGGCTCAGGTTGATTCAGCGGTCGGCGGCAAGACCGCCGTCAATCATCCGGGCGGCAAGAACCTGATCGGGGCCTTTCACCAGCCGTCGGCCGTGCTCATCGATACCGATACGCTGGTGACGCTGCCGGATCGGGAATTACGCGCCGGGCTTGCCGAGATCGTCAAATACGGCCTGATCGTTGATGCGGAGTTCTTCGCCTGGCTGGAAGTGCATGCCGCTGAATTGCTGGCCCGTGAGCCGGCAGCGTTGCATCATGCGATCCGGCGTTCCTGCCAGCTCAAGGCTGCCATAGTGGCCGAGGACGAGCGCGAGGCCGGTCGTCGTGCGCTGCTGAATCTCGGCCATACCTATGGTCATGCAATCGAGCGCTGTGCCGGTTACGGGGCATGGTTGCACGGAGAGGCTGTGGCGGCCGGCATCTGCATGGCTGCCGAGTTTTCAGCCCGGCTGGGTTACCTCGAGTCCGGTGACACAGGGCGGATCAGCGCCTTGTTTACGGCTCTTGCATTGCCCACGGGCGCGCCGAAACTCGGTGTTGACGACTTCATGGCAGCGATGTCGATCGACAAGAAGGTCGTGGCCGGAGAGATCAGACTCGTGTTATTGCACTCGATCGGCAGTGCCGAGGTCACGGCCGACTATCCGTCCGCGGAACTGGCCGCGTTGCTGGCCGAACAGCTGGTCCGTTGACCGCAAGCCGACAGCCCGGCGAGTTGTCGCCGTATGCGGCATCACAGGGTGCCAGTCGGGGTCGGCAATACCCGGAATCGGAACACCCGTATCGCGGCGTGTTCCAGCGTGACCGCGACCGGATTATTCATTCGACGGCATTTCGCCGCCTGGTCTACAAGACCCAGGTGTTCGTCAATCACGAGGGCGATCATTACCGGACCAGGTTGACGCATTCGCTCGAAGTGGCGCAAATCGGGCGTACCGTCGCGACGGCACTCGGGCTGAACGAACATCTCGTCGAGGCGATCTGTCTCGCGCACGATCTTGGCCACACGCCTTTTGGTCACGCGGGCCAGGATGCACTGAATCAATGCATGAAAACGTACGGCGGATTCGAGCACAACCTGCAATCGTTGCGCGTCGTCGATGAACTTGAGGAACGCTATGCTGCGTTCCCGGGCCTGAACCTGACCTTCGAAAGCCGCGAGGGTATCCTGAAACATTGCTCGAAACGTCATGCGCGCACACTTGGCGAATTGGGCGAACGTTTTTTGTATCGTCGCCAGCCCGGCCTCGAAGCGCAGTTGGCGAACATTGCCGACGAGATTGCCTATAACAATCACGATGTTGACGATGGCCTGCGCGCGGGACTGCTTACCGAAGACGAACTCACCGAAACGGAACTGTTCGCAGAGAATTATGCGCACACGCGCAGCCTGTGCGATAAGATCGGTCGCCGTGCGATGATCCACGAAACGGTACGGGCGATGATCAATGAGATTGTGACCGATCTTATCGATCATTCCGGTTGCATGCTGACCCGCGAGGCACCGGCTGATATAGAAGCCGTGCGCAAGCACCCGCTGCAGCTGATCGGGCTGAGTCCGGAGGCCGAGACGCGTCACCGGGCGCTGAAGCGGTTTTTACACGGTAGCCTGTATCAGCACCAGCGCGTGCGGGCGATGAGCGGGCGCGCGCATGAGATCGTGCGCGGTTTGTTCGAGTGTTTCATGAATGACATACGCGCGCTGCCGAAGAGTCATCTGCAGCGTGCCGAGAAATGGGCCGGGCAGACCGGCGATAAGGGCCGGGCGCGCGCGGTGGCGGACTACGTGGCGGGGATGACGGATCGATATGCGTACTCGGCGTATAGCCGGCTGGTGGGATAGCGGGGTCAGGCTCCACATTAACTACAGAGAGATTAAAGAATATGGATAACCGGGACCGATTGATTTTTGCGATGGATGTACCGGAGGCTGCGCAGGCACGTGCACTGGCCGAGCGGCTTGGTGAAGCGGTTACATTTTACAAGCTTGGCCTCGAATTAATGATGGCCGGGGGCTTTTTTGAGCTGATTAACTGGATGGTCGAACGTGACAAGAAGGTATTCGTGGACCTGAAATTTTTTGATGTACCGGCGACGGTTGGGCGTGCAGTGGCGCGATTGGCCAGTCGCGGTGTGACGTTCACGACCGTGCATGGTAATCAGGGCATCATGGAAGCCGCCGCCGCTGCGAAGGGGGATCTGAAAATTCTGGCTGTCACGGCGCTGACAAGCCTGGATCGCGGCGATCTGGATGATCTGGGTTTTCAGTGTGATATTCCCGAACTCGTCCTGTCGCGCGCCAGGCGCGCATTCGAGGCAGGTTGTGACGGTGTGGTGGCCTCGGGTCTTGAACTGCCGGCTATGCGCACGGCAGTTGACCGGCGACTGCTGGTTGTGACGCCGGGCATCCGGCCGGTCGAGAATCGACCCAGTGACGATCAGAAACGCGTTGTAACGGTCGAGCAGGCGTTCACAGACGGTGCCGACCACATCGTCGTCGGGCGGCCGATCCGGGACGCTGCGGATCCGTATGCGGCAGCTGAGGGGATGCAGGAGACGATTGCAACGGTTTTCGGCTAACCCTTCCCCCACCAACCAGGTGCAAGCTCAAACCCAACCTAGAGCATGTTTTCCAGTGTTGCCCAGACATTGTCCAGCAGGTAGGGCTGGCCTTTTGCATTGGGGTGAATCTGGTCCGCTTGCATCAGTGCGGGTGTAAGCGCGACATTTTTCATAAAAAATTTGATCAATGCTGCCCCATATTGTTCTGCCAGCTCTGCATAAATACCGGCAAACCCGTCGGTATAAGCCTGACCGTAATTGGGCGGCATGGCCATGCCGGCCAGGATTACCCTGGCATCGGCCGCCTGGCTTAACTCGATCATGGTGGCAAGATTCTTGCGGATTACGCTGATTGGCGTACCGCGTAAACCATCGTTGCCACCGAGTTCGATTATTACAATGGCAGGTGCATTGACCTGCAATGCGCGGGGCAGGCGGCGCAGACCGCCACCTGTGGTATCACCGCTGATGCTGGCGTTGACCACTTGATAGACGTAACCCTTGGCGGACAGGCGGTTCTGCAATAGAGTAGTCCACGATTCATCTTTCACGAGACCAAAACCTGCGCTGAGGCTGTCACCGATAATTAATATTTTACTGTTGCCTGAATCTGCGCGGCAGGCAACACCAACCAACAATAAAGTCAGCAAGATTGATATGAATGAACGTTTGGAAAAAAACATCAGTGACGATACCGTCCTTCGTACGCAAAATCTCAGTAAACAGGTTAGCAGCCCGGAAGGCCGGCTGACTATTCTGAATGATGTGACGCTGCAGGTCACGGCCGGTGAAAGTGTCGCACTGGTCGGCCCGTCGGGCGCCGGCAAGACTACGTTATTGGCTTTATTGGCCGGTCTGGACCGGCCGACTGACGGTCGGGTGTGGTTGTGTGGTGAGGATCTGACCGCGATGGATGAAGACGGTCGTGCAGAGTTGCGCGGCAGCAATGTCGGTTTTGTATTTCAGTCATTTCATCTCGTACCGTCGCTGACGGCATTGGAAAATGTCATGCTGCCGCTGGAGCTTACCGGGGTTCCGACTGCCGCAGAGCGAGCCCGCGAAGCGCTGGTCAGCGTTGGTCTCGAGCGGCGTACCACGCACTATCCGAAACAATTATCCGGCGGTGAAAAGCAGCGTGTGGCCATCGCTCGTGCGTTCGTGACCGAACCGGCGATTCTGTTCGCCGACGAGCCTACCGGCAATCTCGATACGGCCAGCGGTGAGCGAATTGCCGATTTATTATTCCACCTGAATAAGTGCTCGAACACCACGCTGGTTCTGGTGACGCATGACCGGCAACTGGCCGGGCGCTGTGACCGGGTGATTGAACTGGATACGGGGCGCATGTTGTCATGAGCAGTTGGCAATTCGCCGTAAAGTCACTGCTGCGGGATTTACGCGCCGGTGAATTATCGGTGCTGTTGATGGCAATCATCATTGCCGTTACGGCGATGACTGCCGTCGGCTTTTTTACCGACCGGGTGGGCCGGGCGATCAAGCTGCAGGCCGGCGCTGTCCTGGCCGGTGATGTCGTCGTGCGTGCGCCGGCACCGCTCCAGCCGTCATTCATCGATGCCGCGCGTGCGTTGGGCATCGACACAGCGGAGTCACTGTCGTTCCTGACCATGGTACTGCCGGCAGATACCGGCAACGAGGGTAATACGCTGAGCCAGATTACCGCGGTCAGTGAGGGTTATCCGTTACGCGGGGAATTTCTGGTGGCCAGGGCCATGTTTGGCGAGACTGAGTCCGCTGTCGGTATTCCGGCGGCGGGTACCGGTTGGGCGGCACCCGGACTGCTGGGACGCATGGATCTTAAAATCGGCGACCGGGTTCGAATCGGTGCGGCGGAACTGACGATTACCCAGGTGCTCGAATATCAGCCGAACCAGATGTCCGGCGGTATGGCGGCGATGGCACCGGGTCTGCTGGTTAATCTCGCTGATGTGCCGTCATTTAATGTCATCCGCCCGGGCAGTCGCGCCACCTACCGTGAGTTCTTTGCCGGTCCGGAAGCCAAGATCGCCGCATTTCGTAACACCCTGGAAGCTGAGGCCGGTGAGGGAGCCCGGGTGGTTGGCCTTGAAGAGGCGGGCGAGCAGATTAATGCCGCGATCGATCGCGCCCAGCGATTTCTGACCCTGGCTTCGCTGGTGACGGTCATTCTTGCTGCTGTTGCCACCGCAATGGCTGCGCGTCGCTATGCGCTCCGGCATCTCGATACGATTGCCCTGCTTAAAAGTGTCGGCGCCACCCAGTCATTCGTACTGAACAGCACTCTCGGTCAGTTGTCACTGGTCATTATCGGTACCGCGACCGGTGGTTCCTTGCTCGGATATTTTGCCCAGCAGGTCCTGGTTGCGCTGGCCCCGGAGGTACTGAATGTCTCGCTACCACAAACTTCCTGGCAGGCAGGGTCACTCGGTTTGCTGACGGCGGCAACCATAACGGTCGGCTTTGCACTGCCGCACCTGTTGATGCTTAAGAACACCGCGCCGATTCGCGTTCTGCGGCGGGACATGCCGCCGCCGCAACTTTCCTCTGGGGTCACTTATGGGATTGCGATCGGGACCTTGCTGGTGATGACTTTTATGATCGTGCGCGATCTGAAACTCGTCGGTTATATTTTTGGCGGTGTTGCCACCGTCGCCTTATTGTCCTTTATTGCCGGCTGGCTACTGGTACGCAGCCTGGCCGGGTTTCGTGGCGCTGCCGGCGTGGCCTGGCGCTACGGGTTGGCAAATATCTCGAGACGCGGGACTGAAAGCATCGTGCAAATCATCGCTTTCGCCCTGAGCATCAATGTGTTACTGCTGCTGACGATTGTGCGCAGCGATATTCTGGAAACATGGAAAGCCAGTCTGCCGGACGACGCACCGAATTATTTCCTGGTCAATATTGATCCCGGGCAATGGTTGCAGATGCGGACATTCTTTAACGAAGAACTCGGTACTGTCCCGGAATATCTGCCGTTTATTCGCGGCAAGATCGTGCGCATCGGCGGTACGCCAATTGATGATTACAAGTTCCCCAATGAGGGCGGGCGTTTTTTCATCAGTCAGGAAACCAATTTTACCTGGCAGGCTGCGTTGCCGGATACCAACCGTATTACGGCTGGCCAATGGTGGGGTGAGGACTATGTTGGCGCACCGCAGGCCTCACTCGACGAACGAATTGCCGAACGGCTCGGTGTCGGTGTAGGGGATTTGCTCGCGCTGAATATAGGTGGCGAGGAGCTGGAGGTGCCGATCACCAGCCTGCGTAGTATCGAATGGGATTCAATGCGCCCTAATTTTTACCTGACGCTGTCGCCTGGGGAGGTTGAACAACTGCCGCAGACGATCATTGCCGCAGTCTTTGTGCCGCCCGACCGACGGCTGGTGTTAAATCAGTTCGTACGCACTTTCCCCGGGGTCACCGTGTTTGACCTGGAGGTGATCATGAGCCAGGTGCGCATGGTGATCGAACGTGCCGCGTTGTCGGTGCAGTATGTATTCCTGTTTACGCTGTTGTCCGGTGTCATTGTGCTGCTTGCGGCGATTCAGGCGACTCGCGATGAGCGTCGTTTTGAGAGCGCGTTACTGCATACGCTCGGCGCCCGGCGCAGTAAAATTCTGCAGGGCATTGCCGTTGAATTTACCGCACTCGGTTGTCTGGCCGGCGGACTCGCGGCATTCGGTGCAATGCTGATCGGCTGGGTGCTGGCCGAGCAGGTCTTTGAACTGGATTACACGCTGAATCCGTACCTGTGGTTGATTGGTCTCATACTCGGTAGTGGGGTGGTTGGGTTGACCGGTACCTGGGCGACGCGTAAGGCGGTTACCGAGCCACCGGTGGCGGTGCTGCGAGAGGTTTGAGTATACGGACACAAAATACCTTGGTCATATCGGGGTATGATGCTTGAGAGTTATCCTTCGGGTAACCCTTGTAGAAATCGTTTACCAATACCTAACCAGTGACAGGGATAGCGCCTGCCTCGTCTTCGCTATCAGGCAACGTTATTGCGCGGCTTGCCCTGCAGAAAGCAGGCGATGTTCCTGGCCATTTGCGCCACCGCCCGCTGGCGTGATTCGCGCCCGGCCCACGCGATGTGCGGGGTTACGATCAGGTTCGCTAATGGTGTGTCGACCAGGGGTTCCGGGTCGACCGGCGGTTCCTGGCGCAGTACATCGATGCCTGCGCCGGCAATCTGCCCGGTTTGCAGCGCGGTGATCAGCGCCTCTGAATCAATCAGACCGCCCCGCGCCGTATTGATCAGGATTGCGTCATTACGCATCGCGGCCAGCGTATTTGTGTCGATCAGGTTGGTAGTATCCGGGGTCAGCGGGCAATGCAGGCTGACGATATCCGCCTCTGCGAGTAGCCTGCCCAGTCCGGCGCGCTGCACGCCCTGCGCCGGATCAAGTCGTTCGTTATCAGTTGCCTCGTAGGGCTGGCGTGCGGCCAGGATGCGCATGCCGAACGCCTCGGCGATACGCCCGACCTCCGCGCCGAGAGAGCCGTAACCAATAATGCCGATGGTCTTTGCGTCGAGTTCGCGAATCGGGTAATCCAGCAGGCAGAATTGCTGACCTGCTGACCATGCACCGTCGCGGATAGCCATTTGGTAGTCGTTCAGTCGCCGGGTCAGCGCAAGAATCAGTGTGAACACGTGTTGGGCGACGGATGGTGCGCAGTAATTGCGAATATTGCTGACGACGATACCCGAGTCGGCAGCCGTTTTGAGATCGACATTGTCGGTACCGGTGGCGGCCAGGCAAATCAATTTAAGGTTGGCGGCAGACCTGATGATGTCGCCGGACATGCACACCTTGTTGGCAAGCACGATATCGGCTGCTGCAATACGCTGGGTAACCAGGTTGGCCGGAGTCGAGGGGAAACATTCCAGCGCCGGTAGCAGATCCGTCAGTGGGGCAAGATTTATATCGTCGGGGCCCAGCGTGTCGGTGTCGAGGAAGACGGACTTCATCAGCCGGAGTCCTGCAGGCCTCTGGCAATACCGTTGATACTGGCGATCAAGGCATCAAACAGGGCCACATCATCTCGATTGGCAGCGCGCCAGCGGCGCAGCAAATCGACTTGTAGCAGACTCATCGGGTCTACATAGGGATTGCGCAGGCGAATCGATCGGCGCAGTGTTGTTTGTTTCTCGAGCAGGACTTCCTGGTTTCTGAGTACCAGTATTTTTTCAACGCTGAGATTGAATTCGGAGCGCATAAGCGGAAAGAACTGGTCGTGGAGGTCGCCAGCCAGCGCTGAATAACGGCTGGCAATATTCAAATCTGTTTTCGCCAGTACGGTTTCAACGTCGTAGAGTACAGCACGGAAGAAATACCACGACTCTGCCATTTCCCGTACCGCATCGAGGCCGAATTCCGTTACGGCTGCCGTCAATCCCGTGCCAAAACCATACCATCCCGGCAAGATGTGCCGGCTCTGAATCCATGCGTGGTCCCAGGGCACGCCATGTAAATCGTGGATGCTGTTGCTGGTATTTGGGGCTGCTGCACGTTCGACTTCACGCATGCGCGTGATGACATCGACCGGTGTGGCTTTTTGAAAATACTCAAAGAAATTTTCTGAATCATAAATAAGGTTCTGGTAGCGAGTCGCACTGGCAGCGGTAAGAGTTTCCATGATGCGATGCCATTCACCCCGTTCCTTATCGGTTTTCCCGTGTGGCATGGCCGTCGCTATGGCCACCGAATTCATGGTTTGTTCGAGTGTGCGCAAAGCAATGCCGCGTGCACCGTACTTGGCATTGACAAGTTCACCCTGTTCAGTAGCACGTAACCGACCGCGTACGGTGCCGGGTGGTGAGGCCAGTACTGCCGCATGGGTGCGGCCACCGCCGCGACTGATTGTGCCGCCGCGGCCGTGAAACAGGGTGAAATCTATGTCGGCCTTATCCATGGTTGCGATCAGGTCGGATTGTGCCTGGTGTAATGACCAGCGCGCTGACGCAATGCCGACATCTCGAGTGGTGTCCGAATAACTGACCATAATGATCTGGTGATTATTGCGTTGTTCCAGATGCTTGCGGTAGATATCGTTCTGCAGCAACTGGTGCATTGTCGATGAACAGTTGACCAGGTCTGCGTTGGTTTCAAAAAATGGTGTGATATCCAGTGGTATGCCACCATTTTTCTTTTTCAGGTCTGCCCAACGGGCCAGCAATAGCACCGATAAAACGTCGTCAACTCCGTGAGCCATGCTGATCACATAGGGCCCAATGGACCGTTTGCCATAGCGCCGGCGACAGAAAGCGATGGCCTGAAAAGTAGCCAGCGAGCGGCGTGACTGATTATCCGGATCAACGGACGGTGACTCATTGTTTTCCAGCGCTTCCTGCAGGCGCCGGGTTCGCTCTTGTGGCGTCTTGTCGAGCCAGTGTTTTTCACCGAGACAGTGCCCCAATACCCGGCGGTTGATGATTGCACTCTGACGAATATCAAGAGTCAGAAAGTAAAAGCCGAAAGTTTTTGCCCGGGTAATCAGGCGCCGAGTCGAAAACAGCCCCGCATGTTTGCCGCTATTGGCCACCAGGCTGTCATGTACGAGTTGCAGATCCTTGATGAATTCATCCGCAGACTCGTAGGGAAAAACGTCATCATCAAAGGTTGCCTGCAGACGTTGTTCTACCAGCTTCAGGAAAGCACGGTAGGGCATGTCACGGTATCGCAACGAAACCTGGCCGGCGGCACCGGGGAACTGCTTCGCATATTGCTGGGTGCGCTTGAGCATTTCTTCGGAGACGTTGATACGGCTCGTGCTCTGACTTAATTTCTGCGCCAGTGCACTTACTTCATTAAAATACAGATTCAGGTTCAGAGAGCGTTGTCTGGCCAGTGTTTCACGGATCGTGCGCCCGGTGATATCCGGTCGGGCTTCAAAATCGCCGCCGATCCATGAAGAAAAGCGGAGTATTGTCGGTAGCTTGAGGTCGGCAGCTTCGTCACCATAGGCAAGCTTTAGTGAATTGGTTATCCGCTCGTAAAATGAAGGTACGGCACGATAAATGACATCTGTCAAAAAGAATAATATGTGTTCGACTTCATCGAAGACCGTGCGTTCTTCATGCGGATGTTCTTCCGTTTGCCAGATCGTAGTGATATCGCTACGAATACTTTCGAGATAAGCGTTAACTTCCGGCTGGGTTAGTATCGGATTCTGGATTTCAACGAGTCGTTTGACGATATTTTGCTGTTTGCGCAGGATGGTGCGACGTGTTGGTTCGATGCTGTCGGCGGCGAATACCGGTTCGATCTGTAGTGAGTGTAAAAGTTTGAGAACATCATCCAGGCTTAGCCCGGCTTCTTTCAGGCGGAATATGGTTTCTTCAATGCCGCGCGGTTGTCGGGTCGATGAGTCGTTGAGGTAATCACGCCAGCGGCGAATACGATGAACTTGTTCGGCGGTATTGACGACCTGGAAGTAAGTCGAAAAAGCGCGAATAAAATTACGTGCACTCAGGGGTGACAGTGACTGCACCAGGGCGTCGAGTTTTGCCCCGGCATGGTTATCGCCTTCGCGGCGGTCAATCGCAGTTCGACGTGCTGCCTCGACAACATCAAACAGAGAATCACCGCCTTGTTCCTTGAGCATGTCACCGATCATGGTCGCCAGTATGTGTACATCATGGCGAAGTGCAGCATCCTTCTTTTTAAATTCTATGTCCTGGCGTTTTTCAGCAGGACGTGCTGTGGGATGCAGTCCCGTCGCTTCGATCGGATTCATGGCAGGCATGATGGGATGTTGAGTGAATAATGCGCTGGTGGCAGAGGGATAAAAGACGATAATTGACTGGCCGGTAAAATTATTCGTGGATCTTATGTCCGAATTGAGTCAGATGGAAGCCCTTTTGTGTATCTTTACGCAGTTCCTGTCTGTAGGGGGAATCTCAGCCGGATTACAGGTATTCTTACACTGCTGATCAGCATCGGGTTGATTTTGCCATATTTATTAAGGGTCGATTTTGCCGCAACTGCCTGAACTGCACGCAATCATTGTCATCTGTCTGACCTGCCTGGCGATGTTTTTGTTTACCAAAGACCGGATTCCCCTGGAAACAACGGGGCTCGGCGTTCTGTTATTGCTCATACTGCTGTTTATCATATTCCCATATAAGAACATTAAGCCGACCGATTTCTTTATCAATTTCGGTCATGAAGCGCTGGTAACGATCTGTGCATTACTGATTCTCGGTCGCGGGCTTGAAACCACCGGTGCATTACAGCCACTTGCCACGATCATGTCGAGTTTCTGGCTCGAACGACCGACACTGGCCTTGCTGGCGACACTGCTCGTTGCTGCGGTATGCAGCGCTTTTCTGAATAACACGCCGATTGTCGTCATGTTGTTGCCGGTGCTGGTTGCGGTTTGTATTCGTGCCGGTCGGCCACCCTCGAAGATACTCATGCCGATGGGCCTGGCCACATTAATCGGTGGCATGGCGACAACCATCGGTACCTCAACTAACCTGCTGGTTGTAGGTATTGCAGCCGATCTCGGTGAACGCCGTTTCGGCATGTTTGATTTTACCCTGCCGGTTTTGATCGCCGGGGGTGCGGGCTTGCTGTTCCTGTGGCTGGTGGCACCCCGCCTGTTGCCGGTACGTAAGGCACTCATGGTAGACACATCGCCGCGCCTGTTCAGTGCTGTGCTATACATTAATGAAGACGGGTATGCTCCCGGCAAGATGTTGTCAGAGGTTCGCGCCAAGACCGAGGGTCGTATGCGTGTTGACCGGATACAACGTACCGAGACCTTGTTTGTGGCGAAACTGCCGTCGATCAGACTACAGCCGGGAGACCGTCTGTATGTCAAGGATTCGGCCGAGCGACTCAAGGAGTTTGAACAAGCACTGGGTGCGACATTGTTCAACGTGTCGGATGGTGAGCATCCGGTCAGTGATGAGGTGCCCCTTGCGACTGAAGGCCAGCAACTGGCTGAAGTGGTTATTACCCGCGGATCTGCATTGCATCATCGGACCTTGAATGCGGCACAGTTCAGTAACCGGTTCGGTTTGTTTCCTCTGGCGATTCATCGTGCCCGATCATCACAGGATGTCAGCGTTGATCTGGGTACAATTCGCCTGCGCGCCGGTGATGTATTACTCGTGCAGGGTTCACGCGAGTCGATTCAAACCTTGCGTGAGAACGGCTCTATGCTCGTACTTGATGCGACCACAGACCTGCCGCACACAAAACGTGCGCCAGTGGCACTGGGGATTATTATCGGGGTCGTCGCCTTTGCCGCTGCCGGTATCCTGCCGATTTCAGTGGCCGCATTATGCGGTGTTGCGCTGATGCTGTTGACCGGCAGCATGCAATGGCGTGATGCGGGTGATGCACTGAATATTCCGGTCATCATGATCATCGTTGCGAGCCTGTCACTCGGTTTTGCACTGATGGAAACCGGTGGCGCCCAGTTTATTGCCGAGTGGTTTGTGTTTGTTACTCAACCGTTGCCGGTGCCGCTGATCCTGAGCGGTTTGATCCTGTTGATGACGCTGTTGACGAATGTGGTTTCAAACAATGCCGCAGCTGCTATCGGGACTCCGATTGCGATCAGTATTGCACAACAAATTAATGCGCCGACCGAACCATTCATCCTGGCCATTATCTTCGGCGCCAATATGAGTTTTGCGACACCTATTGGCTACCATACGAACCTGCTGATCATGAGTGCCGGTGCCTATAAATTTACCGATTTCATGCGCATTGGTATTCCGCTGACACTGGTGATGTGGGCCGCTTTTACGATTATTTTGCCGTTGTTATACGACCTGTAGGCAGGGGTCTGCCTGCCACACTTGACGGCAGGGATGCCTGCGGGGATACTGCAGGCATGAATAGTACGGTCTATAACGGAAACTGGTGGTGGTCTTTCTCAACGGAGAGGGTTGCCGGCTAGCACGTCAGATAGAATAGCCAATAAGCCCATCTCCGCAGAGCGGCGACGGGCTTTTTTTTTGGGCGATGATTTTTGCATGTAATTTTCATCAGTTTGAGAAAGCAAGGTAATGGAACCACCCTTTGATATAAGCGCTGATCTCGATACACCGGTTTCGACGTATCTGAAGTTACACACTTTACAGCCGCGTTATTTACTGGAGAGTGTCGAGGGCGGTGTGCAACTGGCGCGCTATTCATTTCTGGGTTTTGGTAAGGTGCGGGACTTCCGGCTTGATGCGTCGGGGATGCGTATCAATGGACAGCAATACCCGCGTCCGGAGTCAACAGAAAGATTATTGGCGGCATTGCGAAAAACACTGGCGGATACCCCCAGGTTACAGCCTGAACTCACCGAGTTACCGTTTTCCGGCGGACTGGTCGGTATCTCCGGCTACGATCTCGTACGTTACTTTGAGCAACTTGGCAAAATTCCTTCCGGTGCTGCATTGCCAGATTCACCGGAGGCCGCATACTTTGCGACTGAATCACTCCTGATCTTTGATCATCTGACGCGACGTATCGCATTGCTGCATTCAGGTTCGGAAGCGCAACGTTCAGTATTACGTGACAGCATTATTGGTTTGCTGCGTGGCCCTTTGCCGCCCCGGCCGCGCAGCGGTGGTTATTCTAATCCTGTGTCAAGCCTGTCTGAAGAGGCTTTCAAGGCAGCCGTTGCACGTAGCAAGGATTACATTACTCAGGGTGAGATTTACCAGATCGTACTCTCGATACGTTTTTCAGGCACGCATGAACTGTCGCCTTTTGAGACCTACCGGGCGATGCGTCTGCTCAATCCATCGCCGTACATGTTCTTTTTCGATCTTGGTGATCTGCAAGTTGTCGGTTCATCACCCGAAGCTCTCGTCAAGTGCCATAACGGTAATGCAGCACTCAGGCCGATCGCCGGGACGCGACCGCGCGGGCGTGATCGGGCCGAGGATCTGGCTAATGAGCAGTCGCTACTCGCAGACCGCAAAGAAAATGCTGAACATGTCATGCTGGTTGACCTGGCACGCAATGATCTCGGGCGGGTTGCCGCGGCCGGATCTGTTTATGTGGATCCGTTTCGGTCGATCGAGAGTTACAGTCACGTTATGCATATCGTCAGCGGGGTACAGGGCAAGTTGGCCGCCGGCAAGGATGCATTTGATCTGTATGCTGCTACATTTCCGGCCGGCACACTGGTCGGCGCACCTAAAATTCGCGCCATGCAATTGATTGATGAAATGGAGTCGGTACGGCGCGGTATTTATGCGGGTACCGTCGGCTATTTCAGCACCAGTGGCGACATGGATCATGCCATCGCTATTCGCACATTGGTGCTCAGTGAAAATGAATACAGTTACCAGGCCGGGGCCGGTATCGTTGCCGACAGTGTGCCGCAAATGGAATATGCAGAAGTGCTGGCCAAGAGTGCAATCCTGCGTCAGGCACTCGCCATGGCGGAGGAAGGATTGTGAGCCCGCATTTGTTATTGATCGATAACTACGATTCTTTTACCTACAATCTTGTGCAGGCTTTTCTCGTGCTTGGTGCGCGTGTAGATGTATTTCGCAATGATCAGATTACGGTTGAGCAGGCGCTGGACATCAATCCGACTCATTTGTGTATCTCGCCGGGGCCGGGCCGCCCGGAGGATGCGGGCGTATCACTCGAGATGATTGGCGCATTTGTAAAACACATTGCGATCTTCGGTGTGTGTCTCGGACACCAGAGTCTCGTGCATCATTTCGGTGGCAATATTGTCGCGGCAGAACGACTGATGCATGGCAAAACATCGATGGTTGAGCATGACGGCAAGACCATCTATACAGGTATCGGTCAGCCATTTGAGGCCGGACGATACCATTCACTGGCCGCCGAGGCCGATAGTATCCCCGATGTTCTGGAAGTCACTGCGCGGACCCGGCGCGGAGAAATCATGGGTATTCGTCACCGCGAGTTGCCGATCGAGGGTGTGCAGTTTCATCCGGAAAGTGTATTGACGCCCGAAGGTGACGACCTGATGAGAAACTTTCTTGGGTTGGTAGCGGACCGGCAGCAGGGTACCTGAGTCATGGCTATCGATGCACATCAAACACTGAATCGTCTGCTGGCAAATGAAAACCTGGCCGAGGTCGAGGCTGCCGATTTGATGCGCCTGCTGACGGATGAGGCGTTGCCGCAGGTGATGAGTGCAGCATTGCTGATTGCATTACGCGCCAAGGGTGAGACTGCAGATGAAGTGCGTGGTTTTGCACTCGCCATGCGCGAACTGGCGCAAAGTATAATTTTGCCTGACGACATGCAGGCCGTGGACATCGTCGGTACCGGTGGAGACGGATCGGGTAGCGTTAATATTTCCACCGGCACCGCGCTACTGGCAGCTGCCTCGGGGTTGCCGGTTGTCAAACACGGCAACCGCTCTGTGTCGTCAAAGTCGGGCAGCGCCGACGTGCTTGAGGCGCTCGGCATCCCGATACCCGCTGACCCGAAGGCTACGCTGGCCTGTGTTGCGGATTGCGGTTTCACATTTTTGTTTGCACCGTTTTTTCATCCGGCGATGAAGGCCATCGCACCGGTTCGCGGTGCGCTGGGTGTGCGTACCGTGTTCAACATTCTCGGGCCACTGACAAACCCGGCCAGACCGCCGTATCACCTGGTAGGCGCTTTTGATCTGCCGACCGCCCAGCTGATGGCTGATGCACTGGTAGCGATGCCGATCAAACGTGCTTTTGTTATTCATGGTGAACCGGGTTGGGATGAGGCAACGCCGGTCGGTCGCTTTACGCTGTTCGATGTACAGCCGGGTGAGGTGATCGTGGAGAGCAGGGATCCGCTCGACTATGGCATGGCCAGATGTTCGCCGCAGGATCTGGCCGGTGGCGACGCCGGGTTTAATGCCACGGCGCTTGAAGCGGTGCTGAACGGAGCAGACCAGGGCCCGCATCGTGATGCCCTGGTACTTGGCGCGGGGCTCGCGCTCGAACTGGCCGGTCGGGCCGGTGATTTGCACGATGGCATCGCGCAGGGTTATGCGGCACTCGATTCCGGTGCGGCGCAACAGGTTCTCACGCAGTTACGGGCATTCACGGCGTAGCTATGTCTGATGACTTCCTGCAGGGCATGGCGCTGGCCAGTGCGGAGCGCCTGAGTGAAGCACGCGCAACGGCTGATCTGATTACGCTTGAGCGGCGGGCGGCAGAACACAAGGCGCCGCCTCCCCTGCGCTTGTCGGCAACAGGATTCGATCTGATTGCCGAACTCAAGAAGCGTTCGCCTGCGGCCGGGCAACTCGCCACAACTGCAGTGTCCCCGGCTGCTCAGGCAGGAAAATATGTTGCTGCGGGCGCCGCGGCCATCTCGGTACTGACCGAGCCGCAGCGGTTTTCCGGTTCGCTCGAGGATCTTCAGCAGGTGGTTGCCGGAACCGAATCGATACCAGTCATGCGTAAGGATTTTCTTGTCGATCCTTACCAGATCGTCGAGGCCCGGGCTGCCGGAGCCGGTGGTGTGTTGCTGATTGCTGCAATCCTTGAGCCGTCTCTGCTGCGTGACATGCTGCAGACTGCATTCGAGCTCGGCATGTTCGTGCTCGTCGAGGCCTTTGACGAGGCTGATTTGCTGCGCTGTGTGCCGGTCATGGCCGACCGGTTGCCGGCCATTAATAATGATGGCTCGTGCCGGATGCTGCTCGGGGTCAACTGCCGCAACCTGCGCACACTCGCAGTCGAGTTTACTCGTTTTATGGCTTTGGCCGGGCAACTGCCCGACACGATCCCATGGGTTGCCGAGAGTGGTGTCGATACGCCTTACAAGGCCGGACAGGTTGCAAGTGCCGGGTATCGCCTTGCCCTGGTCGGTACGGCATTGATGCGTAGTGATGGGCCGCAGCATGCCGCGCAGGCATTATTGCAAGCCGGCCGTGACGCCCGAGCGTGCTGACAGGCTGATGGCAGTTTGCATAAAAATCTGTGGTCTGAGGTCGCCTGAAACCGTGGCTGTGGCGCTTGAGGCGGGCGCGGATGCGATCGGTTTTGTGTTTGCTAATTCGCCGCGCCGGGTTTCGGTAGACCTGGCGCGCCGCATCACCCGCGATTTGCCCGCGCATGTCGTCAAGGTAGCGGTCATGTATCACCCGACACAAACCGAATGGGATGAGGTTGCAGCGGGATTTCGTCCTGATTGGCTGCAGACGGAGGCGGCTGATTTTATCCGCCTCACCGTTGATCAAAGCGTTGTACACATGCCGGTTTTCCGTGATGCAGAGTCACTCGATGCCGATACGGTTGCAGCGTTACCGCAGATCCTGTTCGAAGCGTCGGTAAGCGGTGTCGGGCAGCGGGCAAACTGGAACCGGGCCGCCGAACTGGCGCTCACGACCCGGCTGATGCTCGCCGGCGGACTGAATCCGGGCAACGTCGCAGCGGCGATCCGGCAGGTCTCGCCCTGGGGCGTAGATGTCAGCAGTGGTGTCGAAGTACGTCGCGGGGTTAAGGATCAGGATAAGATAGCGGCTTTTATCGCAGCCGCAAGGATAACGGAGTGCCCTGATGCAGGTTGAATTGAGCGATCTTGAGCGCAAGGCGCTGTTGACCCGGCTGCTCGGCGGCAAATTGCCGGACCAACAGGGCAGATTCGGGCCCTTCGGCGGTCGTTATGCTCCGGAAACGCTGATGCCGGCGCTCGAGCGACTCGAGGCCGGGGTGAAGCAATACCTGGCTGATCCGAAATTCATAGCCGAACTGGGCCGTGAACTGGACACCTGGGTCGGTAGGCCGACGCCGCTGACGCATGCCCGCGGCTTGTCGGCGCGGTGGGGCGCAGAGGTGTACCTGAAACGCGAGGACATGGCGCATACCGGGGCACACAAGATTAACAACGCGCTGGGCCAGGCATTATTGGCCAGGAAGTTTGGTGCAAAACAAGTGATAGCTGAGACCGGCGCCGGTCAGCATGGCGTTGCAACAGCCGCAGCATGTGCCCGGGTGGGCATTCCGTGTGTCGTTTATATGGGTGCTGTCGATATCGAGCGGCAGGCGCCGAACGTCGATCGGATGGCTCAACTCGGCGCCAAAGTGGTAGCTGTGGAGTCCGGCGATCGGACGCTGCGTGCTGCAATCGATGAGGCGTTCCGTAACTGGGTTGCTGATCCGGAGGGTAGTTATTACCTGCTTGGTTCGGCGGTCGGTCCGCACCCGTACCCGTACCTGGTTCGTGAACTGCAGACGGTTATCGGTCATGAAGCGAGGAAGCAGATGGCAGCAATGACCGGCGGCTTGCCCGATGTTGCGTTTGCCTGCATCGGGGGTGGTTCGAATGCAATCGGCCTGTTTCATCCGTTTCTTGCCGATGAAAAGGTACAGCTGGTTGGTGTCGAAGCCGGCGGTCGCGGCACCGGGCTGGGCGAGAATTCTGCAACACTGGCAACCGGTACGCCGGGCGTGTTGCACGGTTGCTACTCGATGTTGTTGCACGATGAGCATGGACAGGTACAGGAGACGCACTCCGTGTCTGCCGGGCTCGACTATCCCGGTGTCGGGCCGGAACATGCCTTGCTCAAAACTATTGGCCGGGTGACCTATACCTCGGCCACTGATCAGGAGGCACTCGCCGCGCTGCAGGAATGTTGTGCAGCTGAGGGCGTGTTGCCGGCGCTTGAATCTGCGCATGCGCTGGCCGGGGCAAAAGCCTGGGCACAGGAAAATCCCGCCAAGCGCATGCTGATCGGTTTGTCTGGTCGAGGCGACAAGGACATGCCTACCTTGAGCAAACTGGCCTGAAGGTAGCGGTAATAATATAAATGCAACCACATGCAAGAATTTCTGCCGCATTGAACGCCGCGGTTGCAGCGGGTCGGGTTGGACTCGTACCGTATGTAACCGCCGGGTATCCGGACCGGAACACGTTTGTCGACACGCTGAAGAAAATTGCCGCAGTAGCGGATGTCATTGAGGTGGGTGTACCTTTTTCCGATCCGATGGCTGACGGTGTCACGATACAGCGTTCGAGCCGTATTGCATTGGAGCAGGGGGTTTCCTTGCGCTGGATTCTTGCCGAACTCGCCCGGGCCGGCACGGTCGGCGCCCCGGTTGTGTTGATGAGTTATCTGAACCCATTGCTTGTCTACGGTTATGAGGCACTTGCCACAGACTGCGTCAAGGCGGGTGTCTGTGGTTTTATCGTGCCGGACCTGCCGCTGGAAGAGGGTGAGGATTTTCGTGCCGCGCTCGATGCGCAAGGTCTTGCGCTGATTCAACTGGTGACGCCGGCAACACCGGACGATCGTATGGCGCGGTTGTGTGCGGCCAGTAAGGGTTTTGTCTATGCCGTGACGATCAGGGGTATTACCGGCGGGACCAGCGAATTACCGGCTGCAGTGCCGGCGTATCTCGATCGCATCAAGGCACAGGTTGAGATTCCGGTCTGTGCCGGTTTCGGTGTGCGGCGATCAGAGCAGGTCAGGGATCTGGGCCGGCATGCTGACGGCGTTATCGTCGGCTCGGCACTCGTGGAACAGTTGGAAGCCGGGAACGATCCGGTCGAGTTTCTTAAGTTGCTGCGCAGTTAACCGGGGTTAACCATTGCCGCCGTTGTAGCGTGAGAAAATTGAACTTTAGCGGTCGCGGCGGTTCAGCGGTGGTTTTGGGCGTCCCAGGTAGAGCGCGATGATGCTCACGACCCCGACGACCCAGCCAACCCATTTGGGGTTTGCATCGAGTCCGATCAGTAGTGCCCCGGCAACGATGCCGGCTGCGCCGCCAATCACCCGGTATTGACGGCGTTCACGACGATACAGGCTTTGTTGATCAGGAATGGGTGACTTGCTTTCAGCAGCAAGCACCTGATCGATCAGGCGGCGGGCAACACCTGGCAGATGTTCCAGCACGTAGCGGACTTCGGGAAGCTCTTGCCGGATGCGTTCTGCGGTTGCTTTAGGTCCGGTCTGTTGCGCCATCCATTTTTTCAGTACCGGTTGTCCGGTTTCCCACAGGTCGAGATCAGGGTATAGCTCACGCCCCAGCCCTTCGATTTGCATCAGTGTTTTTTGCAGCAGAAATAATTGTGGCTGTACTTTCATGTCGAAACGTTGTGCGACCTGAAAAAGTTTGAGCAACACCTGACCGAATGAAATTTCCTTTAGCGGTTTATTAAAGATTGGTTCGCAGACCGTGCGAAACCCCGATTCAAGTTCGTTGACGCGCGTGTCCGCAGGAACCCATCCCGAGTTCACATGCAATTGAGCGACCCGGTGATAGTCCCGCTGGAAAAAAGCCATGAAATTCTCGGCAAGATAATGCCGGTCAGTGTCATCGAGTGTGCCGACGATACCAAAGTCAACTGCAGCATAACGTGGGTTTTCCGGATCAGTGATATCGACAAAAATATTTCCGGGATGCATATCAGCATGGAAAAAGTTGTCTCGAAAAACCTGGGTAAAGAAAATCTCCACGCCGTTTGCGGCCAGTTTCCTGAAGTTTGTACCGGCCCGCCGCAGGCTTTCCATGTCATTGATCGGCACACCATGGATGTGTTCCATCACCATGACCTGTGTCCGGCAGTAGTCCCAGTAGACTTCGGGGACATAGATCAGGGGTGAACCCTTGAAGTTACGCCGCAGCTGAGCCGCATTCGATGCTTCACGCATCAGGTCCAGCTCGTTCAGAACAGTGGCTTCATATTCCGCAACAACCTCAATCGGGCGCAGTCGATGGCCTTCCGCCCAGTAACGCTGCGCAAGTTTTGCGATGAGATAGAGGATTTCGATATCGCGTTCGACATCCTGATGTACATTTGGCCGCAGAATTTTAACGATGACCTCAAGATCGTTATGCAAAGTTGCGACATGAACCTGGGCGATTGAGGCAGCCGCCATTGCTTCGGGGTTGAATGTGGCAAATACTTCTTCGGCCGGCTGACCGAAGGCATTGTGGATAGCGCGCAGCGCCATGGTGCCGGAAAATGGTGGCACCTGGTCCTGGAGTTTTGCCAGCTCGATGCCGATATCTTCTGGTAACAGGTCCTGGCGCGTCGATACCGATTGGCCGAATTTGACAAAAATCGGCCCAAGCTCTTCCAGCGCTTCACGAATGCGTTGGCCACGTGGGGCAGAGGATCGTGTGCGTACCCAGTTGGCCGGCCACAGGTAAAAAATAAAACGCAGAGGACGAAATAAATGTACCGAGGTGATGAGTTCATCAAGGCCGTGGCGAACCAGTACACGCTGAATATCAAGCAATCGCAGGAACAGCCGAAGATGTTTCATGTGGACTGTTCCCCGATTAGGTTTTTAAGCCTTTTTTCCAGCCGTGCGGTTGTGTCGGCGAGTTCATCTACTGCGGTAAAATACAGGGCAACTTCGCTGCGCGTCGCCAGTTGTCCGCTGTCTTTGTGCAGGTAGTCGGTTGCCCGCTCGGTCAGGCTCTCGGATACATCGGCTGCCCAGTCCCTGGTTTCTCGGCTGAAGCTGGATAATTGTGCACTCAGCGATTTACCGAACCAGTCCGTCAGGGTTTTTTCAAGGTCCGGGCGGGCACAGAGCAATAATTCACGAAATCGCTCGGCAATGTCCAGGTCGCCGTTAGCCTCAATACGACTTTCGCCGATCGGCGTTTGCTGGTTGTCGAATATCAGCCGGTTTAGTTCGATAATCGTACCGGTGATTTCGGCATCGGCCTGATGTTGGGTGTCGGTTGATAGCTCGATCATGCCGTCGGTGGCAAGAATCAGGATCGGACTCGGTATCGATCTGGCGACAACACGCAGTGATTTTCCGTCCAGACCGTCGCATAAGTCCTGTGCGTGCTCGTGGTCATCAATGCCGTGATTTATAATCGATGCAATGGGGCTGAGTAACAAATTCAATAACAAAGTTGTACCCGGTTTTAGTATTTATAGCCGATGTGCAGCGCGACGACGCCACTGGCAAGATTATGATAGTGACAGTCTTCGAGTCCAGCTGCAGTCATCATGTTGAGCAACGTTTCCTGGTCGGGGTGCATGCGAATTGATTCGGCCAGGTACTGATAACTTGATTCATCTCCGGCAATAATCCGGCCCAGTGCCGGCAATACTTTAAACAAGTGAAATTCATACAAAGGCTCTATGAAGTTCAGGGCCGGTTTGGAAAATTCCAGGATCAGAAGTCGACCACCAGGTTTAAGTACCCGCTGCATAGATGCCAGTGCTGCATCCTTGTCGGTGACGTTGCGCAGACCAAAGCCGATCGTGACACAGTGGAATGTGTCGGCAGCGAAAGGCAGGTATTCGGCATTAGCCTGCGCGATTTCGACATTGCCGACAATAGCTTTATTGACCAGCCGGTGCCGGCCCTGATCAAGCATTGCAGCGTTAATATCGGTCAGGCAGACCAGTCCGGAATTGCCGACCTGACGGCTCATGCCGGCGGTCAGGTCGGCCGTCCCACCGGCAACATCGAGCGCATAATCGCCGCTTCGCAGGCCGGTTTTGGTTAGCGTAAAACGCTTCCATAACCGGTGCAGACCGCCTGACATCAGGTCATTCATCAGATCATAGTTTTGCGCGACCGAATCGAACACATCGCGCACCCGCCCGGCCTTCTGGCTGGTGGCTACTTCTTCGTAGCCGAAATGAGTGGTGGGAGTGTCAGGGCTCATAGGGCTGGCATTATATCGTTTTAATCATGAGACCTGAGTGAATTTTGGTCTACATTCGCAGCCCAGGTCGCTGTTACAGAATGTAACGACTCAGGTCTTCGTCCTTGATGAGTTCACCAAGGTGTTCATCGACAAAGTCGGTATCGATCATAATGGACTGCCCGCTACGATCCGCCGCCTCAAATGAAATAACTTCGAGCAGACGTTCAAGTACGGTATGCAGGCGCCGGGCGCCGATATTTTCATTCTGTTCGTTGACCTGAAAAGCCACTTCGGCGGCACGCCGGACGCCCGAATTCTCAAATTTCAGTTCTACGCCTTCGGTCGCCATTAGAGATACATATTGTTCGGTTAGCGATGCATCGGGTTCCGTCAGGATGCGGACGAAGTCATCACTGGTAAGCGCGCTGAGTTCAACCCGAATAGGAAAGCGTCCCTGTAGTTCCGGAATCAGGTCGGATGGTTTTGATGCATGAAAGGCGCCTGATGCGATGAACAGTATGTGATCGGTTCTGACCATGCCGTACTTGGTACTAACCGTGCAGCCCTCGACCAGTGGCAGCAGATCCCGTTGTACACCCTCGCGTGAAACATCGCCGCCCGTCGAGCCGGCCATGTCCGAACGCCGCGCCACTTTGTCGAGTTCATCTATGAAAACAATGCCATTTTCTTCAACATTCTCAAGTGCATGGATTTTGATTTCATCTTCATTGATCAGTTGCCCGGCTTCTTCTTCAACCAGCAGCTTGAAAGCATCGGCAACTTTAAGTTTGCGGGTCTGTTTCTTTGGGTTCGACAGGTTTTGGAACATACCCTGCAGTTGGCTGGTCATTTCTTCCATGCCCGGCGGGGCCATGATTTCAACTCCGATTGAGGTGACCTGTACCTCGAGCTCGATCTCTTTGTCGTTAAGCTTGTCCTCGCGCAACATTTTGCGAAACTTCTGTCGTGTCTCGGCAGCGGACGGGTTTACTTCCCCGCCATCGGGCATCGGTAACAGCGCGTCAAGAATGCGATCTTCGGCAATATCCTCGGCACGATGCCGTACCTTGTCCATCTCGATCTCACGGGTCAGCGTTACGGATGTGTCCATCAGGTCGCGCACAATACTGTCCACTTCCCGACCGACATAACCGACCTCGGTAAATTTTGTTGCTTCTACCTTGATAAACGGTGCCTTGGCCAGATTGGCCAGGCGCCGGGCAATTTCAGTCTTACCGACGCCGGTCGGGCCCATCATCAGAATGTTTTTTGGGGTGATCTCATTGCGAAGCAATTCATCGACCTGCATCCGTCGCCAGCGATTGCGCAGGGCAATGGCTACAGAACGTTTGGCCTGATCCTGGCCGATGATGTGCTTGTCCAGTTCCTGGACAATTTCGCGTGGGGTCATCTGGGACATGTTGGTTAGTCTACCTCCAGGGTCTCGAGTACAGTGTTGTTATTGGTGTATACACAGATCGATGCGGCAATTTCGAGTGCTTTGCGGACAATGGTTTCGGCATCAAGATCCGAATTCTCCAGCAGTGCGCGGGCTGCTGCCTGTGCGAATGAGCCACCGGAACCGATCGCCATCAGGTCGTCTTCGGGTTCGATTACGTCACCATTGCCGGATACGATTAAGGATGTTTCCTTGTCGGCAACCAGCAGCAGCGCTTCAAGGCGTCGCAGGCGCCGATCGGTGCGCCAGTCTTTGGCCAGTTCGATTGCGGCGCGGGCCAGGTTGCCGTATTGCTCAAGCTTGGCCTCGAATAGTTCAAATAAGGTAAATGCGTCAGCCGTACCGCCGGCAAATCCTGCTATGACGCGGCCTTCGGCGAGGATACGAACTTTGCGGGCGTTACCCTTCATGATGGTACTGCCCATGCTGACCTGACCGTCGCCAGCGATGGCGACGACGCCGTTGCGCCTGACCGAGACGATCGTTGTACCTCTGAATTGTTCCATATTGTTTTCCTTGTCGGCAGGACGTGAAATGCTGTCAGGCACCAATTAATGTCCCCATTTCTTTATCTCACCCTATTTATCGCGTCGGCGTGCGCGTGGATGGGCTTTATCGTATATCTGGGCGAGATGCTGAAAATCAAGGTGGGTGTAGATTTGCGTGGTGCTGATATCGGCGTGGCCAAGCAGTTCCTGAACCCCGCGCAGATCCTGACTGGACTCAAGTATATGGGTTGCAAAGCTGTGGCGGAACAGATGCGGGTATACCCGTTGCGGGATACCGGCATTTTTAGCCCAGTGTTTCACCCGGGCTTCGACCATGCGCGGACCGATGCGTCGACCGCGGATGCCGACAAACAGGGCTATTTCGTCCTGCTTGGCGAGCAGGGCCCGAATTTCCAGCCAACCCCGCAGAGCAGCTTGCGCTTTGCGCCCGACCGGTACCAGGCGTTGTTTGCCGCCTTTACCCGTGACGTGCACGAGGTTGTCGCCGAAATCAATGTCCTCGGGGTTCAGGCCGACGAGTTCCGAGAGTCGCAATCCGGACGAATACAGCAATTCAAGCATTGCGCGGTCACGTTTACTGACCGGGTCATCGCCGCGGATGTCGAGCAGGCGGCCCATTTGTTCGATATCAAGTATATTGGGTAATGTACGAGCCGCTTTCGGTGCCGAAACTCCGGCGACCGGGTTTTGCGTCAGCGTATCGTCACCGAGAGTTTCTCCCTCACGGATCAGGTAATTCATAAAGCTGCGAATACCGGACAGTCGGCGCTGTATGCTGCGAGGACTTAAGCCTCGGGCATGACTCTGTGCCGCGAATCGTCGCAGGTGGTGGATGTTCAGATCCTTCCAGCGCTCGATATCATTGTGGTCACAGAATTCCCGGAAGCAGGTCAGATCGCGACAATAGCTTTTGGTCGTATGCGCAGACAGGCGCCGCTCCAGCTCAAGGTGCTGGAGAAACCGCTCGACTAGATGCCATTGTCGGTCATGCATGCAGATGTATGGTGCCGGGGCAGATAGCACCTGTAACCGTTTACCTGGCCAGGGCCGCGGCGACCAGTTCTCCGATCCGGGTTAGAAAATCTATGCTTTTGCCCGGATGAAAATGATCGGGGTCGCGGCAGCCGATGGCCAGGAAGCCAACTGCAGCATTTTCACCAAGCGGGATCAGAGCCACCGAGCCAACTTCAATGTCTGCTTCACCGAACAAGAAATTACGTTGTGCGTCACGGACCGTACCACAGCGTGCCTGGCTGGCTTGCAGGAATGTTTTGAAAGGCCCCATAGAAGGATCTTCACGGCTGACTCGGCGCAAAAACTGGCCGTCAGCGCTAACCACAGGTTCTTTACCAAATAACACCAGGACCGGCCGGTCGGCGCTGAATGTGGTCAGCAGCTGGTCTTCAAGAGTGGCAATTACTGCTTCGTATTCAACGGCTTGCATGAGCAGAATTGCCAGTTCATGGATATTGTTCGCAATTTTGTTATTGCTTTGTGCGACCTGCATGAAGTCGTGCAATTTGGCCTCGATTCGTTCATGGCGTCCGCGCAGTACGGATACCTGCCGTTCAACCAGCGAGATGGCTGTACCACCAGTGCTATGCGGCAGTCTCAGATCAGCCAGCAGGTCGCTGTTACGAATAAAAAATTCAGGATTTGCCCGCAGGTATTCTATGATGGCTTCGTCATTGTGTTCGACAGGTATGGATTCGGCTTGTTCGACAGTATTCATATATTAATCGTGCCCTCGAAAACGATAACCGCTTCTCCGGTTAGCCAGACAGGCGACCCCGGGCCGTCCCAATTCACAGTGACGCATCCACCGGGAAGTTCGACTTCAACTACGGAGCCAAGCCTACCTGCGCTTTGGCCGATAACGGCTGCGGCACAAGCACCGGTCCCGCAACCCCGTGTCTCCCCGACTCCGCGTTCGTAAACCCTTAATCGAATGCGGTCAGCAGCGACAACCTGCATAAAGCCGATGTTAGCATGGTTTGGAAACTGCTCGTGGCTTTCGAGTAGCGGACCGAGCGTTGCAACCGGCGCCGTATCAACGTCGTCAACGAAAATAACGGCATGCGGGTTGCCGATTGATACGATGTGGATATTAATGTCCTGGTCCCCTGCCAGGATCGGGTAGGGGGGTTCGTTGCGCCCGGTGTTAAACGGCAGGGATTCAGGCTTAAAGTCAGGCTCACCGAGGTCGACCGATATGTCGCCATTGTCTTCCAGGCATGCACGAGTCAGGCCGCCCGGGTGCTCGAGAACCAGTTGCTGGCCTGCTTCCGTGCCGATCAGGCGCGCAATACATCGAGCGCCATTACCGCACTGTTCGACCTCATTGCCGTCTGCGTTGAAAATTCGGTAGAACACGTTGCCCTGATTGGTTTTTGCGGGCTCGAGCCGCAGCAACTGATCAAAACCAATGCCGGTCTGCCGGTTGCCGAGATTACGGATGGTTTCACCTGGCAGCAGTATTTCACTTTGGGCATGGATGACGACAAAGTCATTACCAAGGCCATGCATTTTTGTAAACGGGATGCGCATCTGGGTTTGCCGGTCACAGGGGTTGAGGTCGTAACGATTATATCGTTACAGTAGATTTTAGTTGCTAGTATATTGTTAAATGGACGGGTAGTTTTATACGATTTGATTAGCAGGCTAAAAGGACAATAAATAATGCGTCATATCATGGTTTTGAATTCCAAAGGCGGTTGTGGCAAGAGTACGATTGCGACCAACCTGGCCAGTTACTATGCTGATCAGGGCAAGCGAGTGACCCTTGTCGACTATGATCCCCAGGCTTCCAGCCTGGACTGGCTGGACAGGCGTCCGGAAGGTCGGGCCGCGATCATGGGCCTTAATGGCGCCAAGGATGGTTTGACTCACCTGGCCCGGAATTCCGAGATTGTCATCGAAGATGCCCCGGCTCGCTCACACGGTGCTGAATTGACCGCCCTGGTGCGCCGTGCCGAGACGCTCATTGTGCCGGTTATGCCGTCGGCTATTGATATGCAGGCATCGACAAGATTTCTCGAAGAACTGGTGTCAGTGGGCAAGGTGAAGCGGAAAAAGGTCAAAATTGCCGTCATTGCGAACCGGGTTCGTGAGTCTACGATCATTTTTGAGCAACTGGATGAGTATCTTGAAGACCTGAACGTGCCGTATATTGCGACGTTCCGTGAGGCACAGAATTATATTCGGGCTTATATCCGCGGGCTTGGGATCTTCGAGCTACCGGAATACCTGGCCTGGCCGGATTGGGAGCAATGGGATCCGCTGATCGAGTGGCTGCAAAGCCGCAGATCCCGGCCCTGAGTCTGTTTGCGGGGCTTTCGCCGGCGGGTTACAGAAGTTTCAGGAACCGGTATTTTCCAGGCGCGGGATGTCGGCTGAGCCCACGGTGCTTAGTGTCAGGCCTTTTGCAAAGGCTGTTGTTGCGGCTGGAGTGTCGTCGAGCTTAAGCATTAGCTGGCCGAGTTCCTGGTATGCCACCGGTGTAGCTGCAATCGCAAGACTTGATTCGATGTAGCTGCGGGCTTTGCCCCAGAGTTCGTTGCGGATACAGGTACGTCCGGCAGCCAGCAGGATGATCGGATCTTCAGGATATTGATGCAGCCATTTTTCCGTTTGGCGTAATTGCCCGTTTTTATCGGCCAGTTTCAGTTTTCCGTAGATTGCCACCAGTTCACTGTCCCAGTTTGATTTCAGTGCCTTGCAGATTGCGCTGGCGGCAAGTTCATTATTATTGCCTGCAACCAGCGCCTGAATTCGCGCCCGGAGCAGTCGTTCGTGCTTGCGAAGCGTTCTTGGCAGTTGATTCCAGTATGCCTCGATTGAATCGAGATCGAGGTTCGGTGCTGCAAGCCGGGCTTCAAAGGAGGCGATGGTCCAATCGTCAAGTGTGCGAGCCGGGATATTCCTTGCCCGGCGCAATTGAGGTAACAGGTCGGTCAGCGCATGCCAGTCATGTTCAATATGCAAGAGTTCGCCCAGCAGTTTAAGTGCCTGTGGATGATTTGGCCGGCTATCACGAATATGTGCCAGGTTCTTACGAGCCGCCTGGTATTCGCCGGCCGCTATCTGCAGTTCGGTCTGGATCAGCAGTACCGCATTAGTTGTGCCTGCATCGCTGTCCTGGGCCATCATCAGCCAACCATCACGACGCTGGCGGTCACCCTGTGCCTGTGCGGTGCGGGCAGCGGCCAGGTAGTTCAGCAGCGGCGTTTCGCTGTTGGCAGCGCCTTTGGTCAGCAGACGTTCACCACGGGCAAGTTTACCCTCGGACAGTGCGATAAAGCCTTTGCTAATGCGTTGGCGGGCACGCTGGGCCCGGCCCCTGGCTGCCATCGCCCCGAGTTCACGTGGCGCCCGCCAGATTCTGATCAGGGCGCGGACGGCCAGGTAAGCAAGAAAAGCAACGAAGATCAGTACCGGTACAGACATCTCAACCGTGTAGCCGCGAAAATTAATCAGTACATAGCCGTTCTGCTCCAGCAGGAAATGTGCAGCGACCGAACCGGTGAGCAGGATCAGGAAGAGAATCAGGCCGAATTTCATGGCGCAGCTGCCTCATCGCCGAGATTCAGCAGCAGGTTCAGTGACCCGGAAATATCAGGCAATTCCTCCGCCAGCCTGACCTCGGCCAGCCTGCTGATAGTCATCCGGGCAGTCTGCACCGATTGCGCAGTGCCATCGAAATAGCGCTCCAGCCGGCTGGCTACTGCCAGTAGTGAAGTTCGGTACAGGTCGCCTTCGTTGCGGATTACGGCAAGGCGTGCAATTTGCAGTTCGATATCGAGACTGCGGACTAACATGTCCTCTTCAGCTGCGGACATCAACGGGGTGATTGTTGTATTACTGCGTCTGACACTGATGATGTTTGATAATGCATCGATGATGACCCGCCGGGCGCGCTGCCAGCCGGTCTCCGTACCCTTGTCCAGCTCTGCTGAGAAGTGATCCGGGGATCTGCGCGATAGTGGCAGTGTGTGCAGAGCTTCTGCCAGGCTGCCAAGTTCCAGCACGATACCCTCGGTATCCGGTTGAGGCACAGCCTTGAGGGCGGTACGTTCGTCACTGATTTTGGCTCTTACGCTGGTCAGGCCGGGATTGCCAAGATCCTTGATTTTTGTGTCGGCCAGTTCGAGTGCGCGCAATGAAATATTGACGTTGCCCCCCAGGATCAATTGTGCGTTGGCGATTTTCAGGAAATATTCCGCCTCGGCCAGCAACCAGGCGGAGCGTGCCTGTTCTGCAACCCCCGGGATTTTGTCGAGCGTGGTTTCAATGCGGCTCATGCGCGCGGGCAGTTCTTCCAGTTGACGTTCGAAGCGCCGGGTCAGAGCGATGACGTTGTCATCAAGTTTTTGATCTGCAGCCATGAGATTTTTTATGTCATTGGTTACCTGGCCGAGTTCGGTGCTGCGGGCGGTGAGTTCATGTTGTGTAGTTACGAATTGTTCGTTCAGTAATTGTTGCTCACGCTGCTTATTCCACAGATAGCCGCCCCCGGCCGCGGTCAGTAATGCGATGAGCAGGCCGACGAAACCTGGCCATGCAACGGGACGTCGATTTGCTGCGGTTATCCCGGCAGACTCAGCAGCGGGTTCTGTGGCAGGGGTCACATCGGGCGGTGACGATGGATCCTGTACGGGGGTCGAATCGTCGTGCATTTCTACTCTGGTCTTATCACTCATATATGCATTATCGGAGTACCGGGTCAGCCGGACAACCTGAATTCACCGAATTCAGGCGCGTTTTTTCACACAGGCTTTGACTGCCGTTACATGCCGGCGACTAACCGGTAGTGATTTGGCGCAATCACGAAGCCAGACCTCGTATTGACCGTCCGGAGTTTTTTCCATGCGCTCGACCCGCGCCAATGCCACCAGTGCGTTGCGGTGGATACGGATAAAGTGATTGGTGAATTCCTGGGCGAGATCTTTAAGCGGTTCGTCGATCAGGTCTTCGCCGTTTACATGACGTACCGTAATGTATTTCTGGTCGGCCTGGAAGTACATGACATCTTTGATCGGGATCAGGTGTAAATTGGTTCTGCGCCGCACGCAGATATTTTTGCGGGTGCCCGGTTGTTGACCGTTGTTAAGCGCCTCGATTTGCGGACGTGCGAGTTGTGTAGCGAAACCCAGTGCCCGTTCGAGCTTTTCACGGCGTACCGGCTTTAGCAGGTAACCAATGGCGTGCGTGTCGAAGGCCTTGATCGCATAACTGTCGAAGGCGGTGGTAAAGATAACGGCCGGGCTGTCGTGGAATGTGGCGAGATGCCGCGCGGTTTCGATACCGTCTGTATCCGGCATGCGAATGTCGAGCAGGATGATGTCGGGTGATTCGGTCAGGCATATTTGCAGCGCCTCATTACCGTTGGCAGCTTCACCAATGACTTTATAGCCGGTCAATTCGTCCAGCAACCGCCGCAACCGTGACCGGGCCGGGGCTTCATCGTCTGTAATCAGGACTGTGGTGGTCATTCTTTTACCGGGAAAGCAATGCTGACCTGATAATGCGTCTGATCTATGGCTCGTGACAAGCTTGCGGATGAGCCGAACGCCAGTTCCAGTCGTTCGCGGATATTTTCCAGGGCGATCTGGTTACCAGTCTCGGACTTGAATTTATTTATTGGCAGCGGGTTACGCACTGACAGGTAAATCATATTGCCTTTTCTGCGCCCCTCAATCTCGATGATCCCTTTATCGGGCAGCGGCTCTACGCCGTGATAAATGGCATTCTCAAGCAGGGGTTGCAGTGTCAGGCTCGGGATGTGCGCCTGTTGCGGGAGATCGTCAAGTTGCCACTTGACGATCAGCCTGTCACCAAGGCGCTGTTGCTCCATTTCCTGATAGACGCGGGTAACTTCAAGTTCCTGTGTCAGCGGCACCAATTTCTTCGAGTCGGCCAGAGAGGCACGAAACAGATCGGACAGGTTGACGACGGCGGCTTCGGCCGCCATTGGATTGGTGCGTGTCAGTTCTGCAATGGTGTTCATGCTGTTGAACAGAAAATGTGGTCGAATTCTGGCCTGTAGTGCATGAATGCGGGTTCTGGCTTCACTTTCGACGTTTCGCTGCCATTGATGTGAGACATAAAAATAGCGTAATACCAAGCCGGCTATGATAGTGCCGATGACGACATTGCTTGACAGGAAGTACCAGTGATTCTGAGGGAACCAGGAGTTTGGCACCGCCATTTGCGGGGTTGAATAAATGCTACCGAGCCAGTAGATGATTTCTGAAACCATGATGATGATGCTAATGACTGCAGCGAAAGCCAGGGCGCTCGCCCTGGCTTTGGAGAGACGGTTCAGCCGGGTACGCAACAGGCACAATGACGTGGAGATAGCGAGACTGGTCCAGACCATCAGCAGCGAGGTTTTGGCCAGATCTGTGAAGAACATGCCCCATTCGTTCTGGCGTGCCAGCGTGAGCGCTATGGCGGTCAGCGCAGCAATCAGCACCACGCCGAACACGATTGGCGATGAGCAGAAATTCGGCAGGTAAGTGGGTTGGCGGACATCATCGCCAGAGTTATCCCCGGATTTATTACCGACATGTTTGTCATCGGTCCGGCTATCGGGTTTGCGGGTCTCCTTAACCATATGCATCAGGTCGTCAGGATGATGTCACGTCAGTCACACCAATCAGTGACAAGTTTCTGTGCTTTAGCACGTTCATTATCGAGTTCTTCGTCGCTCAGGTATTTACGCTCGCCGTTTTCAAGCGGTCGGTACAGGCGCCTGGCCGAGTTGTAAGTCAATAGACGGGTTCTGGCCTTGGCACAATTATCGGCACGAATTAACCGATCTTTCTCGGCCCGGGTTTTGTTTTCGGCAGCCTGTTCGGCCTCATGTTGTTTGCGGGTGGTGACCGCTGCATTCTGTGCGGCGGCAGCTTTGCTGCGATCTGCCAGTGCCTGTCGGTTGGTGTGCCGGATCTTGATGGTCGTGCGCTCGACATCAGTCCCGTTCGGGGGCTGTGCACTAAAGTGAGTCACGTTGTCAGCATCTATCCATTTATAAACTACCTGGGCGGCGCTGTTTGACATAACGCACAGGGATGCAATGCCGGTGAGCAATATTAACGCTCTCATTAATGGCACTCCTTTCGCAAAACTGCTGGAATTATGCCACTTTTGATCCTGTGGAATGGAGAATCCGGTCACAGTGCCGAGGCTTGAAATAATCTGCTGTCTTGTGCAGCGCTGTGTCTGCAAGACAAACGATGGTGGTGACCGCAAGGATTAATTTATATACTTTTTATCTGTTTATGGATGTTGAGAATGCTGATCGTGGCTGTCACTATTTCGCCACACTGCAGACAAGCCCGGGCAGGATTTGCGCTAAGTTTAATAACTGCTTAATATTCAATTGTTTGCGTATGGTTACGGGCATTTAAAGCCGGCAGCGCGCACTGTTTTGGTGCGTGATCATTGGGTGAATGCGTATAGCAGATGCGCCGACTCTTGGCACACAAACCAGGGCGCCTGAACGAGCGTCGCACATGGAGTAATCGTGGATACTAATTTTGTCAGTGAACTGGCCAGCAAGCTTGCCCGGGCAGTACCGGATGTCGGCAGTGATCTGGGCGTCATGCGTGAAGATCTTGAGAAAAATTTTCACAGCCTGCTGTCCGCTGCGTTTGAACGTATGGAACTTGTGACTCGCGAAGAGTTCGATGTGCAGCGCAAGGTGCTGGAACGCACACGGGAAAAACTCGCCGGTCTCGAAGTACAGGTTACTGCGCTCGAGCAGCAGTCTGCGGTCGCCAGCCAGGGCCAGAAGAACCAGCCGAAAACCGAACGCGACTGATCGCCCGCGCCTGCCCGGCCATGTCTTTGGCGACGGTTTGTACGCGCGCCCAGCTTGGCATCGATGCACCGTTAGTTACCTGTGAGGTTCAGGTTGCAGGTGGTTTGCCGCGATTAAGGATTGTTGGCCTGGTCTAGACTGCCGTCAAGGAAAGCCGCGAGCGTGTCAAGGCAGCGATTCGACAGTCCGGTTACAAGTTTCCCGACGGGCGTATTACGGTCAACCTGGCGCCTGCAGATTTACCCAAAGGGAGTGGTCGGTTCGATCTGGCGATTGCGATCGGTATTCTAGCGGCCTCCGGCCAGATTCCACTCGAACGACTGGCAGGCCTTGAGTTATATGGTGAATTATCCTTAACCGGGGCCATCAGGTCAGTTACCGGTTTGTTGCCGGCACTGATGCGAGCACGAGATGCCGGCTGCTGTTGCATCGTACCCGCTGCCTGCCGCATGGAGGCAGGGCTGTTACATGGCGCCGAGACCCTGTTGGCCGCTCACCTGGTCGAGGTTGTCGACCATCTGTCCGGTATCGCCGGGTTGCCGGGCTGTCCACAGGTGGACTGGCCGACTGATACCGCGTCGGTTTATGACCTTGCTGATCTGAACGGTCAGGCGGCCGCCCGCCGGGCACTGGAAATCACAGCAGCCGGCGGGCATCACCTGTTGATGATCGGCCCTCCGGGCACCGGTAAAACCATGCTTGCGCAGCGGTTGCCGGGGCTGTTGCCGCCAATGACGGATGATGAAGTGGTCGAATTGCTGGTACTGCATTCACTGACCAGGTCCGGATCTGATGCGCTGACCCGGCAACGTTCATTTCGTAGTCCGCATCACACGGCATCGCCGGTGGCACTGGTTGGCGGAGGTCGGCCACTACGCCCCGGCGAAATTTCACTCGCACATCACGGGGTGTTATTTCTCGATGAGTTGCCTGAATTTGCCCGGCCCGCGCTCGAGGCTCTGCGTGAACCGCTGGAGTGCGGAACCATCAGTATTGCGCGAGCGGAGCAGACGGCAATATTTCCGGCCCGGTTCCAGCTCATTGCCGCCATGAATCCCTGTCCGTGTGGTTTTAGCGGTGATTCGAAAAAGTTGTGCCGGTGTACCTCCGGGCAGATTCAACGCTATCAGCAACGGGTGTCAGGGCCGTTTCTCGATCGGCTTGATATCTGCATTGAACTCGACCGTTCGGGTCTGTCGCTAGAGCACCTGATCGGCGGTACCGCCAGATCGCATGCAGGTTCGGCAGGTGAGGTAGCTGAAAATGAAACAACGCAAACGGTACGAGAGCGTGTGTGTCGAGCCATTGGATTGCAGTTGGATCGGGCTGGTACACAAAACGGACGTATTGTCTCGGCCACCCATCATCACTGGTTCCGGCCCGATGCAAAAGGTTGCAAGTTAATGGAGGCGGCAGCAAAGCAGTTCGGACTGTCGGCACGCGCCTGTGATCGCTGCCTGCGCGTTGCCCGGACGATTGCAGATCTGGACGCAGCGGACACGATGCGCGTGGAGCATGTTGCCGAAGCGTTATCACTCAGAAAAGAATAAACCCTGCTGTCCGTAAGCGGTTTCCCGGTGGCGGTGAACAAAATGAAATGTATACAGTTCAGGGTTGCAGGTTGGCAGACAGATGCCGTGGAGAAGCAAAATCCCGGATGCCGGCTAATTCTCTCAGTGCCGGCAGGTTCAGGATTGATACGTGGCTGTGTTCGTCACGGTGAATAAGTGCTCTTTCTTCGAGTTGCCGGAAACCGCGACTGACGGTTTCTTTTTTCAGGCCAAGAAAATCAGCAATGTCCTCGCGTTTCATCGGTAGTGTAACCCGGTTAAGATGCGCGTCCTGATCGTCGACAATATTTTCGCAGATCCGGTGCCAATAGCGCAGGTACAGCAGGAACACGGCCAGTCGTTCAATTGCGGTACGTTGGCCGAGGCTATAGACGAGATCATAGGCGTCCTCAAGTACCCGGTGCAGCATATTCAAATAGGTTCGTTCGGCTGCAGGATCATTGTTCAGTCTTTCCATCAGTGCGGACCGCGAGCAGATTGCAACCCGGGTTTCTACTACGGCTTCAACCGTGAAGAAATAATCATCTGTCGATGTAAGCCCAACGAAATTATTGCGGACGAGGAAACTGAGAATTTGTCGCCGGCCGTCGCTGCCGGTGCGATGTGCCATGACCATACCGTTGAGAATATTGAAAACCTGATCGGCCTTGGTGCCGGCATGTATGAGTACCTCACCCGGATGCAAATCGAGTACGGGCGCCGCATCAAAAATATCCAGAAACAGGTCATGTGAGCCAAGCGTTAGAATCATCGCTAAAGCATGACCCCGCAAGGTGAAACACGCAACCTGCTATTTCTGGCCGGTTGGACGCTTGGTGCGGAGAGGATTAGAATGCGCCCGCAAATCAGAAAGCGCCCGTAGCTCAGCTGGATAGAGCGTTCGCCTCCGGAGCGAAAGGCCAGGGGTTCGAATCCCTTCGGGCGCGCCATAACTTATTGTTACTTCAAGATATATTTACAAACAAAATTGATGCTCATCTCTAGAAAATATTGATGCACCCATATTGCACCTAACTGTACCGATTTATAATTGCAGTCATTCATCCAAAAAACCGGGTAGTAACGTAAGAATCTATCAACTATTTGTTGCTGGTGCGCAAATAAATCGACTAGTAGATGGATTAGAAATCGCTACTTTGAACTGAGTGAATATGTGGATTTGAATGACCGCTTACGAGCAATCACCGGACGTCGTAAATAACACCCGAAAAGAGAACTCTCATCAGGCAGCTGCCGACAGCATATGCTGCCCAGTTTGCCGGTGACCGGAAATATTGGACTCCGATACGAACGGGCGTGTATTCTGCGCGTCGATGGAATTCCTAATGTTATCCGGCAGACAGAATGATGGCCTCCTGGTTGTTGTCGTGTCGCGGGGTTGGTGATGCGTACCAGTTGGATTGTGGTGGCTATTCTCGCTAGCGTGTCTGCGGGCCTGTTGATTGCCAAGCAATATCGATCCCCGTCATCTGTCGAGCCGCCGTTGTCAGTGGTCGAGACGCTGCCTGATTTCACCTTACCCGACCTCAACGACCAGCCCAGGTCTGTCACGGAATGGTCGGGCCGGTCATTGATTATTAATTTCTGGGCGACCTGGTGCGCACCCTGCCGGCGTGAAATGCCGTTATTACAGAGCCTGCAGGATGAGCATGATGAGGACAGTCTGCAGGTTATTGGCGTGGCGATGGATAACCGTGCAGATGCGCAACGGTTCATCACTGAAACCGGCGTGACCTATCCGATACTGTATGGCGTAGACGAAGCGGCAATGGTTGCAGAATCATTTGGCGATGAGTTTGTTGGCCTGCCGTTTACGGCCTTTATTGTTCCTGGTGGTGAAATTCTTACCTTGCTGTCCGGTGAACTGGATGCTGCTGATCTGCGTGAACTGGCTGGCGAAATGGATGCAATTGCGAGTGGTCAAAGCAGTGTTGCCGAAGCCCGTAAGCGGCTCTTGGCAAACTGACAATCGGTACCGGTTCTGTGCATATGTAAACCCAGTGGTTGTTTTGTTCGGGTCAGGGGATTGAGGGTAAACCGGACAAGGCCATCGCCAGCTCGCTGTTATCGTATTGCCCGTCTACAAGCTTGCCGGCGAAGAAGTCGGTGTAAGCCTGCATGTCAAAATGACCGTGTCCGGACAGGCAGATCAGAATCGAACGTTCAACGCCTTCTTGCTTACACTTCAGTGCCTGATCGATGCCGGCCTTGACGGCATGGCTCGATTCGGGTGCCGGTACGATGCCTTCGCTGCGGGCAAATTGCACGGCCGCCTCGAAACACTCAATCTGATCATAGGCAACCGGTTCGAGTAAGCCGAGTTCCTGTACATGGCTGATCAACGGTGCCATGCCGTGATACCGCAGGCCGCCTGCATGGAAGGCAAGCGGCATAAATGTTGAGCCAAGGGTGTGCATTTTAACCAGTGGTGTCAGGTGGGCTGTATCACCAAAATCATAGGCATACTTGCCGCGCGTCAATGTTGGACAGGCTTTCGGTTCAACGGCGATGACCTTGACGTCACGTCCGCCGCGCAGTTGATTGCCGATGAACGGAAAGGCCAGTCCGGCAAAATTACTGCCGCCGCCCGTGCAACCGATGACAATGTCCGGGTAGTCGTCGGCCATGGCCATTTGTAACTCGGCTTCCTGGCCGATCACTGTCTGGTGCAGCAGTACGTGATTCAGAACGCTGCCGAGCGCATATTTTGTGTCATTACGCCCGACAGCATCTTCAACAGCTTCACTGATGGCGATACCGAGGCTGCCAGAGCTATTTGAATCTTTGCTGAGGATTGCCCGCCCGGCTTCGGTCTGATCGCTCGGACTCGGAATGCATTCGGCGCCATAAACCTCCATCAGTGCACGGCGGTATGGTTTCTGATCGTAGCTGACGCGTACCATATAGACCTTTACATCTATATCAAACAGTGCTCCGGCATAGGCCAGCGCCGATCCCCATTGACCTGCACCGGTTTCAGTGGCTATGCGACTGATGCCCGCTTCCTTGTTATAAAAAGCCTGTGCGATTGAGGTATTAGTCTTGTGACTGCCGGCCGGGCTGACGCCTTCGTACTTGTAATAAATACGAGCCGGGGTATCGAGCGATTGCTCCAGGGCCTGGGCTCGAAACAGGGGGCTCGGGCGCCATTGGCGATAAATATTGCGGACCGGTTCCGGAATGTCTATGTGACGTTCTGTTGAGACTTCCTGCTCGATCAGTGACATGGGAAACAGGGGTTCGAGATCACCCGGCGTGATGGGTGCCTTGTTCCCAGGATGCAATGTAGGTGGCAGTGGTTCCGGCAGATCAGCCTGAATGTTGTACCAGGACCTTGGAATCTGCTCTTCATCGAGCAGATATTTAACCGTTGTAGGCATTCTTGACTCCGTATTTTTCTGTTTGTCTGCCGTCTTCGCGCGACGCGTGATTATGCCTGAATTTCAGAACCTGTTTTTATGATGAAAAGAAGCTGAGCAATCAAACGCCATCACTGGCCTGATACTAATTTACAGTGTCAGACCGGGATGGGAGGCAGTTCCACAACCACCCCATGCGCTCGCTCACATTTGGTTACTTGATATCGAGCAACTCCACTTCAAACATCAGGGTCGCATGCGGCGGAATAACCCCACCGGCACCGCGTGCTCCGTAACCCATGTCAGGCGGAATGACGAGAACACGTTTGCCGCCGATCCGCATGCCGGCAAAGCCTTCGTCCCAGCCGCGGATTACCCGGCCTGCGCCCAGTGGGAATGAAAACGGATCACCGCGATCAACCGAACTGTCGAACTTTTCGCCCTTGTTTTCTGGCTGCTCCGGGTCATACAGCCAGCCCGTGTAATGGACTACAACCTCCTGTCCGGCTTCGGCCGTCAAGCCGTCGCCATCTATAACGTCGGTAATTTGTAGCCCGGTGATCTGAGCGCCGTCGGCGTTCTCTGGCATTCCTGTTCCCTCCTGTGGTTGGCAGGCCGTGATGAGTGGGATGCTCAGCAGGCCGATAATCATTGTGGTACTTATGCTTAGACGTTGCCGGATCATGTTTAGCTATTCCTTATTATACATTTGGATTGATTACGGATGATGCCATGGGCAAGGTCCTTAATGCATGTTAAAGATGCCGTTATGGATTACCAACTGACCTGAAGCCGATATGCTGGTCGTCTCTGCCGTGACAGACCCAAAGGCCCGGCCACACGGCACGCACCTCTGCCCGATGAGGAACTGTTTGGTGTATTGCGGATGTAGCGGCAGATTATTTTTGTCGGCGACTTTGCGCAAGCAGCATAGCGCGTCGTCTTGATGCAGTGCGCGTTCGTGGTTTGCTGCGGCGTTCTTCAGGATGGGTTTTTATTCGATCTGCAAAGATTGAGAAAATGTATGGGTCCCAACCGGTGGAACCCGGGCTGTCATTTCTTTCCTTGGGGCGATTTTCAGTTATGTCCGCAGGTTTATCGTAAGCCATGATTTTTTCTGTCCGTACTCTAATCATTACACTATAGTGATTGGGCTGAAAATACAGGCCGCCTGTTTACATAAATAACCGGCATTACAGTAAAACTGTGAACGGTGCATCAACCATTTGTGTTGCCGACATGAAGGGGATCTGCCTTGATCCGGCATCAGGGTTTCCGCCAGACTGGCTGTAACCCTGTATCATGCAGATATGCGTTGACTGTTATTATTTGCCTGATCCGGAAATAGTCTGGATATTCAGCAACAGAACATTTACCGGCAGATTTGCCGGTCGGTGAAATCCAGGAGCAGATGTTGTTTGGTGTAGCAGAAGATATTGATTTAACCGGACTGGTTGACAGAAAACTGCAGAGTATTTCGGTGGGAGCAGAGCGTCTCGAGCTGAATTTTGATGATGATTGGTCGCTAAACTTTGAATGTTCGTGGTGTCTTGAAGGTGGCGCCGGTTCGATAGCAGAGGGGAATCGTGAAGCATTGCTTGATGACGTCGAAAAGCTGACCCGACTTGTTGGTTTCATGGTCGAATTTGCTGTACCAAGACCACCGGATCGAATCGAGATAGACTTTGGTAAGCAAGGTCGGTTGGTATTGATTGATGACAGTGAATTACTGGAATCATTTTCGATTGATCCTATAGGTATCGTTGTGTAGGGCATGCAGGCAATGGTTCCAGCTGCAAGAATGGTAGTAAGGTAAATGAATCACAGAAAACTCGTGCTGCCCGAGCACATGAATGATCAGGGCTCTTTGTTTGGCGGGTATCTGCTTAAGTGGCTGGATGAATTTGCCTATATAACTGCGAGTATGGAATTCCCGGATCATCGCTTCGTTACGATTGCCCTGAATAATGTTGAGTTCAGGCATCCGATTCGTTGCGGGCAAATCCTGCGTTTCACTATTAGCCGTGCCCGGCTCGGCGGTTCATCTGTCGAGTATCTGGTTGAGGTATTTAGTGAGAAATCGTGCGGTGCTGATGAGCAGGTCCTGTTCGTAACGGGTATTACCTTTGTTAATGTGACAGAAACTGGCGAGAAGCAGCGGATCAAACCGTAGCAGCGTATGCAGCGATTACCCGAGCCGGAGCTGATGCTTGATGAAGATCAGGTTCGCGCCTATGCAGAAGCGGACTTCGATGCGCCGCATAGTCATTTCATGGAACTGTTATCGGCTCGGTGTAATGACTTGCCCCCGACTGGCCGCGCTCTTGATCTTGGTTGTGGGTCAGGTGATATTAGTCGCCGTTTTGCCGCACAATTTCCCGGCTGGCGTATCGATGGTATTGACGGTTCGTTGACAATGCTTGCTGCAGCTCGGGCGATGACGCCGGATGATGCACAAATCCAATATATTGAAACTTATTTGCCGACACTGTTAACCGGTCAGTACGATATGATCTTTTCTAACAGCCTGTTACATCATCTTGATGACCCGGCGGGATTGTGGTCGACGATACGCAGCGGAGCAAACCAAGGCTGCCGGGTATTCATCATGGATTTGTTTCGACCACCTGACCGGAAGACAGCCGAAGTATTCGTTAAGCAATACGCCGGTGACGAACCTGCTGTATTACAAAATGATTTCCTGCATTCTTTGCTTGCGGCTTATGAAGAGGCGGAGATTGTCGAGCAGCTTCGCAGCGCCGGCCTGCCGTTGTGTGTCGAGGTTGTTTCGGATCGCCATATCATCGCATGGGGCGGTATTGGCTAGCAAAGCGGCAGCGCGTATCAGCAGCTTCCCGCCAGTCATTGGTGATCGACCGCGGGTGTTGATTCTGGGTTCTATACCGGGTGTCGCGTCACTGGCAGCACAGGAATACTATGCGATGCCACGTAATGCATTCTGGCCGATCATGGGGGAATTGTTCGGCGCAAGGTTAGAACTGGCCTACCAGCAACGACTTGATGTTTTGATGACGTGTCGGGTCGCTTTATGGGATGTGCTTGGTAGTTGCGTTCGGCCCGGCAGCCTCGATTCATCAATTGATACTTATTCGGCTGCCGTTAATGATTTAAGTCAAATGTTTACTGATTATCCAACGATTAAGTGGATTTTTTTCAATGGAAAAAAAGCCGCTGAAATGTATCGGCGGTATGTATTATCGTTGCCTGATCCGGCAACGGTGGATATTTCCTGCAGCACGCTGCCGTCAACGAGTCCGGCTCATGCGGCCATGTCGTTTGACGAAAAATTGTTAGCCTGGTCAGTAGTTTGCGATGCAGCGAGTCAGGCCTGATTTATTTTCATTTCTGGAAAACCTGTCGCAGACAGACTAAAGTGTATGCGCGATACTTTCCTGAAATGAATTGAGAATCTGAGCGCAGAAAGCCGTTTTGGAATGAGCCTGAAAGACGAAGTAGAGGCATTACTCCCTAACTGGGAATCCTGGTATCCGAGCCTGTTTCATGCAGCCGAGGATCTCGGTGTTATCCGCGCGCGCGTTTGTTCCCCATCGTCATTGATGCTGAGTAATCGTCATGCTTCCGAACAGGTTGCTGCCGTCAATGCATTCCGGGATAAATGGGGCGGTACAGAATAGTCAGGCGTTCTCTGTATTCGATTCAGCCGCACAATAAAGTGAATGTTCAATAAACAGGGCAGGATCTTTGTTCATGACCAGTTGTATCAGGCTGGTGAAGTGATCATCATATTGATTCATGATCAGTTTTAGGCAAATCGCCCTGTGACAATCCTTTCTCGTTGGTCGACAGCCCTCGAGTCACTCGATAACGGACAAGTTCAGCGACTGACTTTTTTTACTGAATCAAAAGTTTTGTCCTGTCATGATGTTTGTGAATATTGGCAGCACGACACCGAGTTTGGTGATTTTTTCAGTAAGATACTTGCGGATATGCCATTTAGGGCATTTTTCTGGGAGGTCTGCCCGATCAGCACGGCCTCTGTTGCCGCCCCATTCGAGTGTGTTGTCGTAAACAGTCCCGCATTGTCAGGCGTTGCCGCGGATTCCGGGCCATTCGGCTCACAACTCGACAGGTTACATTCCCCCGACGGAATTGCTACGTTTGAGAATCTCGGCGGTGATGCATTATTGATTGCACCCTGCACCGGTCAGGGTGCTGGGGCGTACGCACACCTGGCCATATTTGTGCGTCATGCGCCTTTGCAACTGCAACGTACATTCTGGGCTCGTGTCGGTGCTGCGCTTGCAGCAAGCCTTGCCGGCAACCCGGTCTGGCTTAGTACTTCGGGTCTCGGCGTTTATTGGCTACATGCCAGGCTCGACCAGTATCCAAAATACTATACTTATGCTCCCTATCGACAAACAGGGGTAGTTCGGGGGTGATGGCATGCTCTGAGCCGTGTGAGCGGAATAAGCAACGAAATGAAGGTTTTGGGCGTAAATTATGTCTAATCACCCATTATTTCTGCCCGTATTTGTTTGATTATTAGTATTATTACGGTATAAGAAGCGGCTTGCTTCAGTGTCCGGATGACAATTGGAGTCCGTTACCATTAATCAGGAGACTTAAGGTGCGCTCAGTCCTGCGCTCAAAAATTCATAAAGCGACCATTACGGAAGCGAATCCCGAGTATGTTGGCAGCATCACGATTGATGCGGAACTCATCGAGCGGGTCGGTCTGTGGCGGAATGAACGTGTTCTGATTGCAAGCAATACAACTGGCGTACGTTTGGAAACCTACGTTATTGTCGGCGAACCGGGCTCAGGACAGATTGCCATGAATGGTCCTGCCGCGCATACCGTCGGGGTTGGTGAAGAAGTTGTCATCATGGGTTTTGAGACAACTGATCAGCCCATTGAGCCAAAAGTTATTCTGGTTGATGCGGATAATCGTTTTATTGCCGATCTGACCGAAAAAGCAGATACCACTGTTAGTGTATGAGTAAATCTGCTGACACGATTCTCAGTGTTGTCGCCGGTTGATTCGATGCATATATTATCGGCATAGAGGGTAACGCACTAGCTCGGGATATGTTGTGCGCTTTATATGGATAGATTATGACGGGCTGGATTACTCACTTGTTAGCATTCCTGGCTGGAGCAGGTGCCGTTCTACTCTTGCTGGTCACTCGACGTAACCGAGCCGGTAGTCAGTCAGACAAAGTATTGCGCAAACTGTATCGGAAATGTCCGGATTTTTTTGATGATGTCCGTACCGAGCTGGGTAAGGCCGAGTTTAAAGATGTCCGCGAGTTTGCCATCCTCAAATCATCACAGATCACTTTCGTCAGTGAAGATGTTAAATTTGTTTATTATGAGGATGAATTGCCTGATCTGCAGGAAATTGCAGCAGGACTGGAAAATCATGGATTCATTGATGATGTCACACGGGGTAAAACACCGCTTTACCGCATGCGTGAGACCTTTGTCATAGCTCTCGGCTCCCTGTAAACAGGCCGGCACATCCGCTACAGCGGAACGATTCAACATGTGGACTGTATATATATTGTGCTGTTCCGATAACAGTTTGTATACGGGCATTGCGAAGAATGTTGAGCGGCGGATCAGTTTGCATAATGCAGGACGCGGAGCCAAGTACACTCGTTCTCGTCGCCCGGTAAGACTGGTTTATTCCGAGTCTGTCGTTACTCGTGCTGAGGCTCTGCGACGTGAGAGCGCAATCAAACGGCTCGAACGTGACGAAAAGAAAAAATTAATAGATACTGGCACTGACTAAGTGCTATCAAACTGTCCATGGCTGTATATCGATTTGATCAGCTATGTCTGATCGGTTTGTTTGCGGAAAAAATACTCCTCATTTAAGGAATGCGACTATGCCAAACGATCCGGAATTGGAGCATGACGAACAAACTGTATCACGACGAACCATGCTGGCCGGTGGGGCCGGTCTTGCGGCGCTGTCGGCTACACAATTGGTAAGTGGATGTGCGGCGAGCAGTGGTCAGGCAGCAGCCGTTAGTGTGGCTGAGACAATCCGGAATACGCCGTGCGCACCGTTCGATTCTTTTCGCGATTATATTGAGGCGATCGAGGCTCATGGCCTGGTGTTGCGGCTGCCACGCATCGATCAGGATGCCTATGAACTGGCAGCGTTAATGTATCGACTCACTGATGAGTACGGCTGGTATGAGGCACCTTGCATCATAGCGGAAGAAGTCAAGATTGATGGTAAGTGGGTTACGGGCCCGGTAATTGTTAATCATATGGGGCATTGGTTTACCGAGGCCATTACGTTCGGTGTTGAGTTGGTGCCGGATGATGGTGTCGCAACCTATCGCAAGACCATGAAAAAGCTTGAAGGGATGCTGGTAGATGGAGAATATCCGACAATAGCACCTGTAGAGGTTGCTCGTGATGAGGCAGCTTGCAAGGAGTTTGTCCTGCTTGGCGATGATATTGATTTGACCAGATTTGCATTTATCCAGAGCAATCCGGCCGATTCGCGACGTTATGTCAATACCGGATCTTCGTTTACCTATGGTCCGGTTATCGGCAAGAATTTTGGTACCTATCGGTGTGAGTTGCGTGGTCCGCGCCTGCTCGGATTCAATCCGGAGCCAAATCAGACAGCCTGGCGTACGTTAATGGCTGCCAAGGAGCGGGGCGAGAAAAGTGTCAGGATTTCAATTGCCCTTGGCCTGGATCCTGTCATCTGGACGATTAGCAGCTCGCGTATTGTCAATCGCATGAGCAAGAAACAGGTGGACGAACTTGCTGTTGCCGGCGGTATGCGGGGCAAGCCGGTTAAGGTTGTACGTTCGGAAACCAATGATCATATGGTGCCGGCCAGCGCCGAGATGATTATCGAGGGCGAGGTGCCGCTTGATGATCTGATGCCGGAGGGTCCGTTCGGAGAAATGTACGGTTACCTGGGAGATAAGCGTGAGGCCAATTTTATTATTAATGTTCTGGCAGTTACACATCGTAAGAATCCATGGATTCTTAACCAGTTCACCGGTGCAACGCGGGGCTATGCAACCGCACCAACCGCAGTGTTATTCAATACGAGTCTTAGGCGTTTGGTACCGAATTTGATAGAATTGCATTCGCCGGTGGATGCAACAGGCCTTACTTATATTCGCATCAGGAAGACCAGGCCCGGGGAAGGATTACAGGCAGGCCAGCGTCTTGCTTCAATTATTCCTATTTTTAAAGTTGTCATTGTTGTCGATGAGGATGTTGATGTGCTCGATACTCAGCAGGTCAATCATGCAATTGGCTCCAGGTGGATGCCGAAGACAGCAACAAAAATAGTTGAGAATGTACGTGCCATGGGTCTTGACCCAAGCCGCGATATCGATGGAAAAGTCAGTAAAATTGTTATCGATGCGACAAAACAATGGTCTGAGGAAAATGGACCAGAAGTGTTCCCCAGGCTGAATCGGGCGCTGCTTGAGGAATTGGCACCAGAGTCATTTGAGCTTGTTGACCGCAAGTGGGGGGGCGTAATCAAGCGCAAAACCCGAACCTTCGGTCCGGTTTCGGGGTGATCAAAAGTAATTTTATATTAATCAGGAAGGAATATGTTTAGTCATTCTGTTATCAGTAAAACGCAACAAATGTGGAAATTCTGGGTTGGTGTAGCGGCTTTGATATTTGGTTCTGTAGCACCAATTTTTGAGCAGTCAGGCGTGTCGTGGACGGTAGGAACGGTAATTGCGGTGGTGGGCTACGGGTTCACGGTTGCTTTTGTTATTTGTCCTGCCTGCGGTCAGCGATGGTTCTACAAAGGATTGCTCGATGCCAGCCTTTACAGGCCTTTGTTTAGCAAGTCCAGTTGCCCGGGTTGCAACCATCTTTTCGAATGAGCGTATGTTGTGCAGGTATGTATTATTGTCCGATGACAGCCTTTTTTCTTCCCGTAGCATCGCTATCTGCGCATTCTTAGTGGTTGAGAATCAACCTCATCATTGATAGGAAGTTTTGCAGGAACGATACGTATGCCTGATATGAAAGCTATATTTGCAGCCAACCGTGAATGGGCACGGAGTATGTGTGAATCCGATCCGGATTTTTTCAATCGGCTGGTGAGTCAACAGGAACCGGAGCACCTATGGATCGGCTGCTCAGATAGTCGTGTGCCGGTTAACCAGGTTGCCGGGCTGCAACCTGGCGAGGCATTTGTCCATCGCAACATCGCGAATATAGTGTCAATCGATGATTTAAATTGTCAGGCCGTCATTCAGTACGCCGTTGAAATTCTAGGCGTTAAATACATCGTGGTTTGCGGTCATTATGGGTGTGGCGGCGTACTCGCTGCATTACGCGGACAGGCGACCGGCCTGATCGGTGACTGGATTAGCAGTATCGTTGCTTTACGTGAACAACATGCAACTACTCTGGCTGCTTTGGCGAGCGAGGCCGAACGCCACGATCGACTGTGTGAACTCAATGTAATCGAGCAGGTACGCTGCCTTAGTGAAACCGAGGCTGTCAAGACTGCCTGGTCACGTGGGCAAGCTTTGCGGATACATGGCTGGATCTACAGTATCAGGGACGGTTTGTTAAAAGATCTGCATGCCTCGATCGATGGACCACTCGGGGGATGAAAAATGATCAAAGCTCTCCTGGTGGGCCTGCAAGGTCACTGCACCAGGGTTGTTCCCCACGCCGGCCGTAAAATTTATCGATTGGCAGCCTGATTGCGGGCAATATCCTGGCATGGAAATGATTCTGCTCACGGTCATCGGTATTTGTCTGGCACTGGCAGGCCTTGCCGGGCTTGCCTTGCCGGTTTTACCGGGCGCACCGTTGTTGCTTGCCGGTCTCTTCTGTATCGCCTGGGCCGAAGACTTTATTTATGTCGGTACCGGGACGCTGGTCATACTGGCCGTTCTCGCGACGCTGACTTATGCGGTAGACCTGATTGCGGGAGTTTTTGGTATGCGGCATTTTGGCGCATCGCCACGTGCCATGCTTGGTGCGGCTCTCGGTGCCGTCGCCGGCCTGTTCTTTGGTTTTGTCGGGATTGTGGTGGGACCCTTCATAGGTGCCGGGATCGGTGAACTGACGGCAGGACGGGATCTGCGTGCGGCCGGACAAGCCGGCATAGGTGCGACAATCGGTCTGCTGATCGGCGTCGCGGCCAAGCTTACGCTTGCATTTTCGATGCTGGGAATTTTCACCCTGATGCGTTTTATGTGATCGCATCGGGTCGGGAGATACTTTGACACATGATGCCTGGGGGTGGTGAAACCGGGGATACTGCAATCTGTGAGGCACTCAGGGATTATTCCATTCGTGTTATCCGGTTTGTTTCAGATGGTGCGCTGGATCCACATCTTTATTTTGAAAAAAAATTAACCAGCAATGTGATGATGGCTCAATCTATCGGGGAATTGCTCGCTATCTTGACCAGCCTTATCGAATTGATCGACACAACATACAGCTTGTCTGGCATAGATCAGGCTATGGGTCGTGACGGGTTACCGTCATTGTCAATATTGTGTGCACCTGAGACCCGTTCAGCCGCCATTGTGCTGGCCTGTGGCCGGATCAGGACAGTGGCTGAGTACCGGTTGGTGGGGGAACTCAGGAAAAATATATCAATATCTGCAACTGATCGATTGGTGGTTGCGCGACTACTGGCTGACCATGAACAGGCTTGATGGTTTTGTGCTTATTTATCGTGCGGCAAATGCACTGGAGGCACATGTCATCAGGGGTTTGTTAGGGCAGCACAATATTCAGGTGCATCTTTTCGGAGAAGGATTGTCTTCCGGTTTCGGCGAGTTACCGGCCGAAGTCATCGAGGTCGAAATTCATGTGCCGACAGGCTACCGTCAGCTGGCCGGGCAACTTATTTCTGAGTATGAGGCGCAATCATCTGCGGTAGATGACCCCGCAAGTGAATGGACATGCAGGAGTTGCGGTGAGAAAAATCCGCTGACGCTTGGAGTGTGCTGGAATTGTCAGCAATCGGGCGGTAATTGACGATGTATATATTATGAGTGTGCAGTTAAATATTGTTTATCAGTAACCGGCCCATTTGTGTGGCAAGGAGCCGGGTTGAGAACCATAACATGCGCATGAATCACGACATTTTACGACGAGCCCTATGATCAATCAGACTTCAGTATGCCCGGTGCGGGTACGTGCCACCGAGTACCGGTTGTCAGTGCGCTTCCGTGAGGATGGTGATGATCTGATATTGTTTGTCCATGGGCTTGGTTGCAGCAAGGAAAGCTGGCGTGAAGCGTGGCAGCGTTCTGAATTACGCGGTAAATCCCTGCTGGCAACCGATCTGCCGGGATTCGGACATACTGCCTGTCCACCGGGCTTCGGCGCCCAGCTCGATGACTATGCCCGTGTGCTGGGAGCATTAATAGATGCGTACGCGTTACGGCGAATTCATCTTGTGGCACACAGTATGGGCGGGTCTATCGCATTATTATTGCCGCCACAGGTTTTATCCAGACTCGAGAGCCTGGTGCTTGTGGAGCCGCGCTTGTTCAGGTCCAGTTGCGGTCTTGCGGCGATGACGGCTGGTGTATCAAAGGATGAATTTTGTCAGTCGGTATTTCCTGAATTTCGACAGCGGATGAGTAATGATCCAAAGGTTGTATTCGATCTGGGCAGGGTCGATACAGACGCATTTTATGCCAGCAGTCGATCATTAATGGAATTGTTGGCGCAGCGAACCCTGCTGCAGCACTACCAACGGGCAGAATGTCGAAAGTTTTTTGTCTATGGTGCGGAAAATCAACATTTGCAGGAATTGGCCTGTATTCTGCCGGCGCAGACCATTGCGATCGAACAAGCGGGACATTTTGTTATGAATGACAATCCAGACAGTTTTTATGTTTGCTTGTCAGCAATTGTGGATAATCTCCGCTGAGTTAACGCTTGCGGCATATTCCGAGTATGTTGTACCTTGCAGCATGATGTTTCAGCCTGTTAACAATTCTTCTGCCCTGCGACCTTCAAACGATCTGTGTTGGAAACAGTATGTCCGACCCCAGGTGGTGATTCGGGTTTTCGTGACCAGGTTCATGTTCATGCTGTAAAGGCAGGCGCTGCCTGCGCCGCGTAGTGGACACGGTTTGCAATGATGCAGTCCTGATCGACATGGGTGGGCATATGCCCCGGGGCTGCCCACCTCAGGACCTGAAAAAGGGTGCATCACTTGAGTGCAGCCTGATAAAATTACTCACCGGTGGTTTTAGTAGTGGGAAAAACGATGAGCGGTTACGCAAAAATAAATCTACTCGGCATGTTCTTGATGCCCGCCATAGCAACCCTGACAGGGATTGTCATATTCGGACCACGTGTTGATACGATGGTTGCGGTATTTAGTATGAACGTAATTCCGATGTTGTTTGGTGGTTTATTTTCCGGTTTGTTGTTGCGTGGCTGCAGGAAGTACGGTGGTGCTGGCAGAGCAATCGCTCTGTGGCCAACTCTATTGCCGGCCATTATAGGTATCGTATGGTATTTGAGCGATGCCTTGTTTCCCGCTGAACAGGATCCGGGTCGGGTGTATATCGCCGGGCCGCTGTATCTATTGCCAGCAGCCATAGCTACAGGCTTGGTGGCCTGGGTTGTGTGTGTCATCGTAAGATCGCAGCGTTCGGCTGCCTGAGCAATTTAGCGCCACCGTTAACTAACCAGCTTGCTATCAATTATTCACTGGTGTTAATGCCTGTTTTCTGGCAAATAAGCTGATACATGAATACCGGTAGTGAATGTCCTGTCAGCTATGTCCCGTACAAAGAAGTAGGATCACGGCCGAACGCAATTGTTGATGGGCCTCCTCTGGCGTCAACGGTGCTGACATTGTCCCATTGGCCGAATAATCAGACACCAGATTCACTGCAACGTGATACTTCTACGGCAACGGTATTTGCTTACCTGGATGCGCAAGAAATTGATCATCAGATTGATATCGTATCGAATAATCATTTTGATGAAGATGGTTTGTTCAGTATGTTCACATTTTGCAATCCGGATCTTGCGAGTAAACATCGCACCTTGCTTGAATCAGGTGGCTTGGCCGGAGATTTTGGTATCGTCAATGATCCGGATGCAGCGAGACTTTGCTTTATTATTGAGGCCTTCACTGATCCTGCCATATCGCCACTGGATAAAGAAATATTCAGTAATTGCGAGGAGCGCCGCGTCGCTTCGTTCTACCGCGCATTGCTGCCGTTAGTAGCTGGTTTTTTGCAGGATCCCGGCAGCTATGAAAAATTTTGGCGGCACCAGTACGAACATCTTGAGCTGAGTCAGTCGCTTGTGCAGTCAGGGAAAGTAGCCATCGAGGAACGATCTGAACACGATCTGGCTGTTATCAGGATTCCTGCCGATCTTCCTGAAAAAACGGTACGTCGTTATCTGAATGAGGAGCAGGCGGCGGTTCACCCATTTGCCATTAATAGTGCGACGCGTTGCAACCGGATCTTGAAAATTTATCGTGGCGGTATCGATCTTCATTACCGGTATGAAAGCTGGTTACGCTTTACATCCTGGCGGCCGCAGTTGCGTGTATCCCTGGAAGGGATTGCCGACCAGTTGAATGAATTGGAAAAAGCGCCCGGCATTTGGCGAGGTGAAGATGTTAATGATGTTATTCCGCGCCTGTATCTTGATGGCTGCCGGCGCACTTCACTTGATGAAGATCAATTCGTGACCATGCTCGAGGAATATCTTGCTCATGCACCTGTAGCATGGGATCCATATGACTGGCAGGCTACTACCTAGCCCATGACAGCGTTGCGCCCCTTCCATGTTGCTGTTCCGGTTGCTGATCTTGAAGCATCACGGGCTTTTTATGTTGGCGTACTGGGTTGTAGCGAGGGTCGCAGCGATAAGCAATGGGTTGATTTTGATTTTTTTGGACACCAGTTTGTTTGCCACCTGTGCCTGCCACAAAAAGGTGAAGTACATCGTAATGAGGTTGACGGCAAGCGTGTACCGGTTCCGCATTACGGTATCGTATTAGCAATGGATGATTGGCAACGTCTGGCAAAACGGCTTACCGAAATCAGGCAGGTATTCATCATCGAGCCGTACATTCGTTTCGCAGGTTTGCCGGGTGAGCAGGGAACCTTCTTTATCCGGGATCCGAGCGGCAATGCATTGGAGTTCAAGGGGTTCGCAAATCTTAAAACATTATTTGCGCGCTGAGACTATATAGATGTGAGGTGATCAGATTGGCGGCAAATTCGCGCAATCGACACACTCATGACTTTCGGGTCTGACAGCCATGCGCTTGGTGCCGATTTCTTCACCACAGGAGATACAGATGCCGTAGCTGCCGTCATCAAGGCGATGCAAAGCAGCCTTTATTTCGGCCAGTTCTTCAATGGCTTCCATCTCGAGTGCTGCAACGACTTCGACGTTGCCGAGTTCAGCTGCCTGTTCTGCCGAGTCAGCATTCAACGGATTACGCGCATGGTTATGAATTTTTGAAATGCGTTTTTCCAGCTCTATTTTTTTTTCGAGCAGCTGTTTTCTGGCTTTATCATACTTCATTTTATTCATTAGTATGCAGAATCAGAATGACACCATTTAAGTGTACGCTAAGACCCGGTACTTCTAAAGCGTTACACTGCACCGGATGAGCGAGAAAGAGCATAATGCTGCGAGCCTGAGCCTGACCGGAATTGTTTTGGCGGCTGGTGCTTCGCTTCGTCTGGGGCGTCCCAAGCAGCTCGTCGAACTGGATGGAGTGCCGCTGCTGGTGCGGACCCTGCAGTTATTGCTGGCATACTGTGATCGTGATGTGATCTGCGTTCTCGGTGCTCATGCCGCTGATATCCGGCCGCTGCTGGATCGTATGGATATCCGGATTGTTGTCAATCCGGATTGGCACGAGGGCCTTGGGGCTTCGATACGGACCGGTGTAGCACATGTGCCCGGTGATGCGCGGGCCATCTTGCTGTCTGTCTGTGATCAGCCGTTGGTTTGCCAAGCTGATATCGCCAGACTTGGTGCAGAATGGCAGCTTGACCAGCAGGCGATTGTGGCTGCCGGCTATAGCGGGGGTTATGGCGTGCCGGCAATTTTTCCGGCTGCGTATCGTGACGATCTTGCTGCTTTGCATGGCCATAAGGGGGCGAAAGGATTGATTGACACCACCCCTGGCCGGCGAATTGTCGAGATGCCTAATGCCGCATTCGATATTGATGACAGCGCTGATCTGGCTCGGCTGCAAGAGTTCAACCGAAAATGATAATCAGTGGCAAATACCGATGGTGAGGCTTGAGCCTGATGGTAGACTCGACGGTCGTTTTAACAGGTCACCAATAATGATTACGGTACAAATTGAATATTTTGCGATTCTTCGTGAGCATATCGGCAAGAATACCGAGGCAGTGGATACCGAAGAAAAAACTGCCGGCGGGCTTTACGATGAGTTAGCCGCTCGTTATGCATTGCCGCACATGGTGCATATGAAGGTTGCTATCAATGATGAATTTGCTGAATGGGATGCCGCCCTTACTGAAGGAGATACGATTGTTTTCATTCCACCGGTAGCAGGAGGATGAAACGTTTCTCTTTTTCGCATGAAGATGTGTCCGGTGAAACAATACGCCGGTTGGTTGCCGACGAAGCATCGGGCGCCTATGTGGCTTTTGAAGGTTGGGTTCGTAATCACAATGAAGGGCAACGGGTTCTGCGGCTTGAATACGAAGCATTTGAGAGCCTTGGGGCCAAGGAAGGTGAGCGCATCATCCGGGAAGCCGAACAACGTTTCGGGATCAGTACCGTTTATTGTGTGCATCGCCTGGGTAAGCTTGAAATTGGCGATCTGGCTGTCATTGTCGGCGTCAGTACGCCTCATCGTGGTGAAGCCTTCGAGGCTTGTCGATATATTATCGACGAAGTCAAACATAGGGTGCCGGTCTGGAAAAAAGAGTACTACGTCAATGGTGATAGCGGCTGGGTCAATTGCGAGCGCTGTTCAGCCGCCGCACATCAGCACGATCATGGCCAGGATTAATACTTAACCGGCACTGCCAGCACTATTGCGGCTAAAGACTTGTTCCTCGCACGTTATCTATTGGTGCAGATCAGCGACCCTGCTGTTCACGGGCAATCAATTCATCGGCTACGGCGAGCATATCATCAAAATTTTTGATGCCTTTACCCGTTGTCAGATAGGTACCATTGATGACAAGTAATGGTACGTTCTGAATGCGATACCGCTGGGTCAGATTTTTGGCCCGCTTCAGCTTGCTCTCAACGGCGAATGAACGGAAGGTTTTCTTGAAGTCATCAGTAGATACGCCCTGACTGTCAATGAAGTTCAGTATTTCTGCTTCATTGGTCAGCATCTTCTTATTAATGTGCATCTCTTCAAAAATTTTGCCGTGGACTTCCTCCAGCTTACCGAGTGCTTCCAGGGTATAAAACAGCCTGGCATGCATGGCATTTGTCGGGTTCCACATAACCGGGAGCCTAATAAAATTGACCTTGTCGGGTAGATTATTTGCCCAGTTATTTACAACCGGGTCGAAGCTATAGCAGTGCGGGCATCCGTACCAGAAGACCTCGGCCACTTCGACTACGTCAGGTGGGCTGCTGGTCCCCTGTGCCGTGGTCAGTTTCACGTAGTGAGTTTCCGCCTTGTATTTTTGTGCTGCGGGCGCGGCAGGTGCTTCGGCCTGGGCCAGAATAATCTTGTCATTTGCCCCGCTATCAGCACGAGTTACGGTTTTTGCCGGGGTATCTATGCTCGCTGATTTCTCAACGACTGCGACCGGTGCGCTGGGGGCAATCGTTGGTTCTGGTTCAGTCGTTCCGCCGCAGGCGGCAAACAGCAACGTTAAGGTAGTCAGGGTCAGGAGTTGGGTCGAATTAATCATATTGAGTCCTTTGCACTGTTTTGGGTGACCATCACCGGGAGCATTTTACACAAGTTTACCGGTAAGCTTTAGTTTGCTACTGATTGTTACAGGTAATCTCAGCCGGTCTCGTGCATTATTCGGATTAAATAGTGATTAAGAGCAAGCCGATGTCCGATTTTCCCGATGCCCATTTCCTGACCAGCGCCAATGATCCGGCTCAATTTGTCGTTGATGAGGGTGCTGAGGTGGCTTTTGCAGGTCGCTCAAATGCAGGAAAATCTACCGCCATCAATGCAATTGTCAGGCGCCGAAATTTTGCCCGAACGAGTAAGCAGCCCGGCAGGACTCAACTGGTAAATTTCTTCAGTCTTGGTGATCAGCTGCGACTGGTGGATCTGCCGGGCTATGGATATGCAAAGGTTAGCCGCTCGATGCGCCGCCATTGGCAGGAGTTGCTGGAAGGTTATTTTTACTCACGGCGGTCATTGTCCGGCACGATCCTGGTGATCGACAGCCGGCGCTTACTCGGTGAGTTCGACCGGTTAATGATCGACTGGTGCCAGGCGATCGACTGTCCGCTACATGTGTTGCTGACCAAGGCTGACAAACTCAAGCGACGAGCTGCTGCTGCCGGACTTGCTGAAGTACAGGGTGAGCTTGGTGATATTGCAACGGTACAATTATTCTCTGGAACCAAGGGGCAGGGGCTTACTGAGGCGCGGCAAAGCCTGCAGGCGTTATTGATCGGGGCTTGCCGAGGTTCAGGATCTGTGTAGCAATGAGTTTGCGAGGATGAGCGAAACTCGCCACTACACACTGGTTGTATCAGTCCGAATATAAATAGCAGCGGTTACTAAGAGTTAACGGCAACTTGCGAGCGTCTGGCAGAGCATTGAAACGCAGTTTTTCTGCGCAGATAAATGTCGTGTTGCGGCCAAAAGCGGTGATTTCCTGGTATCCCTTGCTGGCGCTGGTTAGGTGAATTTGCCACTCCGGCTAACCAGGATTGCAAACCAAAATATCTCTGCACAGACTGCAATGATACCGAAAGCCGAGTACTCAGCCACGTTGGTTCTGAGTACAATTATGGGCACAAGAATAAATACTATTGCAGTCACCACAATCGGGGTGTTGGAATATTTACGTTTAGCCCGTAATTGGATCAGCTGCCTGATTCTATATGTGCCGATTATTCCCCAAATGACAATTGCGAAATCCAGTGGATAAATGGCCGTCATCTAATGTCTCAACAAGGGGTCGTGCTTTACGCAGTCCCTGTCCCGAAAGGGTGCCTTCTTTGACTGGTTAGGTGGCGACATAAACACTACCTGGTGCGCATCTTGCGCCATACAAGAATCGAGCTAAAGAGAGCCAAAAGCATACCCACCGGCATTACAAACAATATCCTGAGTACTTCCAGATTATAATCATCGGCCAGATCAGATCGCTGCGCGGCCTCGGTATACCAGACTTCTTATTGCACCACGAGTTATCCAGGCAACCAATAAAAGCAGGTGAAGCCTACGGCGAAGATCAAAACAGCTGCGACAATTTTTCTGGCCATAAAGCCGCCTAACGCCCGCGCCCTGCTGGCACTGCTTAGGCAGCGTAGTCTGTTTCAGAATCACATATCTCATCTCAACCAGTGCAATTGGAGCTGGGTTGCAGCCTAAAAGTGATAAGTGAAATACCAGGCTACACTCCAGCCTGCTATAAATATGATTGTTAAAAAGATTAATATTAAGTTTGTTTTTTTATCGCTATCCATATCTATTCTCCTGTATTAAGCGCTAATCATTGGCCAATTATTGTTTGAAGTTATTGCCAAAATGTTTGCGGTAAAGACCAAAAGACCTTCATCTGCCATTGTGCACGATTTTTCCATGTTTGCCGATACGCATGTTTGGTTTAACGGCCTAACGTCGGCATCAGGGGCAGCCTGATGGTGCCGGAAAAATGCGCTGTTGTTTGACGATCACTTGCTTGTGCTGGATATGGGGTAAACACACCTGTAAACTCAGGTAAGTTCTGCACTTGAACAGTGTATATCAGGTGCCTTAGCGTGTCTGCTTGCGACTGTAATCTCAAGCAGAAGCAGCCTGCCCGGAAAATAAATACCTGACCACTCTTTGAAGAGTCTCGGTTTGACGTTTATTCCTGTTAGGAATTTAATTTAAAATATAAAATATCTTTAAAATAATTGATTGCAGATAGACAGGGATTTTTATGAATGTTGACCAGCACCTGAAAGTAGCGCATTGGCATATCGAGCAGGCGAGACTCCACTCGACTCAAGAAGGGTACAAATGTGGGTGCCCTCTCAATGAGCATGATCAAAAGGCTATTGAATCGGTAGAATCGGGATCAGTTAAAGAAGAGTAGCCTGAATAAAGAAATTCTGTTCCGTCCGGGGCATTACATAGCATCAGTTTGAGGCAGGGGCGGACATGGCTTGGCGTCCGGGCCGGGTTGATAAGGGTCGCTCCTCACGGTTGCATAATGCCGCCTGCAACAGGGCCGCGAACTACTTGCGCTGGTTAGCAGGCTGGAGCATCAATTCCTGCTCCTCCGTGCTTTAGCAATTAGCAGGCACCCGGCAAACGCAAAAATAATGGCGGCCAAAGCTGCCAGGCCAAAACGTTCAGCGTATGAAACGTAAGCAAGTGCATCTATATCAGAACGACACATGCTGCTAGCGTAGTCATATACCTGCCCTGAATCGAGACACATATCTACAGCCATAATCTCACTAACGTATTGAAAGATAATAAATAGAATTGAGCCAACGATAAAAATATAACCAGTCAGTCTCATCTGGGCAGCCTCCTCACAGGGCAACGGTGGGACTTTTACCTGCCAGGTACAATAAGTTTGTACCTGACCAGCCTTGCAGGTTCCAACAGATTCGTGTCGGCAAGATTTTAGTGTGCTTCATCCCAGTTCCTGCCGATACCGGCATCTACTTTCAGAGCTACACGCAGGTCAGCTGCATTGCACATCAGTTCGGTGACCCGGTTGCTAATCTCGTCAGCATGATCCTGGTGGACCTCAAGAACAAGTTCATCATGAACCTGCATGATCAGGCGGGCATCGGCTTTGCTCCTGGTCAGCCAGTCATCTACCGTGATCATGGCATGCTTGATGATATCTGCCGCAGTCCCCTGCATCGGTGCATTAATAGCGCTGCGTTCAGCATACTGGCGGCGTTGCGCCTGGCGTGCATCAATGTCCGGCAGGTACAGGCGGCGGCCGAATACGGTTTCAACAAAGCCGGTTTCATGTGCGCTTTCGCGTGTTGAGTCCATGTAGTTTTTGACCCCGGGATAGCGGTTAAAGTAAAGATCCACATATTCCTGTGCCTGGATACGGTTTATACCAAGCTGACGACCGAGGCCGAAGGCAGACATGCCGTAGATCAGCCCGAAATTGATTGCCTTGGCCGAACGCCGCTGGTCTGCAGTCACCTCGTCAAGGGGTACGCCGAAGACTTCGGCCGCGGTGGCCTGGTGGATATCACGGTCTTCGGCAAAGGCTGCCAGCAGCCCTTCGTCTTGTGAAATATGCGCCATGATGCGCAATTCGATCTGCGAATAATCGGCGGCCAGCAGTAGATAATTTTCCGGAGCGATGAAAGCCTGTCGAATTCGCCGGCCTTCTGTTCTGCGAATCGGGATATTTTGCAGGTTCGGATCCGATGATGATAATCGCCCCGTTGCCGCGACGGCCTGATGATAGGAGGTGTGAATCCGCCCGGTACCTGGTGCAATTTGCAGTGGCAGTTTATCGGTATAGGTTGATTTGAGTTTGCTCAGGCTACGGTAGTCGAGAATAAGTTGCGGCAGCTCATATTCTTCGGCCAGTTCACTTAATACGTCCTCGGCTGTTGAGGGCTGACCTTTCGGTGTCTTGCGTATGATCGGCAGGTCGAGTTCATCAAACAGGACTTGCTGGAGTTGTTTTGGTGAACCGAGGTTGAACGGGTGGCCGGCTGCTTGGTGCACCCTGGCTTCAAGCGTAATCATCTGGTCAGCAAATTCTGTGCTCAGTTGACTCAGTAATGCTTTGTCGACCAGCACCCCGTTCGCTTCCGTACGCATGAGTACTGCCAAAAGGGGGCGCTCCAGGTCCGTGTAGACCTTTTCCAGTTCACCGGTTGCCGCAATCTGTGGCCATAGTGTTGCATGCAAACGCAGGGTAACATCGGCATCTTCAGCGGCATACGGTGCGGCAGTTTCAATAGGGATCTCATCAAACCGTAACTGCTTGACGCCTTTCCCGGCGACCTCGGTAAAGCTGATTGTCTTCAGGCCAAGATACTTTCGGGCCACTGAATCGAGGTCATGGCGGGTTGCCGTGCTGTTCAACACATACGATTCGAGCATCGAGTCGAATTGCATGCCGGCCAGTTCAATACCGTAATTGCTTAGTATGTGAGCATCATATTTCAGATGATGACCGACTTTGGCCTGTGCCGAATCCTCCAGCCAGGGTCGCAGTTGTTTGAGCGCCGCATCGCGATTGAGCTGTTGCGGAGTCCCGGGACAACTGTGGGCCAGTGGCAAATAAGCTGCCGTGCCTTCTGCAACAGCAAATGACAGGCCGACCAGTTCGGCTTCCATGTAGTTAATGCTGGTTGTTTCCGTGTCGAAACCAACCAGTTCGGCCCGGGTAATTTTCGCCAGCCAGTCGGTCAGTTGCTGATTATTCCAGATGACTTCATAGCCTGATTTCTGGGTTGGCGGAGCATCGCTTTGCTCGTCCGGTGATTCTGCCAGCATGTCGAGCAGTCGGCGTAATTCGAGTTGCTCATATAAGCTGCGCAGCTTTGCGACATTTGGCAATTTTGCTTGTAAGGCCGTGGTTTCAGTCTCGAGTTCAACATCAGTCCTGATAGTGGCGAGATTTCTGGACAACAGCAGCGTGTCCCGGTGCTCGTCAATACGTTGTGCCAGACCCTTTGCCCCACGTATTGACAGACCCGCCACTGCTTTAATGTTATTGAGTATGTCATCGACATGTGCAAAGTGCTCCAGCAGCGCAACTGCTGTTTTGGGGCCGACTTTAGGTATCCCGGGAATGTTGTCGGAGCTGTCGCCGACCAGTGCCAGGTAGTCAATGATCTGCTCGGCGCGTACCCCGAAGCGTTCTACAACACCCTGTGTATCGGTCTTCCTGGGGGAGCGGTTGGGGCCTCGCGGCATCGTGTCGAGCAGGGTTACATCATGAGTAACAAGTTGCGCCATATCCTTGTCACCGGTCACGATCATGACTTGCATACCGGCGGCAGTGGCATCGTGGGTTAGCGTTCCAATCACATCATCGGCCTCGACGCCAGGAATACGCAATAAAGGCCAGCCATTTGCGGTGATGGCCTCGAGCAATGGTTCCACCTGCGCCCGAAGCTCATCCGGCATCGGCGGACGGTTGGCTTTGTATTCTTTGTATAGATCGTTACGAAATGTTTTGCCGGGAGCGTCAAAAATAACTGCAAAGTATTGCGGTGATTCATCCCGGACCAGTTTGTTCAACATGGCCAGAACACCATGGATGGCGCCGGTGGGTTGTCCGGCCGAGTTCTCCAGTTCAGGTAGTGCGTGGAATGCCCGGTACAGGTAGGAGGAGCCATCGACCAGTATCAGTCGGTTCGTGTCGACTGCTGCTGTGGTCATGGCGTCTGTTCGGCTGTCGGGTCGGATTCTTCAGTGTCTTCAGTGGTTTGGGATTCTGCGGGCACAGCTGCTGCTTCCTGGTCCGGAAAATACAGGTCATCTTTTAATCCACACGCGCTTATCAGTAAGGCGGCTACGAGCGCCAGCATCAGGCGGCCGGTTTGTAGCCTATTCATCGCTATCGAGATCTTTGCTGATGTGTCGGTAAGCGTCTCGAAAACTGATGCCTTCCTCCAGTACCAGGCGGTTGGCACGTCCGGCAGCATAGATTGACTCATCGAGTTCAATGTTGTCGACATCAAATGATACGCCAGCGATCAGGTGTTCCATGATCTCGCAGGAGTCCATCGTCAGGTCTATGGCCCGGAACAGCGGGGGCTTGATGCGCTGCAGGTCACGCTGGTAACCCGAACTCAGCTTGGCCGGAATATTCATGATCTCAATCAATGCCGCCTGTAAAGTGGCCGTAGCGCCACGGACCAGTTCGAGTACATCCGGATTGCGTTTCTGCGGCATGATCGACGAACCGGTGGTCATTGAATCGGGCAGCGTGATGAAGGCAAATTCCTGCGTATAGAACAACATCAGGTCGGCTGCCAGGCGCCCGAGATCCTGCATTAGCAGACACAGTTCGAACACCAGTCCGGCCTCGGCCTTGCCCCTGGACAACTGTACGGCCGTGACCGGTTCCTGCACACACTCGAATCCGAGTTCCTCACTCGTTGCGTCACGATCTATCGGCAGGCCCGGTACACCGTATCCGGCAGCGCTGCCGAGGGGATTCTTTGACAGCCTGCGGCGGCTGGCGGCGATACCGGTAGCATCGTCGCGAAGTTCTGCCGCAAACCCGCCGGCCCACAGCGGCACCGAACTCGGCATCGCCTGTTGCATATGGGTATAACCGGGCAATGCTGTGTCTGCCTCGCGTTCAGCCAGTGCATCCAGGGCAGCAGCAACCTCATCGGCCAGTGTTTCCAGTCCATCTGCGGCGTCGAGCAGGTACAGGCGCAGCGCGGCGAGTAGCTGGTCATTCCGCGATCGCCCCAGGTGAATACGTTTGCCGGCATCGCCGATATTTGCCGTCAGTCGTGATTCGAGCGCGGTGTGTACATCCTCGTCTTCAAGGTCGATTGTCCATTCTCCGCCTGTGAATGACTCTGCCAGTTCTTCAAGGCCGGTTACAATGTCATCGAGGTCTGCGTCGGACAATAATGATTGCTGGTTCAGCATCGTTGCATGCGCGATAGATGCTCGCACGTCATAATCGACTAGTCGGCTGTCCAGCAAATGATCTTCACCGGCGGTATAACGCAGGATCTGACTATCGAGTTGTTGCCCCTTGTCCCAAAGTCTTTTCATGGATTCACTCCCGGTGCCTGTTCTTCTGCCGACAGCGTATTGATATTTTGCACGACCAGCGTGCCATTGCCTTCATTGGTGAAAATCTCAAGCAACAGGCTGTCAGACAGTTGGTAGGAAATGACATGGACACGACCGACACCGCCGTTAAGGGCGGCTTCTATGGCAGTCGCCTTCGGTAACATGCCGGCGGCGAGTGAGCCATTCTCACGCAACTGCTGCAGTCCCGGCAGGTCGACATATGAAATCAACGAATCAGGATCATTGCGGTCGGTGAGAATTCCTGGCGCAGCGGTGACCAGCACCAGTTTTTCAGCTTCGAGTGCGGCTGCCAATGCGGCAGCAACGGTATCGGCATTGATGTTCAGCAGGGTGCCGGATTCATCGGCCGATAACGGACTGATAATCGGAACCAGGCCACTTTCAAGTTGCGTGCGCAGCACATCTGCGGCAACCGAATCGATGTCACCGACAAAACCGTAATCGACCGGTCCCGTAGCGTGTCCTTTAATAGTAACGGGCGGTCGCTTGTGTGCCTTGATCAGGCCTGCATCAACACCACTGATGCCGACGGCCGGCAGGTCCAGATCCCGGCATACCGCGAGTATTCGGGTATTAATTTGTCCGTTCAGTACCATTGCGGCCACTTCAAGCGACTGTTCGTCGGTAACCCGTCGTCCCTCGATGAATTGAGTGGTCAGACCAAGGCTGTCCGCCAGTTCTGTTGATTGGGGGCCGCCTCCGTGCACGACTACGATACGGATTCCGACCTGGTGCAGGATTGCAATCTGTTCTATCAGCGCTCGGGTCGATTCGACAGAGGCAAATATTTCGCCACCCGCTTTGATCACAAAGATTTTGTGTTTGAACATCCTGATATACGGTGCGGCATGTTTTAGTGCCGCTACCACGACGTCTCTGTTTTCATTGTTTTGCATGAGTCTGTCCCAAAGGGTGAGGTTAGCTGCCGGCCAGTATCTGGTGCAGTATTGCCATCTGTGCATACATTCTGTTTTGCGCTTCCTGAATTACAACACTGCGTGGTCCATCAAGCACTTCATCTGCTACCACAACGCCACGGCGTACAGGTAAACAATGCATAAATCTGCAATTGTCCTGGGTGGTGGCGAACCAGGATTCATCGATACACCAGTCAAGAAGGTCTTGTCTTAGTTCCTGGTCGGCTACCCGATTGCCGTAGTGCCGGGTTGACGCCCAGGACTTCGCATAAATAATCTGCGCATCTTCAAGTGCTTCGTTGCGATTGTCTGTTTCGTTCACAGAACCTCCCGATAGCTCTGCCGCCTGCCGGGCCTTGTCCATAATCGATGCAGGCAGCTCATATCCTTCAGGGCGCAGCACAGTAACGTCCATGCCGCGCATGGCGGCCATATGCACCGTTGCTGAAGGCACCGCCAGCGGCAGTACCCGCGGGTGATAGGCCCAGCTCAGCACAAATTTACCACCGTTGCCCGGTATGCCGAGGTCACTCATCGTTTTCCAGTCGGCAAGACTCTGACAGGGGTGATTGATTGCCGATTCCATGTTGATTAAGGGTATCTGGCAATATTCACGCATATTATTAAACTCACGGTCGTCAAGATCATGCTCAAGGTTGCGGCGTTCGGCAAAAGCGCGGATGCCGATTGCGTCAGCATAAGAGGCGATAACCGGCACGGCTTCACGAATATGTTCTGCGGCCGCGCCATCCATGACGATGCCGGGACGGGTCTCGATACCGTGGATCGACATATCAGGTGAGATGACGAATGAGCCACCGCCGAGACGCGCCATGGCTGCCTGAAAGGAAGCCAGCGTGCGCAAAGAGGGGCTCATGAATAACAATGCAAGAACCTTGCCCTCCAGCGCACGCGGCTCGGGGCTGGTTTGCAGTCGGTTGGCCAGTGCCAGTAATTCCAGTACCTGTTCACTGCTCAGGTCTGCAAGATCGTTAAATTCCTTCATGCTCTGTTCCTTGCGGCATAGTCGGCGGTGGTAAAGCCACCTATTTATCAGGTATCTCGGCCAGGCACTCGATGAGCCGGGCAAAGTGTTGTTCTTCAGTGATTAATGGTGGCAGCAAACGGATCACATACGGATCGGTGCTGGTGCCGACGAGTATGTTCAGGTCCAATAGTTCGTTACGGATTTCAACCGCAGGTCGCCGACATTTTAGTCCGAGTAAAAACCCCTTGCCCTGCAGGCTGTCGACGGGTCCGACCTGGCAATGTGCTGCAATATAGTCCGACAGCACGCGTACATTGCCGATCAGGTGATCACGTTCGATGACGTCAATGACAGTCCTGATGAGTGTGCAGGCCAGCGGTCCGCCGCCAAATGTGCTGCCAAGATCACCCGGTCCGACTGCAGACGCGATGACATCATTCACCATTAAGGCGGCACACGGAAATCCACCGGCAATCGACTTGGCAATGGTGAGCATATCCGGCTCGATGTTATACAGGTCCGTCGCGAATGGTTGTCCGCAGCGGCCCATGCCGGTTTGCACTTCATCGATGATTAGCAAGGCGCCGTTATCCGCACACGCGTCAGCAATGGCAGTTACGAATGCACTGTTGAGAGCAAAACCACCGGCGAGCCCCTGTACGAGTTCGAGAATCACAGCAGCCGTTTTATTTGAGATGTTTTCGGCAACCTCGGCGAGAGCATTACGCTCGATAAAATCGACCTCGAACGGTGTGTGCGGGAATCCATACCACTTATCTCGGGCACCCCAGCTCACGGCGCCGGCCGCTGCAGTGCGGCCGTGGAATCCGTGCTTAATCGCTGCAACTCGTGACCGACCGGTTAGTTTGCAGGCCAGGCGCAGGGCGTTTTCATTCGCTTCAGCTCCGCTGTTGGCAAAGAACACATGATTGAGGCCGTCAGGTGCAAAGTCGGCCAAAGCGTCGGCAGCGTCGGCGCGAACTTCCATGGCAACGGCGTTGCTCTGGAAAAACACGGCCTGAGCCTGTTCATTCAGCGCCATGAGCATGTCGGGATGTCCGTAGCCCAGTGCGGCGACTGCGTGCCCTCCGTACAGATCGAGAATCTGTCGCGATTCACACGTCAGGTAAACACCCTGGGCACCGGTTGGTTCAATCGGCAACTGGCCGTAAACCTTGAGCAGATGCTGGGCCTCGTGTTCGCGCGCGTTCATCGTCTCATGTCCAGGCAAGTGCCGGTGCAGTCAGCCCGGTCGTTTCATTAAAACCAAGTTTTCTATTCATCCACTGTACGGCTCCACCGGCCGCACCCTTGACCAGGTTGTCGATGACAACGAACATGGCAACAGAGCCGTCCCGGGTGGCGACACCCATGTGGCAGTAATTACTGCCGACAATATTTTTGATTTTTGGCGTGCCATCTTGCACCGAGATAAATTCACAGTCGGCATAAAATTCATGCAGTGCGTTGCGAATATCATCAGCCGTCTGGTTGGCAGTTAATTTTGCCTGCACAGTCATATGAATGCCGCGCGCGAATGGGCCGGAGTGAGGTACAAAGTGCAGTGCCGGCTGTCTGCCGGTAATCGCAGCACAGATAGTCTTGACCTCCGGTGCATGACGGTGGTCTAACGGCTTGTAGGCAAACAGATTTGACTGGCGTTCGGGGTGATGGGTGCCGGCCGCCGGGGTGCGGCCCGAACCGGTGCTGCCGGTGATGCCGCAGGCATACAGGTCGGTTTCCGTCAGGCCCAGTTTGATCAGCGGCACGGCTGCAATGAGCAGTGCCGTGGCAAAGCAGCCGGGATGAGCGATATGCGGCTGGTCGGTGGTTGCCAGGTGTTCCGGTATGGCGCTGGCAAATTGATCCAGCAACTGCGGGGCACCATGCGGCTGGCCATAAACAGCGCTGTAGGCATCTGCGTCGGCATAACGAAAGTCTGCCGATACATCGACGACCGTCAGTTTGCAGCCGGCCGTATCAGCCTGTTCGATAAATTCTGCGATCAGCGCTGCGCTTGCGCCGTGTGGCGCAGCTGAAAACAGCGCCCATTGGTCACCGTTGTTGCTATCCTTTAGTACTGAGAGCAGGTCCTGTTTACTGCTGAATACCAGTTCACCCAGTCTGTCCTGCAGTTGCGGAAAAATGTCGCGTATCGGTGTACCGGTCTGGCTTTCGGACATGACTCCGGCAACTTCAAGCTGCGGGTGTCCCGCCAGCAGGCGCAATAGTTCGCCTGCCACATAGCCGGTACCGCCCAGAACAATCGTAGCGATGCTGCTCATGATGGTTCCCCGTTCAGGTCATTTTTCCCGTCAACCTGTAAATTGATAACTTTGGCGACCGCATCACCGAGCTCGGTGCCATGGGTAATTGCATTAAATGCCGGCAACCCAAGTCGGTCGGTAATCAGGTTGGTGCCGACCAGGTTGTCGGTCGCAGGTCCGGTTATGACATCAGGACTTAAAGAAAATTCATCATGCAGCAGTTTAACGCCGCCCCATGCTGCAACCGGATCATTCGCGCAGAGTACGAGACAGGTGATGGCGGATCTAATCCCTTCATCCTTGAGAATTGCTTCGACACCGTAAGCTCCGAGCAAACCGTCGCCGAGTTCAAAGACGATGACATCCGGTTTGTCAGCTGCCAGCTGGGTTAGCATCATGCGAGTGACCGGAGGACCATTCTCCTCCGTCGTCGTCACGACACCGAAGTCGGTAAAAATAGCCGTCTGTCGTGCCCCCGCATCTTCCATCGCAAGAATATCCCTGCGCAGGGATACGCCGGTCGCTTTGAAGGCATCAACCGTATGACCATAATGTCGCAGCCTGCTGACAATGGCGCTGGCGGCGGCAGTCTTGCCCGAATCCATGCTGGTGCCGGCCAGCACCACGACGGGTACTGCCCGGGTATCTATTGCAGCATTCATTTCCAGCTGATCTGTACCGGCTCTTGCGGGCACCCCGATACGTTCGCCGAGATAGGGAAATTCGAGTACGGTACCGAGTACTTCGGCATCGAACGGTGGACCAAAGTTGGCATTGACCGAATCGCAGATGCCGATTACGCCGCCAATGTTCAAAACCTGGACTGTGTCGCCCGGACTGAGTTGGGAGGGCAAATGTCCCGAATAGCCGAACAGCGCCTTACGATGTCCCAGAGCACCGACAATAATGTCACCGCGGCGTACCTTGGCCATGCGGCCGCTGGTCAGCTCGAGGGTGTTGTATGAACTCTTGCTGTTGAGGATTCTGACGGCCAGCAGTACGCCTTCCTCACAGGGAATTTCGGCACTGACCTGCAACTTGCGCTTTAGTCCCCGGTGCTGGGCAACCGAGGCAATTTTGTCGGCGATCACGGTCTTCATGAGGATTGGTCCGATCCGGCGGCAGCGCGGGTTTGCAGCATACCGGTGAGCGATAGAATTTTTGCATAGCCCAGCGCATCAGCTGGCGTCCATTCGCCGGCGGCTTCACCGTATACGCCTTTGGTGGCAGCCATCAGTGAGTGCTTCGTGGTGACGCCTTCGATAAATATGCTGCCGACCCTGAACTGTACGGTAACTTCACCCGTAACAAACCGTTGCGATGACTCAAGCAACGCCTCGATATCGCGGCAGGCCGCATCGAGCTGTTTGCCTTCATGCACGTAGTCACCATAGCTTGTAGCAACAGAGTCCTTGATGCGGGTTTGCAGGGCACTCAAGGTTAGTTTTTCCAGTTCCCGATGGGCAGTGAGCAGTACTTCTGCGGCCGGGGCTTCAAAAGCGACCCGGCCCTTGGTGCCGAGCACGGTATCACCGACGTGAATGCCACGTCCGATGCCGAACGGGCCGGCCAGCATTTCAAGTTTTTCGATCAGTGCAACCGGCTCCATCCTGGCGCCATCGAGACTCACCGGGATGCCGCAGCTGAAGCCGACGATATGCGTCTCGGGTGACAGCGGTTGCTCGAGCGCACCAGGCGACAGAACCCAGGCCTGTTCCGGGATTGTGCCGTGCGAGTCAAGGGTTTCCCGACCGCCAATCGATACGCCCCACAGGCCACGGTTGATCGAATATTCGGTTCCCTTGGCCGGAATCGGGTAAGCGTGCTGCTCAAGATAAGCAATTTGCTCAGGGCGCACGAAGGACTGGTCGCGCACCGGCGCGAGCACCTCAAGATTCGGATTGATGGTGCGCAGGGCAACTTCGAAGCGAACCTGATCGTTGCCGGCCGCCGTACAACCGTGTGCGACGGTATCAGTGCCGCGTTCGGTAGCGATTTCAGCCAATAGTTGCGCCTGGATACCACGTTCGGCGCCCACGCACAGCGGATAGAGTTGTCCCCGACGGACATTCCCGGCGATCAGGAAGCGGATCACTCGTTCGAAAAATATTTCTCGTGCCTCGATGAGCAGGTGTTCCTGTGCCCCGAGCTGCATTGCTCTGGCCTGTAGATCTTCGGCCGCCGCAGCATCGAGTCCGCCGGTGTTGATACAAACCGTTACCACCGGGCGCTGGTAGGTTTCTTTCAGCCACGGGACACAGAAGGAGGTGTCGAGCCCGCCGGAGAAGGCCAGGATGATCGGTGATTGAGATTCTTTATTCATGGTTCCGCGTTCCGGGTTCAATAGTCTGGATGTCCTGGTATCAATTAATGATGGGTTTGTTCTTGTAATCGGGCCACAAGCCGACGTTGCCCGGCAGCGTTGCCTGTGGCAACAAATATCGTATCGTCGCCGGAAACCGTACCGATAATTTCCGGCCAGCCACTGCGGTCCAGGCAGACGGCAACCCGCTGAGCGGCGCCGATTGCAGTCCTGATAACAGTCAGGTTTGCACCGGCGGTCTGGATGTCACGAATAAAGTCAGCAAATATGGCTTCATCACGCTCCTCGTCAGTTGGCAGGGCATCGGGTGGTGCATACCCCTGATCGAGTTTCATTACGCCAAGTTGCTTCAGATCGCGACTTACACTCGACTGGGTCGCCTCAATCCCTTGCTGTTGCAAGAGATCTACCAGCACGGTCTGTCGGCCCACGGTCTGTTCCCGCAGGATTCTGAGTATCGCAGCCTGGCGTTTTTCACGGGTTTCAATTTCTGCTGGCATATCATTAAATGCACATAAAAATACTTGTATGCGCATATTATCAATATAAATGGTATTGTCAAGCACTTAGTGCCCTTGCCCGATACAGGTTTGCCACTGGATTCATTATCGAGATCCTGACCTCGGCCTGCGGTAAACTCCGCGCTCGCAGCATGGACAGGGAGCCTGGTAACGTGACAAAACTGCAAACCGTGGAAGTCGAGAGCGGACCGGAACCCGCATCCAGCATTATCTGGATGCACGGTCTTGGTGCCGATGCGCATGATTTCGAGCCCGCCGTACCGATGCTGCAGCTTGATTCCGGACGGGCGATCCGGTTTGTATTTCCGCATGCCCCGGTCAGGCCGGTGACATTGAATGGCGGTATGCAGATGCGGGCCTGGTATGACCTGGTGTCGCTCGATCGTAATGCACCGGAAGATGAGGACGGAATTCGTGCCAGTGCGGTCGCCATCGAAGAGTTGATTCAACGGGAACGGGACCGTGGTATCGCCACGGATCAGATAGTGATGGCGGGTTTTTCAATGGGCGGTGCCATGGCGCTGTTTACGGCTTTGCGTTATCCGGAAAAACTTGCCGGGGTACTCGCATTATCGACCTATGTTCCGATTGCACGCTTTGTTGAAGCCGAAGCCTCTGCCGCCAATCTCAGCTTACCGATATTTATGGCACACGGACAAGTTGATGATGTCGTTCCGTTCAACTTTGCGCGTAATTCACGCAAGCGCCTGCACCAGTTGGGTTATGACGTAGAGTGGCATGAATACCCGATGGCACACTCGGTTATTCCCGAGGAACTGCAGCATATAAAAGGATTTCTTGAGCGGATAATTGCTTAGAATGTTGCCGCGCAGGTGCTATTTATGGGCTGAGTGGAACTGCGTAGAACAATATGGAGAAAAAGTGCAGCACACTGCCGGTAAAGACAAACAAATGCCAGATGGCATGATGATAGGGTAGCGTCTTCCAGACGTAGAAGATCACTCCAAACGAGTAACAAAGTCCGCCTGCCAGCAGCAGGATAAGCCCATTGGTTTCCACTGCTCGCAACATGGGTTTGATGGCAAGCAGCACCAGCCATCCCAGGCCCAGGTAGAGACCGATCGACACCCGCTTGTAGCGTTTCTTACTGACCAGTTCCATCGCGATGCCGAGGCTGGCAATACTCCAGACCAGGCCAAGCAGGGTCCATCCCCAGGCACCACGCAGATTGACCAGTGTGAAAGGTGTATAGGTGCCGGCAATGAGCAGGTAGATGGCGGCATGATCGAGCCTTTGCAGCACCAGCTTTGTCTTTGCGTGGGGGATACTGTGATAAAGCGTTGAGGCGGCATAAAGCAGTATCAGTGTGGTGCCATAGATACTGGTACTGACAATATGCCCGGCATCGCCATGCTGCGAAGAAAACATCACCAGCACTATCAGGCCGCCAATACTAAGAAGTAACCCCGCCCCGTGGCTTACCGTATGGGCAATCTCCTCCCCGATACTGTAGTGACTTTGCATCCGCTCACTGTATACCATTATCTTGCGGATCTTGGTGAGAGGAATGGTGGCTGGTGCAGGTTGAGATTTTCCAGTGAGGGCCCGTCGTATTGATCGAACCAGGTGGAAACCAGTTGGTAGGCTATCGAGAACCGGGTCGGCAGGAAGATATCGCCGGAAATAATTTCCTTGCGTGACACCCAGCGCGCTTCAATCAGTTCTCCGTCGTTAAGTTTAATGTCTTCAGATTGACCCTGGGCATGAAAGCCGATCATCAGAGACGTAGGAAACGGCCACGGTTGTGATGCGTAATAGGTGACATCACCAGTCTTGATATTGGTTTCTTCTGCAACTTCCCGCCGGATGGCATCTTCAAGGCTTTCACCTGGCTCGACGAAACCGGCAATTGTTGAGAATCGCCGTTCGGGCCAGTCGGCCTGGCGGCCCAGAAGTGCGCGGTCTTTATTGTGTACGAGTACGATAACGGCCGGATCGAGGCGTGGAAAGCTGCGGTGGCCGCAAACAGGGTCTGTGCAGGCCATGACGAAACCGGCTTCGGACATAAGATTCTGTGTCCCGCAGACGCCGCAGTGCTGATGATTGTGTTGCCACTCGACCATGGCCTTGGCAAAGGCAGCCAGCCCCGCATCAGCGGCATCAACTAATGAGCTTATTTTTCGCAGACCGACAAATTGAGTGCCAGCCCCGAAGTCAGGTTCATCCTGAGTATTGAGTGCGAGGGCAAAAATATTGCGTTTGTCGAGTTTGCCCAGGTAGGTACTGGCGGGCAGATATTGCCTCCAGGCAGCAATATCTGCGGGGGTGAGCAATGCAATGCGTGCTTCAACGATCAGGCACTGATTTTGCCAGATAGCTACAAACCGGCTCGACGGATTGGCGCGGGCTTCCTCCAGGGCTGCCGGGTTGCTGCGTAACAAGCTGTGGCGATCGATATAGTCACCGGATAGGAGGATCTCGGACATGTCGGAACCATGCCGAAGAAATCAGAGAGACACAAGGATGAATGGCGTGAGGGATTAGCGTTGTGACACAGATCCCTGACCTCTGGCGGATCGTCCGGTTTTACTGATCAGAGCTTTTTGCTCACACAATGGGCAACGTCGGTAGTCGAGCGCATACGTATCCTGAATATAAGGACCATGACAGGTGTCGCACCAGGAAAAATAAAGCTCCCTGGTTTCAACGAGTGCATGATAGAGATTCCAGGTCCACTCGAACGAAAATTGCGGGCGCGGACAAAGTAGCTGATAGGTCTCAAATGCATCGCACAGGCGAGTACCCAGAGTAACATCATCGAGTGAGTTGATCGGCTGAGCGCGTTGGCGGTTGCTTAGTTTGAAAGCATTGCAGAGTCGGCACAGGCAGGCCAGCAAGGTTGCTTCGGTATGGCGACAGGTACTGTTCACAAAGCGCGCTATCTGGCGCGGAGATTTGCCACGTCGGCGCAGAACTTTCTCACCGGTCACTGATTTGAAATAGGCGCCGTATAACTTGCGAATCCGGTCTTCAGTAAATCCGGTGAAGCGGCGAATAGTTCCGGTGCGGGCTTCGTGTCGGATCAGGCGTACGGCGAGGTCGAAGCGGTCAATTTCTCCGCGGTAACGGTTGTCTGTAATGCGCATTGTAAAACTCCATAATTTGGCTCAAAACACTACTGGCACCCAAATCCAGTCGAAAATTTCATATTATGGTCGATAAAACCCATATATAGTACTTTATTCCCCTGCTAAGCTGGAGAATGAATATGCGACCAAATCATTCGGATATGCGTATGTATGCCGACCTAATGGATCTGAACCGCGGGTTTCTTGGTTTGCTGACTGCACCACGTTCCCAACAGGCGGTTCCGAACTTCGGACTTGATGCTGCGATTATCGATCAGTTGAGCCGGTTGTCATTGGCGGAACTGGAGTTCATAGCCGCTACCCCGGGGTTGCTGGCCTGTTTTTCACAGTGGCCGACGGTATCGATGCACTGGGTTGCCGAGGTGGGGACAACCCGGACATCGAATCAAGCAGCCTGGCGCGAGACTGCGCGGTTATATGTCACCGGGCTGCTGACTTATTTATGGCAGATGGAAAAACGCGACTGGCCTTGTTGCGCGCTCTGTGCCGGATCTGCCGAGCTAAACTCAGGGTCGATGGAAAAATTTGATTTTACCCGGATTCATGTATCGGCCGATATTGCAGTGGACCAACTGCAAGCCCGGTTCAACAATTATCCATCATTCTGGACAGACCTGATTTGCAGCGCCCGCAGCGGTAACGAGGATTTTCGGGCGTTATCACAGTTGACGATTATTCCACTCGCGTTAGCCGAAGAGTGCTCGGCTGAATAATTTAGGGCTGCCGCGGTTGGTTTGCCGGATCACCCGTTGCACAATGTGGCTTGATGAATGCGCTGTCTATCAGAAACCTGGTCAAAGTCTACGGCAACGGGGTTCGGGCACTAAAGGGTGTCGATCTTGACGTATCCGAGGGTGATTTTTTTGCCTTGCTGGGGCCTAACGGTGCCGGCAAGACAACCGCAATTGGCATTATCACCTCACTCGTAACAAAAACCTCCGGCAAGGTGCATGTTTTTGGTCATGATATCGATACGGAGCTGAATGCGGCGAAGGCCTGTATTGGTATCGTGCCGCAGGAAATCAACCTGAATTCCTTTGACCGGGTTATGAATATTGTTATCAACCAGGCCGGGTTTTACGGGCTGTCTTTACGCCGTGCAAGGCCGCGTGCACAGCAGGTACTTGAACAATTGAGGTTATGGGATCGACGTGACGAGGTGGCCCGTAACCTGTCCGGCGGCATGAAACGAAGATTGATGATTGCACGGGCACTTGTACATTCACCGCGGTTGCTGATTCTCGACGAACCAACGGCGGGTGTGGATATTGAGATTCGGCGTACGATGTGGACTTTTCTGCGCGAACTTAACGATTCAGGCACTACGATTATTCTTACAACACATTACCTGGAAGAGGCCGAGAATCTTTGCCGGCACGTTGCAATCATCGATGACGGAGAAGTGATTCAGCATCACCCCATGGACGACTTCTTGCGCACCCTGAAGCAGCAAAATTTTATTATCAATACGCGTGATAAGGTTGATGTCATTCCTACATTGGATGGCTGCCTGATTCATCAGCTCAAGGATTTCGAGCTTGAGATAGCGGTGCAGCGTAATCACGATCTGAATGATGTGTTCGCTGCGCTCAGTGCTGCAGGTATAAAAATCATTAGTATGCGTAACAAGACAAACCGTCTCGAGGAATTGTTTTTTGACCTGACGGATCGCAGTGATCCGGGCATCTCAGCGGAATCATCAGTGCAGTCAGGAACCGAGGTATGAAACTGGCGCAACAACTCGTGTCGTTGCAGACGTTGGTGCGCAAGGAAATAAGCCGGGTTACCCGGATCTGGATACAGACCTTTGTGCCGCCGGTTATCACGATGTCACTATATTTTATTATTTTCGGCAACCTGATCGGTCGACGTATTGGTCAGATGGATGGCTTTGATTATATGCAGTACATCGCACCCGGCCTGATCATGATGTCGGTGATTCAGAATTCATATGGCAATGTCGTGTCCTCATTTTTTGGCGCCAAGTTTCAAAAGCACCTCGAGGAAATGCTTGTCTCGCCAATGCCGACCTACGCAATCATTATTGGCCATGTTGCCGGTGGTGTATTTCGCGGCCTGATGGTCGGATCGATCGTGACCGTGATCGCGCTGTTTTTCACCAAGCTGCAGATTGCCAATATCTTTGTCACGATCAGTATCGTCATCCTGACGGCAATTGTTTTTGCGCTGGGCGGCCTGATCAACGCAATCCTGGCCAGAAAGTTTGATGATATTTCGATCATTCCGGCATTTGTGCTGGCGCCACTGACTTACCTTGGCGGGATTTTTTATTCTATTTCATTATTACCTGAATTCGCGCAAAAGCTGTCTTTGTTTAACCCTATTCTGTACATGGTCAATGCATTTCGCTACGGCATGCTCGGCGTATCGGATATTGATATTCGGGTGGCTTATGGCATTACACTGACTTTTATTGCCATATTGTTCGGTGTCAGTATGTTTATGATGGATCGGGGTATCGGAATTCGTGAATAGGCCTGACGACCAGGTGCCGGTAATTGCAATCACGGTTGGGCGGTAACCGGTTGGTAAATTAATCCATGCAGAATATTGTCGGCTAGTCTTTGCTCATTTGGAACCGGGTTCCCTGCTGGATCATGATGATACCATCCGCAGTGATTGCCTCGATCGTCGGGCCCTCGGCCAGCCGCTCCCCTTCACGATATTTTTTCATGTTGATGAAGACGAAACGCTTGGCTGCATTAGTTGAATAAACATGCATGTCAATATGCAGGCTGTCGATTGATACGAGTCCGGCTGTTCGCAGTTGATCAAGACTCGGCAGACTTTCCTGAATTGTCTGTTGCGCTGCCGCAGGTGGAGCGGGTGCCGTTGGCGGGGTCGGCTCGGGAGTTATGGCAGGCACATCACTGCGTGTCACTATTGCGGTCTTGTCGACGGCCGCCTCCCGCAGAGAGCGTACTTCAGGCTTCACAGATGCCCGCGCCGGGGCCGGCGGGGGTTTAACAACAGTCGCTGCCGGTTTTTCGGTGGGCAGCATGATAATGCCAAAAATCACGGCGTTGATTGCTAACACGACGACGAGTATGGGTAACCAGAATGTTCTTTTTTTCCTTGGTGCGGCTTGCGGGGCTGCGGACAGAGTCGGCGCCGCCTGCTCACGATGTTCGTTTTCACTTTTGCGCAATGCGTCGAGTATGAAAGACATCGGGTGCTCAGTTCGTCCGCATCAGGCGAGGACCCTGTAATGAATTCAGCTCAGAGTTAATCATGATCTGGGTCTGGTAACCGACCAGACCATCAATCGTCAGGCGATGCTGACGTTGAAAATCCCGCACCCGGGTTTCCAGGTTTTGATCAAAGAAATCAGAATCCATCGGCGCTGCCGGCGTGCCCTGTATTTTGGCGAGACTTTGCCTAAGCCAGCTTATATCGGCGTTGCGCATGCCGGGGGTTAATTGCTTCAGTTTTTGAATCTGTGGCTGCCATAGCAGCAGGTAATCACCAAACCAGTAGTCACTGATTTCCATGGAGCTGATGTCATAGACTGAGTCGGCCAGGGTGATTGAAGCAATGCCATCTGTGAGTCCGGTCAGGACAACCTGGTGTTGCAAGCCTTCATGATCGCGTAGCGTAAGTATGACCGGGCGATTCAAATTTTTTACTTGCGAGAGAGAACCCCGTTGAAACAGGCAATAAAAACCCTCGCTTTGTATCTGCTGACACGCGTCCGAACTGAAATTCGTGTAGTCGAGATCCCAAAGCTTAAATAATGTCGTCAATGCACTGTCGGTGTCAGTTGCATTACGGTTTATAGCCAGTACCTCGGTGAGGGCGGCCGTGGATGCAAGTGTGCCAACCGGCGGGTCGGTGGGGGTGACAGCAGGCAGCGTGGTATCGCCTTGCCGGGTGATAGCTGCCGCCGGCGGGGTTATCGGTGCCGGGAGTTCGGGCGCGGCGGGAAGATCGGGCGTCGGGAGTTCGGGAGCCGGGGGTTCGGGAGCCGGGACCGAACCGGCCCTGGTTGGCACCATGAAACCGGGCCAGTTTGTCCAGAGCAGTGTAATGACGACAACCAGTACGATTACTGCAGCAATCCCGGCACCAAGCCGTCGCCACCGTCGCCAGGGGGATAACAGCTGCGCATCTTTGCCCAGCACTTCGGCAGCGGCCTGTCGTAACAATTGGGGCGAGATTTCTCTGCATTCCATACTAAAAGCGCCGAGCATGGCGCGATCTGCGATGACGTTAATCATGCGCGGTACGCCCAAAGACAGGCGATATAGTTCTTGTTTTGCAGCCTTGGAAAAAATTGCTCCGATCGCACCGGCAACCTTCAGACGATGATCGATATAAGTTGCCGTTTCATCACAGGTTAGCGGCTCAAGGTGATAACGACCGGTAATTCGTTGTGCCAGTTGTCGCATGTCATTTCGCGACAAAATATCCCGAAGTTCCGGTTGGCCAATCAGAATAATCTGTAACAACTTTTGTTTCGTTGTTTCCAGATTGGTCAGCAAACGTACTTGTTCGAGCACATCAACGCGAAGATTCTGAGCTTCATCTACGATGACTATCGTGCGTCTGCCATGACTGTGATTGCTGAGCAGGTATTCATTTAGTGTATTAGTGAGTGTCTTGATGCTGTTGGCGGACTGTGGCAATACAACGCCAAGCTCTTCACTGATAGCGCTAAGAAATTCATTGCGTGAAATCTGTGGATTGAGTATGACGGCAACATCAGTATTATCCGGTACTTGCTGCAGCAGGCTGCGTACCAGCGTCGTTTTACCCGTGCCGACCTCTCCGGTCAGTTGAATGAATCCGCCACTTTCCCGAATACCGTAAATCAGATGGGCGAGCGCTTCGGTGTGACGCTCACTCATGAACAGGTAGCGTGGATCAGGTGTAATCGAGAACGGCTTCTCGTTCAGCCCGAAGAAACTGGTATACATCTAGGGTGTCCGATTGGTTTGCGGCATTCTACCAGTCTCAGTAATCAGGTTGTCCGCATAACGATAAAATCAGCCAGCCAGCGCAGACCGTCGGTCGGTAAAGCCAGTTTGTCCAGTTCATTCAGTGCCGTCAAGCGCAGTTCTTCCGCACGCGCTTTGGCCTTTTCAAGCCCTAACAGGGCCGGGTAGGTTATCTTGTTATGGATACTATCAGCGCCCTGTTGCTTGCCTATTTGTTCCGTAGTGCCTTCGATATCGAGAATGTCGTCACGGATTTGAAAGGCGAGGCCAGTCGCATCAATAAAGCGTTCCAGGCTATCGATGGTATTGGTATCAGTACCCGGTGGGCAGAGCGCTGCCGACAGGACACTGGCGCGTAGCAGGCAGCCTGTTTTGAGGCGATAGATGTGTTCAAGTGTTTCCGGGTCAGGTTGCTGACCTTCAGTTGCTACATCCATTGTCTGGCCTCCGGTCATACCTTTGGAGCCACACGCCTCGGCGAGTAAGCCGATAAGTTTGGTCTGTGTGAGCGGGTATGGCCGTAATGCTGCCGATTGGGCCAGGATCTGAAATGCCAGCGGTTGCAGTGCGTCTGCCGCCAGTATCGCAGTGGCTTCATCAAAGGCGCGATGGGTCGTCGGTTGACCGCGCCGTAAATCATCGTCATCCATCGCCGGCAGATCGTCATGGACGAGAGAAAATGCATGCATCATCTCAATGGCTGCAGCGGGGGCATCAAGTAAATCAGTGGCGACGCCCAGTGCTTCACCGGTGGCGTACACCAGCAGCGGGCGAATCCGTTTGCCGCCACCCAGCACGGAATAGCGCATGGCCTTGTGTAGCCGGGTCGGTTGTAGCGTGGCTGCCGGCAGGGTAGTGTCGAGCACCCGCTCAATACGCTGCAGGTATTCAGGATGTCGTTTTTTAAAGCTCATCCGCATAGCATAATTTGTCTGCAAGCCGGGACTATAGGGAAATCCTGATACAGTTTACTTATTTACTGGTGCAAAGTTTCAGGAATTTCAACAATGAGTGAGTATATAAGTAAAATGTTCGCTGTATTCTGCCTGGAACCCGAGAGAAGAAATTGATGCGTGCATCGGCCATAGCCCATCCAAATGTCGCCCTGATCAAATACTGGGGTAAAAAAGACGCTGCGGACAACCTGCCTGCAGTCGGTTCTTTATCGCTGACGCTTGGCGCGCTAAGCACTGAAACAACAGTAGAATTTGATCCGGCGCTGACTCACGATGTGCTGGTATTAAATGGTCATGAGCAACCGCTTGAGCAGGGGCGCCTGACAGCGTGTATGGACGCGTTTCGTGCCTTTGCCGGTTGTGATGAATTTGCAGCAGTGACAACAGTTAATGATTTTCCGACCGGTGCCGGGCTGGCGTCGTCTGCATCCGGTTATGCGGCCCTTGTTACCGCCGCTTCTGCTGCGCTGGGCATGGATCATAGAGAATCCGGGTTATCACCCGGTACTGACCTGGCCGATATTGCGCGCATTGGTTCCGGGTCTGCTCCACGTTCGTTATTTGGCGGTATCGCATTGCTCAGTATCGAGGAACGCGGCACAAATTGTCGTCAGTTGGCAACTCCAGCCGAATGGCCGTTATCGGTTGTTGTTGCTGTGACGACAGAAGATAAGAAAAAAATAACCTCACGTGACGGCATGGCACAAAGTCGCCTGACTTCTCCTTTCTATGCAGCATGGATTCACGACCATGCTGATGACCTCAATGCTGGTATCCGTTGTGTCGAGGCGCGTGACTTTTTCGCCCTGGCGGCATTGGCTGAGCATAATTGCCTGAAAATGCATTCGGTGATGATGACGACGCAGCCTGCTTTACTGTATTGGTCTCCGGTGACGCTCGCCTGTATGCATAAGGTCATGTCATTGCGTGCTGATGGAGTTCCGGTATTTTTTACCGTCGATGCCGGGCCACAACTCAAGGCGGTTTGTTTGCCTGATGCACTAGCTAATGTTACAGCTGCGCTGCATGATGTTCCTGGTGTGTTGCGTATTATCGCAGGTGAACTTGGGGGGGGTGCCAGTGTTGTCAGGCGATAAATATCGACGCCGCACATTGTAATGGCTGAGGCATCAGCGCCGGGGAAAATCATGCTTGTCGGTGAATATGCCGTACTGGAGGGTGCGCCCGCAATTGTTGCAGCTATCAATGTACGGGCCCGGGCACAGGTTGTTGCGATTTCGGGTCCGGAGAGCGTTTTTTTCGATGCATTGAGTGGTCGTGCCTATTATTTTGTTATTGACGGCAGCACCGGGTTGCGCTGGGTTGGTGATCATCCTGAAGCCAACGGCACGATTCTGGAGGCAGTCATCGCTTCCTGCTGTGAACATTCGGCACTGTTTGTCGATGGTCCATCATTTCGCATCAGTATGCACACGGATGAATTTTTTACTAACGGGGGTGGTCACCGGGTAAAACTCGGCGTTGGATCAAGTGCGGCAGCGCTGGTCGCCTTTGTGGGGGCTCTCATGGCGGAGCTGAACCTTGCGCCCACAGCTGAAGAACTGCTTGCTGTTTGTCATGCGGCACATCGCCGCTTTCAGGGTGGCATTGGCAGTGGCGCTGATATCGCCACCGCTTTATACGGTGGGGTTGTTGTCGTGCGGAGTACAACGGCACCGGAAACCATTAGTGCAGCAGCTTGTGCCTGGCCGGATAATTTGTTGGCCATGCCGATCTGGAGTGGTGTCAGTGCATCAACGCCAGAATTATTGACACGTTTTAATGCCTTTAAAGCAGCAAGCCCGGATCAGCATCATCACCATCTTCGCCGTTTGAAGACATTATCCGAGCAGGCCTGTACAGTCTGGTCGGAACAGTCAATCAGCGATATTCTGGATACGCTGACAAGTTACGATGAAGCGCTGTGCAGCTTCGATGCTGAGGCTGGAATTGGCATTTGCATCGAGCCACATGCCCGGATTCGGCAACTGGTTGAAAAGCATGGAGCGGTTTACAAGACATCCGGAGCGGGTGGCGGTGATTTTGGCCTTGCGCTGTCAGACTCAAACAAGGCGCTGGATGCGATACGAACCGACTGTCTTGAGGCTGGGTTCGAGGTGCTGGACAGAATATTTGCGGTCGAGGGCCTTACGGTGTCTTGAAGCGGTTTGAATTCGTTACTGGATATACAGATAGTATTCAATGCCTGCGTCCTGAAAAGCTGCATTGCGTTCAGAGCCAACCCGGTCGATGATAAACTCGGCCTTTGGCGAATAACTCAGTTCACTCGGCGCCGAACTCTCGTGCAGAGCAAGGTACTGGTCATGTGACAGGTCGATGCAGGGTTCCATCACTGCATCAAAATTGATTTTCGATACGGCATGTTGCCACCCCGCTACGACATGCATCGGAATCGCATCCGCTGCATCACCGCTGCCATAGCCGATCAACAGGATTTCCTGGTCGGCGAGCTCAATGTTCTGTGCGTGCGCGTCTTCAAGGCCGGCAGCCAGCCAGGCTGGTAATGCAGCGGTATAAAGGTTACCGAGTTCGAGTATCCGATTTGCACCAAGCGAAATTTTTGCGCGGATGTCGCGGGCAAAAGTTTCCATGTGCCTGCTGGCGCGCAATGCTTTTTGACAGAGGGGAAAGACTTCCTCGCTGATTCGTTCAGGGACTGTAAAATTAACGAAATTCGGTGCCGAGTTGATTTCCTGCAGAAGCACTTCGGGTGAAACATCGGCTACTGTGCAGATTTCCACCAGTTGTTGGTGATCAGAATCGTCACCCGTTGCCAGTGCAAACAAATAGGCCATGCTGAGGCCGGTTTCGGGCATGCGCTGGTATGGACGATGCATGAAGATAGCTGCGGGAGAACGCAGGTGATCGATAGGTTTGCCGCCACGCTTACGGCTCATGTCTGCGAGAGCCTGCTGCATCTCATCGACATAACAGTTGGTCGAGTACTTCCCGTTGAAGACCGGGATCTCGACAAATTCGGGGCTGGCCTCGGTGCCGTTACGGTTGATCAGGGGCTTGCGAAAATCAACGCTACGATACTCTGAAGCCGTGCCGGCTTGCTGCAGGTCGATTGTTGCAATGCTCGGATTGCAGTTCAGCAGCATTGCCGTAGCGCCTGCGCCCTGAGTTGGCTCACCGCTGCTGCCGCGCTCATACAGGGCCTTGTCAGCGCATACGATGATTGCGAGTGAGTCCCTGCCATCGGTGCTGAGGAACCGCAAGGCGTTTTTCAGGCCATAGATACCGCCGAGACAGGCATGTTTGAACTCCGGTACCTCGCAGTTACGTGACAACGGCGGCAGCCCCAGTCCCTTAAGCGCAGTATCAACCATGCCCTTGACGATAATCGCACCGGCCGAGTTATCGGTACTTGATTCAGTGCCGAGTCCCAGGTAACCCACCCTGCCGGGATCGATATCATTTTGCTGGATAAGTCGGAGTACCGCATTGGCGGCCATCGTGTATATGCTCTGACGGGGGCCGAGCAGACGAAATCCGGTGCCGACGACCTGGCTGATCTTGTTCCAGTCTGCTCCGGTCCATTCGCACCAGCGCTGCAAGTCCACCCGGTAGGGTGGCAGGTAGAGCGCAATACCGCTGAGGCCTGTTGTGATTGTCGTCATATAGCGTATTTCAGAATGGCTTACCAATTCCTGACCATAACTGATGGTCGGGGCTTGATGACCTGAATCAAGGCAGGTCCAATGTCTATTCTACCGTTATTGTGACGATATCCGACATTATGGGTGGTTCATGCGGTATATGGCTGCCGTCACCGAGTACGAGCTGCATTGTGTGCTGGCCTGCTTCGAGCTCGATTGTCGTTTCTGTCTGTCCCTTGCCGAAGTGCAGGTGGCCTGCATCGCTTGGGATCGGCTGGTCAGGATTCTCGAGTCCGCTATCGACCAGCAAATGATGGTGGCCCGAATTGTCAGCGAACTGGCCGGCTGGAGTCACCGTCATCCCGCTGATGCCGAATTTGACGGTGGCCGGCGAACTGATGGTCGAGCCGTTGATCGGACTGATAATGAATACAGTCGCTCCCGGCGCTGAGCTTGAGCGTGCTACGGTGTTGGACGCTGAATCGTTATTTGCAGTAGAGTTACCCGGGCTCGAATCACCGCCGCCACAGCCGGTCAACAACAAGAATAGTATGGAAATCAGGATACTTGTGGGTCGGGCTGTCATTTCTTGTTCTCCATTGGGGTACAGTCTGGAAGCTTAACCGACCCTGCACGGAGTGGCATGAACCAGCGGTTCCACCAGCCCACGTTCCAAAGTCCCGCCGGTTCAGGTGGCACGGGCGCTCAGTTCCTCGGCAGCAAAATCATCGACTTCAATCAGTGCCATGATCTGTTCATCAAGGGCCTTGAGTTGTGTGGCTTCATCAGCGGTCAGAACTCCCTCGCTTTCAGCCTGTTTGATCAGCTCAAATGGATCATCGGCCTTAATGACCCCGGCACGCCGGGCATCGCGAACCTTGTTTTCGAGTGGTGTCGCAGCTTCGGTGGCCTCAAGCGCCTCCTGCAACAGGCCGATCGGGTTGCCCGGCTCGGCCGTCGAATAAATGCCGGCACACAGTCGCTCGCGTGATTCTGTCGGGTAGGTGATGAGGTCGACAATTTTCTGTGACAGGCTATCGGCCGGGGCTGAGTACATGCGCCCGCGAGGAAAAATCAGTATCCGCAGGCCGGCCGCGATGAAACGATTCGGAAAATTGCGCAGAAAGCCATGTAGCTGTTCCTGCGCCTGGTACATCAGGCTGCGGCAGGCCCATTCGACCAGCGGCAGATCCTCTTCAGGGCACCCCTGATTTTCGTAATGTTTCAGTACCATGCTGGCCATGTACATGGAGCTGAATACGTCGCCGAGTCGCGCTGACAGGCTTTCACGACGTTTCAGTTCTCCGCCCAGATGCAGCATGGCGATGTCGGATGCCAGCGCGAACGCAGCGCTGTATCGGTTGATGTGCTGATAGTAGCGTGCCAGCGATCCGGATTGTGGTGTCAGACTGAGCTTTGCGTGGGTCAGGGCAAGTACGAACGAGCGTGCCGCATTACTGAAGGCATAGCCAATGTGCCCGAATAAAGCCTGATCGAAATCAGTCAGTCCCTGTTCGAGGTTTTCATTGCCGGCGGCTTCCATTTCTTTAAGAACGAATGGATGGCAGCGAATTGCCCCCTGACCATAAATGATGAGGCTACGGGTCAGAATATTTGCGCCCTCAACCGTGATTGCGATCGGGACTGCCTGATAGGCCCGGCCGAGATAATTTTTCGGACCGAGGATGATGCCCTTGCCGCCCTGCACGTCCATCGCATCGTTGGCGATCATTCGGCCGATCTCGGTGCAGTGATACTTCAGTATCGCTGAAGGTACGGCAGGTTTCTCACCGCGACCGATGGCGGCACACGTCACCGAGACAGCTGCAGTAATCATATAAGTACGTGCAGCCATACGTGCGAGTACTTCGCTGACCCCTTCAAAGCGGCAAAGCGGTAAATTAAATTGTTTGCGGATGCGAGTATAGGCTCCCGAACCGTAGACTCCGGCACGCGCGCCGCCGCTCGCATTGGCCGGCAGAACGATGGAACGCCCGGCAGCAAGTTGCTCGACAAGCATGCGCCAGCCCTGACCGGCCCGCTCCGGACCGCCAATGATGCTGTCCAGTGGGACGAAAACATCCTTGCCGCGGGTAGGTCCGTTCTGGAACGGTGTATTAAGCGGGAAATGCCGGCGGCCGATTTCCACACCTTCAGTATCGGTTGGAATCAGTGCGGCGGTGATGCCGTATTCATCCTTATCACCGATCAGGTGTTCGGGGTCATACAGTTTGAATGCCAGGCCGAGCAGAGTTGCAATCGGTGCCAGCGTTATGTACCGCTTGTTCCAGTTCAGCCGGATGCCGATTATCTCTTCGCCGTTGTAGGTGCCTTTGCAGACGATACCGGTGTCGGGGATCGCTGACGCATCGGACCCGGCGCGTGGACCGGTTAGCGCAAAGCATGGAATTTCTTCGCCACTGGCAAGACCCGGCAGGTATCGGTCCTGCTGTTCCTTGGTACCATAGTGCAGTAGCAGTTCGGCCGGACCGAGGGAGTTCGGTACACCGACCGTCGAAGCAATGACCACACTGCGACTGGCCAGCTTGGCCAGTACCGAAGCGACGGCAAATGGTGAAAACTCAAGTCCGCCGTAGTCCTTTGTTATGATCATTGCGAAGAACCGGTGTTCCTTGATAAAAGCCCAAACTTCGGGGGGGATGTCAGCCAGTTCGTGCGTGATTTGCCAGTCATCACTGATCCGGCACAGTTCCTCGGTCGGACCATCAATGAATGCCTGTTCTTCCGCAGTCAGTTTGGGGGCCGCTAGCGCGGTAAGTACGCTCCAGTCCGGCTGACCGCTAAATAGTTCGCCGTCCCACCAGACAGTGCCGGCTTCGAGTGCTTCGCGTTCGGTATCTGAAATCGGCGGCAGTATCTGGCGATAGATACTGAGTAGTGGGGCAGAGATTCTGTCGCGCCGAAAATCCGGCAGATTAACCATGATGAGACCGGCATAACCAAGCCACAGCAGCAGCATCCACAGCCAGTGCCCGGTGCCGAAAAGGCTGTAAGCCAGTAGCGAGAAGCCGAGTACGATTGTTGACGTGGTCAGGTCGACGCGCCGGTAGGCGAGTGCCAGCACAACCACCAGAAATGCAGCAAACCAGAGCAGAGCAAGCAGAGTTGTAGCTAACATAGTGATATCCGGTTAAAGCTTGTTTATCCCAATATAAAGAAAAACAGGAAGGAAAACGGGGTCAGGCTGCAATTTCATCCCTGAGCAACTAAAACAGAGTCCCTGACCCGTATTTTTCTATAGCAGATCAGCGATCGCGGCGCGTTCCTCGCGCAGTTCAGCTTCGGTCGCATTCATACGTTCGCGACTGAAGTCACTGATATTCAGCCCCTGGACTATTTCATACTTGCCCTGGGTGCAGCGACACGGGTACGAATAAATAATACCCGGTTCAATGCCATAGCTGCCGTCAGCCGGGATCGCCATGCTGACCCAGTCGTCGCCCGGTGTGCCGAGTGCCCAGTCGCGCATATGGTCGATGGCTGAGGAGGCTGCCGAGGCTGCGCTGGACAGGCCGCGAGCCTTGATGATAGCTGCACCGCGTTGCTGTACGGTGGGAATAAATTCATCGGCAACCCATTGTTCATCAACGAGGTCTGGAGCTTCGCGGTCGCCGATCGTCACCTGGCTGATATCCGGATATTGGGTGGCTGAGTGGTTGCCCCAGATCGTCATGTACTTTATTTGATTGACGTGACAATCGGTTTTTCCCGCCAATTGGGCCAGTGCACGATTGTGATCCAGCCGCATCATTGCTGTGAAGTTTGCCGGGTTAAGATCCGGTGCATTTTGCTGTGCAATCAGAGCATTTGTATTGGCCGGGTTGCCGACGACGAGTACCTTGACGTCACGGCTTGCATATTCATTCATCGATTTACCCTGAACCGAGAAAATGGCCGCATTACCTTTCAGCAGGTCGGAACGTTCCATGCCAGGACCCCGGGGTTTGGCTCCAACCAGCAGGGCATAATCGGTCTGCTTGAAAGCGATATCAGGTTGATCGGTAGCCACGATTCCATGCAAGGTGGGGAACGCGCAGTCTTCCAGTTCCATGGCAACGCCCCGCAAGGCATCGAGTGCCGGCGCAATTTCCAGCAGTTGTAAAATAATGGGCTGGTTGGCGCCTAATAGCTGACCGGATGCGATCCGAAAAGCAAGTTGGTAGCCAATCTGGCCGGCGGCACCGGTAATCGTTACTCTGGTGGGTTTTGTCATTACTTGTTCCTGTTCTTATTGAGCATGGTTCTGGCCGGTAAGGCCCGGCACGGGGGCGGAAATTTTAGCTTGAAGACGGTGGTTTGTCTAAGACGGAGAACTCTTGTGCCTGTTGGTGTCAGCCTTAATAGGAAATCATTGCAACACGTGTTGCCGGACAGGCTGCTTGAAAACAGGCCCGCTATCGTCAGGGATTGACCTTTTTAAAGGTTCTTACCTGTTCGTTGAATCTTGCGGCAACTGATTCCATGGTGTCGATAGCCGAATGGCGCTGCTGCAAGTGCAGTTCACCTTGGTTGACCGGGTGTTCATCGCTGGTTAATTCACTTTCATCGATGGGTTCGTACGCCTGTGAGCTGTAATCCTGTTCAAGGCAGTTGATATAGACCTCCATTTCAGCCATATATTCCTTTATGAAAGTCTGACTGTCGCGCATCTCCTCATAAGTTGACGCTGCACCGTCCGGTATGATGGCCTCATCAGGATATTCACATTCTGCCTGTAGCCCGGACGCCGCGGTCGCGGCCAGGCAGGTAATCCATAGTTGGCTGATTCTGAGCATGAGTCGTCGCCCTCAGGCAGTTAGATGGTTAACACACGGGTCGCCAGATATTTGCTATCAGCACCTGGGATGCGGACGTGAAACGCCTCACCACACTTTTTATGTCGTGATTATGCCCCAGCTATAAACAGATTTGCCAACGATTGCCGTGATGGCCTGTAAGAATTGACAGTTCCAAGTCAAAAGGCGCCTGAAAATGTGATAGAACCGGCCTTGGACTCACTATAAAATTGCTTGCCTGATTGAACTGGATTTGCCCGGTGATGCCTGACTCTGCGTTAAAATAGGCCATGTTCGTAGTTGCCTTGCGGATGCTAAAGGGCTCGGTCTCCCGCTGGATTGACCGGCCGGCCGGCATTCTGTTTTGCTAAATTCATTCACTCCGCCGTGTTTGTTACGAGGCAGGCATATTCAGTCTGTCCTCAGTAGTATCAGCCTGCGCCGCCAACTTGTGCGTGCTGGCGCGCATAACTTTATTGCCCTGTCTCAGCCTGTAATTGTCGACTGTGGTGCTGGCGTACAATTGCTTTGCCAGCATACGCCGCCGCGGTCGGAGCGGATGCGACGTGTCGCCGTGATTATTCATGGCTGGGAAGGAAGCGCCGACTCAACCTATCTGTTGTCATCTGCTGACAAGTTATGGAAAGAGGGTTATCGCATTGTGCGAGTCAATCTACGTGATCACGGTAATTCGCATCACTTGAATGAAGACATGTTTCACTCATGCCGTCTTGATGAGGTCATTGGTGCTGTGCGTTGGGTTCAGCAGGTTTTTACCGACGAGCAACTTTATCTGTGCGGTTTTTCGCTGGGGGGAAATTTTGCTTTACGAATTACTGCGCGGGCAGCTGCCGAAGACCTTAGTATTGGCGGGGTTGTTGCCGTTTGCCCGGTACTTGATCCTGCGTGCACGCTGGCAGCGTTAGATAATGGGGCATTTATCTATCGTTATTATTTTCTGAAAAAATGGCGTGCATCACTGGAGAAAAAGAAAGCAGCATTTCCTCTCCGCTATGATTTTGCACACCTCAAACGTTTCAACACTTTGACGGAAATGACGGATTATTTCGTCAGGCATTACACCGAGTACACAAGTTTACAAAGCTATCTGCAGGGTTATGCCTTAACTGGTAACCGGTTGCTGGATCTGCAAACTCCGGCACATATACTGCTTGCGGAAGACGATCCGGTTATTCCTGTTGCAGATATCAGCAAGGTTGAGGCTTCAGATTATTTGCAGGTAGTGCAAAGCCGTTACGGCGGCCACGGTGGTTTCATCAATGGTTACGATCTTCATAGCTGGGTTGATGACTATATAGTCGACTCGTTTGCTGGCAGCGATACCTGCAGTTGAAGATCTGGCACAGTACGATGAATTATTTCATGCGTGTATCAGCCTGTTTTCTGGCATTATAAATTTCTGGTTTGATGCGCTGGTCATTGTTTGCTGCATGCAGGTTATTCATTCTGAATATCAGATTAACAGTGCGTAATCCAATTGGTCAGGCGGGGTATTTAGTCGGTAGACTTTCTTTTTACAGTATTCCGGGAAACGATTCGTGACAGATTTATTGGCGACACGCCTGCAAAAACTTGAGACACAGCAAAAGGAGGGGCTGTTTGAGGGTGCCCGGATCGGTATTGAAAAGGAATGCCTGCGGGTCTCTACCGATGGCAGGGTAGCTGGTACGCCACACCCCGTGGCGCTTGGATCAGCGCTTGAACACCGTTTTATCACGACTGATTATTCGGAGGCCTTGCTGGAATTTGTAACCCCCCCGGTGAGTGCATCCTGGCAGGCTACCCAGTTATTGTGCGACCTGCACCAGTATACGTATACGGCAATTGGTGATGAAATCCTGTGGCCGATGAGTATGCCGTGCCGGATTGAATCAGATGCTGACATACCGATCGCCTGCTATGGCAGTTCCAATGTCGGCAGGATGAAAACCGTATATCGGAACGGTCTAGGATATCGTTACGGACGCCGGATGCAGGCAATTGCCGGTATTCATTTTAATTTTTCACCGCCGGATGCCTTCTGGCCCCTGTTTCAGGAGCTGGAAGCTTCCCATGCCGATCTTCTGCAGTTTCGATCAGCTGCATATATGGCGTTGGTTCGTAACATCAGACGGTTCGGCTGGCTGTTGTTATATCTTTATGGGGCTTCGCCGGCTGTGGTAAAGCCATTTTCTGATATGAATAATGCCGGTCTTGAAGAACGTGATCCGGATACCCTGTATGGACCTTACGCAACATCGTTGCGGATGAGTGATATTGGCTATCAGCATTCGAACCAGTCGGAAATTTATGTATCGGCTAACAGCCTCGACGAATACATTAATGACCTGACCCGTGTGGTTAATACGTCCTGTAAAGATTATGAGCAGATCGGCATCAGGGATGGCGATGAGTATCGCCAACTGAACACCAGTATTCTGCAAATTGAAAATGAGTATTACGGTACGATTCGCCCGAAGCAAGTTGCTCGCAGCGGGGAACGACCGACCAGTGCGCTACGGCGGGGCGGTGTGGAATACGTCGAGTTGCGTGCCCTTGATATTAGTCCTTTCGATCCGGTTGGCATTAATCAGCAGCAGATCCGTTTTTTGAAAGCCTTTCTCGTTTACTGTTTGTTGGAGGATAGCCCGCCGATCGAGGCAGAGGAACTTCGCGCTAACACAGACAATCAGGCAGCGGTGGCGTTGCAGGGCCGGCGTCCGGGGTTGCAACTGCAGCACACTGACGGCCCGGTTGAGCAGACCGATTGGGCACAACAAATCTGTTCCCGAATTCTTTGCGTTGCCGAGTACATGGATCCACAGCGGTCTGGCGGGATCGTTGCTGCTGTCGAGGAACAGATGCGGGTGATCGATGATCCGTCATTGACACCGTCAGCAAAGTTGATTGCCGAACTGGAAGAAACCGGTTGCTCTTTTCTCGATTATACGATGAGGATCGGTCGTGATTTTGCTGAATATTTTCGCAACATGGATCCGCAACTGAACTCAAGCTGGGGGATGCTCGTCGATGAGAGTCAAGAATCACTCGAGCGTCAGGCTGCAATTGAAGCAGCTGATACGTTGAGCTTTGATCAATACGTTGCGAAGTGGAACGAATGAATGTCAGGACAGCGCGGCTTTGGCGAGGTCTTTAAAATCAATACTCTTATCCGCCAGGATTTCCGGTTCCAGCCGTGCTCCGTTGGCGATAAGTTTTTTCGACAGCATGAATTCCCGTGCACTATTTACAGCATCGACGGCAATTAACAAATCTTCTTGCATGTAAAATGCCGCGAAAGACCGCTCGGCGAAGTCGCCGCGAATGATGACCTCGTCGTGTTCACCGGAAAGCCCGACAATTTGCAGTTTCAGATCGTATTGATCAGACCAGAACCAGGGTATCTGATTATAGGTCCTGAGCTTGCCACATAATGTCGCAGCTGCAGTCTTGGCCTGTTCCTGGGCATTGTGAACGGATTCCAGCCGCAATCTTTTGTTGAGCAACTGGTTGGGGTGATTCGTACAATCGCCGATGGCCATGATATTGGGGTCACTGGTTCGGCAGAATTCATCGACGAGAATACCGTTTTCGCACTCAATGCCGGCCTGTTCGGCAATGTCGACGGTTGGCAGAATGCCAATCCCGGCAATAATCAGGTCGGCCGGCAGTTCCATGCCGTCGGCGCCGCGCAGCGCCTCGACCTTGCCATTGCCCAGAATTTCGGCATTCGGATCACGGCCGCACAAAATCTTAACGCCGGCGTCACGGTGTACCTGGTCAAAGAATGCCGAGACCTCGGGAGCCAGTGCGCGGGCCATGATGCGATCAGCTGTTTCCACAACCGTGGTGTCGAGGCCGTGAGTGACGGCAACAGCGGCGGTTTCCATGCCGATATAGCCGGCGCCGATGATAACGAGCCTGGCACCGGGCTTGAAGCGGTCCTGAATCTTATGCACATCCTCGATGGCCCGCAGGTAGTGAATCCCTTCAAGATCGTGGCCCGGGATCTGTAATTTACGCACATGGCTGCCGGTGGCCAGCACGAGCCGATCATAGCTTTCCTGCTGTCCGTTACTGAGGACAACCAGCTGGTCTTTGCGATTTATTTCTTCGACCCGGGTGGACAGGCGTATGTCGATGTCATGTTCGGCATAAAATTTATTGTGCCTAACATACATGCGTTCCAGTTCCAGTTCACCGGACAGGTATTTCTTTGATAACGGCGGCCGTTGGTAAGGCAGGTAGGGTTCTTCACCTACCATGATGATGCGCCCGGAAAAGCCGCCTTGACGTAAGGATACAACTGCTTGCCCTGCTGCGTGACCGGCGCCGGCGATAACAATTGAGTTAGGCATGCAAAAATCTCAGTTATTTTGATTTGTGTGTAACTAATCGTTTACACATTATACTCACCGATTACAGGTACCAGATACCTTTTCTCAGTGACACGATTAACAGACAGGAAATTTTAGACATGGTCAAGGCAGTCATGCTCGATCAGTTCGGCGGCCCGGAGGTTTTGCAATGGCGCGACATCGAGTTGCCCGAACTTACGCCGGGTTTGGTGAGGGTTCGTCACACAGCCGTCGGGCTGAATTTTATCGATACTTATCACCGGGAAGGTTTGTATCCGCTTGAACTGCCAGCCGGGCTTGGCACAGAGGCGGCCGGTATCGTCGAGGCGGTCGCCGATGATGTCGATACCGTTGCGGTTGGAGATCGTGTGGCCTTTGTCGGCGTTCCGCCAGGTACCTATTGCGAGCAACGCAACTATGCTGCCGAACGACTGATGCAACTTCCGGATGCTGTTTCTTCCGAGATGGCGGCCGCCGCTATGCTCAAGGGGTTGACGGCCTGGTACCTCGTGAGGCGTAGTTACCCGGTGCAGGCCGGCGATACGGTTTTACTGTACGCGGCGGCGGGCGGTGTTGGTTTAATCGCGGGTCAGTGGGCCGCCGGACTTGGTGCGCGGGTGATCGGTGTCGTCAGTACCGAGCAGAAGGCCGAACTCGCACGGGCGAACGGTTGCGCCGAGATCGTTCGGGCCGACGATCCTGCATTCGTTGACACGGTTCGTGACCTGACCGGCGGTACCGGCGTTGCAGCCGTTTATGATTCGATCGGCAAGGACACATTCTTTCAGTCACTCGACTGCCTGCGCACCCATGGCACGATGGTTACGTACGGTAACGCCTCAGGCGCTGTAGAACCGTTTTCACCGCTTGAACTGGCGCGCCGCGGCTCGTTATTCGTGACCCGCCCCGTGCTGTTCGACTTTCTGCGTGAACGTGACGATCTGTTGGCGGCGGCCGGTGAATTGTTTGCTGTTATAGAGAGCGGAATGGTCGAGATCTATGTGAATCAGACCTATCCACTGCAGGATGCTGCGCAGGCGCACCGTGATTTAGAAGCGCGCAAGACTACCGGTTCGACGGTATTGATGCCTTGATGGCACCCTCCTGTTGGCCGTCCATCCGGGCTAATCGTCAGGGCTGGATGGGTACTAACGGCCAGAAAATTGGTAGCAACAGCATGACAGCAACGAAAATGACGAGTGTCAGTGGTACACCGAGCTTGATGTAGTCGGCGAAGCGGTAGCCACCCGGACCCATAACAAGAATATTTGCCGGATGTGAGATCGGGCTGGTGAAACTGGCTGAGGCGGCCATTGCAATGGCCATCATCGCCGTTTGCGGCATGATGCCCATCTCGGTGCATGCCGACAGGACGATTGGCGACATCAGCACCACCAGCGCCGCTGTCGGAATAATCATTGTGCCCAATGCCGTGATGGCGTAGAGACCCATGATGACCGGCCACGGTCCGAACTCACCGAGGCTGGCCATGACCTTGGTAGCAAGAAATTCAGCGGTACCGGTTTCCTGCATGGCGATGCCGAGCGGCAGCATGCCGGCAATCAGAAATACGGCGCGCCAGTCGATCGCGCGGTAGGCCTGTTCCATGTTCAGGCAACCGCTTAAGACCATCAGTGAGGCGCCCAGAATTGCAGCGACCGAAATCGGTAACCATCCGATCAGTACGGCCGTGATGACGCCGAGCATGATCAGGCTTGCCAGCGGTGCGCGGCGGGTATCCGCGCTCGGCACGCTAACTGGCGTCAGGACCAGAAAGTCGGGGTCATCGTTTAGCAGTGATAGCTTATTGCGTGGACCGATGAACAACAGTGCATCGCCATGCAATAGCTGCTGTTTGTCCAGATCCGAATGAAGGGCGTTGCCAGAACGCCAGATGGCGATCAGTTCAAGACCATATTTTTCCCGGAAATTTACGTCGGAAGTGTTTTCGCCGGCGAGTTTTGACTGTGGCGCGAGCGTCGTTTCGAGGGTGGCCAACCGGTCGGATTCATAAATATTGGAGCTTAACGAGGATTTCTGCTGAACCGTTAGTTCTTGCAGGCCGACCAGCACATCGAGATCTTCCGCTCGTCCCTGCAGCAACAGGAGATCGCCACCGAGTATCACCTCATCTGGTTCGGGCATGAATTTCAGGGCATCCTCGCGGATTGTTCCCAGTAGCCGAAAGTCGAATGCGTCGCCGATGCGGCTCTTGGCAAGGGTTGAACCGCCGAGTTTCGAGTCGCGCGGTACGCGAACGATGAAGATTCGTTCCTGGAGTCGATAGTTATCGGTCAGATCTTGCTCGGTTGCGATGCGAGTTGCGGAAAATTCCTGGTTACCTTCAAGATCGTCGAGAATGTTTTCACCACCCTGCAGCAGCAACTTGTCGCCGCTACGAATGGGCACATAGGCCAGGTTGTCGCGACGAATCAGATCGTCACGTTTGATTGCCAGTACGTTGGCACCAAAGCGGCGGCGGAATTCCGTGTGGTGTAGCAGATCCTTGACGAGAGAGGAATTTTTGGCAATCGTGGCTTCAACAAGCTGTACCTGTCCGGATAGCAGTGTTTGCAGCAACGGCGCCTCGCGTTCGATGATGAGATCACTCCACTGGCGCATCTCATTGAAACGATCAAGTCGCCCCTGGATCATTAATTGATCGCCGCTTTCCAGGATTGTCTGACGTGACGGCAAGGCAATCACCTGGTTGCGCCGTTCAATCATCATAACGATGAGGCCAGCCGCAGAACTGATGCGACTTTCAGCCAGCGTTTTGCCAACCAGTACCGAGTCATACGGTACTGTCGTAGCGAAGGTGCGTTCCTGCAGGCTATATTGCGAACGCAGGGTGCGTTGACTGCGTTTGGCAGATGCGCCTGCCGGGTCAACCTTGGGCAGCATCAGGCGTCCGATAAGGCAAACAAACACAACACCGGTCAGCATGGCGCCCGTGCCAACAGGGGTGAAATCAAACAGCGTAAAGGGTATTTCGCCACCCTGCGCGAGCGCCCCGGCGATCAGCAGGTTCGGTGGTGTGCCAATCAGCGTTGTCAGGCCGCCGAGCAGGCAACCGTATGCGAGCGGCATTAGTAATCGGGACGGAGGTATCTCGGTACGCCGGGCAATATCGATGACAACCGGCAGCATCAGGGCCGCGACCCCAATATTGTTCATGAATGCCGACAGCCCGCCCGAGATAACCATGATCCAGAATATCAGCGGAATCTCTTTGCGCCCGGCAACTCTCATGACCTGGCGGCCCAGAATGTCGGCAATGCCGGTGCGGGTCAGCCCTTCGCTCAGGATGAACATGGCCCAGACCGTAATAACGGCCGCGTTGCTGAATCCCGAGATTGCCTCATTGGGGGTGACGACACCGGCCACCGTCAGTGCGCACAGGACCAGCAGAGCAACAAGGTCCATGCGCAGCGCTTCGCTGATAAACAGGATCAGCGCAATGATCAGGATGATCAGGACGGTAGCTATTTCAAAGTTCACTGAGTGCTCCGGTCAGTTGCGTACTGTTGGTGTCTGGCGTGGCCAATCTTAACAAGGAAAATCAGTTTCAGACTCATTGCCGGCCTGACAATTTGTGCGTTTGCTCATGTTGAGCCGGCATTTCCATACCCGCCGCCACCCGGTGTTTCAATGATTAAAGTGTCACCGGTTTCCAACTGCAGTTCGCTGGTCGAACTCACGGCTTCAGTGTGCCCGTCTTGCCGTAGGATGTAGTTGCGTCCGGTTTTGCCCGAGGTTCCGCCCTGCAGGCCAAAGGGGCCGATCCGGCGATTGTTCGACAGAATAGCGGCCTGCATCGGAGCCCTGAATTCTATGCTGCGCACAACTCCGTTACCGCCCCGGTAAAGGCCGTTACCGCCGCTGTTGCGGCGAATCGAGAACTCACGGATTAGCACCGGGAAACGTGCTTCCAGTACCTCGGGATCCGTCATGCGCGAGTTGGTCATCTGTGTGTGTACCGCGTCAGTGCCGTCAAAGCCCGGTCCGGCCCCGGATCCTCCGCAGATAGTTTCGTAATATTGCAGCTGATCGTTACCAAAGGTCAGGTTGTTCATCGTGCTTTGTGCTCCGGCCATTATGCCGAGTGCGCCATATAACGCATTGGTAATACATTGTGATGTCTCGACATTGCCGGCGACAACGGCGGCCGGATAATCCGGGTTTAGCAGGCATCCATCCGGGATGATGAGTCGAATCGGTTCCATGCAGCCTGCATTCAGCGGAATGCGTTCGGCGATTAATGTGCGAAATACATACAATACGGCGGCACGTGTTACCGCAATCGGAGCATTGAAGTTAGTGTCGCTCTGTGCAGAGGTACCGCTGAAGTCGACGCAAACTTCCCGCTTGTCATGATTTACGCTGACACGAACACGAATGAGCATGCCATTATCCAGTTCCAGCGCATGTTCTCCATCACCGATGCGATCGATGACCTCACGTACGGATGCTGCGGCATTTGCACGGACGTGCTGCATGTACGCGCGAACCGTATCGTGACCAAAGTGTTCGATCATCGTGCGTAGTTCCCGGATACCTTTTTCATTTGCGGCAATCTGTGCGCGCAGATCCGCCACATTCTGGTCGGGATTCCTGGCCTTAAAGGGCCCGCTGGTTAGTGCTGTGCGCAGCGCCGCTGCGCGGAAACCATTGGTATCGACGATCTGAAAGTTGTCGAATACGATGCCTTCATCGTGAATCGTATGGCTGTAGGGTGGCATCGAGCCGGGGGTTAAACCACCGATATCGGCGTGGTGTGCGCGGCAGGCAACGACAAATTCTATTGTCGTTCCCGCTGTATCAAGCAGCGGTGTAACCACCGTGATATCAGGCAGGTGGGAGCCCCCGTTATACGGTGTGTTGAGCATGAAAACATCACCGGGACGGATCTTGCCGGCGTTGCCGTCGAGCACCGCTACGACACTGTCACCCATTGAGCCAAGATGTACCGGCATATGTGGTGCATTTGCGATCAGTCGGCCGCGGCTATCGAAAAGTGCACATGAGAAGTCGAGTCGCTCCTTGATATTGACCGAGTGTGCCGTGTTTTCCAGTACAGCACCCATTTGCTCGGCAATGTTCATGAAGTGACTGTTGAAGACCTCGAGCAATATCGGGTCGGCTTGCTTGCCTGGTAAGCGTTCTGTTCCGGCTTGCCGTTCATGGGTCAGGCGCAGTTGCCCATCGTTATCGACGACAAGTTGCCAGTCCGGTTCGATGATAATGGTCGTGGTGTCTTCGATGATGATCGCCGGGCCTGCAACCTGATCGCCGGTCTGCAGGTCTACGCGGCGATGCAGGCTGGCGTTATGCCAGTCTTTGCGGCAGTAAAGCCGGGAGATTTCTTTAGGGTGTGTTGGTGTTTCGGGTGGCTTGAATATACCGGGTTCCCTGTCAATATCGGTTTGCCGGCCGCTGGCTTCGACACGGAAGGATTCGATATGCAGTGAATCACTGGCATGACTGGTGCCGCTATGGCTGAAACCGAATCGTTGCTGATGCAGGTCGGCGAAAGCGGTCTCGATGCAGATCCGATTATTCCACTCGACCGGTAATGATGCGTCAGAGCCGGTCGTGCATACAGAGAGGATCCGCCGCACGCTGATAAATTCCTCGCCACAGCCCTGATCCAGTAATTCTTTACGGCAGTCGGCAGCGGCGGCCGCGATAATCGGCTCGAGAGTTCTGAGTACTTCATCATCAAGGTGCCGGTTGACGGTCTGTTGACGATAGGCACGCAGAGGTGCCGTACCGATACCAAATGCCGACATTACGCCGGCCAGCGGGTGAATCAGGATTGTGCCAATGCCGAGTTCTTCGGCAACTCGGCAGGCATGCTGACCGCCGGCACCACCGAAACAGCTTAGTGCAAATTCCTGCGGATCGTAACCGCGTCGGATCGAGATATGTTTGATGGCGTTGGCCATGTTATTGACTGCGACACGCACGAAGCCTTCGGCGACGGCCTCGGGAGTCAGTTGGTGTTTTGTCTGCTGCGATATCTGTTCCGCAAGAGCGTTAAATTCTCGCGCCACATGTGCGGCATCTAACGGCTGGTTACCATCGGTACCGAAGGAATGCGGAAAATGTGCGGGAAGTATTCGCCCCAGCAGGATATTTGCATCGGTTACAGTCAGGGGTCCGCCGTTCCGGTATGCGGCCGGTCCCGGGGTAGCACCTGCAGACTCTGGCCCAACCTGAAATCTTCCCGAGGCAAATTTCAGTATCGAGCCACCGCCGGCTGCAACCGTGTGAATACGAATCATGGGTGCGCGCAGCCGGATTCCGGCGACTTGATTGTCTGTGATGTATTCAAAATCACCGGTAAACAGTGAGACATCCGTCGAGGTGCCGCCCATGTCGAAACCAATCAGCCGGTGACCGGCGGCCTGGGCTGATGCGGTAACCATACCGACAACACCACCGGCCGGACCTGACAGCACACTGTCTTTGCCGCGAAACCGGCGTTCATCAACGAGACCGCCGTTGCTTTGCATAAAAAGGAGTCGTTGCGTCGCTATCCCGGCATTACCGAGTGATGTCTTGAGGCTTGCAATGTAACGGCTGAGCACCGGTGACAGGTAAGCATCGGCAACCGTCGTGTCACCACGGCCCACAAGTTTCCGTAGCGGGCTGACCTCATGCGATAGAGAGACATGCCGAAACCCGATTTGAGCAGCCAGTTTGCCGGCAGCACGCTCATGCTCGGCGAAGTGATAGGCATGCATGAAGCAGATCGCCACCGAGCGAAAGCCCTGCTGGTAACAGGTGTTGAGATCGATCGTCAGGCGGTCAAGGTCAAGTGGCTGCAGAATGTTGCCCTGCGCATCAATTCTTTCGTCGGCGCCGATGACTGCGCCATAAGCGGGTTCGGGCAGCTGAATGTCGAGGGCGAAAATATCCGGGCGGGTCTGGTAGCCGATGCGCAGTGCGTCCTCGAAGCCGGCGGTAATGACCAGCACCGTCGGTTCGCCGTCGCGTTCCAGCAGTGCATTCGTCGCCACGGTGGTACCCATGCGAATGGCATCAATTTGCAGAGGTGATTCGGCCGCCGCAAGGATTTCAGTAATACCGGTTACCGCTGCATCGGTGTAGCGACCGGGGCTTGCCGACAGTAATTTGCGGACCAGCAGGTCCCCGGCCGGGTCACGAGCAATGATATCCGTGAAAGTACCGCCGCGATCGATCCAGAATTGCCAGCCACTATGCGACATCAAGCTAATGTAGCATGATGTTTTATCGGACGATGTAAGTGAACATATTTAATGGGCGAGGTTTCAAGCGGATCATTTCAACGTGTCTGGAATGTTGTTGCGGTCATTCCTGCAGGGTGCGTAGTGAGTTATGGGCAGGTGGCTGAGCTGGCAGGCCTGAATGGTGGTGCGCGTCGGGTTGGTGGTGCGCTTGCCAAGGCCCCCGATAGAGGCAGTTTGCCCTGGCATCGCATTATCAAGGCGGACGGCAAGATAGCGATGCCCGTAGGCAGTGCCGGGCGGCAGGAACAGATCAGGCGACTTGAGTATGAAGGTGTGGTGGTCGTCAATGGTCGCGTTGATATGCAAAAATTTCAGTGGCAACCGGATATGGACGAGTTGATCTGGGGTCCCCTGGGGTTTCCCGGTACGCCGGAGGATAGTGACTTATGACAATCAAACTGGTGTGTTTTTCCCACGGACAGGAGAGCGGGCCATGGGGAACAAAAATTTGTGCCATGGCGGACGTTGCCCGTGCCGCAGGCTGGAAGGTTGAGTCGCTTGATTATCAGGGGATCGAAGATGCGCGCGTGCGCGCTGACCAGCTGGTCGAGTACTGCCGGAGTCAGGGCGCGCCGATCGTACTCGTCGGCAGCAGCATGGGTGGGTATGTTGCAACCGCAGCGGCATCACGTGTCGGTGCACGCGGCCTTTTTTTGCTGGCTCCGGCGCTGTACATGCCGGGATATGGGGAATACATGCCGGATCCGTTGCCGGATTGTCCAACCATGATTGTGCATGGCTGGCGCGATGATGTGGTGCCGCATGCAGGAAGTATTCGCTATGGCAACGAGACCGGTGCCAGTGTCATATTGCTCGAAAGTGACCACCGGCTGACTGCAAGTATCAATGCCATTAACCGGTTATTCAGTAATTTTCTGACGGATCTTGAGGCTGGAGACGGGCTATGACTTTATTTCTCTATCGGCCTAGATCTTCCCGGCTGGTCTGATCGGCTGTGATGCCAGTGAGTCCGAATACAGCCCGGTATTAACCGCTTGTCGCTGCAGCAAGACCGGCCAGGGTGGGGTGTTCGGACACGATCAGGTATGTCGGTATCGATTCCAGATAATCGCCATAGCGACCTTTGGTTTCGAAACGTCGGCGAAAACCAGATGCCGCAAATAGCTCGGCATGGCGTGGAATTATGCCGCCGCCGATGTAGACACCGCCTAATGCGCCCATTGTCAGCGCAAGGTCAGCTGCAATGGTGCCGAGTAACTCGAAGAATATGTTAAATGTTGCCCCGGCCTGCTCGTCGCCGTCCTCCGCTTGTGCCGCAATTCTGGCTGCTTTGATTGCCTTGGATTTGTGCAGCGTCATGTGTAGTAGTTCAAGGCCCGGACCCGAGATCAGGCGCTCGGCTGAACAATGCCCGAAACGCTCGTAAAGTTCTTTGATTAACTCGGCTTCTTGTGGCGTTACAGCCGGCAGTGTTACATGTCCGCCTTCTCCGCTGATGGCCTGCCAACCATCCTGTGTGGATATCAGGCTGGCGACACCCAGACCGGTACCTGGTCCGAGCACTGCCTTGGGTTGATTGGGTGCGGCGTTACCGCCACCCACTTGCCGGATATCATCGGGGGTAAGGTTGGGCAAACCAATAGCCAATGCTTCAAAATCATTGAATAATTGCAGTTGCTCCAACCGTAAAGACCGGCGCAATGATTCAGTTGAAAACTGCCAGTCGATATTGACCATTTGTATGCTGTCTGCCCGTATCGGTGCGGCAACGGCGAACTTGCCGGATACAGGTCTGCAGTCGGGTGGCTGAGATTTGATGTAATGGGCCAGCAGTTCGGTCAGGTTGGCAAAACTGCGGTTTTTGAATACCTGGATCTTGCGCGGAGCGTTATCCGTCCCAACGAGGGCGCAGCGTGTGTTGGTCCCACCAATGTCGGCCAGCATACAGGTCATGTTCCGGACTTCACTTCAGGTTCTCACGTGCCTGCATCAGTGCATCTACGAAGTGGGTTCGCCATGTTGTGATGTCATTACGCCTGAGAATTTCAATCATGCTGGCGTGGCGTTCTTTACGCTCATTCAGCGGCATGGTGAGTGCCACCTGGATACCGTTTGCAACACCGTCAATATCGTAAGGGTTAACCAGTACGGCATCGGTCAGTTCACTGGCGGCACCGGCCAATAGCGACAGCACGAGTACTCCGGGATTGTCCGGATCCTGGGAGGCAACAAATTCCTTGGCGACCAGGTTCATGCCGTCACGAATTGGTGTGACCAGGCCGACCGAGGCTTCATGAAAAAATTCCATCAATGTCGGACGGTCGAAGGCCCGATTCAGATAACGGATAGGAATCCAGTCGATGTCGGCGAATTCACCATTGATTTCGCCGGTTGCCTGCTCCAGCGTGTGACGAATATCGTCGTATGCGCGTATCCCGGCACGGGTTTTCGGGGCGATCTGGATATAGGATACCTGGCCGCGATTCTCCGGGTAATTCTGAAGCAGGCGTTCGATTGCTCTGAACCGTTCCTCGAGGCCCTTGCTGTAATCAAGCCGGTCAACACCGATGATCAGGTTACGGTCATGCAGGTGATGAATCATGCGCTTCGTGTTGTCGCTCTGGCGTGCGGTCGATGCCAGTTTATAGCAGTTATCGACATCGATACCGATCGGAAAAACATCTGCACGAAAGTGCCGGTCAGGCGAATTGTTGCGGCGGTCCGCTTTGTGAATGCCGCCGATTTCTTTCTGGTTGATTGCTTCGTTGAAAGCAGCCAGATCCCCAGGGGTATGAAAGCCGATAACGTCATAGGCGCATAGATTGCGCAGCAGTTGGGTGTAAACAGGGAGTACGCGCAGGACCTCGATATCGGGAAACGGCACGTGCAGAAAAAAGCCGATCGGGTTTTTGATGCCGGCCAGGCGTAATTCGGATGCGAGCGGGATCAGGTGATAGTCGTGTACCCAGATTATATCGTCAGGCTGTAGCAGGGGCAGAAGTTTGTTCGCAAACAGCGTGTTGACATGCCGGTACTCTTCATACTCGCGGCGGTCAAAGCGGAAGAAACCAAGCAGGTAATGGCAGATCGGCCACAGGGAAGTGTTGCTAAAGCCATTGTAAAACTTGTCAAATGAGACTGCATTCAGGTCAATCGTGGCATAGGTGATGTTACCGACTTGTTCTATTTTCGGGTCACCAGGTTCACCGTCGGTTGTTTTGCCGTTCCAGCCAAACCAGACGCCGCCGTGTTCCTTCAGGGCGGACAGCACACCGATGCTCAGGCCCCCGGCGGACTTCGATTCGATGGTTGGCTGGGCAACACGATTTGAGACGGCAACCAGTCGTGTCATAGCGCATCTTCCCACGAGCAACTCAGACGCCGGGCTGCATTAATAATACCTACCAGGCTGTAGGTTTGCGGGAAGTTGCCCCATAACTCACCGGTGGTCGGGTCGAGATCTTCGGACAACAGGCCAAGACTATTACGGCAGCTGAGCATTTTCTCGAACAGTTCACGCGCTTCGTCGGTTCTGCCGATTGCGGCCAATGCATCTATATACCAGAATGTGCAGATGTTAAACGCGTTCTCCGGTTCGCCGAAATCATCTGCAACACCGTAACGCATCAAGTGGTCACCACGGCGTAGTTCGGTTTCGATCGCAGCGACAGTGCTTAGGAAACGTGGGTCACTGGCCTTGAGGAAACCGAGGTTTTGCAGCAGCAACATTGAAGCATCCAGTTCGGAGCGGCCAAAGCTTTCGGTAAAGGCTTGTTTTTTATCATCCCATGCTTGAGTACAGATCTCGGTATGAATACGGTCAGCGGTTGTCTGCCAGTAATCAGTTCGATCGGCAATCTCCAGCTTTCTGGCGATTTTTGCCAGGTGATCGCATGCGGCCCAGCACATCACTGCCGAGAATGTGTGTACTCGTTCACGGCCACGGTATTCCCAGATGCCGGCGTCGGGCTGGTTGTAAAGTTGAGCTGCGCGTTCACCGAGAATCTCGAGACGGTTAAAATTGTCAATTGTGCCGGGGTCCGGTACGCGTTGATCGAAAAAATACTGTGTTGATGCCATCACCACAGCCCCGTAAACATCATTCTGGGTTTGTAAGTAGGCCTGATTGCCTACCCGCACGGGGCCCATACCACGATAACCGGGCAAACTGTCAACAATGCGTTCAGTCAGATCTGCTTTGCCGGTAATACTGTACACCGGCTGCAGTTGGCTGGCTGCTTCATACGATACATTGACGATATAGCGTAAATACGCCCCCATCGTTTTCGTTGCACCAAGGCTGTTCAGGCCCTGAATCGTGAAATAACTGTCACGGAGCCAGCAAAAACGATAGTCCCAGTTGCGACCACTGTTGGCAGATTCGGGTACTGAGGTTGTCATGGCTGCAATGACCGCGCCGGTATCTTCAAATGTACATAGCTTCAATGTGATGGCGGCACGAAGCACAGCTTCCTGCCACTCAAAGGGTATTGCCAGCCCGCGTACCCAATTTTGCCAGTAGCGTTTAGTGTCGCCAAAATGTTCGCGTACCATTTTGTCAACAGATTCTGGAATACTTTCGTCTGTACCAATAATGATGTGCTTGGTTTCAGTCAGGACAAACGGGTTTTCATCCAGAATAGCGCTGAGGGATATATCAGTAGTCATGCGCATGACCATGTCTGGCAGAATGTAGCGTATATGGTTACTGCCATGCGTAATGGTTGCATCCTGTGCACCGTAGTTGCCGACCGGGTGCATACGAATCTTGATTCGCGGCCAGCCGTCAAGCGGCGTCAGGGTTCTGATCAGCATAACCGGGTGGTATACACGGCCGAACAGATCATAGCGCGGTGCGTAGTCGGTGATGCGTATACCACTGCCGTGTTTGTCATAAAGCGTTGTTTGCACAATCGGTGTATTGCGAATGTACTTTTGCTCGGCTCGCTCAAAGTCGACTAACTCAACTTCATAAATACCCTTATCGGGGGGCGTCTCATCGGTCATTAACAGGGAACAAAAAGCCGGGTCGCTATCGAACTGCGGCAAACACGCCCAGACCATGCGGCCGCGCTCATCGATCAATGCGCCTATCTGGCAATTACCGATAACCGCGAGGTTCAGGGATGACACGAATGAACTCCTTAAGAATCAGTTTGAGGTTGGGCGAGTGGTTGCAGCCAGGCGTGTACGGCCGCGACATCGTTCAGTCTGTATTGTGCCGCAGATTCCCGTTCAGGTTCGCCTACTTTGATTGAATAGCCCTGCAGGTGATTGATGACTGCAAAAGCATCTTCATCGGTTTGATCGTCGCCGATAAAAATTGCAAGACGGCTGGCAAAAGGTTCTTCAGACATGAATCTCTCAACCGCTGATCCTTTGTCAATTCCTGTCGGTCGTAGCTCAAGCACCATTTTGCCATGCTGCACGAAAAATTTGGGGCCGAGCGTTGCGCCAATATTGTCGAACTCCGATTGCAGGGTCATTTCCAGTTCTGGTGCCAGCCGATAATGTAGCCCGAGGCTATATACCTTGTCCTCAAGAATTAGTCTTGAATCGCTTGCGGCCAGCGACTTGATTTGTGTGCGGGCATCATCAGGGATGGTCATTGGGCAACGTGACTCCATGCATCCGGTCCGGTCGCGGTGCTGAATGCCGTGAATTCCGGCTGCCGGGAGCGTCAACGGTGCCAGCAGTTTGTCGAGGTCAGCCAGGGGTCGCCCGGTCACAATGGCCAGCGCGCCGTCCAGATTCTGGTGTGCATGGTCGAGCATGGTGAGTAGTTGCGACGAAACCTGAGTCAGATCGGGGCGTGCAACAATATCGACCAGCGTTCCATCGAAGTCCAGAAACAGGGCGGGTAAATCATCGATGGTGATGTCGGGTAACTTCAGCATGGTGCAGGTTAGGCATATGGACAGATTTAATTCCGTCTGTCAACGATTGCTATTGCAGTGATGCCGGTTGGTGCTGGATTTAATGCAAAAAAAACCGCCCAGAGTGAGGCGGCTAAATACAGGGGGGGGGTGGAAATACTTTATTATTATTATTACCTGATATTTATTGTTATCAGGTGAGGGTTCAGGGTTGAGTTCCGCTCTATAAAAGCTTTACTACAAATTTATAGTTGCAGTTACCGTGCCAGCCAGCTGGCCAGAAACCTTCGATTGAACAAAATATCAGCGATCAGGGAAAAAGTGTGATGCGGTTCTCAGAAAAATCGCCAACTGCTCCGGTTGCGGCGCAACAGTAAGGATGCAATCAGTCAGGGATTCGTGAAGTTTGTAAGAGTTTTCGACAGGCCGGGGAGGGAGAAAATCAGGCTTACGCCAAATTATATAAATAATGCCTTATAGAACAGTCGATTGAAATTTTATGGATGTTGTAAATATGATCGACAAAAGGCATTCAGCCCGTGATAACACACCACTATTACGCACCGTAACCGGTGCGTGTCCCGGTTGGTTGCAAGAGCCGGCCTCTCCCGAAGATCCGGACCAGGTCGCTAAACCCATGATCCGGGCTGATAACGATCAGGAATCGTTATCAGGCATTTATATCCGGTATGAGTCCGCTTTCGAGCTTGTTGATCATGTCTTTGATGCGCAACTTCTGCTTCTTAAGTCGTCGCACTCTTAACTGATCAGCATGGGGAATTAATACAAGCTCGGTGATAGCGACATCGAGGTCCCGATGTGCAATGCGTAACTCTTTGAGCTGGGAATGGTTGCCAAAAGTGTCGGTAACTATATTGTCCATTTGCCTTTTGTTCAGGTCCTGTCGGTTGTAGTGGCGATTGATCCAAGCCAATACCCGGTCTGCAGATTTATTATCCGGGCAGATGAAGCCAGTTTGCCTTTTCAGGCGCCTCACCACTTGTCTCAACCCCGCTGGATTCGGACCTTGGTATTATAACAAAATTGATTGTCCGGGTGGCAGGTTTCCGGATTGCTAAGACCATTAAGTTCCGATTTTTATCCCGGCTGTCCAGTCTCTGGAATCATCACCGAGCGCGATAAAGAAGGGGTTAAGAACCTCGGCCTTCGTGTTGTACAAGAGCCTCTGTCCCGACAGGTCGATCACCCGTCCCCCGGCAGCCTCTACAACGGCCTGTGCGGCAGCAGTATCCCACTCCGATGTCGGGCCGAGCCGTGGATAGACATCGGCCGCACCTGCTGCGACGAGGCATAGCTTGAGTGAACTGCCCATTGGCACCATGACGTGCGGGCCGATCCAATCCAGATAAGCATTGAGTGAATTGCCCCGGTGCGACCTGCTGCCGACAACCCTTATCGGAGTTTCGGCCTTACGGCTTACGCTGATTGGCCTGGGATCGCCGCCGTTATCGATGATGAATGCGCCACCGCCCTCATAGCCCATGTAATCGCGCTGTGTAACCGGAACATGGACAACGCCCATTACCGGCTCATTGCCACGTATCAAGGCGATGTTGACGGTAAATTCACCATTGCGTTTGATGAATTCCTTGGTGCCGTCGAGCGGATCTACGAGCCAGAATAGCGGCCAGCCGGACCTCTCTGCGACATCAATCTCGGCAGATTCTTCCGACCAGACCGGAATATCAGGTGTCAGTTGCAATAATGCGGCAACAATATGTTCATGCGCAGCACGATCAGCAGCGGTCAGCGGCGAATCATCTGTCTTGGTTTCAACGGCAAAGTCCGACGCATAGATTTTCAGGATTTCGGTGCCAGCCTGTCGGGCGATGCCGACCACTGCCTGGGTTAACTGGGGTAATTCCGGGCGCATATAATCAAAACTCGGTTGTAGTGTTCACGGGGACGTAGCGTTATTTTACATCGCAGCATATCCTGAAAGCGATCAGGCTCGAGCGATTCCTGCGGGGGCGAATTTGATCAGTATACGCTACATTCCTTGGCTGACAGGATGACGCATGGTTGATTGGCGGCAATTTGAAACAATCCTGCTCGATATGGATGGTACGCTGCTGGATCTCGCCTTCGATAATTATTTCTGGCGGGAATTGGTGCCGCATTGCCACGCGCGGCTTCGGAAGATCAGCTACGAGCAGGCATCTGCTGATCTTTTCCAGCGTTATGCCAAAGTGCAGGGAAGTCTCGATTGGTATTGCCTGGATTACTGGACAGCCGAGCTCGGTCTCGATTTAAGTGCATTAAAGGTGGCTAGCAGTCATCGAATCAAGTTTCTGCCTGGCGCGCATGAATTCCTTGTCACGCTGGCAGGCTGGAACAAACGCATAATCCTGGTGACGAATGCTCACGGTAACGCACTGAATATTAAGAATGAAGTTGCCGGTCTCGACAGGTATGTCGATGAGTTCGTTTCATCTCATGAATTGGGATTTGCCAAGGAGCATGCCGAATTCTGGCCATTACTGAATGAACGATTAGGTTTTAATCCGGAGTCGACGCTATTTATCGATGATAGTGTTCCGGTGCTCGATGCAGCGACTGCCTATGGATTGCGCGGTATCATGGCAGTAGCCGGTCCTGATACGCAATTACCCGATAATGATACCGGCAGCCATGCAAGTGTTCGGCGCGTTATCCAGTTACTGTAAGGTCGGGCCATTTAAGAATAGTATTATCGGCGTCTGGGCCGCCCGCCTGGCTTGCCTCTGCGAGGCTTCCCCGCATCTGTGTTGCGGCCGGGCCGGCGTCTTGCCCGCGCAGGGGGTTGTTTGATTTGCGCCAGTTCGTCGCTGACAAATGAGCCGGTCGGAATACGGTGGCCTATATACTTCTCGATATCCGGTAAGGTAAAAGCAGATGTTTCGCAGGCAAAGCTGATGGCATCTCCGGTTGCCCCTGCACGTGCAGTGCGGCCGATTCGGTGTACATAGTCTTCCTGATCCTGTGGCAGATCATAATTGATGACATGACTGACTTCAGGTACGTGCAATCCGCGTGAGGCAACGTCTGTCGCAATCAGCACCGACAGATCTCCGGACTGAAAATCTCTAAGCATACGAATACGCTTATTTTGCGGTACATCGCCGGAAATGGCCCGTGCCTGAAACCCGTTGAGTTGCATCATCCGTTCCAGGTATTCGGCCTGGCGTTTTGTATTCACAAATACCATCGTCCGCTTGGCATCCATATTGCGCAGCAAGGTGATCAGTAACGGTGCCTTTTCTGCATTGCTCGGGAAATAGACTATTTGTGTAACCTTGTCCACGGTTAACTTGTCAGGTTCGATACGAATCGTTTCCGGTTCGTTCATGTGCTCATAAGCCAGTTCAAGAACACGTTGATTCAGGGTTGCAGAAAACATCAGGTTGAGGCGCTTCTCGGCGGGCGGCAAGCGGCGCAGGATATAGCGAATGTCCTTGATAAAGCCGAGGTCGAACATCCGATCCGCCTCGTCCAGCACAATGACCTGGATATAATTGAGGGTGAATATCCCCTGCTTGTAATAATCGATCAGACGGCCCGGGGTGCCGATTAGAATATCTACCCCGGATGCGAGCGCGTTGCGCTGTTTGTCATAATCCGCACCGCCAAAAACAACCTGCATTTTGAAGCCGGTGCTCTTGCCGAGTACCAGTGCGTCAGCATGAATCTGGATCGCCAGTTCGCGGGTTGGCGCGATCATCAGCGCCCGTGGACTCGAAACCTTCTGGTCGGTTGGTTGCGGATTGGTCAGCATTGCATTCATCGTTGCCAGTAAAAATGCAGCAGTTTTACCGGTTCCGGTTTGGGCCTGACCCGCAATATCATGGCCCTGTAGAGCGATGGGTAGCGTTTGAGCCTGAATCGGGGTGCAATACTCAAACCCGGCTAAGCGTACTCCATCTAGCAGGGAATCGGGCAGGTTCAACTCGGTGAAAGGTGTTTTTTTATCTTTTGTCATGAAAATTTCAGGTTTTTTTTGGGGTTTTTTGGGGGGAGAGATTATTTCAGAAAGTGATAGTAACGAAAAAAGTTGGTCAGATACTTGCAAAATTGTGCTCAACGGGTTCAAATTGTAAGAAATCGGTGCAAGATAAATCATTCGCGCCTTAAATCATTACCAGATCACTGTACATTTTTAGACGAAGGAAGCCGCAAGAATCCTTTCGGATCGCGAATTATTCGGTTACCTACCGGCTGTGACATAGGTGTCATCCCGATAGTTTAAGCTGTTGACACTATTACCGCATCATTCGGTACTCCAGTACAAGTTCATTAACACATCTCTATTTAAACTATACGAAATTTTAAAATGAGCATAGAGCATATTACGAGCGAAAACTTTGAATCAAAAGTATTGAAATCCCAGGAACTGATTCTGATTGATTTCTGGGCAGAATGGTGCGGTCCATGCAAAACGCTGGCCCCTATTCTGGACCAAATTGCGGATGAGTATAAGGGCCGAGTGCAGATTGCGAAACTCGATGTCGAGAAAAGCCAGGATATTGCAATGCAGTTCGGGGTTAGAAGTATTCCAACTCTGATTCTGTTCAAGGGTGGCGTTGTCGAGGCGCAGCATGTCGGTATGTTATCAAAAGAGCAGTTGACTAAGCTGCTGGACGAGAAATTGTGAGGGGCTACTTGGGTAATTCAGCACGGAGCCGGCCAAAAAATTCCGGTCGAGGTAAAGGAGACGGGCAGCATAAAAAGCGACCGCGCCGTCGTAGACAAGAACAGGAAGATCATTCCGCATTTACCGCGGATGAGGTCATCTTAAAGAGCGATCTTGAGCAACTTGAGAATTTACTGAATCTCACCGAACTCAAGACCCAGCCGGTCGCTGATCTCGTGGCTCTGGCCGAGTCCATGGGACTCGAAAATATGCGTCGTTCACGCAAGCAAGACGTTATCTTTGCCGTTTTGCAGGCCCATGCGAAGTCCGGTGAAGGTATCGTTGGTGAAGGTGTTCTGGAGATTTTACAGGACGGCTTCGGATTTCTGCGCTCGGCTGATGGTTCTTATCTGGCGGGGCCGGACGATATTTATGTGTCGCCGAACCAGATCAGGCGTTTCAACCTGCGTACCGGTGATACGGTGCTGGGGCTGATTCGTCCGCCGAAGGAGAGTGAGCGGTATTTTGCTTTACTCAAAGTGGCGGAGATTAATCTGGATGCGCCCGAGAATGCACGTGGCAAGGTGCTGTTCGAAAATCTGACTCCATTGTTTCCGAATCAACGGTTACATCTTGAGCAGGGCAACGGCAGCACCGAAGATCTGACTGCCCGGATTATCGACCTGGTAGCGCCAATCGGCAAAGGGCAACGCGGTTTGATTGTGTCGCCGCCGAAGGCCGGTAAGACGATGGTTTTGCAGAATATTGCAATGTCGATTGCGGCCAACCATCCGGAGTGCTGCCTGATGGTATTGCTCATTGATGAGCGCCCTGAAGAAGTCACCGAGATGCAGCGCACCGTTCGTGGCGAGGTTGTGGCGAGCACTTTTGACGAACCGGCAAGTCGGCATGTCCAGGTGGCAGAGATGGTTATCGAGAAGGCGAAGCGACTTGCCGAGCATAAGCTCGATGTTGTTATTCTGCTCGATTCTATCACCCGACTCGCGCGTGCCTACAACACGGTTGTGCCGTCGTCGGGCAAGGTCCTGACGGGTGGTGTTGATGCGAATGCGTTGCACCGGCCAAAGCGTTTCTTCGGTGCGGCACGTAATATAGAAGAAGGCGGTAGTCTGACAATTCTCGCCACTGCCCTGATTGATACCGGTTCCAAGATGGATGACGTTATCTACGAGGAGTTCAAAGGCACTGGTAATATGGAAATGCACCTTGATCGGCGCATTTCTGAGAAGCGTGTATTTCCGGCCATCAATATCAATCGTTCCGGTACGCGTCGTGAGGAACTCGTCACCAAAGATGATGAACTGCAGAAAATGTGGGTGTTGAGGAAGGTTCTGCATCCAATGGATGAGCTTGCAGCGATCGAGTTCCTGCTTGGCAAGTTGCAGGAAACCAAGACCAACATTAAGTTTTTCGATGCGATGAAGCGCTAAGTGCGCTGTTACCTGTATTTTTCTTTCGATTCGTCTGTGAGGGTGGTTTAGCCTAGGGAAAGACTCAGAAAAATACCCCTGAAGAATCTTATCAGGGGAAATAGCTAAATTCGCAGCAAAAGTCACCCCAGCCCAGGGACCTGAATAATCAGATTTTGCCGCTAATTGTCTGCATGTTCCCTTGCAACTGCCCGGTAGCCGATATCGGTGCGGTAGTAGGCATCGGGCCAGTGAATTTTCTCGACAATCTGATAGGCGGCCTGCTGCGCTTCGGCCGTTGTGTCACCGAGCGCGACGATGCACAGGACGCGGCCGCCGCTGGTTACGATATTGTCGTCCCGGTCTGTGGTACCGGCATGAAAGATTTTTATCGCCTCGGCTGGATCGGTCGGCAGTCCCTTGATGCTATCGCCTTTGCGATAGGACGTCGGATAGCCGCCGGCCGCCATGACCACGCCGAGAGAGACGCGTGGATCCCAGTCAGTTGTTTGTTGATCAAGTTCACCATCCAGCGCCGCTTCGATCAGATCGACGAAGTCGGACTGCAGGCGGAACAGCACCGGTTGGGTTTCCGGGTCGCCGAAACGGCAGTTGAATTCGAGGACCTTCGGGGTGCCGTCGGCATCGATCATCAGGCCCGCGTACAGAAAGCCGATGTAAGGCGAACCGTCTTGTGCCATACCGTCAACGGTCGGGCGCATAACTTCGTTCATCGTGCGTTCGGCGATCTCGGGCGTAATCACCGGGGCCGGTGAATAAGCGCCCATGCCGCCGGTATTTGGGCCGGTATCGCCATTATCACGTGGCTTGTGATCCTGAGAAGTTGCCAGCGGCAGGATCGTTTTGCCATCGACTATGGCAATGAAACTGGCTTCTTCGCCGGCGAGATATTCCTCAATTACGACCCGGCTACCGGCCGAGCCAAAAGTATTCTCCTGCAACATGTTGCGCACGGCCGCTACCGCCTCGGCTTCAGTCTGCGCGACAATAACGCCTTTGCCGGCAGCAAGTCCGTCGGCTTTGATTACGATCGGGGCGCCTTGTGCAGCGATATAGTCAAGTGCGGGCTGGATTTCGGTGAAGGCCGCGTAGGCACCGGTCGGGATCTTGTGACGAGCCATGAATGCCTTGCTGAATGCTTTGGAGCCTTCGAGGCGTGCGGCTTGCTGACCCGGTCCGAAACAGCGTAAACCGGCTGCTGTAAAGCGATCGACAATACCGGCGACCAGCGGCGCTTCGGGGCCGACTACGGTCAGGTCGATGGTTTCCCGGGATACGAGTTCCAGCAGTGCATCGATATCATCGGCCGAAACAGCTACGTTGCGCATGTTGGGCTCGCGGGCTGTGCCGGCATTGCCTGGTGCGACGATAACTTCAGTAACTCGTGGTGATTGGGCGATTTTCCACGCCATTGCGTGTTCTCTTCCCCCGCCGCCGATCACCAGGACTTTCATCGTATTGTTCTCCATCAGAAATTATTTGCGGGCCTGTCTCCGGCCGCTGTCCGGCTAATGGCGGAAGTGACGCACGCCGGTAAACAGCATCGTCATGCCATGCTCATTGGCAGCCGCAATCACCTCTTCATCACGCATTGACCCGCCCGGTTGGATGACCACACCAATACCATATTTTGCGGCAATGTCGATACCATCACGGAACGGGAAGAAAGCGTCCGATGCCATGGCCGCCCCCTGCGTTGACAGGCCGGCTTCATCGGCTTTCCAGGCGGCTATGCGGGCACTCATGACGCGGCTCATTTGCCCGGCGCCGATGCCGAGAGTAGCGCCGTCCCGACAATAGATAATTGCATTGGATTTGACGAATTGCGCCAGTTGCCAGGCCAGCGTCGCATCGGCCAGTTCCTGATCGGTCGGTTGGCGTTCGGTGACTATTTGTAATTCGGATGGAGTAAGTTGCACCACGTCCTTATCCTGGACCAGGATGCCGGCTTCAATTTGCTGGATTCGTAAGCCTGGCGCGGTCCTTGTCAACGGACCAGTGTCGAGAACCCGGATATTCGGTTTATGTGCAAAGGCTTCCAGTGCTTCGGGGGAATAGCCTGGCGCAACAATAACTTCGACAAACTGTCGATCGATGATTGTGTTGGCAAGTTTGCCGTCAAACCTGTTATTAACCGCGATAATGCCGCCAAAAGCTGATGTTGGATCAGTTGCGTATGCCTTTTCATAGGCCTCGCCGATATTTGTGGCGATTCCTACTCCACACGGGTTTGCGTGCTTGACAATGACACAGGCATTGGAAGGTAATTCTTTCACGCATTCCAGGGCTGCGTCAGCATCAGCGATATTGTTATAAGAGAGTGGTTTGCCCTGGTGTTGATGTGCTGCAATCAGTGTTCCGGTCGCAGCCTGCGGCAGGCTGTAAAGTGCAGCTCGCTGATGCGGGTTTTCGCCATAGCGCAGTTCACTGTGTTTGCGCAGCGGCAAAGGAAAGGTTTCTCCAAACTTACGCGGTTCTTCATTGCCATCAAGATAATTCCAGATCGCAGCATCGTATGCGGCCGTGTGACCAAAAGCTTTCCTGGCCAGACTTTCTCGTGTTGCCGTAGATATCACTCCATCAGGAGTGTTCAGTTCTGCAATGATTGCATCGTAATCCTGCGGGTCGACGACGACGGTAACGAAGCGATGATTTTTTGCTGCAGCTCGAATCATCGTCGGGCCGCCAATATCAATATTCTCAATCGCATCTTCGCGTGAGCAGTCAGGTTTTGCGATAGTCGCTTCAAAGGGATACAGATTGACTATCAGCAGGTCGATCGGTTCAATATTGTGAGTCTGCATTGCCGCGGCATCATAATCCCTGCGTCCCAGCAGCCCACCATGGACCTTCGGATGCAGGGTTTTGACGCGCCCATCCATGATTTCAGGGAACCCGGTGACCTCGCTAACGTCCGTAACGGCAAGATTTGCGGCGCGTAGCACGGCTGCCGTGCCACCGGTCGATAGTATCTCTATTCCCTTTTCAATCAAGGATTTAGCGATCTTCTCGAGGTCGGTTTTGTCGGCAACGCTGATCAGTGCTCTGGTATACCGGCGCATGGGAAATATCCGGGGAGGGTTCTGGGGGTTGAATCAGGACGCCCGTAATCAGGCTCAATCCAGCAGGTAGTAAGTTTTGAGTTTCTTGCGCAGAGTGGCGCGATTCATACCAAGAATTTCCGCCGCACGGCTCTGGTTTCCCTGGGTGTGATCCATGACGGTCTTGAATAAAGGCGCTTCTACCTCGCTAAGTACGAGTCCATACAAATCAACTGGTGTATGCCCATTAAGATCCTTGAAGTATCTCTTTAAAGTATCTTCAGTAACATTTCTAAGTGGCCGGTTTCTTGCATTGGTGAGCGACGGATTTGCAGAAATCGCATTCTTTTTCGCCAAACCTATCTTTGTCGCTGTTGTCACGTGTAAGTATCTCCGCAAGCCAAATTCTCTGCCGCTGCCATTTGGTTTTAATTAAGGCAGCGAAGAAAGAAATTATTTGTTAGTTGCATTTGTTGACTGGAATTGTTTGTTCTTACAAACCTGAATCTAAAGTCTTCAGCTTCCGGAAGATATTCGCAGTACCAGCTCAAATGCTTTTTTGCCACCCGGGGACCTGTTTTTTCACCGTAGAAATTATATATGGCATCAAGGTGGGAGCAGATAATATCACGTCGTGAATCGATAGAGGGCATCGGTAGCAGATCTTTTTGCAAAATAAAATTATTAATTTGTGAGAAGATCCATGGGCGTCCTTGCGCAGCGCGACCGATCATTACCCCATCAGCTCCGGTCATGTCGATAACATTTGCAGCATTTTCAGGTGAGGTAATGTCGCCGTTGGCGAATACCGGGATGCTGACAGCAGATTTTATTTCACGAATGGTTTCGTATTCTGCATGGCCATTGTAACGACAGGCCCGGGTTCGGCCATGGACGGCCAGCGCGGCCACGCCGATGGATTCAGCGAGCTGCGCAATGCGAACCCCATTGCGATGGGCAGGGTCCCACCCGGTACGCATCTTCAGCGTTACCGGTACCGGGGCTGCGTCGATAACCGCGGTCAGGATTTGGGCAACCAGTTTTTCATCCTTGAGTAGTGCCGAGCCGGCCTGTTTCTGACAGACTTTTTTGGCCGGACAGCCCATGTTGATATCAATAATTTGTGCGCCAAGATCAATTGCCTCACGAGCTGCTGTAGCCATTTGGGCCGGTTCGCTACCGGCAATCTGCACGGCACGCAGTCCATGTGTGTGCTGAAAGTCGAGCCGGCTTCCCGGGCGGGCCGTGCGCTCGATGCCGTGGCTGGCCAGTGTCATCTCCGTGGTCGCCAGTGATGCTCCGAACTGCAGGCACAGATTGCGGAATGGCGCATCGGTAATGCCGGCCATCGGCGCCAGGACAACCGGTCCGGCCAACCGGTGTGGTCCAATGGCCGGTCCACAGGGTGTGGTGCTGGTTATCACAGAAACGGATTCCGGGCGAGTTGGCACTCAAGGCCGGACTTTCGGCGTGGCAGGCAGATATCAACAACGTAGCTAAGAGCTTCCGCACCCGGGTCAACGACGCTGATCTCCACCGGAAAAATTGTGCCCGGTTCGACAAGTTTGTTTCCAGCCTCGTATGTGCGCAGATATTCATCGGGCACAAAAACCCTGCTCGCGACCGGGGTTGACCACCGGTCAAGCAATACAATACGGATCAAAGGCCGGTCAATTGGATGTTGACTGTCAACGATGAGATTGGCACGAATATTAAGTGCGCCTTGGTTTGCTTGGCCGGCAACAGCTTTCGTGCCGGTTATTTTATAAGCATCGAGAGGCCAATCCGGATACAAGGAGGCATTAAATAATCCGTAGATCGCCCGCATTGTGTCACCATAAGCTGCGTCTGCGGCCAGCGAATCACGGTTGTAATGCATCAGTTGCCCGGCAAGTAACAGGGCAAGTGTCATGCAGAGGCCTGTCAGGTGCCAGGAAAGCCGGAATTTCTTTTGTTGTCTCGTCGTGCTGTCTGCTGCTCCGTCTTCGAGCCAGGGCAGGATGATTGGTATTTCGTCTTCATTCTGTGGTTCAGTCGCGCTACATTGTTCGTGGAGTTCCGGCGGCAGGTCTTCCGCTTCCAGGTCTTGCGGCTCTTCGTAGTGCAGGTCTTCACCTGTGCCAGGGGCGGGGTCGGTATCTGCCTGGTCCGGATCCGGGTCGGGTTGCCGTGCTTCTGCGGCCGCGCCGTGGTTCGGATCTATATTATCGGCCTGATCCTGGTCTTCCCCACCTTTTTTTTTAATGTCGCCAACACTTTCCTCGGGGTTGATCCCGGCAAGTATTTTGTTTTGCGACATCGTGTTGTTTCCAGGTCCGTCAGTAACGTCCGCTGCGGTAACCAGCGTTGTGACATCGTCGGTTAGTGAGTCAAGGACATTGAAAGATTGCGCGCAAGTTACACACGGTAAGTCGCCACGGCTCAGGCGTAACTGTTCGGCCGTGATCCGGAATATTGTTGTGCAATGTGGACAGCGGGTATACATCAGGTCGCTATTACTGTGCCGGAAAGCAGTGCCCAGTCACCTCGTTCAATCGGCAGTTCGAACTTAACCCATGATTTATAGGCTGTTGTTACGGACTCTGCCTGGTTGGTCAGGATACCGCTCAATGCGATACGGGTTCCAGTATGACAGAAGGTTTGCAGTTCAGTTGCCAGCTCAATCAACGTACCGCTGAGAATATTTGCAACGATCCGGTCAAATTTCAGGGTTTTGTCTGCCGACTCGGGCCGGACAACATCGAGACGTTTGGTAACATGATTTCTGCCGGCATTTTCGCGGGTTGCTTGCAGTGCCTGTTCATCCAGATCAACGCCGAGTACGCGTTTGGCGCCGAGAACGAGTGCCGCAATGCTTAGAATGCCGGAGCCACAGCCATAATCAAGAACCGTGCCGGTGTGATTGTCACAATTCGCCAACCAGTCAAGACACAGCGCCGTCGTTGGATGTGAGCCGGTACCGAAAGCGAGTCCAGGATCCAGCTCGATGACAGTGCCACCCGGTTCCGGGCAGGCTGTCCCGGTCGGGCAGACCCACAGGTCTGAACCGAAGCGCATGGGTTGCAGGGTTTGCTTCCAGCTTTCAATCCAATCCTGATTGGCCACTTCTTCAAAGCGCATGGCGGGCATTGGTGCGGCGTTGATCGCACCGGCAACGGCGATCTGAATAGTCGTATCATCAATGGCTCTATCAAACAGAGCGCGGAGGCATAGTGTCGGCCATAGCGGTGTTTCGCCCGGCGCCGGTTCAAGAATCGGATTGTCTGCGGCGTCGCTGAATTCGATCGAGATGGCGCCAAGTTTGACCAGTGCTTGTTCAACGGGTAACGGATCGATTCGTTCCAGGACGATATGGACTCTTAGCCAGTTCATTGGCGTCTCCCGGTACGGCTATGGCCCGAGCAATTTAATCGCGTCCGGGTTACAGACCGAGCCGTTCTTCAAGGTAATGAATATTGGTGCCGCCTTCTTTGAAGGCTGCATGCTGGCAGATCTCCTGGTGAAGTGGGATATTTGTAGTAATGCCGTCAATAACCATTTCTGACAGTGCAATGCTAATGCGTGCAATTGCCGACTTACGATCGTCACCATAAGCGATCACTTTGCCGATCATTGAATCATAGTAGGGCGGTACCATGTACCCGCTATACAGATGACTGTCTACACGAATGCCCGGACCACCGGGGGGATGCCATAGTTCAATGCGTCCGGGTGAAGGCATAAAGGTTTTAGGGTCTTCGGCGTTGATACGGCATTCGATTGCATGGCCGCGCAGCGTGATATCGTCCTGTTTAAAGCGCAGTGTCTGGCCATCAGCAATACGCAGCTGTTCTTTAACAAGATCAATACCGGTGATCAACTCTGTAACCGGATGCTCAACCTGCAGGCGGGTATTCATCTCAATGAAATAAAATTCATCGTCCTGGTACAGGAATTCGAACGTACCGGCATTGTGGTAGCCAATTTCCTTGCAAGCCTGTGCGCAACGTCTGCCAATATTTTGCCGTTGCTCTGGTGTGATACCGGGTGCCGGCGCTTCTTCCAGAACTTTCTGGTGCCGGCGTTGCATCGAGCAATCGCGCTCGAACAGGTGTACGCAGTTGCCGAAGTGGTCGGCGAGGATCTGGAATTCTATATGTCGGGGGTTGGCAAGAAATTTTTCCATATAGACCGTATCGTTACCGAAGGCGGCGTTGGCCTCGGAACGGGTTAGTGAAATTGAGCTGGTCAGAGATGCATCGTTGTTGACTACCCGCATGCCGCGTCCGCCACCGCCAGCGGCGGCCTTGATGATGATCGGGTAACCTATGTCGCGCGCCAGGCGCAGATTTTCCTCAATATCTTCACCGAGCGGCCCATCCGACCCCGGCACACAGGGTACGCCAGCGTTTTTCATGGCCCGGATTGCTTCCACCTTGTTGCCCATTATGCGAATGACTTCGGGTGGTGGGCCGATAAAGATAAAGCCGCTATTCCTGACCCGTTCGGCAAAGTCGGCATTTTCTGACAAAAAGCCATAACCAGGATGAATCGCACCGGCATCCGTTACCTCGGCCGCGCTGATAATGGCCGGCATATTCAGGTAACTGTCGGTTGATGCCGGCGGGCCGATGCAGACTGTTTCATCTGCGAGTAGCACATGTTTTTGATTGCTGTCGGCCGTGGAGTGAACTGCAACCGTTTTAATGCCCAGTTCGCGGCAGGCGCGCTGGATGCGCAGCGCTATTTCGCCGCGGTTTGCGATAACAATTTTTTTCAGCATCGGGGTTCTCCTGTTCGTCAGTCAATAACGAACAGGACCTGGTCGAACTCGACCGGTTCAGCATTCTCGACCTGGATCGCCCTGATGCGCCCGGAGACCTCTGCGTCGATCTGATTCATCATCTTCATCGCTTCTATGATGCACAGCGGGTCGCCAACTTGTACTTCGTCTCCGACCTGCACAAACGGTTCAGCGGACGGTGAGGGTGAAGAGTAATAAGTGCCTACCATCGGTGCGGTCACCTTTTGACCTTCGGCTTCGGGGGCAGGCGCCGCTTCAGACTGTGTGGCCGCTGGTAATATGGCCGGAACTGCTGGTGTGTGAGCAGGAGCCGCCACCGCAGCCGGCAAATTAGCAGAAAAGCGGCAAATTCTAACGGACTCTTCGCCTTCAGTGATCTCGAGTTCAGCGACACCGGATTCTTCAACAAGTTCAATTAATTTTTTAATTTTCCGGATGTCCATGCAACGGTCCTCTTTCTTATGCCGGCGTTATTTGGTTTTGTAAAAGGTGGTCGGCCGCACTCAGCGCAAGTTCATAGCCCTGCGTTCCGAGTCCAACGATAGTGCCGACTGCAATATCTGAAAAATAAGAATGCTGACGAAATGCCTCACGTGCATGCACATTACTGATATGTATTTCGATGAACGGCAGATTCACTGCCAGCAAAGCATCGCGCAGCGCGACACTGGTATGTGTGAATGCCCCGGGGTTCAGGATGATGAAATCACTGTTGCCGCCGGCTTGCTGAATACGCTCAACCAGTTCGGCCTCTGCGTTACTTTGCAGCGCAGCAAAGCCGTGACCAAGGGCGCTGGCCTGGCTTGCCAGCCGTTGCTCTATCTGGGCCAGCGTCGTATTGCCATAAACGTCCGGCTCGCGCGTCCCGAGCAGGTTCAGGTTAGGGCCATTGATGAGTAGAATGTGAGCCATGGCATTAAGGGTTAATAGTGCAGAAGGCCGCAAGTTTATACATTTTTACGCTAATTTCCAGATAATTAGCAGCAAAGTTTGCCATCTTTCATCTTTGCCCAGGTCTTTGTCAGGGTCGGGGCAGGCCGTTCAGCGGATCTCGCTGGCGAATTTTTTTTTCGTTCTTGGCGGATAGTTGCAAATATCGGCATTGAGCGGACGGCTATTGCCACCGATTCGTGATGCGCTCGGGCAGAATCATGACCGCGCGCAAAATAGCACCACAGTGCTCATCAAGACAGATTTTGTGCAAAAGCTTCGCGTGCGTGGTGTGATTCAATCGCCGCTTGCCATGCTGACGTGATGCGCAAATTTATCGGCAGACATGAAGCCCACGACCCGGTACTCAGTTTGTTCCTGGCCCCGGGCATCAAAAAACACGATGGTTGGTGGGCCGAAGATATTAAAGTAATTAAGCAGAGCCTTGTCCTCAGCATCATTTGCCGTCACATCGGCTTGCAGCAACACCGTATTGCTGAGATTTGCCTGTACCCGTGCATCGACAAAAGTGTAGTGCTCCATTTCTTTACATGACACACACCAGTCCGCATAAAAATCCAGCATCACAGGTCGACCTTGTGCGGTTGCGGATGCCAGTTCACGTTCAAGATCAGCGATTGATTTGATGCGCTTGAATGACATCGCTACAGCCTGATTTTGATGGTCGATAAAACCGAGCGGTCGTAATGGGTTTACTTGTCCGCTGAGTGCGCCAATCAACAGTGCAATACCGTAAACCGCGGCCAGGAGGCCCGCTCCCTTGGCCAGTTTCTGGTTGGTTCCGGTGGTCGGGTCGAGTTTTGTGAAGGCAGCGAGAAATACAGCGGCCATCAGGGCCAGCGCAGCCCACAGCAGCATTGTGACGACCCCGGGCAGAATACGGCCGAGCATCCAGATCGCAAGGCCGAGCATTATGAAACCGAAAGCGCTTTTGATGTTGTCCATCCATGCACCGGCTTTTGGCAGCAGGCGCCCCGCCGAGGTGCCGATGATGAGTAACGGGAAGCCCATGCCGAGACTCATTGCAAACAGCGACAGTGCACCGCGGGTTACATCTCCTGCCTGCGCGATGACGCTTAATGCTGCGACCAGTGGCGGAGCAACGCAGGTGGTGACGACCAGCGCAGACAAGATTCCCATGATTGCCGTGCCGACATAGGTGCCGGCCCGCTGACGGTTACTGTAGGCAGATATCCGGGTCTGGATTGAAGCCGGCACCTGGAGTTCATAGAGGCCGAACATGGACAGTGCCAGCATGACAAACAGGGCTGCGACGCTGATGATGATCCATGGTTTTTGTAATGCGGCCTGAATTTGTCCGCCCATTGCCGCGAATGCGGCGCCAGCCAGCGTATAAGTCAGCGCCATGCCGAGCACATAGGTTAAAGATAAGGCAAATGCGCGACCGGTGGTGATGTCCTTGCCTTGTCTGGCAATGATGCCGGACAGAATCGGGACCATCGGCAGTACGCAGGGGGTAAAGGCAAGCAGCAGACCGAAGCCGGCAAAAGTTGCCAGTACAAGAAAAATATTGCCGCTGATAATTAGCGCTGACAGCCGGTCCTGTTCGGAAACGGGCTCAGGTCTGTCGGACAGGCTGCGTGGCTGATCGGTGGTTCTGGCGGCCGGCAGGTCAATATCGAGGACGATTAACTGCGGCGGATAGCAGATACTGTCTTTTTTGCAGCCCTGGTAGGTAATTTCTATGGGCAGTGTGGTCGGATTTGGTGATCCACGGGTCAGTGGCACATCAAAACTCAGCGCCGTATAAAAAACCGGTGTTTCGCCAAAATGTTCATCGTATTGCATCGTGCCGGGCGGCAACTGCGGTATGCCGGTGGCCACCAGGTTGTCAGGTGCATTGCCAGCCGCAGCAACCGTTATGTTGTTGCGATACAGGTAGTAGCCCGGGGCGATATTAAAATCAATTTGCAGCGTGAACGGATCGGCAACGCTGACGAGTGGCTGGAAGGCTTGTTCCGGCGGCAGCGGCGCCCCGGGTTTTGTCTGCCGGTTGCCGCTGGTGAACCAACGGGATTTTTTCGTGGACGGTGTTATGGCAGCCAGTTCAACAGACGCTGACCATGTTTGTGGCGGGTAGCATAAGCCGATATCGGCACACCCCTGGGAGCGCAGGGAAAGATCCAGCGTGCCACCGTCGGCGGGTTGTTTGAGGATGGGTATCCTGACCCGGGCTGCGCCGCGGTAAATATGCATATCGCCAAAGAACTCATCCTTGTATTCCTTGCCGGGCGGCAATTGGGCTTCGCCGAGTTCGATAGCCGGGGTCTGCGTTGCGAAACTCATGCGCTCTTTATATAAATAATGATCCGGTTCGATCGTCCAATCGACAATAATCGCCTCTTCATTCACTACTACGTTGTAGCGAAAGGCCTGCTCGGGTTGCAGGATTTTCTGCTTTGCGTGGCCCGGCAGTGTTGCCAGGGATAGCAGCAGGCCGGTCAGGACGAGCAGCGTGGTTCGACGAGGGCCGGTCATTTGATCGATTCCTCAATCCAGCCGAGGTACTCGGCAGATCCGGCAATAACAGGTACGGCGATGATCTCCGGGACGGTATAGGGATGTAGCGTTTTAATCATCTTTTCCAGGCTTGCAAACAGGTCCGCCGAGGTTTTGATCAGCAGCAATACCTCGTCATCCCGGGTAATGCGTCCTTTCCAGCGGTACAGCGAGCGGATACCGGGTAACTGGTTGACGCAGGCTGCCAGTCGTTCCCCGAGCAGGGCGGTAGCGACAGCGTCAGCTTCCTGCTGCGACGGACAGGTGCAAAGCACGAGAATAAATTTATTGGCTATCATCGTATGTTCTGAGTTGAATTCGACCCGGAAGGTTCCTGATCCGGGGTGTGGCAAGGATAGCGGCGGTTTGAGGCGCTGTCATCGGTTTGTAGCACGGTTTGGGTTGTCGGCAGAATATGGTGCTGCAATGCAATAAATTGGAATAATCTAACAGAATCGGCTCTGCCCCTTGTTTTTTAGGTTTTCGACCCTATTATTAGCACTCCTCCGGGCGAGTGCTAACGGTTATTCGGTTCGGAATCAGTTTATGTAACTACTTTTACAGGAGGTCAATAATATGAAGATTCGACCGCTTCATGATCGAGTCATCGTCCGTCGGATGGAAGAAGAACGTACATCACCGGGTGGTATCGTCATTCCGGACAGTGCTACTGAAAAGCCGATCAAGGGCGAAGTCATCGCTGTCGGTAACGGCAAACTGCTTGAGAATGGCGAAACCCGTGCGTTGGACCTGAAAGCCGGCGATAAGGTTTTATTCGGCAAGTACAGCGGTACTGAGGTCAAGGTTGACGGTGAAGAATTGCTCGTCATGAAAGAAGATGACGTCATGGCCGTAATCGAGAACTAACATTCGTTGTTCGATATACGATCGACGATTACAGACTGGGAAATAGAGGAATATAAAAATGGCTGCGAAAGATGTGAAATTCGGCGATGACGCTCGTTATCGTATGTTCGCTGGGGTTAATTTATTGGCAAATGCCGTTAAAGTGACGTTGGGACCCAAAGGTCGTAACGTGATTCTGGACAAGAGTTTTGGTGCTCCGACCGTCACAAAAGACGGGGTTTCGGTTGCTAAAGAAATTGAAATTGAAGACAAGTTTGAGAATATGGGTGCGCAGATGGTCAAGGAAGTGGCCTCGCAGACATCCGATATCGCAGGTGACGGTACGACTACTGCGACGGTACTGGCGCAGGCAGTTCTGCGTGAAGGACTGAAGTCAGTTGCTGCTGGTATGAATCCGATGGATCTTAAGCGCGGCATCGATAAAGCTACTGGAATTATCGTCAGCACACTGGGCACTTTGTCACAGCCCTGTACAGATGAGAATGCCATTGCTCAGGTCGGTACCATCTCGGCAAATTCCGATGAAGCTGTCGGCGCAATTATTGCTGAAGCCATGGGTAAGGTCGGCAAAGAAGGCGTCATCACCGTTGAAGAAGGTTCGGGTCTCGACAATGAGCTGGACGTCGTTGAAGGCATGCAGTTCGATCGTGGCTATCTGTCACCGTACTTCATTAATTCACCTGACACACAAAGTGTTGATCTTGATAATCCGTTTATTCTTCTCTTTGACAAGAAGATTTCAAACATCCGTGATCTTCTGCCGTTGCTTGAGAGTGTTGCGAAGTCCAGCCGTCCACTGCTGATTATTGCTGAAGACGTCGAAGGTGAAGCGCTGGCAACGCTGGTGGTTAACAATATCCGCGGTATCGTCAAGGTTGGGGCGGTCAAGGCCCCCGGTTTTGGTGATCGTCGCAAAGCCATGTTGCAGGATATCGCCGTTCTGACCGGTGGTCAGGTTATTTCTGAAGAAGTTGGCCTGAGCCTCGAGAAAACGACACTGGAAGATCTTGGTGATGCCAAGAAGATTCAGATCACCAAGGAAAATACCACGATTATCGATGGTGCCGGCTCTGCAAACGACATCAAGGCCCGCGTTGATCAGGTTCAGAAGGAGATCGAAGAGTCTTCGTCTGATTATGATCGCGAGAAGCTGCAGGAACGTGTTGCCAAGTTGTCTGGTGGTGTTGCGGTTATTAAGGTAGGCGCAGCAACTGAAATCGAAATGAAGGAAAAGAAGGCACGTGTTGAAGATGCGCTGCACGCTACCCGTGCGGCAGTCGAAGAAGGTGTTGTTCCTGGCGGTGGTGTTGCACTGATTCGTTCGCTCTCGTCCATAGAGGACCTTGAGGGCAACAATAACGATCAGAACGTCGGTATTAGCATTTTGCGTCGTGCACTTGAAGAGCCACTGCGACAGATTGTTGAGAATGCCGGTGAAGATGCATCGGTCATCCTGAATAAGGTTGCGGAAGGTGAAGGTGACTTTGGTTATGACGCGGCTCAGGGTGAGTTTGGCAGTCTGATCGAACTCGGCATCATCGACCCGACCAAGGTGACCCGGATTGCGTTGCAGAATGCGGCGTCTGTTTCCGGACTACTGCTGACTACCGAAGCGATGATCAGTGAAGCGCCTAAGGACGAAGCTGCTGCACCTCCGATGCCTGATATGGGCGGCATGGGCGGCATGGGTGGCATGGGCGGCATGATGTAAGTTGCCCGGTAATTTCGTGTTATCGAAATCGGAGTCTTGACTCCGTCGAAAAGCCCCACCGGTTCCGGTGGGGCTTTTTTCGTTGTAACGGCGTGTGCCATGGCCGTATCGGGGGGCTGGCCGCAAATCTGACCATAAGGCTTTTCTTATTGCTTTGGCTGAACGACACTGTGGTGTATGACAGGCATTGCCGGCAAGCAGAATTTGGTTCTTCCCGATAGCCTGGCCGGGCCGGTGGAGGACTGGCTGGTCCGTAATGCCGGCAATGCTGACGTTGCTGCGGTGTTGGCGGCTGATCCCGGTCTGCTGCCCGGATTGCGTAAGGTTCTGGCCTGCAGTCCATTTGTTGCGGATATCATCGAGCGTTGCCCCGAGGTATTTTGTGAGCTCGTCGAGTCGGGGCGGCTCGCGCGGCCGCTCAATACGCCTGAAGTGCGCGACTGGTTTGCTGCAACTGCGGATGGCGATCCGTCTGAAAAGGAATTTGAGAGCCGGCTGCGCTGGCTCAGGCACCGGGAATTGGTACGTATTGTCTGGCGAGACCTGTCTGCTCATGCATCAGTCACGGAAACTCTCGTCGAATTGTCGACTGTTGCTGATGCGGCGATCCGTGCCAGCATTGATTGGGCACAGTCGGTGCTGGAAATGCGTTACGGCAAGCCACGTTGTGAGGACGGATCAATAGCCAATATTGTCGTGCTCGCAATGGGCAAGCTTGGCGGGCAGGAACTTAATTTTTCATCAGATGTCGATCTGATTTTTTGTTTCACTGAACATGGTGAGACTGACGGCCCGCTATCAAAGAGTAACGAGGAGTTTTTTCAACTTCTGGCGCAACGGGTCATTAGTCTACTGAGTAAAAAGACACACGACGGTTTCGTCTACCGCGTTGACATTCGCCTGCGCCCGTTTGGCACCAGTGGCCCGGTTGCCGTCAGTTTGCCGGCGCTCGAGACTTATCTGGCCGAACACGGGCGTGACTGGGAGCGCTACGCTTACGTTAAGGCCCGGATCGTAAATGACTGGAACGGCGCAGATGGCTTTTATGAGCAGATTTTACGTCCGTTTGTCTATCGACGATACCTGGATTTCGGTGTATTCAGCTCATTGCGCGCTATGAAACTGATGATCGAAACTGAGGTGCAGGGTAAGGAGTTTCGCGATAACGTCAAGTTGGGCCGTGGCGGAATACGTGAAATTGAATTTATTGTGCAGACATTGCAACTGGTGCGTGGCGGAACAATTCCGGATCTTCGTGAGCGGGGATTACTGGCGGCTCTGAAGAAGCTTGTTCGACCGGGATGTTTGACGGCGGAAGGATCTGCCGAACTGGATGAAGCTTACAGTTTTTTGCGCAGGTTCGAGAATCGGTTGCAGGCAATCAATGATCGGCAAACTCATGATGTGCCGGTTGATGAGATCAATCGAGCACGTCTTTCCGTAGCCATGAATGTATCCGGATGGGATCAGCTGGCAGAGATTTTATCGAATTACCGGGATGTTGTAGCAGGCCATTTCCGCAGTATTGTTCTGCACGCTGATGATGAGCCGGTGGATGATGATGGGAATAGTGCGATCGCCAAGGTTTTCGCGGCCCATTCATCAGTTGTCGAGGCTGAGAGCGTAATGCGGGGTCTTGGGTACCGGGAACCGGCTGCCGCAGTGACACGTTTGCATGCATTTCGCGACAGCAACTTTTATCTGCGTCTCGATGAGGTTGGGCGCCAGCGGCTGCTCATGATGATGCCGGCGGTGGTCAAAGCGGCTGCCCACCAATCCGATTCACTTACTGCCTTGATCGGTGTTCTTACCATTATCGAGTCAATTGGCCGTCGCTCGGCTTATTTTTCGTTATTGAACGAGAATCCCGCCGCGCTCGAACGCCTCGTCAGCCTGTGTTCGATGAGCGGCATGCTGGTCATACAGATTGCATCTCATCCGCTATTACTTGATGAACTTCTGGATCACAGAGTTTTCCAGGATTCACCAACGCGAGAAGACCTGGCGGCTGATTTTTCGGGCCGCTTACCGGGCGATATGCTCGATGATCCGGAAGCCAGTCGGTTTGCACTGCGTAATTTTCAGCAGGCGGCAACATTCAGAGTAGCGGTTACGGATCTCAGTGGCGCGTTGTCGCTCATGCGGGTCAGTGATCGGTTGACCGATATTGCGGAGATTGTGCTCGCTGGCGCACTGGAGTTGGGGCGCCATGAACTGGTGCAAAGCTATGGTACGCCGCGTTGCACGGTTAATGGGCAGAGGCGTGATGCGCAATTTGTGATCATCGCCTACGGTAAACTTGGGGGACTTGAGCTGGGTTATGGTTCGGATCTGGATATCATTTTTTTGCATGATTCGGATGGTACTGATCAGCATACTGATGCCGAAAAGCCGGTTGATAATTCGATATTCTTTATGCGCCTTGCGCAGCGCATTATTCATATCCTGACCATGTCTACAACGAGCGGTCCATTATATGAAGTCGATACTCGTTTGCGGCCCAATGGCCGGTCGGGTTTTCTTGTAACAAGCCTGGCGGCTTTTCAGCGTTATCAGCGTACCGAAGCATGGACCTGGGAACAACAGGCCTTGCTCAGGGGCCGATCGGTGGCTGGTGATGTCCCCCTGATGACCGCATTTGAAGAACTGCGTCGTCAGGTACTGATTGAAAACGTGCGTCATGATTCGTTGCAAAGCGATGTTATCGAGATGCGACAAAAAATGCGTGATGAATTGAATCGCGGGACTGATGAATTATTTGATCTGAAGCAGGATCTGGGTGGTGTGACCGATATAGAGTTTATTGTGCAATATCTGGTGCTTAAGGAGGCGTGTAACAAGCCCGAACTGACCGTCTGGTCAGATAACATTCGGCAGCTTGAGGCCCTGACTGCCGCACAGATATTATCCGATTCCGATGCTGAACTATTATCCGCTGCCTATCGAGAATTCCGCGGCCATATGCACCGGCAGGCATTAGCCGGCAGATCCAACCTCGTGCCGCGTGATGAGGTTATGGAACTGGCCTGGAAGGTCAGGGATATCTGGAAGCAGGTTTTTTCCGGTGCCTGAAGTGTGTGGTTGCTGCGCGGTTACAATCAGCCATCTGCTGAATAATTACAGGAGTGAAATATAAATGGACGGCGGTAGCGCAGGTGAACCAGGTCTGATTCAGCCGAATACAGAAAATAACTATGAGGTTTCCCACTCGGATCTGCCGCTGTCGTGCCCAATGCCTGGGATGTACTTGTGGAATTCGCACCCAAAGATATTTTTGGCAATCAATTCAAAGGGGCCGTCAAAATGCCCATATTGTGGCGCCCTGTATACACTTGCTGATTAATCTCGGATGAATCAGTGTGCCGCGGGTATCGGTTAGCAGTCGATTTGCGCTGCATTCAGGGCAAGATCAACCTTCTCGATAACATCCTCGACGAGAATCAGGTTCATTGCATTCGGATTGCGTACGCGCTGTCCCCAGCGCAGTTGTTCGACGGGCTTGCCGAACTCTTTTTCTATTGCTTCCGGATAACAATCGGCGACAAGTTGCTGGCTGAAATATGGGCCGGTTCTGTGCCGATTAGACGTTGCATACAGGCCTACCACCGGCGTTCCGACGGTTGTGGCCATATGCGCCGGGCCGGAATCAGGGCAGATTACAACATCTGCGCAATCTATTAGTGCCAGTAATTGTTTCAGGTTTGTTGCGCCAATCAGGTTTGTAACTGGTTTTTTCACCCCGGCCTCAATACTGATTCCGTATTCTTTGTCGAGTTCAGCGGAGCCGCCGGTCAGGATGATTTGTGCAGCATACTTCTCAATAAGATAATTGCCGAGCTCAATATAGCGGTCAATATCCCAGTTACGAAAGTTACGAAATCGTTGGCTGCTGCATGGGCTGATGATGCAGGTTGGGCCGGATCCGCTGCAGAGACTCTGCGCGAATTGGCGGTCTGGTTGCGGAATCGGAAGATTCCAGCGTAAATTCTGTTGCGGAATCTGCAGATGCTCGGTAAAAGAAAGCATGGCATTCAGCACATGCTGGCGTGGAGTAGCCGGAATCTGTTCATTTGTAAACAGCCATTGATAGTCACGGGCTCGGGCACGGTCGTAACCGATTACCCGATCGGCACGGATGAAACGAGTCAGAAGATTGGCTCGCAACGATGCATGCAGGTGCAGAATGACCGGAAAGTAACGACCTTGGAGTTTGTCCCGGACCTCAAAATAGCTGCGCCAGCCAGCAGATTTGTCGAAAATGATAAACTCGACATCGCCGATATCTTTCATCAGCTCATATTCGGCCTTGCCGATGATCCAGGTGATTTGCGTCTGCGGCCAGGCTGACTGAATTGACCGTATGACGGCAAGCGCATGGCAACAGTCGCCGATAGCCGACAAACGGATCACACAGATCGATTCGGGCGGGGGTGTGGGTTTGGTTCGATTCACGGCAGGTTGCTTGGTCAGGACAGGTGAAAATTATTCGCTAATATTGGTACGGGTTATTTGACTAGACAAATTACAGAATGTGGTCAGAGCCTGATCGTATACGATGATGCTCTGATCAGCCATATAGATGCATCGTTATTCGATCCGGCGCGCTGGTCAGGAGCGGTCTCTGCAGATGGCCTCGGCAGTGGCCGCGGTAAGGTGTTGTTTATTGAGCATCAGGATCAGCAGTGGGTATTGCGTCATTATTGTCGTGGTGGTCTGGCGCGATGGTTATCGTTTGACAAGTTTTTATGGACTGGTTTGCGCCGTGCGCGTCCATTCGCCGAGTGGTCGTTACTTGAGGACATGTATCGTTCAGCGCTACCGGTCCCCCAACCTGTCGCGGCCCGAGTTGTGCGACTCGGCGCAGTCTATGCCGCAGACCTTATTACCGTTCGCATTCCCGATGTCACAACACTGTCGGAGCGCTTGTCCAGGGCGCCGCTGACAGCCGAGACCTGGCGGTCGGTCGGCCATACCATTGCCCGCTTTCATGCGGCCGGTATATATCACGCGGATCTGAATGCGCATAACATCCAGATCGATTCACAAAACAGGCTGTACCTGCTTGATTTTGATCGCGGCCGGGTCAAGGCCGTGTCCGGTGTCTGGATGCGGCGCAACCTGGATCGTCTGCATAGATCCTTGACCAAGTTGTTTTCTGAGGCAGCTATTCGGTTTAGCGATGCTGACTGGGCTAACCTGCTCGATGGCTATAAAACCACTGGTCATCGATGAATTTCCCGGACTAAATATCCTGATATGGATCCGGCCATGGCTCCGGTCGGTTCTTGAAGCGCCGGTGTACCCAGTAATATTGTTCGGGAACCTTGCGAGCCCATTCGGCTATCATTGTATTGACGCGTTCGGCATCTGCAGCCGGATCATTGCTGGGAAAGTTTTCCAGCGCGGGCAGAAAGACACCTTCGTAACCGCTGCCGTCGGCAAGTCGGTACTGATAAAAAGGCACAACAGATGCCTTGCTCATCCGGGCGATACCGGTGAGTGACGGATTGGTCATGGCCGGCTCACTGAAGAAGGGAACCAGCTCAGCATTATCACGGTGGTAGCTTTGGTCGGACGCATACCAGACTGATGTGCCTTTTCGCAACAGCCGTATCATCTGGCGTATGCCGTTTTTAGAAATGAGTGGAGCAACAGACTTTGCCCGGGCACGACGTAATAATTGATTGACCAGCGGATTTTTCAGTGGGCGGTACATGGCGGCCACACATGGCAGGTTTTCCCCAACGATGCGCCCGACCAGTTCCAGAGCGGGAAAATGACCGGACAGAATCACTACCCCTTGCCCCTTGCTGAGCGGTGTCTTGACGTGGTCTATGCCTTTGAGTGTTACGAGCTTCTCGATTTGGGTCAAATCAGCCCACAATGCAAGACCGATTTCAAATACTGAGAAACCAAGTGATGCGCCATGGGCGTGGACGAGTGCGCGTAACGCAGGTTCGTCGAGTTCGGGGAAGCAGATTCGCAGGTTGATCTCGGCAATTCGGCGACGTTTTGGCGCGACTACAAATAATACTCGACCGAGCAAAGCGCCCAGAAACCGCTGGGCGCGAAAGGGCAGCATAATGGCCAGGCGCAGAATGCCTATACCGATCCACAATAACCAATAACGTGGCTGCCAGAATCGGTACAGCGGTATGTAACCCGGTTCGTTGCTTTCAGGCGTATATTTTGTATTGGCATCGTAAGTTGAATTCATGGTCATGCAACCTGATTCCGATGTCAGGCCGGTAAATCCGGAAAGTTCAGATTATATGGATATTACTTCTTCTGGTGACCAACGTCGCAGTGTGAATGTAATCTGGTTCTTTACCGGTGGCTTAAATTACCGCAAAGGAAACTGAGGATTGGCTGCAGGAAAGGTTTTCGGCAGTGATTCTTTCCCCGGGGCCGACGCTTTATTGGCGGTTGGGAGTCGCTTTTGTACGTATAGTGCCGGCTTTCAGGCCTGCATACCTGTGGATAATTGACTTGATTCACGACGTCAAGGACGGTTAACTTTAATACCGGAAAGTATCCGGAAGATTCAGAAAAATATGAGAATTTCATGTTTGGCAGTAGCAGGTAATTGTTTACCAAAAGGATTTGCTTCACTCTTGCCGGTTAGGGTCCGTGAATCACACCAGCAAACCATGATCGGCTTGTTAATTGTGTCAAGCAAATCCGTTTCTCACAGATGGTGGTGGCCTTATGCTGTTACTGAAGCGGTAGTCTCGGCGTAGCAGGCCGTGCTGAATATTGATTTAAAAGGATTCTGAAACTGATGCTGTTGAAACACCTGGTTCCCGGACTGGTTGCCCTGTTTATGGCGTTACCCTCAAACGCTGTAAATTTTCCACGGCCAGACGGTCTGGAACCGGATATTCATTTCTGGATGCAGATTTTTACCGAGGTTCCGTCGCAGCAGATATTGGTTCATGACAATCGGCGCCTCGATATCATATACGCTCGCCTTGATTTACCGAACAAAGGTAATGTTCGTTCAAAACGGAATTTTCGAAAAAAAGTTCAGCAGCAATATAAGAGCATTCTCAAAACATTGGCTCGCGGCAAACGTGAGGGGTTAACGTCAGAGGAAGCGCAGGTGCTTGCGTTATGGCCGGAGGATGTTGATAACTCTGAATTGCGTGCAGCAGCTGACAGGGTTCGAGTTCAGCAGGGCCTGGCTGACGGATTCCGCGATGGGCTGGTTCGCGCAGCACGTTGGGAGGAGTACATTCTCGATAGCCTGCGCGCGGCAGGGGTGCCGGCTGAACTTGCCGCATTACCTCATATTGAATCTTCGTATAATCCCAATGCTCGCTCACATGTTGGCGCGGCCGGATTGTGGCAGTTTACGCGCCCAACCGGGCGCCGCTTCATGCAGATTGATCACGTCGTTGATGAGCGTCGCGACCCCTATAAGTCCAGTAAAGCTGCCGCAGCCCTGTTGCAATACAACTATTCGATACTGAAATCGTGGCCGCTTGCAATTACGGCCTACAATCACGGTGTTTCCGGTATGCGCCGGGCCGTACGGGTTACCGGAACGGATGACATCGAGATAATTGTGCGACATTACAAGGGGCGTTCATTTGGTTTCGCGTCACGCAATTTCTATGTGGCTTTTCTTGCGGCTCAGGATGTCGTCAGAAACTCGCAGGTATATTTTGGCCAGATCGTCAAGGATCAGCCGGATGATACGGTCACTGTCATATTATCCGACTACATGAGTGCAGCATCACTTGGTGATGCGTTTGGAATTTCGCGCCGGACATTACAGAAAAATAATCCAGCCTTACTGGACTCGGTATGGACCGGTCTGAAATATGTGCCAAAGGGCTTTGAGTTGCGTCTGCCAAGCGGAGAACTCAGCGCCTCAGCCGAAAAGTTAATGGCCGCGATCCCCCTGGAACAACGTTTTCGACACCAGACCCCGGATCTTGAGCACAAGGTTCGCTGGGGTGACAGCCTCTCCTCGATTGCCGTTCGTTATAAAACAACCGTTGCGAACCTGATGGCAGTTAACAATTTAAAAAGCCGACACCAGATTCGCGCCGGGCAGACCCTGAACCTGCCTTATAAGGGTAAGGGGATTCAGACAGTAATTGCATCCGGTACAACAACCTACACTGTTCAGTCTGGCGATACATTGGGCCAAATTTCCCGGCGCTCCGGAGTTCCTGTGCGCGCGCTGCTGGCACGTAACGGGCTGGCTGACAGAAATCAAATCCATGCCGGACAAAAACTGTTTCTTAACGTTGCAGATACGACCGGGAAGGGAGTGCCACCATCCTCTGAATCACCAGCCATTGCGAAATTGCCGGCAGCACAGCAGCAGCCGGATTTGATCACTGGCGAAGTATTGGCAGAGAAGACTGTAAGTGATGAGGCGACAATTGTGAGTGTTGACGTGCCCGCGGAATCGGAACCTGACACGGCAATGAAGGCTGATCCGAGTGACTATTTTGTGACGGCTGACGGTACGATTGAAATCCAGGCCGAAGAAACACTTGGGCATTATGCAAGCTGGTTAAATGTTCGCACTCAAAAGCTGCGTGATCTCAACAATTATGCATTCCGTAAACCGGTAGTGATTGGTCGCCGTTTGCGGCTGGATTTTACTCGGGTCACGGCAGAGCAGTTCAAGGCAAAGCGCATCGCTTATCATCGGGAGTTGCAGGAAACATTTTTCACCCGTTACCGGATTGCTGATACAAAAGTACATGAGTTTCGTCGGGGTGATTCTTTTTTTGTACTTAGCTTGCGTCGTTATAAGGTGCCGGTCTGGTTGCTGCGGCAATATAATCCCGAACTTAATCCTGACCGTATCAAGCCGGGCACACAGATCATAATTCCACAGATTGAGCGGGTTGACGGGGAAGTGGGTATACAGGACACAGTGGCTGATGCGTGAACCGACATCTTTTAAAAAGTTAAGTAAATTCATAGTATTAGCTTGCCTTATCTGCATGCCTTGTGCTGCCAGTGAGTTTGAAATGGCCGATCGGGTAGTAATTAAAAAGGCCGATAGAAAATTGTTCTTGATGAAAAATGGCAGCGTTTTGCGGTCGATGGATGTCGCACTTGGGTTATTGCCGAAAGGCGATAAAAAAGAAGAAGGTGATTTTCATACCCCCGAAGGCTCTTATAATTTGATCAAAAGAAACCCTGACAGCAGGTTCTTTCTTTCAATACAAATTTCCTATCCGAATGATGCGGATATTCGTGAGGCGCGCGCTCTCGGTGTTGATCCTGGCGGCCAGATCATGATTCATGGGCAACCAAATAGGCCAAAACACAGTGTGGCTTACTATCAACAGACTGATTGGACAGATGGTTGTATAGCAGTTTCTAATGCCGATATGGTCGATATTTGGCTGATGACATCCGCAGATACGTCTGTACTGATTACACCCTGATTGGGAGATAAGCAGGCGTCGCTCTTTTCTTGCGCTTGAAAAATACATGTCAAATTCAGAACAGATAGTTGAAGTTATGCCGGAAGGCAGCCTGGAGGTATTGTCTCAGCATGAGGTCGAACGCTTGCAAAGCGTAGCGACAGGTCCACAGCATGAAATCTTGCGGCGATGTGCACTGGCCGTTTTGAACGTGGGCAGCATCACAGACAACGTGCGTGAAGTTTTTGAAGCCTTCTCGAGGTTTGATGTTCGTATTATTCAGCAGGAACGTGGAATCAAGCTTGCATTAACTGAGCCGCCGGTCAATGCATTTGTAGATGGGCAAATGATTCGGGGGATTCGGGAATTATTGTTTGCAGTGGTGCGCGATATTGTCTTTTTAAGCAGTGAAGCAGAGCACGCACAGCAACTTGATTTCACCACCAGCGATGGAGTTACCAACGCTATCTTCTGTATTTTGCGTAATGCCGGTGTTTTCCGCTTGCCTGCTGACCCAAATCTTGTCGTATGTTGGGGAGGCCACGCAATCAATCGTGAAGAGTATGAGTATTCGAAGGAGGTCGGTTATCAACTGGGGTTACGATTATTAAGTGTTTGTACAGGTTGTGGGTCCGGTGCAATGAAGGGTCCCATGAAGGGTGTGACGATTGCTCATGCCAAGCAAAGGATCAGTAACGGCCGGTATATTGGCCTTACTGAGCCGGATATCATTGCTGCAGAGTCTCCAAACCCGATCGTAAACCAGTTGGTCATCCTGCCGGACATGGAGAAGCGACTCGAGGCCTTTCTGCGTATTGCGCATGGCATCGTGATTTTTCCGGGTGGTGCGGGCACAGCTGAAGAAATACTGTATTTGCTTGGAGTCTTGTTGCATCCGGACAATATTGACATGCCCTTCCCGATTGTGATGACCGGGCCTGAATCATCTGCAGAGTATTTTAAGCAGATAGATGAATTTATTGGCGCTACTCTCGGCTCAGATGCGCAACAGTTTTATCGAATTGAGATAGGTGACCCGATACGGGTTGCACAGATAGTGGCTGATGAGATCAGTACTGTTAAATCCGTTCGCCAGTCTGAGCAGGATGCTTTTTATTTTAATTGGCGACTGAAGATAGAACACTCTTTCCAGCGGCCTTTTGTTGTTACCCATGAAAGTATGGCCAAACTTGATCTTGGAAAACATCAGAAAGGGCATGAACTGGCATTAAATTTGCGCCGGGCCTTTTCCGGGGTGGTTACCGGGAATATAAAAGAGCACGGTTTACGTGCGATAGAGAAACATGGTCCCTTCGAAATAAATGGGGACAAAGATATTATGTTGCGCCTTGATGCATTGTTGTCTGCATTTGTTCAGCAGCAGCGTATGCGTTTGCCGGGTACGGTTTATCAGCCATGTTATCAGCTTAATATCTAGCCACTGTAGAGAATCAAGTGAGCTATGTCGCAAAACTTTTATATAATCATAGTGTTAAATCAATCTGTCTGTGATGTAGTTCATAGCAAATTTGTATTCCAATCCCTACTCTGTAGTCACAGTAACAGAGTAGGCAAACCTGATGAACGAACATAAATATAATTCACTCGCAAAAGAGTATTCCAATGGCTTTCCAAATCGGAATGAACCGAAGCGTTACAAATCCGATGTTATAGACAAGCATGAGAAAGGCCTGGTCTCTGCAGATGGAAAAGATATTAGCGGCTGGGAGGCTTATCGCCGCTGGTTGACCCGCGTACAAACTCCGGAAAAGCAGCGAACTCCCCTGGATCCCGGGCTGTATACCTGGAAAGGCTACCGAAATTGGTCCGATCATGTTCGGCGCGAATGGGATGCAAAGGACTAGAGAATTCTGTTCTTATTCATGATTTATTGCGTTAAGAACAATGATCTTGTTTGGTAACCAGAAAAAATTTTCACGTAATACTTATATCAAGAAGACTATGGCAAAAATTAATTATTGCGAAACTGAGTTTGCTAATGAATATACTCTACGTCGGCGTGCATGGATTGCCAAGGCGCTGGATAGCGTCCGCCGAAGATTAGCAGAAGGAAACAGTGACTTTTATTTCTCTGAAGAGCGGCCAAAATCTTATCTGCGTGTCGTGGATTCAGACGATGTGTGCTGATGGGGTGGATCCCCAAGCTTCCGGATAACATCAATAGTTCCCCGCTGGGCTCGCTTCGGCTCTGATCCGGTTATCACGGCTGGATCTTATTGCGCCTGTCAGAGACGAGCTCGGGTGCTGCGGCACTGACTGCCAGTGCTACGATTCACCTGTTGGTAATAGCCATTTATGGTGGCCTGTGCCTGTTTAAAGGCGCTCGACAGGGCTTTTCCCCGCTGCCAACGCCCCCCGTATGGTTTGTTTTCCGGGCTGAATGCCCGCCCATACCCTCTTTTCCAGTCCCGGCAAGGTCCATATCATGCTCCATTAAATGGCCAAGGGTTGAAATTTGGCAGGGCGATCCCCATATTCTGCTCGCACCCTGGCCCGGTTTGCGCGGGTACAGGCTTTTTTAGCTGAATCTGGTGAAAAATTGACATGACAACAGCAACGGCCAGCGAAACACATGGCTTTCAGGCAGAAGTTAAACAACTTCTGCACCTGATGATCCACTCCCTGTATAGCAATCGGGAGATATTTCTACGTGAATTGATTTCCAATGCATCAGATGCAGCGGATAAATTGCGATTTGAGGCCATCGCAGATGAAAAACTGCTCGAAGACAATGCCGATCTAAGAATCCGCATCGATTTTGACTCCGAGAGCAAAACTATCAGCATTACCGATAATGGTATCGGTATGAGCCGCGATGACGTCATTCAGCAGTTGGGCACCATCGCGCGCTCGGGAACCAGCGAATTCCTGACGGCAATGTCCGCTGATTCGCAAAAGGATGCGAATCTGATCGGCCGGTTCGGCGTTGGATTTTATTCGGCATTCATCGTTGCCAGCAAAGTTGAAGTTTTTACCCGTCGGGCCGGTGCTCCGGTGAGTGATGGCGTGCACTGGGTTTCTGATGGCGATGGTGAGTTTACGATTGAAACAATGGATCGTGAAGAGCGCGGCACTACAGTTTTGTTGCATTTGCGTGAAGATGCGCAGGAGTATGCAGATGACCTTCGCCTGCGTAACCTGGTCCGCAAGTATTCCGACCATATTGCCTTTCAGGTCGAAATGAAGACCGTGCCGGTAGCCGGTGAAGAGAAACCAGCTGATGAGGCTGAAGCTGAAGCTGATGATGTTGAAGAAGCTGAGATTGTTCCGGACTATGAGTCGGTTAATACAGCCAAGGCACTTTGGACACGGCCTCGTACCGATGTATCAGATGATGAGTATCGTGAGTTCTACAAACATATTTCCCATGACTTTCAAGAGCCGCTGCTTTGGAGCCATAACCGCGTCGAAGGCAAACGTGAGTACACAAGCCTGCTTTATCTCCCGGCCAAGCCGCCGTTCGATCTGTGGAACCGGGAATCACCGCGCGGATTGAAGCTCTACGTACAGCGTGTATTTATCATGGATGAGGCTGAGCAGTTTCTGCCGTTATATCTGCGTTTCGTCCGCGGCATTATTGATTCGAATGATCTGTCGCTGAACGTGTCACGAGAACTGTTGCAGCAGGATGAAACGGTTGAAGCCATTAAAGGTGCGCTGACCAAGCGGATACTGGATATGCTTGGCAAGCTGGCGTCCGGAGATGCTGAAAAATACCAGGGTTTCTGGAATGAGTTCGGTCGTGTCATCAAGGAGGGGACTGCTGAAGATACTGCAAATAGTGAAAAGGTAGCTGGTCTGCTGCGCTTTGCGACGACACATACAGATAATGAGCTGCAGGATCAGTCATTGGCCGATTATGTCTCCCGGTTACAGGAAGGTCAGGATAAAATTTATTACGTAACGGCTGATAATCACAAATCAGCCAGCGCGAGTCCACACCTTGAGGTATTCCGTAAGAAGGGCATCGAAGTTTTATTGCTATCCGATCCGATTGATGAATGGGTAATGGGCCATCTGCGTGAATTTGATGGTAAGGAGCTACGTGATATTCGCCGCGGTGAACTGGATCTCGGTGATAAGGAGGACCAGGATAAAGAAGAGCAGGATGATGGTGAGCATAAGGTCTTCCTCGATCGTCTCCGTGAGCAACTCAAGGATGAAGTCGAGGAGGTTCGTTTGACCGACCGGCTGACTGATTCGCCTGCCTGCCTGGCGATTGGTGAATATGACATGGGCGCCCAGATGCGCAAGATTATCGAGTCTTCGGGTCAGAGTATTCCGGAGAGCAAGCCGATATTTGAAATCAATGCCGAGCATCCATTGATTGTGCGGCTCGATGCAGAGCAGGATGAACAACGTTTTGGCGATCTGGCAACTGTCTTGCTTGATCAGGCACGATTGTCGGAAGGTCAACAGTTGAGCGACCCCGGGGCGTATGCCACCAGGTTGAATCGGTTACTGCTGGAGCTTAGTGGCTAGGCGGAGCAGTCAGGAGGCAGGTTTAGCTGCCATTCCTGGTTTATTCCTGTTCTTCCCGTACGGCATTTTGTGGGGGATGTTGGCTGGCCTGGTTAGGCGGCAATAGCTCCATCTTGTTTCGCTATAAGTATTGCATTAGGACAATATTCCTAAAATTTACTGTCAGAGAATCTCCGCCAAGAAAGCAAATCGGTTTCTCAATAGGCATAAAGATCTTTTTACTTTTTAAATCTTTGACTGACACAATAATGCCCTCCCCACCGATCCATTGAACCTTAAACCCCACATCCTGATCGCTTCGGAAAGTGGCGAACGCCTGCTTGTGATTCTTTATTTTTCCGTTTTGCCACCTTTCTAAATCGGCTGCTAATGTTGAGACACCAGAATATCGGAACCTTATAAGCCCCCAGTAATCTTGTGACCTATTTGTGCATCCTATCGATACACTTGGCATATGACCGACACGGAAACCCTTTTCAGCCTCAATTATAGAAAATCTCCCTGATACCTCGCCGTTGATTGGGGTGAGTTCAAAAATCTCAAATAGTTGCTTTCCATCTTCCGCAACAATATCAATTGAATCGATTTTCTTAACTACATTTCTGTTTTCTGTATTGAGTAAATTCGATTCAGTTGCAGCACATCCTAAAATGCCTAATACAGTTACGACACTTAGGCCAAACGATATGTGTGTGCTGTGTGTCATTTTGATACCAACTCAATACTGTGCCGCCTAATGCCTGCAACAGTGGTTGGCCGCCAGGCCGGTCCGGCGACCGAAGGGAGCGCACTGCTTGTGCTGGTTAGGCATCAGTTGGGTGGTGTCATTTCCGAGACGAATCCTTTCCAGTTTTCTGTGTCGAGAATCTCGGGAACCTGTTCTTCGAACTGCACGAGCACGCCCGGTGGCAGGTCATCGAGTTTTGCTACTTTCGTGCCATATCCTCGCACCACCGTGCCGCCAGGTTGGTCACCCATCTCCATCCACGGTTGCCACTCGGTTTTGTTCTGCAACTGCGCATGCACCGGTGCCGACGGTAAATCCGGGTTTTGCATATCGGCCAGTGTCGCCGAGTAGGTCATAAATGAATTCGTAAATCGGGTTTTCTTCGGATCCGTAAAGCTCGGGGAAGATTCGATTGATTGAGTCGCAAGAAACACCCGGTCACCGATGACATCTAGTGGCAGTGGATTGGGGTCGTAGCCCATCACTGTGAACTTTTCCTTGTCATACCCACGGGGCACTGGACCAAGGCGGAAATTCCGCGCCGGAATAGCCTTACCGGTTAGTGGATGATCGAACGTTTCGATGAGATCGTAGCTGTCGATGCCTGTGTAGCAACCAGCTTCGTACTTGAGCAATTGATAGACGTCATTGCCCTGCGGTTCCCATTTGTCGATCAGCAGGTTGTTCATGGTAAACAGCGGTACGAAATTACCTGCGTTGAGATCGGCATATATATTCAGTCGATAAAAGGAAACCACGGTCTCCTTGGCGAGGCTACCTACCAGTTTCACGTGCGCACGCAAAGCTTCGACAGGATCGGAAAAATCCGGTACGAAAGAACGTTGCGCCTCAGCGGATGCAACGCCCTGGAGAGTCGCGTAAAGCGCTGCGCCGGTTGCGCCCAAGAGTAAGGTTCGGCGAGTTAGGGATGAGTGGACATGCGACATCGAGAAGCCTCCGGAGCGGTTAAAGTCAACACTTTATAGCATCAATTAGGCGGATGAGGTGCCAAAGACTCTGGTGCCGCCTAACGCCCACAACAGCGGCCAGCCGAAGGCTGGTCCGGCGCAGCTTGCTGCGCGTACTGATTGCGCTGGTTACGAGGCAAACTCACCACTACTCTCTATTTGTGAACAGGCGTTTAGCTGGATACCAACCAACAATGGCCGCTATTACTATAAGTGCCTCGACAATAATCAGATCAACCCAGTCTTCCCGCTGCACCGGCTCTCCTTGTATTAGTCGGAAGACGGGCCCGATAAGTGCAAAGACAATCATCACAACTAGAAACGTCAGAAAATATACCCGCGGTTGGAATCCTACACGAACCAATCCTCTCTCACGCCTCTTTTGATCTCGGTAGTCTCGTACCTCTTCCAGTGTCGGTCCGACGAAACGCAAATAGATATACATCACGACGAAAATTCCAATCATGACCACTTTGTTGAATTGTCCAAAAAGCTGCCACTGGAGATAGTAATTGGTCACCGAAAACAATGCGATTAGAAGCAGTATGCCAATGCCAAACCGTTTGCCGTTGAAAGAGAGCCCTTTCATATTTTCCTCAAGAAGCTAACAAAGACTGAGAGCATGCTCTTTGTTGCTGCTTTGTAACTGGTTTTTCAATCCACAGTTCGGGCGGCCCCCCGATGGTATCGGGGGTGTAGGCGACCACTTACCTCAGCCTCGTAAC
>PVBE010761943.1_pt1 | contig 156090 bp, 140 predicted proteins | sample 1631181 | NCBI WGS metagenome assembly PVBE01 (sample SAMN08397723, study PRJNA350692) | Marine metagenome, whole genome shotgun sequencing project. | isolation source: water | place: Pacific Ocean | collected 2012-04
ACTACGAAAGCAAGGCAGATGCCTATTTACCGCATCCCATTGTTATCCTAACTGGGAAATACGGGCTTGGTAGTTTGAAGTGGACCCCATCATTTAAACAAGATCGTGGCAAGGTTAAGTAAGAGTCACGACGTTCCCAAATAGGATACCGACTCACTCCTTGGGGACCACCTCCTCTCTTTTGCCTGTTCGGTTGATTGAACCGAGTCTCCGTTAAGCACCTCGGCTGGTGTCCGATAGTCCAAAGCTTGATGGGGCCTTTGGGTATTGTAGAAGAAGTAAGCGTCGAACCCGGCTCTAGCCTCCCTTCCGTTGGAGTAGGCTCTTAGGTAGGCCTCCTCGTACTTATCGGTGCGCCACAGTCTTTCCACGAAGATGTTGTCGGTATAGCGCCCCTTCCCGTCCAAGCTGATCCTGACATCGTACTACTCAAGGAGCCCGGTGAACCCCTCGCTGGTGCACTGCCGCCCTTGGTCGGTGTTGAAGACCTCCGATCTGCGCGAACCGAGAACCCGCCGTCCGTCCAAAACGGGCGTGGTGGAAGCGGATTTTAGGGCGCTAGTTCCCTTGAACACGTGAAATAATAAGGTTAGCAGCGTACGACTGTGAGGTATAGAGAATGAGCGCTTAAGTCGAACACTGCCCGCTCACACCAGCCGGGAAGAACGCCTATGGCATTCCGGATATTGATAGGGTAGAATTGCCCGGTGCTGGCCTTTCGCTTGCTGGTGACTCAGGGAGAGTCCGGGTCACCGCGTTATTCGGCTAACTCAGGTACGGGCCAAGACTCGGGCAAGATTCGCTGCCACTCAGGGATAACTTCGGTTGCGCACCGGCCGGCGCGGCCACCGGCTTCCTTGCATAAGCTGGGAAAGGGGCGTCCAACGGATTACCGGGAGGCCCTCCTGGCGACAGCTCCGGGGAGCCAAATGGCAAGACGGCCACTGGACTCTTGATTCGTTTCCGCAAGAAACTCTTACCGGTACGAAAGGTTGGCCATTCCGGTGGGAAGATTGGCTCCGGAATGACCTGAAGGCTACCATGAACGTCCTGGGCCAGTCTTCAGTACGGCCGGCTTGAAGGCTCCATCTCAGCCGCGCTAGAGCATTTCAAGCTAGAGCTGGGACTGTTCGTTCACTTCGTTGAACCCCAGCCTACGCCTGCTCTTGGCGGTTTTGGAGGCGGTTCAGCGGCGGGCGAGGGCGGACGGCGTGGATTCAGAGAGCTTCGGTGCAATTGGGGCCAGGCCAGGCCAACACTGTCAAGAAGGAGGCTTACCATGGCCACTCAAGAGCAGCAAAAACTGGACGTCGGCGAGATGATTACCGACGAGCTGGTCGAGGCCGCGCGGGCCCGGATCGGCGTGGCCGCGCCTACGCTGGCCTGGGACCGACCCTGGGTTGAGGTCGCGTCCCGAGATACTATGCGGCACTGGGCTTACGGTCTCGGCGATGACAACCCCCTCTTCACCGACTACGAGTACGCCAAGAAGACCCGGTGGGGCGGCCTAATCGCCCCTCCAACCTACATTTACAACATGGGCTCCACCGAGGAGATACCCGAGATACCCAAGGAGGTGCGGGACCGGGGCAGGGGCGGCGCCATGGCCGGCATCCACGGGTTCTATTCAGGCAACGACATCGAATTCTACAATCCGGTTCGTGAGGGAGACAAGATTGTTCGAATCGGCTTCCCCATCGTCGGCGTCGATGTAAAGGAAAACAGCGCCTTCAGCGGGCGGTCCGTGATCATATCCCGGGTGCGGGGCATCTTCTGGAACCAGCGGAACGAGCTGGTGGCGATATGGCGCGACTGGACCACCCGGACGCAACGCGCGGTGGCCGCCGGCAAGCAACGCAAGTACATGGATATCAAACAGCCTTACTATACCCCCGAGATGCTAAAAGAGATCGATGAGCTGACCGAAAACGAGGAGGTCCGGGGCGCCCTGCCTCGCTATTGGGAGGACGTGCAGGTGGGAGACGAGATGAGGCCCATGGTCAAGGGTCCTATCTTGCTCACCGACCTGCTCTGCTTCCTCCAGGGGTCGGAGGCACGCTTCGCCAAGGCCCACAAGATTCGCCACCAGAGTTACAAGCGCCATCCGCGGGCCTTTTCGCTCAACGAGTTCGGCGTGCCCGACGTGGTCGAGCGAGTGCACTGGGAGGACGCCTGGGCCCGGAGCATCGGCAACCCCTACGCTTACGACTACGGCTGGCAGCGCAACGCCTGGGTTTGCAACTATCTGACCAACTGGATGGGGGACGACGCCTGGCTGTGGCGCGAGTACGACCAGATACGCCGGTTCGTCTACATCGGCGACGTGATACGGTTCAGCGGGAATGTCGTTGACAAGTACACATCGCCGGAGCTGGGATGCCTGGTGGACGTGGAGATGAACCTGACCAACCAGCGAGGCGAAGTGGTCGCGCCCTCTCGCGGCACGGTTATCCTGCCCTCCAGGGAGCACGGCCCGGTCCAGTTGCCACGGTCGCCCAGGGAGTTGGAGGGAGCCAGGGTGGGCGAGAAGTTCGCCAGGGCCACGGAGTTCCTGACTCGTACCGGATACGCCGCGCATCGGTAACCGCCATTTTCGGTTGCTCAGTAGAATCCCGATAACGTAACCGGGTGCCGTGACCTGGGCGTCACGCCACCCGCCCATGAGCTTGGAGGAATTTGGCCGTATATTCGTGTCTTAGCCGGTTTCGCGTGCTGGAGTATTGCCAGTTGGCGGCGGGTCCGTATTGTGGCAAGATGCTCGCCGCGCTGGGAGCGGAGGTGGTCAAGGCGGAGCCCCCGGCCGGTGACCCGGCCCGCCACGAGGGCCCATTCGTGGGGGAATCCCCGCATCCTGAAAAGAGTTGCCTCTACTTCTACGCCAACGCCGGCAAGCTGGGCATCACCTTGAGCCTGGATACCCCCAAGGGCCGGCGCATCTTCGAGCAGCTTATCGAGACGGCGGATGTCCTGCTGGAAGATACCTCGCCCGGCACGCTGGACGCCTTGGGTCTGGGATATGCGCGGCTGAGCCAGATCAATCGCCGCCTGGTGGTTACCTCGATCACACCCTTTGGCCAGACCGGCCCGTACCGCGACTACCGGGCCTATCCCATCAACAGCTACCACTCCGGGGGTGACGGCTACCTCCTCCAGAGCGGCCCGGAATCCCTTGAGCTACCGCCCATGACCGGAGGCGGGCACATGGGCGATTACGAAGTTGGCGGGAGCGCCGCATTGGCCACGGTCGCCGCCCTCTTCGCCGGCCGATTAACGGGGGAAGGGCAGCACGTGGATGTATCCAAACAAGAGGCCCTGCTGGCGTTGAACCGCGACATCGTAGCCCGGATCGCCAGCGGTGAGAAAGAGGAGACCAGGCTCACCAGAACCTACCCCTATGGCGGGATGATGCCCTGTAAGGACGGCTACATCGTCATCGCAGTAGCTGAGAACAACCACTGGCACTCGCTGGCGAGGATCATGGGCCGGCTCGATCTGGTCGAAGATATCCGGTTCGAGTCCCACGAATCCCGGTGCCGGCACGGCGACGAGATCAACCGCCACATTGCCGAGTGGGCCATCCAGCATACGAAGGGTGAAGTCTACCGGGACGCCCTTGAACTCGGCTGCCCCATCGGGTATGTGGCGACACCGGATGAGGTGGTAAATTCCCCCCAATCCGCCGCCCGAGGCCTATTCCAGGAAATCCAACACCCCGTGGCGGGGCCGGGACAGTATGCAGCCCTGCCCTTCGTGCTGACGGAAAGCGCGGGCCGTCCGCCACAGCCGGCCCCGCTACTGGGCGAACACAACCAACTGGTGCTGGGCGAGAGGCTCGGATATTCTCCGAACAAGCTAGAGCTACTCCACCGGGATGGGATAATCTAGTCATAAATCAGCGTTAGATTGATTCGTAACTGTTGGGGTAGTCCTCAGGTTCAGATGTTGTGACCCGGTTTCTCGACATTTAGCACTAGTTTCCAGTAAGGATTAGAGGTATCGCAGTGCACCAGTCCGCTCTGGACGGCATACGAGTGGTTGAATTCACCTGGGTCGCGGCCGGTCCCTACTCCGGTGGGCTGCTCGCCATGCTCGGCGCCGACTCCATCAAGATCGAGAGCCGTCACCGGTCCGACGGGGCGCGCCGGCGTCCTGCGTCGGGGGTCGAGGCATCCGCTGACGACCTGGATTCTTCGTTGAGGTTCAGCGCCATGAATCTGAACAAGCGGAGCGTCAGCCTGAACTTGGGCAAGCCCGAGGGGCGTGCCGTGGCCAAGCGGTTGACGGAGATGGCCGACGTGGTGATCGAGAACTTTCGGCCCGGGGTCGCCAAGCGCCTAGGGCTGGGCTACGAGGAACTCAGCGCCAACAATCCGGGGCTGGTTATGGCCTCCGTTTCCGCCCGGGGCCAGAGCGGTCCGGATACCAAGCTGCCCGGATACGCCGCCATCTTCGCCGGCGTCGGTGGAGCCAGTCACCTGACCGGCTACCCCGAACTACGGCCCGCCGACCTGCGCATCCCTCTCGACTTCGCTACCGGGACCATGGCTGCCATGGCGGTTATCGCGGCTCTTCTGGAACGCCAGGACACCCGAAAAGGCCAGTATATCGACCTCGCCGCCTCCGACGTCGCCACTTGTGTCGTGGGAGACACGATGTTGGACTACAGCCTGACCGGGAGGGTGCAGACCCGCCGCGGGAACCGGCACCCCTTCATGGCTCCCCACGACTGCTACCCGTGCCAGGGGCACGACAAATGGATTAGCATCGCGGTGTCCGATGAGGGCGAGTGGCAGTCCCTGTGCCGGGCGATGGGCAACCCCGCCTGGACCGCGGACCCGAATTTCCGGGACGCCCAAGCCCGCTGGCTCCACCATGAGAACCTGGACCGCCACCTGTCCGAGTGGACGCGGCAGCGGACCGCCACGGAGGCGATGGAACTCCTACAATCCCACGGCGTCGCGGCCATTCCCAGTTTCAGCCTCTTGGAACTGACCCGCAACTCGCACATCCAGGAGAGGCAGGTCTTCCTGGATGTGGACCACGCGGTGGTGGGGAAGCACACCGTCGAGGGCGCGCCATGGAAACTCTCGCGGACGCCTCCGCGGATTCACTCCCCGGGCCCTCTCCTCGGCGAGCACACTCGTCCGGTACTCCGAGAGTGGCTGGACCTCGGCGACGAAGAGATCGACGCCTTGACGGCCGAGGGGGTGCTGGAGTGACGGCCAGACGGCCTCACGACTGAAGTCTTGGCGCTGCGGTCGGAGCCCGCGGGGGGGGGTTGAGTAGTCAGCCGATGAAAGACGGACTGACAATCTGAAGTCCGCCTTCGGACGCGGCGCAGTGCATGCTCTGCTTGAGCGAGCCGTTCGAGGACAACAATCTACTTGGCCGAGCCTAACAGACTCGCATAACGTAGAACACATAGCCGTAGTAATTGGAGTACTTCCTGAACAGGTCAATCTCTTTCTGTTCCATTTCAAGAACACTCATGGCTTCAATGTTTGCTCTGTATTTTTCTCGGAGCACGGCCAGCTTCTTCTCCACAGGATTGTAGTAATCGTTCCACCAGGCTGATTCTGGAATCGTAAAGTGCCCAATGTGTCGATATCCTGTCCGCTGAATAACCTTCAGGTTGGCCTCGACATCCTGCATGGCCGGGTAAGCTTCTTCCCAGAAAGCCCTGGGTTCTTTCGGTGCACCGTTTTTGATCCATGTGATTTCAGTGGCGGCGAGGTAACCGCCCTTCTTGAGCAGGGGTAGCCATGTTCGTAGCCCTTTTTCAAAACCCACGATGTAGATGGCGCCTTCAGACCAAATAAGGTCAAAAGTCCTCTCCTCGAAGCCAAGGTCGAACATGTCACCTTTCAGGGCTGTAACCCTGTCAGAAAGGCCCTCCTGCGCCACCTTTTCGTTGAGTGCGTCCAGATAAGGTTGGTGCATGTCAACGGCCTTGATCTTGCCGGCAGTGAGACGGATTAAGTCCAAAGTCTGCTTACCCGGACCGCACCCGATATCCAAAATGTTAGGCTCTTTGGGTAAATTCGTCAGCATTGAAAATGCTTTTTGGGTTGACCCGAAGTCGCCTGGACCCTCTCTCGGAATATTGTTGTGGATATCGAAGAACACTTCCGTCATCCCTTGTTCGTTCATTGCATCTGTCTCATCAGGGCGTTCTCTGGATTGCTCCCGCGACTCTGTGTTGCGCCAGCCCGCATGACATTGGTAAGGGGCCTCGCAGCTTTCGGCGGGGTCCAGTGCCGGTGAACTATTGATTACATGGGTGCATCCAGTATAATCGTCCAGTACAGAATCCAACGGCAGAATTGTATTTGCTCGCCCTTCATCGGTCAAAGGGCATCGGGCACCTGGCGGGCCTTTAGATGGGATTTCCCCTGAGTTGTCAGCTGCCTTCAGGGCGGTTACGGCGGGCGAAATCCCCCCTTGCCCCCTTTTACAAAAAGGGGGGGGCGGCCAGCGTAGTTCAAAGGCTCGGGGCCGGATTGTCGAATGGTCTTTTGCATCGTTAGTTAACCCTTGGGCCGGAGGAATTCATGAATTCAGCTTCAGACGGAGACTCTGCTCTTCAGGGTCTCCGGGTATTGGACCTGGCGGACTGCCGGGGTCAATTGTGTGGCCGGCTCCTGGCCGACCTGGGCGCGGAGGTGGTGAAGGTGGAGCCGCGAGGCGGCGCCGAGGAGCGGGGCTGGGGGCCTTTCAAGGATGATGTGCCCCACCCGGAACGCAGTCTGTACTTCCTCTACTCCAACAGCAACAAGAAGGGTATCCAGCTCGACCTGCCGGACCCCGCCGATAGGGAGACGTTCAAACAGTTAGTGAAACGCGCCGACATCGTCATCGAGAGTTTCCAGCCGGGATATATGGCATCCCTGGGGCTGGGGTACGACACCCTCCAATCCCTCAACCCAGGCCTGGTCATGGGCTCCGTCTCCGGATTTGGGCAGACGGGTCCCCACAGCCAGTACAAAGCCCCCGAAATAGTTTCCTTCGCCATGGGCGGGGTCATGTACCTGTCCGGCGACGCGGACAAGCCCCCTCTCAGCATGCCCTATGAGCTTGGCTACCAGCTCGCCTCGGTGTATACGGCGGTGGGAGTGCTCATCGCCGCCCGGCAACAGCGCCTTTCGGGAAGAGGCCAGCACGTCGATGTGTCGTCACAAGAGGTGCAGGCGTCGCAGCAGTACATCGTGGTTAACTACAGTGCGCTGGAGAACCTGCTGAGCCGCATGGGGTCACGCTCGGCCCGGGGTGGGTCCGCTCCCAACGGAGCGTACCGGTGCAAAGACGGGTTCGCGGAGTTCTTCATTCTCTCGCCGTGGCATTGGCGCAATCTCTTCGATTGGATGGGCAAGCCTGAGGCCCTGAACGATTCCATCTGGGAGAACCGCCACTTCCGGGCACAGAACGTCGATGTCATCGATCCCTACATCCACGAGTTCGCCGCCAAATTCGACAAGTTGGAGATATCCGAAGAGGCCCAGCGACGCCACATTCCTATCGTGCCGATCAACACCCCTGGCGAGTTCTTCAATGACCCTCAGACCCGTCATCGAGGAACCTTCCAGGAGGCAAATCACCCTGAAGTCGGCCCGCACTTCATCCTGGGGGCCCCCTACAAGTTGAGCGAGACCCCATGCGTGGTGCGGCGCACCGCTCCCCTCTTGGGCCAGCACAACCGGGAGGTGTCGGAGTCCTGGCTGGCCGGGACGCCCCGCCCGGCGACGCCCCCGGCCACGCCCCTGACACCCGGAAAACGGGCGCTCGAGGGAATCCGCATCCTCGACGTGGGCATGGCCATCGCCGGGCCCGAGGTGTCGGGTTTGCTCGCAGAGCATGGGGCCGAGGTAATCATGGTGGAGTCGGCCACGCACCAGCGTCGAGGACGTGACTTCCCCGACCCGAGAGTGGTCCTTCAGCAGAAGGTCACCTTCGGCGGCCTGAACCGGAACAAGAAAGCCATCACGATCAACCTCAACACCGCCGAGGGCCAAGAACTGTTCCGGGATTTGGTTCGGGTCAGCGACGTGGTCGTGGAGAACTTCAACCCCAAGATCATGAAGAGATGGGGCCTGGATTACGAGAACCTGCGAAACGTCAAGCCCGATATCATCGTGGTGGACATGCCGGCCTTCGGCATGACGGGGCCTCGAAGCGAGTATTTAGGTGCCGCGGCCACCACGGCGGCCTTCTCGGGCCTCTATCACATCTGGTCTTATGCCGGCGCAGATGAACCGGCGGCGCCCAATTCCGTGCTGCCGGACTACGTTGCCGCCATATATGCCACGCTGGCAACCACGGCGGCCCTGCACTACCACACCCTCACGGGCAAGGGCCAGAATGTCGACCTCTCCCACGCCGACGCCATGGCCTCGTTGATGGGGCCCATGTACCTGGATTATTTGGTAAACGACCGGATCGCCCAACCGGTGGGAAACTGGCACCCCCATGCCGCACCCCACGGGTCCTACCAGTGCCGGGGCGACGATGATTGGTGTGTGATTGCCTGCTTCACCGAGGAGGAGTGGCAGGCCTTCCGGAACGTGATGGGAGACCCCCGTTGGTGCGGGGACCCGCGCTTCGCCAGCCTCGAACAGCGCCTTGAGAATCGCGCCGAGCTGGACCGGCACGTTGGGGAATGGACCCGGGAATACACCCCCCGGCAGGTGATGCGCACGTTGCAAAAGGCTGGCATCGCGTCGGGCGTGGTCCAGAGCGGGGAGGACCTGGTCTACGACCACCACCTGAGGGCGCGGAGCTACCTGACGACCATGGACCACCCGGAAACGGGGCCAGTGGAGTACCCCGGCGTCACCATGGGTCTTTCCGAGACCCCGGGACGCATCGACGGATGGGCCAACCAGGGAGAACACAACCGCCTCGTCTTCGAGGACATCCTGGGGCTATCCGCCGAGAAGCTCGACGAGCTGGTGCGGACAGAGGTGGTAATCTGAGGGCCGGTTGAGGCACGATTGCGGTTGCCTCCGCCTCAACTCGATGGTCACCCGCTCCCCATCGCTCGACAAGTCAATCCCGCCTGCCGTCTGCTGCCGGCAGCGCTATGGCTGATCGCCGATCCGGCTTTCGAGCCAAGGCCCAACTGCCTCTGCCCTTCTTCGCCAGACTCACCCTGCCGCCGGGCTGTACCTGCTAGAATCCGTGAAGCGCCGGGGTGCTACATCCCATCGTCGCGAGATGCATCTAAAGCTTGTGTCCAACTCTTGTTTTCCGTGGGGACGCAACTTCTTTCTAGGAGGATCGGACGATGGCGAAACGGAGGTCAGGACAGCGGGTCTCAGCCGCGGCCCGAGCGGGCTCCCAAAAGCAACGCCGGCAAACATTGAAGTTTGGCGGACTGGGCGCTGCGGCGTTTGCCGTCTTGGCCGTGGTCATAGTCTTGGCCGTCGGAGCTATTGCAGGGGCCTCCAACGCACCCAACTTCTCGTTCTCTCTGTACCAAGGGGTTACCGAGTTGGGCGCCCGAGACCTGGAGTTATCACAGCTCCGAGGCCAGCCGGTGATCCTCAACTTCTGGGCGGGCCTCTGTCCGCCCTGCCGGGCCGAGATGCCCCAGTTCCAGCAGTTTTTCGAAGAGTACCGCGATCAGGTGACCCTTGTTGGTGTCGACATCGGGCCATTCGTGGGCCTGGGATCGCACCGGGACGCGGAAGACCTGCTGCGGGAGCTGGGAGTTACCTATCCCGCCGGGTTCACCGGCGACGGCGGCGTACCCCGCAAGTACGATGTGACCGGTATGCCGACCACGGTGTTCATCACGTCGGACGGAGAGATTTTCGAAAGACGGGCGGGCGCAATCAACCGTAACACCTTGGTCAGGCTGACCACGGACATGCTCCGGGCTGAAAAAGAAGCGTCCCAGTCCGCGGCGACGCTGCATTCCGGCTCCTGAACCGCGAAAAGCCCATCTCACGGCCTTTGTTCGGCGGTTTGCTGGATAGGCTTTCGGCGGATCTTCGGTCGATCCCGCTTGGAACGGGGAGTAGTCGCGGCGGGCATTGACCCGCCGGCCATCGCCACGAAAGCGAGGCTGGCTCATCGAAGAAGTGGCGCCGGTCCCTCGGCCCGGGCTAACCAGCCGCTAGGAATTCTGTTAGATTTATTTATACTTCTGGTCCGCCACAGAGAGTCACCGAGACCGGAAGACGGCAAGCCATGCTGCCACGCCTCGGTGGGACAACACGGCTTGCCTCACTTTTCGTAAGGGTTGGACCGGCCCTGGCCAAGCGCCATTTTCAGTCGGAGGGCGCCGGGCGGACCTATGGCGCGATCGGGTCAGCATTCATCAGGCTCGAGTAGTCAGTGGGCATACTGAGTAGTTACAAGGCCATCGTGGGGACGCGGGAGCGTAAAGAAGTGCTGGTGGCCATGACCGGCGGCCAGTTGCTGGTGCAGCTCCCCAGTATGCCGGTGAATCTGGCTCTTCCCAGCATGGCCAGACATTTTGACGCCTCTCTTGAAGACGCGGCCTGGATCGTGATTGTCAACCTGCTGGTGCTGGGCAGCCCGGTGTTCCTGGGAGCACGGCTCGGCGACCGGTACGGGCACCCCAGGGTCTTCTTCCTGGGAACGATCATCATCTCGGTGGCCGCGGTGCTGATCGCGTCGGCCCAGAGCCTGGAGCAAGTCGTCATCTGGCGCGGGGTCTAGGGCCTTGGCGCCAGGCTGATCCACGGAAATGGCAACGCCATGCTGGCCTACGCCTTTCCCAGCGAAGAGCGAGGACGCGCCGATGCCTTCCCCATAACCGGGTCTCGATTGGGCACGTTGATTGGGCTCGGGCTTTTCGGCTTGTTCCTCGAATTCCTCAGCTGGCGGCTGGTATTCCTCACCCTGCTGCCCATTGGCCTCATTGTCATCTGGAGCAGCTTGCCGGTCTTGCGTCAGGTCCATGGTCACGGGTGGCGGACTCCAACCCCATCGACTACCTGGGCGCCGGCCTCCTAGTTGCCACGGCCTCGGTGTTTCTCCTCTCTGGAATGCATATCCACGGCGGAGAAGGGGCCTTTACCAGCGAGAGCGCCCTTTCCTACCACATTCCCGTGAACCTGCTGTCCCTGGGTTTGTTGGCTCTTTTCATCGTCGTCGAGCGCCGGGCAAAGTACCCGTTCCTGGATTTCCGGCATTTCCGGGAGAAGTACTTCAGCCTCTCGCTGATTTCCAACGTAATGTTCCACCTTTCCATGCTCGCGACCTTTATCCTGGTGCCGGTGATGATCGAGGAGGGCAAGGGCTTGTCGCCCATATTCGTAACGCTCGTATTGCTGCCCCATCAATCCTTTGGGCTTTTCATGCCTCTAATCGCGGGCAACGTGTACGATAAGTACAATCCCAAGTTTCTGCGGCCCGGATGCATGCTTTCCATCGCGGCGGGCTTCGTGTTGCTGGGCCTATTTTCCGGCCAGGCTCCGGTCTGGCTCATTCCGCTCCTCTTGTTGCCCATCTCGGTTGGCACCAACGCCTTCAACACGGTGAACAACGCCACGGTGATGAACGCTTTGCCGGTTGAGCACCGGGGATTCGCTTCGGGGATGCTGGAGACGACACGGGATTTGGGTCACGCGTTTGGAGCCACCCTGGCGACGATTATCATGGCAACGGTGTTACCGTCCACCATCGCCCTGATGACCGGATCGGAATCTCAAGGGTTTTACATCCGGGGCTTTCAGGTCGCGGCGCTCGCCGTAGTTGCGATAATGCTCGCCGGGGCCGTCATCAACTCTTTCCACAAGGCACTGCCCGCGCCCGGCGCCGGCTTGAAGTCGCCCCAGACCGGAGTGGCCACCGCTGACGACTAGCGGGTGAGTCAGAGAAGCGCACCTAGAAGCTGTCTGTAAGCCGTTTGGCCCCCGGACTCCGCAGCCCATCATGCTTTCCGCAGGTGTTCCTTGATTACTTCTTCGTTCAGCTCGGTACCCCAACCCAGCCCGGTGGGTACGGTCATTCGGCCGTTGATGATCTCCGGGGCGTTCGTAACCAGGTCGTCCTTCCAGGCCACGTCATCGATGTCGATTTCCATGATGCGGACGTTCGGGACGACGGCGCACAGGCTGGCGGCGATGAAAGACCCCAAATGGCTGTTGAAGTTGTGGGGGGCCACGTTGAGCTGGAACACCTCGGCCAGCTCGGCAACTTTCTTCGACTGGCTGAAACCGTTCCACTGGATGTCGAGCATGAACACGTCGGCGGCGTGCAGGTCGAAGAATGGCAGGTACTCCCGCATGTGATGCAGGGTCTCGCCGCTGCATATCCTAGTGGTTGTCGACTCCTTGATCTGCAAAAGGGCCTTGGGATCGTGATTATCGATTTCGAGCCACAACATGTTGAACTGCTCCAGCACCTTGGCAATCCGCATGCAGCTTTCGGGTTTGAAATGGAAGTTGATGTCCAGGTTGATGTCCACATCAGGGCCGACGGCATCCCGAAAGGTACCGATCAGGGTTTCGATGTGCCGGAGCATCGGGGTTGTAATCACCTGATCGGTGGTACCGGGTCCGCCTGAAACACCGAAGCCGTAGACTGAAGACGGGTCGCCGGGGATCACCGTGTTGGTTTTGAGCGCGGTGAAGCCCCGCCTGACCACCTCGCGGCCCAGAGCCGTGATGTCTTCCATTGTCCGTATCGGTGGCGTGCCAAGAATCTCGGGAACACGTGCCCTGGATGAGCCGCAGTGAGACCAGTAAAGGCGAACCGACTCCCGGGTTGGGCCTCCGAACAGCTCAACCACCGAGATACCCAGGGCCCGCGCCTTGATGTCCACCAGCGCCAGCTCAATCCCGGCGATTGCCCCGGCCGCTATGCCGCCCCGGCTGGAGCGCGTGGCCCGATACATGTCCCAGAAACGCATCTCATAGGCCCGGGGGTCTGTACCTATCAGAAACCGCTTGAGGTCTTGAATTGCACCGGCGACGCCGTAAGGAGTCCTGCTGGTGCACTCGCCGAACCCGGTGATGCCCTCGTCGGTCTCAACTTTGACGAAGGTCCAGGGACGCCAGCCCGCATCCACGATGAACGTCTCGATGTTCACGATTTTCATAGCCCCCCTCCGTTTGGTGGATACCACGGCACGAATACTACCACGTCACGGACGGCGAGCGGGCCGGCGTCTGGGCTCGCCTGGCGGGTCCGCCGGGGCGCCGGGACCGGGTGCCTGGTGCCGGAGGGGAGCAGCTGTCTCCCCCGTAATGAGCAGGTCCCGCCCTGGGCTCAGGGGATCTCAGCAATACCCGGCTCCCGGAAGCACGCAGACGGCAACGCTTTCTTCGCATCAACTCGGCCCTGAGACGTAATCCATCGTCTCCTCAGCCGGCGCCGGCCGTCGCCCCATCGTGAACCTGGCCCCGGCGTCCTCCCCATAGGATACCCCGGTAGAAGACCAAGCTAACGCTGAAGGGCGCCAAGTGGTAGACCACCCGGAAGAGAACGGAGACCAGGACGGCCTCTTCCAAGGGCATCCCTAAGAAATGGTAAGTCGCGGCCATGGAGCCTTCCTGAACACCCAAGCCTCCCGGCACCATGGACATGACCCCCAGAGCCACGCCCACGGCGAACCCCGTCACAACCACGCCAAGCTCAACGTTGCTGCCAAAGGCCTGGAAACAGATCCAAACCACTGCCACCCGGGCGACTCGGTCAGCCAGGACCAGGCCCACGGGCAGGACCAGTACCTGGGGCCGCTCCCGCACCGCAGCCAATCCCCGCGCCAGGGTGGTCTCGAAGCGGTCCAGGGGTGGCCCAAGTTCGTGTCGAGTAGTCCAACGCCAGAGAACCCGCACCAGCCGCAGGGTTATCAACCTTACAGGCCCGTAAAAGAAGACCACCGCTGTCAAGGCGAAGGCCACCGCCAGGGCCCCGGCGCCGATGCCCAACGCAACCGCCACCTCGGGGGATAGGGGGTGAGTCAGGAGCAGGTAGGTCAGGCCAGCCGGTATCAGTGCGGCGAACAGCAGGCTCTCCAGGTAGGCGTGGAAAAGAGAGGGCGCCATGACATCACTTGCCGACATCCCGCGGCGCACCATCAGCAACAGCCGCAATGAGTGGCCGGCCAGCCCGCCGACGGCGGCGATCATCGCGGCGGATAGGTACCCGACTTTAAGCAGGTCCTCCCAACCTAGTTGGATACCGAACGACCGATTGATCAGGCTGAAGCTGCCACCTTGGAACAGGTACGAGAGACCGGTTATGAACAGGGCCAGGGGTACCCACTTCCATTCCCCTTCGGACAAAACATCCCGGACCTCCCGCCAGTCCAAAATGACCAGGAACACGCCTACCAGTGCCAGCATGACCACGGCCGCGATTACAGCTCGCTCCCTGCCACCCAAGCGTCCTCCGGAGGAGGGAAGTGACCGGGTTCGGGAGCCGTCCGTAACGGAACGTGAGCCGCGGCCGAAGACCCCGGCGGCGAGGGAGCGTGGCGATCTGAGAAAGGCTCTCACCCGCCCTCTCGGCGCCGGTCCACCGGTGGGTCCGCCGCTATGAGCAGGCCGGTACCCCCAGAGTGCCGAGTATCTGGGCAGCCCGCTCCCACGAATAGTCCGGCTGACCGGCCAACACCTTCTCCCTGTCCACCGCCCCCCAAAGGGCCGCGCCGCTCTTGGCGCCGGCCCGGTAGGCGCACTCCACGTCCTGGCGGCCGTCTCCAACGTAAAGGGTCTCATCGCCGGTTACGTCCAAGGCCGCCATCACTTCCCGCAGGCCAAGAGGGTCCGGCTTGTAGGGGCGGCCCTCCGCCAAGAACAAGGTGTAGTCCAGTAAATCGCCGATGTTGGTCCGGTCCAACTCCGACAATCCGAATGACGTGCGCTTGTCAGAGAAGACCGCAAGCCGGTAGCCGCCGGCTTTGAGGGCCCGGAGCATTCCCTCTATCTCCGGATACAAGTTGGCCATTCTTGACACGGCGTCCCGGTAGAATCCCACGTAGGTGTCCCTCAAGCTTTGCTCGTCCTTGCCAAAGAACCAGGCCAGGTGCTGCAGGAACGGTCTGGAGAACTCTTGGGCGATGGCGGCCAGCCCCGGCCGGGGCAAATCGAGGCTGTCGCCCATCCGGTGCATTATCCAGACGTGCATATCCCAGCTATTCCATAGGGTAAGGTCCCAGTCAAAGACAACCGCTTTCAAGCCGACACCCCTCCTGTTATGTCATATCCCGCCGCGCCAACGGGTCCGCACCGCTTCGATCGCTAGCCAAATTCGCGGGCCCCAAGCACGATCTTGAAATCCGGACCGAGGACCGCCGCAACGGGCTCCGGGGAGCCCTGACGGTAGCCGCCCTAACATCATAGCAGCTTGGGCTGGTTAACTTCCTGCTTTTGGCGCCGGCGAAATCCAACCGATTCCAATTGCATCTAATCTTAATATTGAATCCAATAGGCGCAGCCGGTTGCCCAGGGTCTGTGCCGGAGAATATTCGGGGAGGGACAATGAAATTTCGCGGCGTAAACCACCTGGCAATGGTTACCAACGACATGGAGAAGACCGTTCGCTTCTACCGAGACGTGCTGCAAATGCCGTTGGTGGCGGCGATCGGAAACACGCCGGCGGGGTATCCGTACCGCCACTATTTTTTCGAGACGGGACCAAACAGCACCATCGCCTTCTTCGAGTGGCCCGGCATGGTAGAGGAGTTCCACAAACCCGCCGGCCAGCCGGCGCGAGGCAGGTTGCAGTTCGACCACGTCTCCTTCGACGTGGAAGACGAGGATGGGCTGTTGGAGTTGCAGGACCGGCTGAGCCGGGCCGGCGTGGAAGTGACGCAGGTAATCGACCACAAGTTCATCCACTCTATCTACTTCCACGATCCGAACGGCATCGCCCTCGAAGCGTCGGTCTGGATTACGAACCCGACCGGTCAGGCCCCTGACTACGCCAACCCACACGTCTTCCAAGACCAGAACCCGGTGCCGGCTTTGAAGGAGCAGATAGAGCAGGCCCGGTTGGTCGAAAGGAGCTAGTCGCGGCGTCACCAGAGCGGCCGACGGGCCGCGTATCACCCAGACCCTCAGCTCTGGGCGCCTGCCGGATATCGCCGCCGAATCTTCCGGCGGCCGGCATACCGGGAGCAAGACACCTCTACCCGAACCGGGGGACGGACGCGCTCTATCTGAACCTCCGGGCCCGCGCCCGGCGTGCCGGCCGGCGCCCCGCGAGACGCCGGAGGTGGGCCTTCGCGTTGCTATGGCGGGCAGAAACTGCTATGATTAACATGGGTTACAAGGTCCGAAGGGCGGGATCGGAATACCTCTCAACTCCTCCGGCATCGGACACCCAAACAGGCCTGGCAATCGCCGCGGTTATGCCTTGGAGCCTGGCGTAATGCGCCGGTCGCATGGCGTGGTCGCGATTCAGGTTCGCCCCCCGGAGGTGTTGGAGTTGGCAATTTTTTCTGGTCCCTCCCTTTCAGAAGCCTTAACCCGTTTTATCGCCGCCAAGAAGGACGGCAAGAAGGCGCCACTGAATCACCACGAATTGGGCCGATTCGTCGCCTGGTGTGGAAGGGACAGAAACGTACTTGACCTGACTCCGTCTGAGGTGGCCGACTACGCTCAGTATATTGGCTTGGGGGGAATTGAGTCCGCGAACCGGCTCAGCCCGGTAAAGTCATTCTTGAGCTATTGGAAGGATGAAGGGTGGATTCAGAACGGTCTGGCCGCCCATTTGAGGCTTCCGCGGACCCGCCGCACCAGCGGCCGGCGGGCCGGCTCCGGTTCGAACCAAGAACAGGAGAGCACCCAACTCAGCCAGGAAGGCTACGATAACCTGGCAGCCCAGGTGGCGGTACTCAAGCTCGAGCGAACCAGCGTGGTGGAAGATATCCGGCAGGCGATGGCGGACAAAGACTTTCGGGAGAACGCCCCGTTGGACGCGGCGAAAGAACGCCAGGGCGTCATCGAGGGCAGGATCCGGGAATTGGAAGCCAGCCTCGCCAACGCTCAAATCCTCTCCAAACAGGGAGCAACCCGAATCCGGCGATCGGCGTTGGGCACCAAGGTCAGTTTGAAAGACCTCGCTTCCGGCAAACGAATCGTATACACCCTGGTGGATATCCGGGAGGCGGATCTGGCATCGGGAAAACTCTCCACGAAATCACCCGTCGGGCAGGCGCTACTAGACCGGTCCGTGGGTGATGAGGTAGTCATTAACGTTCCCAAGGGAACCGTCCGCTACATGGTGGAGAAAATAGCCACCTGACCCTTTTGCGGCCATAAATCCCCCTTCGGTACCCACCCGGCCCTCGCCGGGGTGGCTCGATTTTGCTCCGGCCGCGAAACCAGCAACCGGCCCCAATCCTCCTCTCTTCACCATGCAGGGCCTTGCCTTATCCGGATTGTAGACCATGGCAGCCTGGCTCAAGGAACACCACACCGGATTCCATCGTGTCCGGTGACGAACCTGATTGGAGCTTAACCCGTGATATACTGGGCCGGCTTGGCCTCCGCCGTTGCCGTTTCTTGGGCGCGTCACCGCCCCAACTCCACCCCGGTAAACGGGGCAACCCCCGGCGGCGGTCCCTCGTCAATGGCGATGAAGGGTGTGGCTCGGAGAATCGTTGGAAGTAGGATTTTACCGCGGCGTTTACCTGCCCGAGCTGGACCTGTGGATGGATTCCCGGCGGCAGAGGGAATTTGGCCTGATATCCCACGCCCATTCCGACCACATCGCCCGGCACCGCCGGCCGGTGCTGACCAGGAACACGGGGCTACTTCTTGCGGATTATCTGAAGAATTCCAGCCCCATCTACCTGGACTACCACGAACCCCTGGAGACTGAGAACTACACCCTAACCCTCTATCCGGCGGGGCACTGTTTGGGTTCGGCCCAGGCTCTGGTGGAGTCGAAGGCCAGCGGGGTGCGGGTCCTGTATACCGGCGACCTCAAGGTCCGCTCCAGCCCCACCAACGAACCCCTGGAACCGGTGGCCTGCGACGTTCTGATCTTGGATGCTTGCTACGGCAGGCCACAGTACACCTTTCCATCTCAAGAGCAGGTGCTGACCACGGCCTACCAGGTACTGAGGACCTGGCTCGGGAACGGGGAGAAGCCGGTGGTCCAGGGGTGGCGGTTGGGCAAGGCCCAGGAGTTGCTGCATCTCCTGCTGGGTCAAGGGTTCGACGTGGCGGTGGAGGAAAGCGTCTACCGGATAGCCCAGGTCTATCAGCAGGCCGGCGTGATGTTCCCCGGCAAGTTGCGTCCATTCGAAGGCCGCTGGCCCCAGGGCCAGGTGTTGCTCTGTCCACCCGGCTCCCGGAGCGGGCCAAACCTGGAGGGGGTTCGCGGCCTCCGCTTCATGGAGCTAACCGGTTGGGCCACGGGCAACCGGCGCTGGGGCCGGCGGGGAGACTCCAGCCTTCCCTACAGTGACCACGCGGATTTCAACGAGCTGCTGGACTACGTGCATCGGGTGCACCCCAAAGAGGTGTACACCGTCAACGGGTTTCCGGAGCTGTCCGCCCACCTGCGGCAGGAGGGCTACCCGGCGGTCCACCTGGATGAACGGGGCCGGCGGATAGATGCCGGATTTCAGATGAAAATGTTGTAGGGGCGCAGCATGCTGCGCCCCTACTGTTTCGGCAACGGCGTAACGCTAGTCGGGCGTGGTTCCCACGGGCGGCAGGATGTCCGATTCGTCGGACGCCAACATGCGGTTAACCGCGCTCAGATACGCCTTGGCGCTGGCCACGATAATGTCGGTGGAGGCCCCGCGGCCGGTGTAGACCTGCCCGTCTTTTTCGACCCGGATGGTCACTCTGCCTATCGAGTCGATGCCCTCAGTCACCGATTGGACGCTGAAGTCCACCACCTCGCAGGGTGAACCGGTTACCCGGTTGATGGCCTTGCAGACGGCGTCCACCGGGCCGTTGCCGGTGGCGGCGTCGGTAGCCGGTTCCTGGTCCGGGCCGATGAGGCGCACGGTGGCCGTGGCGATGTCATGGTCGCCGCTCGAGAACTGGACCTGGTCCAGGGCGTACGTGACGGGCTCGGTGGCCACTCGTTTCTCCTCATCCATGAGGATTTCCAGGTCCCGGTCATTGACCTCGCGCTTTTTGTCGGCAAGCACTTTGAAAGACTCGAAGACCTTGGAGATCTCCTCTCGGTTCAGGGTGTATCCCAGGTCTTCCAGCCTGGACTGGAGACCGGCCCGGCCGCTCAGCTTGCCCAGCACCAGCGTGCTGCCGGGTACGCCCACCCGTTCCGGCTGCATCACCTCGTAGGTGGACCGGTCCTTCAGCACCCCATCCTGGTGGATGCCGGAGGCGTGGCGGAAGGCGTTCTCGCCCACCACCGCTTTGTTGGCCTGTACCGCCATCCCGGTGATACGGCTGACCAATCGGCTGGCGGGGTAAAGCTGAGTGGTGTCGATGCCTATCTGCACCGCGAAGAGGTCTTGGCGAGTGTCGACCGCCATGATTATCTCTTCCAGGGAGGCGTTCCCGGCTCGCTCCCCGATACCGTTGATGCAACCCTCCACCTGGCGGGCGCCGGCCTGAATGGCGGCGAGGCTGTTGGACACCGCCAAGCCCAGGTCGTTGTGGCAGTGGACACTGAGGTTCACTTTGTCGATGCCCGGCACCTTCTCCTGAATTTCGAGTAGCAGCCTGGCGAAGTCGGAAGGGATGGCGTAGCCCACGGTGTCAGCGACGTTGACGGTGGTGGCGCCGACACGAATCACCTCCTCCAGCATCTCGAAAAGGTACTCTGGATTGGTGCGCGTGGCATCCATGGGAGAGAATTCCACGTCGTCGCAATATCCTTTAGCCCGCGCCACCATGGTCACCGCCATGTCCATCACCTCTTCCCGGTTCTTGCGAAGCTGGTGCATCTGGTGGATCTCCGAGGAGGAGAGGAAGATGTGGATGCGGGGTTTCTCGGCGTGCTTGACGGCCGCCCATGCCTGGTCAACGTCGTCGGCGACGGCACGGGCCAGGGAGGCGATGATGGGACCGTGGATTTCCCGGGCGATGTTGCTCACCGCTTGGAAGTCCCCCGGGGAGCTGGCGGCAAACCCGGCTTCGATAATGTCGACCCGCAGCCGCTGTAGCTGCCGGGCGATCTCCATTTTCTCGTCCGCGGTCATCCCGATCCCGGCGGACTGCTCTCCATCCCGGAGGGTGGTGTCCAAGAACAATACTTTTCTTTCAGCCATTTTATTCAACCCTTTCTCTTTCTGTTTTGCAGTATCGTTTGGTCTACGGCAAATCGGATATTCGACTTGATGCTCCCGGACCAGCCGGACCCCGAGAGTCCTCGGCCGCGCCGGGCCGGCAAACCCGCGAAACGGCTTGCCTAGCTTGCAGAAACGAAGGGCAGGGTCACGTAGTCCACCGCACCCAGCCCTGCCAAGACCAGCGTGTGACGGTGAACTACTGTCTGTATCTCCATTGTCATGATTCTTTCTCCTAGGGGCTCCTCATCGCCGGCCCCTCTACCGCTGGGAGAGGGGTGATCGAAGGATGGGGTGAGGATTTTACACCTCTTTTGGGTCGAGCCAGGTCATCATGCCCCGAAGCTTCTTGCCCACTTCCTCTATCTGGCTGTGGCGCGCCTCCTCCCGGAGGGGAAGGAACCGTTTGCGACCCTCGTCGTTCTCGGCGATCCACTCCCGGGCGAAGGTGCCGTCCTGGATTTCCTTCAGGATTTTCCGCATATTATCCCGGACGTGATCGTCGACGACCCTGGGCCCCCGGGTCAGGTCCCCGTACTCGGCGGTGTCGCTGACCGAGTAGCGCATGTAGGAGAACCCTCCCTGGTACATGAGGTCCACGATCATCTTCAGCTCATGCATGCACTCGAAGTAGGCGATCTCCGGTGGATACCCACCTTCCACCAGGGTCTCGAAGGCGGCGCGGACCAGAGACGAAACGCCCCCGCAGAGGATGGTCTGCTCGCCGAACAGATCACTTTCGGTCTCGTCCTTGAAAGTGGTTTCCAACACCCCCGCACTGGTGGAGCCAACGCCCTTGGCATAGGCCAGACCGACCTCTTGAGCGTGACCGGTGGCGTCTTGGTGGATGGCCAGCAGGCTGGGCACCCCGACTCCACTCTCGAAAAGCTCCCGCATACGGTGGCCGGGGGCCTTCGGTGCAACCATCATCACGTCCACGTTGCTGGGTGGGACCACCTCCCGGTAGAGAATGCTAAAACCGTGGGCGAACATGAGGGCGCTGCCCGGCTTTAAGTGAGGAGCGATCTCCTTCCGGTACACCCCGCCTTGCACGTGGTCCGGGATCACCACCATCAACACGTCCGCCGCCTTGACCACGTCGGGCACGTCCGCCACTTCCAGGCCCGCCGCTTGGGCTTTGACCCGGCTAGGGCTGCCCGGGTAGAGGCCGACCATCACCTTCTGCCCGTTGTCCTTCAGGTTTAGCGCGTGGGCGTGCCCCTGGCTCCCGTAGCCCACGATGCCGATGGTTTTGTCCGCCAGGACCCCCAGGTCCGCGTCTTCGTCGTAGAAAACTTTTACCATTTCACCATCATCTTCAATTCGCCGAATTCTCCAATCCCGGAGATTGCCCCACCTCAGTCGCCGAATCCATTCCCGCCGAGGTCGACTCCAACACTGTCGGTGACCCGGCCGTTGGTCTGGCCGCGGACCATAGCCACGCGCCCGGTGCGCAGCAACTCAATAATGCCAAAGGGTTCGAGAAGGTTGCTCAAGGCGTTGATCTTGTCTTCCTCTCCAGTGATCTCGATCACCATGGACTGGGTGCCCACGTCCACGATGTTGGCCCGAAACAGCTGGACGATCTGGATGATCTCGCCACGGGTGGACGGATCCGTTTTCACTTTGACCAGGGCCAACTCCCTGGACACGATCGAATCAGCGGAGATGTCGGAAACCAGGATAACGTCGATGAGCTTGTCGAGTTGCTTGGTCACCTGGTAGACCGTGTTCTGATCGCCGTCGACCACGAAGGTCATGCGGGACAGGCCGGGCCGCTCGCTCTTTCCAACTGCCAAACTCGCGATGTTGAAGCCGCGCCGCCGGAACATGCTGGCGATGCGGGTGAGGACCCCGGGACGGTCCTCCACCAGGGCAACAATGGTGTGCTGCTCTCCGTTCCGGTTCATTTCAGTGAATGCCCTCCGGCGCCGGTTCCTCTATCATGTCGTTGACGGATTTCCCGGCCGGGATCGTCGGGTACACGTTCTCTTCCACGACCCGGAAGTCGATGATCACAGGGCCGGGAGTCTCCATCGCCTCTTGGATTGCCCCGTTCACCTGGTCTTTCGCGGTGACCCGAATCCCATGAATCCCGTAGGCTCCGGCCAGCTTGACGAAATCCGGGTTGGCCGTGTATTGGGAAGCAAAATAGTCTTGGTCGAAGAACAGGTCCTGCAACTGGTGCACCATGCCCAGGGACCCGTTGTTTAGAATGGCGAACTTCACCTCGATGTTGTTCTCCGCGGCTGTAGCCAGGTCGCACAAGGTCATCTGGAAGCCGCCGTCGCCGGCGACGGACCAGACGGTCTTATCCGGCCGTCCCAACTTGGCTCCCAGGGCGGCGGGGACCTCATAACCCATGGAGCCCAGCCCGCCCGACGTAATCAACGTGTTCGGCTCGTTAAAGGCGCAGAACTGGGCGGCCCACATCTGGTGCTGCCCCACGCCGGTCACGATGATCGAGTCTCCCTGGGTCGCCTCCGAAAGCTTCCGCAGCACGAACTGGGGCAGCAGCTCCTCGGTCTGCCGGATGTGCGCCGTCGGGTGCTCGGTCCACAGGGTGTCGACGCTACGCAGCCAGTCGATGTGGACCTTGGGCTCCACCAGGGGCATGAGCTGTTGCAGGAAACACTTGAGATCCCCAACTATGGGCACATTCGCCTGGACGTTCTTGTTCAATTCCGAAGGGTCCACGTCGACATGGATCACCTTGGCATTGGGAGCGAAGTCGCTCAGGCGCCCCGTGATCCGGTCGTCGAACCGCATTCCCAGGGCTATGATCAGATCGGACTTGTCGACCGCCAGGCTCGCGCTGGCCAGGCCGTGCATTCCCGCCATGCCCAGGTTCAGGTAGTGGTCCGTGGGCAATGAGCTGATGCCCAGCAGGGTGGTGACCACCGGTGTCTGGGTCTTCTCCGCAAACTCCCGCAGCTCTCCGTAGGCGTGGGAAATGAGCACCCCATGTCCGGCCACGATAACGGGCCGGTCCGCCTGGTTGATCAGCCTGGCCGCCTCGGCCACCTGTTCCGGGTCCGCATCGCCGGGCGGATTGTAGCCAGCAATGCTGATTGTCTCGGGCCAGACGAACTCCGTCAGCTCGTCCTGGAGCACGTCCCTGGGCAGGTCCACCAGTACCGGCCCCGGCCGCCCGGTCCGGGCGATGTGAAACGCCTCTTTGATGACTCCGGCAATTTCCGCGACGTTCATGACCAGGTAGTTGTGCTTGGTAATGGGCAGGGTGATCCCGGTCATGTCGATCTCCTGGAAAGCATCGCTTCCCAAGACCGCCCGGGACACCTGCCCGGTAATGGCGACCATCGGCACCGAGTCCATCTGGGCGCAAGCGATGCCGGTAACCAGGTTGGTGGCCCCCGGCCCCGAAGTGGCGGTGCATACCCCAACCTTGCCGGTCGCCCGGGCGTAGCCGTCGGCGCCCATGGCCGCGCCTTGTTCGTGGCGCACCAGGATGTGCCGTATCTTGGGGTATTTGGACAGGGCTCCGTAGAAAGGCAGCACCGCGCCCCCAGGAATCCCGAAAATAACCTCCACCCCTTCTTTCAGGAGGCTTTCACATACGATTTCGGCGCCCGTTAGCTTCATCCCCGCTCCCCGTGACTCCCACTCCGCTTGGTTTAGCCGGAGTGAGAGCCTCGATAAACAAAAAAACCCATCCCCAAAGGGACGAGTCGTTAGATCCCGCGGTACCACCCTTATTTTCCGGGAATCCAGTCGCCATGACTCAGCTTTGAGGCTGACTAATTACCAACTCGGATGCCGGAACTGCTCCAAGGCCGTTAACGGTGCCAGCCGCCGCGCCTTACTCTAGTTCAGGCTGGTCGCTCCAGGGCGAGTTCGGAGTATTGCCTTCACCGGTTTTCCACCAACCACCGGCTCTCTGGGAACGGTTACTCCTACTACTCCCTTTCTAAGCGGGTTTCTTAGCAATGTAACCCGTGGATGTTATCAGCACCAAAGTCAGCTTGTCAACCACAGCTACGCGCCGATGCCCTCACCCTCGTTCCCTCTCCCTCGGGAGAGGGATGCCCTGGCGCAGCCTGGGCCGGGCGAGGCAGCGTGTGGCGATTATGCCTGGTGGTTATGATAGAATGAACGAACCCATTCCGTGAGACACCTAGAGGAAGTCCGCCGTTGCCCGAGCGCATATTCGTCGCCGTCGCCTGGCCCTACGCTAACGGACCCCTGCACCTGGGCCATGTAGCCGGGTGCTATCTCCCCGCCGACATCTTCGCCCGCTACCATCGGATGAAGGGCAACCAGGTGTTGATGGTATCGGGCAGCGACAGCCACGGCACCCCCATTACCGTCCGGGCCGAGCAGGAAGGCGTGACTCCCCAAGAGGTCGTGGACCGGTACCACGCCCAGTTCCTGGACACCTGGGACCGTCTGGGCATATCTTTCGACCTGTTCACCACCACCCGCACCGAGAATCACCAAGAGGTGGTCCAGGGCATATTCCGGCTCCTACGGGAGAAGGGATACATCTACACCGATGTGACACTGCTGGCCTACTGCCCGGCATGCGACCGTTTCCTGCCAGACCGGTACGTGGAAGGCGTCTGCCCCCACTGCCACTCCAACCGGGCCAGGGGTGACCAGTGCGAAACGTGCGGCCGCACCTTGGACTCCAAAGACCTGCTGGAGCCCCGCTGCAACCTATGTGGGACCGCGCCGGAGTTTCGTGACTCGGAGCACTTCTTTCTCAAGCTGTCCGCCTTTCAGGAGCCACTTCTGGAGTGGGTAAACCAGCATGATCACTGGAGACCCAACGTTCTCAACTTCACCCGGCGCTACCTGGAGGACGGGCTGAAGGACCGGGCCATCACCCGCGACCTCACCTGGGGGATACCCGTCCCCGTGGAAGGATACGAGGGCAAACGAATCTACGTCTGGTTCGAGGCGGTGATCGGCTACCTGTCGGCGGCGGTCGAATGGGCGCAGCGGGCCGGGACTCCCGGCAAGTGGGAGGAGTTCTGGAAGGACCCCAACACCAGGCCCTACTACTTCATCGGCAAGGACAACATCCCCTTCCACTCCATCATCTGGCCGGCCATCCTCATGGGCCACGGCGGCCTCAACTTGCCCTACGACGTTCCGGCCAACGAGTTCCTGAGTTTGGAGAACCAGAAGTTCTCCACCAGCCAGAACTGGGCGGTCTGGGTGCCCGACTACCTGGCCCGGTACGATCCTGATCCCCTCCGTTTCGTCCTCTCCATCAATATGCCGGAGTCCGCCGATACCGACTTCTCCTGGGGCGAGTTCGTGCGCCGGAACAATGAAGAGCTGGTGGCGACCTACGGGAACCTGGTGCATCGGGTACTGTCCTTCACCTACCGGAACTTCGATGGCAAGATTCCCTCGCCGGGGCCGCTGAGCCCGGTGGACGAGGCGATTCTCAAGGGTGCCCGCGCCGCGATGGACGGCGTGGACCAGAGCCTATCCAATTGCCGCTTCAAGGCTGCCATCGGCCAGGCCTTCTCCCTGGCGCAGGAGGCCAACCGCTACCTGGACACCACGGCGCCCTGGAAATCCATCAAGACCGCCCGGCAGGATGCCGCCACCGCCCTGTGGACTAGCATTGCGGTGATAAATTGCCTCAAGGTGATCTTGTACCCCTTCCTCCCGTTCAGCGCTCACCGCTTGCATGAATTCTTGGGATTTGACGGCCCGGTCGAAGAGGAACAGTGGGATTTTGATGCGATCCTGAAAGGGGTGGAGGGCGGCAAGTCCTTGCGCGGGCCCTCGCCGCTGTATACCAAGCTGGACGCCCAGGTGGTGGATGATGAGGTGCAGCGGCTAGGCGTCGGGACCGCATAGGGGGCAGCTTGCTCAAAGGGCTGGATGAGAGGACCGCGTCAATTTACACGCCGATTCAGCTCGATCTGGGCCGTGTGGAAGCGCGTCTTCGGGGCCTGAGCCAAACCGACGACAGCCCCTACCTGGGCCCCCTGCTGGACCACGTACTGACGAGCGGCGGGAAACGGATCCGGCCTGCCATCACCCTGTTGGCCGCCGATTTCTACCCCCACCAGCCGGAAAATCCGATCACCATGGCCGCGGCGGTGGAACTGCTTCACGTGGCCACCCTGATCCACGACGACACGGTGGACAACTCGGACCTGCGCCGCGGCAAGGCCACCGTCAGCAACGCTTGGGGCCGGAACGTGGCGGTGCTGTTCGGCGACTACGTCTTCGCCACGTCCGCCACGTTCGTTTGCGAAACTGGGAACGTGCGGGTCATCCGCCGGTTCTCCGAGACCATCATGGATCTGGCCAGCGGCGAGCTGATCGAGCTGTTCAGCGCCTTCGATGCCAAGCAGGCCCGCAAGCTCTACGACGAGCGCATCTACCGCAAGACCGCCTCTCTGTTTTGCACCGCGGCGGAAACGGGCGCCATCCTGGGCGGGGCTCCGGAGCCACAAACCCAGGCGCTCCGGGCTTATGGCTTCAACATCGGCATGGCCTTCCAGATAATGGACGACCTGCTGGACGTCCAGGGCGACGCCGCCGAGCTGGGCAAGCCGGTCGGCAGCGACCTCCGGCAAGGGGTGCTGACGCTGCCGGCCATCATGCTGATGAAACGGTATCCGGCGGATAACCCCATCGAAAAGCTGTTCCGGGAGTTGTCTGAGGACCGTGATCAGGATGGCCAGGTGCCAAAGGTCCTGGACATGATAAACGATTCCACCATTATCAAGGACTGCTACACCGTCATCCGGCAATACTGTGAGACGGCATCGAGGTCCCTGGACGAACTTCCCGATTGCCAGGCACGGCACTCCCTGCTGGACCTGTCTGGCTACCTCCGGGAGCGCACCCACTAACCATCGATCCCCACTCGGCCGTTGGTCCAGACCACCCGGCCTCCCACCACCGTCAAGACCGGCCGGATGTCCGCCAGGCCGGAAATGGGAGCCATTGTCGGGTCCGCGTCCACCAGCACCAAGTCGGCCAGCTTCCCCGGACGGATCGTCCCTTTGCTGTTCTGGTTGCCTTCGGAGCGCGCGCCGGCCAAGGTATATATCTCCAATGCCGCTTGAATGGAAACCCCACGGCCCACTCCGGACCCGGTTTCTTCCGCCGGGGACAGCGACGCTCCGGCCCGCGTGGCCCCGGTCACGGCGCTGAAGATGCCCGGCCAGGGGTTGGGATCGATGACCGGAGCGTCGGAGCCGAAAGCCACCGGCACGCCGGAGCGAAGCAGGGCGCCCACCGGATAGAGGTGATCCAGCAGCGACGCTTCCACCCGCTCCCGATAGCGGTCTCCATTCCAGTAGACGAAACCCGGCTGGGTCACCACCCCGGCCCCGCTTCTCCGCACCTGGATCACCAGATCGGGCGGGCACTCGGCGCAGTGCTCAATGCGGTCCTTGAGCGCGAGGGCGGCGACCGGCGGGCTCGTGGCCCCCGAAGCCCTATCTCCCAATCTTCCAGGAGGGGGCGCAAACGGGTTTTCCCCGAGTACCCGCGCCGCCGCCGCGACCGCCTCCTGCTCCACCGCGTGAATGGCCACGGGAAACCCCGCATGATGCGCCTCGACGACGATCCGGCCCAGGCTGGCAAGGTCTGGCTGGAGCGCTCCGGTAGTCAGCGTGAGCATCACCTTGGCATGGCCCAGCCGCAGCCATCGATCACCACCGGCCGGGCGCCGGCCCTCCGCCAAAAACTCGTTCAGGCGGGCCTCCCCGGCCAGCATGGTAACCCGGCATTGCAGCTTCCCCGAGCCCTGCAGGCTGGCGAAGGACTCCCAACGAGCCGGGTCGTTGTCAGGCCCGGCGTCCTGAACCGAGGTAATGCCGTAGCCGAGCAACTCTCGGTTCAGCCGGACGATACCTTCCTCGATCTGTTCGGCGTCTCGCAAGCTGCCCAGGCGCTGCCGCAGAAATCCCGCCAGATCGAGCAGCAACCCGGTGGGCTCTCCGGTGGCGCCGTCCCGGTCGATCACTCCCTCTGGGGGGTCGGGGGTATCCCGGTCGATCCCGGCGAGCCGCAACCCCCGGCTGTTCAGCACCGTGGCGTGGCCACTGCGATGGTCTAGCCGGGTAGGGTGGTGGGGGACCGCCTCGTCCAAGTCCCAGCGAGCCGGGTGCCGCCCTTCGGCCAATGCCAGGTCGTCGTATCCGAAACCACGAATCCAACGGCCGGGTTGGGTCTGCATGGCCCGGTGGCGCAGCATGTCTTGCAGCCCTTTCATGGATGAGACGACCCCCGGACCGCAATCGAGCCCCTGTAGGGAGGCGGCCAGGGCCATCAGGTGGCAGTGAGCGTCCACGAAGCCCGGCAGCAGGCACATCCGCTGGCAATCGACGGTCCGGGTGCCGGGTCCGGCAAGGGCCACCGCTTCGGCCTGGCCGCCGACGGCGACAATGGTATCGCCGCGCACCGCCACGGCCTCGGCCCTGGGCTGTCCCGGTTCGAGGGTCACCACCCGGGCGTTTACCAGCAGAAGGTCCGGGGGCCCGGCGGCCCGCCACTCCCCGCTGCTGCGATGTGGAAGTTCAGACATTTGCTACGTCCATGGGGATCACGATGGCAGCCGGTGCAACTTTTTCATTCAGGTTACCAATCCTTGCCGAAGCTGCAAGACATCCCAACGAGTAGTGCCCATCCAGTCCCCCTTTGTAAAGGGGGATACAGGGGGATTTCGCTCACCATGCATGCCCGCCGTCTTCTCAAGGGCCGGCAAAGTCCCCGGCCAACACTCCCCTCGGGTAAATACGTCACGGCGATGAAGAGAGGGCGCTCTCTACACATCTCACATTCTACCTGTTCCCTTTCCGCCTCCGCAAAGATTCACGGCTCCGAGTGCTTAGTTCAAGAGGTCCGGTAGGCGGTGGCACGCGGGACATCCTCTCGGTTGATCCCGCGCATCGTCTCCTGTCGTTCAGCTTCGGGTGCCGGCGTTCCGATCCGGTGTATACTGTCGCCTTGGCTTCATTTTGATCTCAAAAGGAGCAGCCATGAAAGCGATACAGATCACTGAGTTCGGTGGCCCTGAGGTCATGAAATACCAAGACGTGCCTGACCCGGCTCCCGGCGACGGAGAGGCGGTCGTAGAAATCCAGGCGGTAGGGGTCAACTTCACCGATGTTTACAGCCGGGCCGGCATCAACCCGGGGCCGCCCCTCCCGAGAACCATCGGGGTGGAGGGCGCGGGGGTGGTGCGGGACGTTGGTCTCGGTGTCACCAGTGTCAGCACCGGTGATCTGGTGGTTTACTGCAGTGTTCCGGGCTCCTACGCCGAGCGGGCGGTGGTCCCCGCCTCCCGGCTCATCAAGATGCCCCAGGGTCTGGACGCCCAGGCGGGGGCAGCGGCCATTCTACAGGGGATGACCGCCCATTACCTGTGCCACAGCACCTACCCGGTGCAGGACGGCGACCGGGTTCTGGTCCACGCAAGCGCCGGCGGTACCGGGCTGCTGCTCACGCAGATGATCAAGCGCCTGGGCGGCTACGTTTTCTCCACGGTCTCCACCGAGGCCAAGGCGGAGCTGTCCCGGGGGGCCGGCGCCGACCACGTCATCATCTACACCCAGCAGGATTTCGCTGAGGAGGTCAAACGGGAGACCGGCGGAGCGGGCGTTCAGGCAGTCTACGACGGCGTGGGTCGGACCACCTTCGACAAGGGCCTTAGCTGCCTGGCCCGCCGGGGCTACATGGTGCTGTACGGCCAGGCCAGCGGCCCCGTGCCACCTCTGAACCCGAGGATCCTCGGCAACGGCTCCCGGTTTCTCACCCGGCCCGGCCTGGGCGATTATACCGTAACCAGGGAGGAGCTGGAAAAACGCGCTGGGGACGTGCTGAACTGGGTGAAGACCGGAGAACTGAAGCTGCGGGTCGAGCACGTATTGCCCCTGTCGGAGGCAGCCGAGGCCCACCGTCAGCTAGAGGGCCGAGCCACCACCGGCAAGATGCTGCTCATTCCCTAGTAGCCTGTCTGGCAAATAGCTTTACACCGGCGAACCTGTGTAACACGCCCTTCCGGCCATCGTCCCCGACGCCATCGAGGCCGGAATCCAGAGATGTTTTCGCCGGTACCCGGCCTTCGCCGGGACGGCCGGCTGGGGATCGAGCCGCCTACGAGACACTAAATCAGATTGTTGACCTATTCAGTCAACATTATATATAATTGGTTAAGGCCCGGCAGCAGGAGGAGAGAATGGCGGAGGCCACGGTAACGCAAGAGGTTGTCTTTGAGACCCTAAAAAGCGTATTCGATCCGGAAATACCGGTGAACATTGTGGACCTAGGGCTTATCTACGATGTCCAGGTCACCGGCAGCGATGTTTATGTCCAGATGACGTTGACCTTCGCGGGTTGCGGAATGGGACCGTTCATCGCGCAGCAGGCGGAAACGGCCATCCAGGAGATCGAAGGGGTGAATGATGTGGAGGTAGAGTTGGTCTTCGATCCGCCCTGGACGCCCGACCTGATTAGCGAAGAAGCCAGGTCCATGTTGGGGATCTAGCGCTCATCTCGCGTCGCCCGGCCCGCCTGTACCGGAATATTCCGCGCTGCACCCGGGAAACGGCCAGGCGACCCACGGATTCGATGCCGCCGCCGCCACGGTGAACCGAGAAGTCTCAATGCGGCGCCGGCCGCCCATGAAGCCCGGCGATTTGACCAAGATAATCACGGGCCTCGTGGCTCGATAGGCCGACGAGACCGCCCCTCGACACCCCCGGTGATACGGGAAAGATTGGTGGGGCCGTCCGTCCCCGGCTCCGGCCGCAGGCCAGTCCCTGCGGCCTTATCGTGTGCTCAACCTGCCGATCAACGCTTCGCCCGGTGAGGCCGGGCGGCTTTAGGATAACCTGCCAAAGCAAATAGCAGGGCTCGCCCGAAGGAGCGCCGCGTACTCCGCCGGCAGAACTCCACCGATGATGGCGGCCGAAAGGAATAAAGCATGTCGACTCCCGAAGGAAACCCCAGGCTGGAGCAGATCAAACGAAGCTGGCAGCAAAAGCGCCAAATAACGGGCCGCCTGTCCAAGATCGGGACCAAGATCGGAGTTTACAGCGGCAAGGGAGGCGTCGGGAAGACCACCGTCGCGGTGAACCTGGCCGTTACCCTGGCCCAGGAGGGAAAGCTGGTCGGGCTGCTGGACGTGGACATCGACTGCCCCAACGCAACGAAGGTTCTGGGCATCGCCGACAAACCGGACTTCGTCGACGGCCAGATTCTTCCTTCACAAAAATGGGGAGTCAAAGTGGTGTCGATGGCTTTTTTCCAGGAGAATGAAGAAGAGGCCATTATCTGGCGCGGGCCGATGATTCACAACGCTATCAATCAGTTCCTGGAGATCACTGAATGGGGCGAGTTGGATTATCTGGTGGTGGACCTGCCCCCCGGCACCTCAGACGCTCCGTTGACCATCATGCAGACTTTGCCCATGGACGGCTTCGTGGTCGTTAGCACTCCCCAGCAACTGGCCAACATAGACGCCAAACGTTGCATCAACATGATCCGGAAGCTCAACCTGAACGTCCTGGGGATTGTCGAAAACTACACCGGCGAGATATTTGGCGAGGGCGCCGGCAAGGTGCTGGCCCAGGATGTTGAAGCACCTTTCCTGGGAACCATCGCGCTACGGTCGTCCTACCAGGACAACTCCAGACCGACCGCCTTGGTCGACGAGGCGGTGGGCGATGAGTACGTCCGCTTGGCCGAGGAGGTCAAGAAGAGCCTGCGGGAATTGGGACGAGAAGCAGCCTGACCTTTACGGCGCTCCGCTAGGTTTCTATCGCGGCGGTAGCCAGGGCTTCGATAGGCTCTCCCTCCGGAGCCTTTACTTTCTGGGCCCGGACGGCGCGGCCCTGCCGCTGGCCATGGGCGGCGATATTGATCAACAGTTCCACTTCCAGGCTCATGGCTTCCTGAGAAAACGCGCTTCGCTCGCCCATCCGGCGGTACTTCTGATAGCGCCGCTTGAGCAGCTTGCTCGGGGACAGCTTGGAGAGTTCCGCAATTTGCTTGACGACGGCCAACTGCATCACGCTCGCCGCTTCCCTGGGGTTCGTGTGAGACCCGCCTTCCGGTTCCGGCACCGCCTGATCGACGATGCCCAGCTCCGAACAGTCCTGGACCGTCAGCATCAACGCTTCCGCCGCCTCCCGGTCCAACATCCGGTCGGGGAAAGGTCCGCCCAGGTTGCGGTTCAACGAGATCGGTGAGTAGATGGCGTACTGTTGCATGAGAATGCGGTCGGACATCCCAAGAGCCAACGCCCCTTCGCTGCCGCCTTCCCCAATGATCACGGAGACGATCGGAACGGGCGCCTCGACCATCAATGACAGGGTGTTGGCAATGGCATTGCCGATGCCCTGCTCCTCCGCTTCCAGACTTGGATCGGCTCCCTGCGTGTCGATCAGCGTCACCAGAGGGAGCTTGAACCGGCCTGCCAGGGAGATCAGCCGCTGGGCCTTGCGTAGACCGTCGGGGCACACGTGGTACCGCTGGCCCTGTAGCGGAGCGCGGCGTTGCTGGCCGATGACGACCACCGGCTCCCCCAACAGGAACCCGACTCCTCCGACAACCGACCGGTCGTCGCTGCTCAAACGGTCTCCTCGCAACTCGAAGAAAGGGTCCAGCATCGACCGCATGTAGGCAATCGCCAGAGGACGTTCCTCGTTCCGGGCGATGGTTACCGCCTCCCAGACCCCAGTTTCCGCGGCCACCTCCAGCTCGGTCTGAAGCAGGTCCTTGTGGTTCCCTTTGCTCTGCTTCTGGGAGGTGAGTATCTGCAATAGCGTTGAAAGCCGTGACTGCAGGGCTTCCCGGTCCACCACATTGTCCAAGAGGCCATGTCCCAGATGGGCCTCGGCGGTGTGGGCGTCAAGAGGCAGCGGGGCCTTGGATATCTCACGCAAGGTCCTCAACGGCGATAGCCCGATCAGAGAGCCCGGCTCGGCCAGAATTACGTCGGCCAGGTTGGCGAAGCTAGCGTAGGCCTGGCCCGTGGAGGGGTTGGCGAGCACCACTATGAACGGGGCTCCGGCCTCCCGTAGCCGTTTGGCCGCGGTCACGGTTTTGGCCATCTGCATCAACGACAGGACACCTTCTTGGACCCGGGCGCCACCGCCGGAAACCAGCGCCAGCAGGGGAAGTTCCCGGCGGGCTGCCGTCTCCAGGGCCATGGCCACCTTCTCTCCCACTACGCTGCCCATGCTGCCGCCCATGAAACCAAAGTCCAAAACCACCAGCATCAGCTCTAAGCCGTCGATTCGACAGCGGCCCGTCACCGCGGCCTCGGTTAGGCCGGTGCGGTTTTGGTCCTGGACGAGCAGCTTTCGGTAGCGGCCTCGCCGGGAAAACGAGAGGGGGGCCACTGAACTGAGGTACTTGTGGGACTCTTTGAAACTGCCCTTATCGGCCAGTTGCTCGATCCGCTCTCTGGCGGTCAGGGTGTAGTGGAAACGGCAAAATGGGCATACCCGGTAGGTCAGGTAGGCCGCGGATTCGCTGATGGGCTCCTCACACAGCAAGCACCGGTCGTGCACGACGGAGAGATACACATGGCTCAGGTCTTCATCCCTGCCGAACAGGTGCACCAGAAAGCTCGCCAGGTTTCTCAAAAGCCCTCTTCCCAAATTGGCAGCGCCGAGCCAGCCGCCGGCTCCGGCTCCAATCATGGTGATGTATTTATGATACAACTCGTTAACTTAAATGAAAATGCGCCAATGGCATGACCCCGAGATTGATCCCTTGCCACCCGCTTCCCTTTTACACCCCTGAGAATTACCGGTGTATTACGACACACCATTAAATCTGCAGCCTCGCTCCCGGACACAACAGCGTCGCCGTAGCCGGCCCCAGTCGACTCGGCTATCCTGAAAACCCGTGGGTCATGACAGCCGCCACCAGGGTGAGGAGAGGAAAGATGGATGAGGGGAAATCTCCGATCCGGATTAACCGATTCAGGGCAATTCGCCCGCCGGCGGAGGCCCAGTCCCACCGCCAAGGCGCGGCGACGGCCAAAGGCCACGCGCTGACCCCGCAGCCTTTAACGGCAGCCGCTAGCTGACGGCCTTCTGGACCGCGTAGCCCAGGGTCATCAAAAGGGCGGCGAGCATGTGAACCATGATGGTGGACTGGTTCGCCGGCGTGAGCCGAAGGTAATCGTCGTAGAAGCGCCGGGCCGTCCGCCCTGCCTTCCACGCCAGTGGCACGGTCAACAACGCCAGCAACGTGAAGGGCGAGACATCGAACGCGGCCACGCCCACGATCAACGACAGGTAGCTGGCGGCCAGCATTGCCGCGAACACGACCGACGAGCGGGCCCTGCCCAGGCGGACCACCAGGTTGTGCTTCCCCGTAGCTTTGTCCGCCGTATAGTCTTGGAATTGGTTGATGAACAGGACCACCGCGATCAGGAGCGCCAGAGGGATGGAGGCCGCAACCACCTCGGTGGAGACGGCGCGGGTTTGAACGTAATAGGCGCCCACGGTCATGAGCACGCCGAAGTTCAGGCCGACAAACAACTCACCCACGCCCACGCGCACCAGCCAGACGGTGTAGAGAACACCCGAAAGGAGACCCACCAGTCCGATATACAGGATAGGGATACCCACCAGGAAAATAAGCGCCACTCCCGCCAGTATCGCCCCTGCGAAGGCGAGGATGGACTCCAGCAGCACCTCCCGGGGAGACATCAGTTGAAGCTGAATCATCCGGCTCCCGCCGCCATAGGGGCGTACGAACTCGAAGTTCACGTTATCGGCGCCCGACCTATGGTCGAAGTAATCATTGATGACGTTGGTGCCGACGTGTAGGAGGACCCCTCCCAACATAGCCAGCGCGAAGAGACCCCAGTCCCATTCGCCTTCCCGGCTCCAAGCCATGCAGGTGCCCAACAGGATGGGCACGACCGAGGCCGTCAGAAACGGGGGACGGGTCTCCCGGTACCAGATCGAGATCTTGCTGGACCAGTTTCGAGCTACTATGCGCTCTTCCGCCATAGCGCGAACCCCTCTTTTGCCGCCACAATATTCGCCGTGCGCTCCCCAGACATGACCACTCCGGCAACCCCGGCACCCGGCGTGGTCCAATGGCCCGCCAGGTACAACCCTTTGATGGGAGTCCTAGGTTGAAGCCGGTTGAAGCCCATCTGCTGAGGGGAGAACGCCCACCCGTAGGGAGCGCCATCCACCGTCAAGGCGAACTCCCGAAGGGTCTCCGGGGTGGCAACGACCTGTTGCTGCACCGCCCCGGCGAAACCCGGAGCCCGGTCGTCCATCCACTTCACGAAGCGTTTGGCGACCTCTCCTCCGGTGGCCTGCCAGTCCCGAGCCTCCGAATAAGGTACGTAGTTCCACAGGTAAACGGTGTGGGCCCCCTGGGGCGCCAGCGACGGGTCGGTTACCGAAGGTACCGTGACATCGCACGGGGCGTCGGGAAGTCCGGACATCATCCTGCCGAAGACTCGATCCATGTCATAGGTATCGTAGAAGACGGTGTCGTGCCGCCCGAACCCGGCGGCCGCCATATCCAAATCCACGCCCAGCGCCACCTTGACCAGCGACAGGGACGGCTCCAACTTCTTGAGGCCCTTGACGAACTTGCCCGGCAGTTGCTCCACTCCAACGAGGTTGAGGAGGGTGTCCATGGCATCCCCGGTGGACACAACGTGAGACGCGTTCACCTGAAAGTTCTCCCCCGAGGTCCCGTCCGGGCTGGCGGCTCTTCCGTCGGGCAGCCACCGCCCGGTCACGTCCGTGAATTTGACGCCTGTCACCCGTCCCTTGGACACCAGGATTTTTTCGGCGCGGGCGTTCAGCAGCAGCTCCCCGCCAGACTGCTCCAGTCCGGAGGCGAAGGCCTGCGCCAGATGCGACAGCCCGCCTTTGGGATAGGACCCGCCGCCCAGGAAATAGGTGGCCATGACCATCGTCCAAAATACCGCCGATATGCGGGACGGAGGCAGGCCGAAGAAGACCCACAGAGACGCCATGGCGGCCTTGAGGCGCGGATCCAGGACAAAGTTGTCCATGGCATCCTGGTAGGTTTTGGCCGGATACTTGAGAAAGATAGGCTGGTTGACCGGCACCTTCAGGTATTGCCAGATGCCGAAGGTGTGCGGCAGCTCGTCCACCTCACGGTACATGGCCAGCATCTCTCCGAACAGCATGCCGAGCTGGCGGCGCTCGCCGGGGAAGTGTTCGGAGAGTATATCCAGAAACGCTTCTCCGTCGGCGGGAATGTCGAATGTGTGCTCCGGGAAGACAACCCGGGCCAGCGGGTTGACCGGAAGGAACTCCACCTGGTCACGGCCGCCGATGCGGCGCAAAGCTTGGTCCACCACCCATCCATCGCTACAGCCGCTGAGCAGGTGGGGCCCCACGTCGAAGGTGAAGCCCTCGCGTTCGAAGCTGTGGCAAACTCCCCCCGGAGAAGGCCGGTGGTCCGCCACCAGCACTCGCATCCCTTGCTTGGCCAGCATGGCGCCGGCCGTCATGCCCGCCAGGCCCGCGCCGATCACCACAACATCGTAAGAGTCTGACTTAGGAGCCCCCATTCCGCCTCCCCTTGGGGATGGTTCCGCTCGGCGTGAGCGCCGCGGTATCTTTATCAGGCAACGGTTGTCGGCTTTCCAGCTCGAGACTGGTCCCGATACCGGCCGCCCAAGACCTAATCCACGCCTACAGTCCGTCGATCAGGGCGTAGAATGGCTCCGGGCCGATAGCGGCGCGGCCTGGAAGACCGAGACAGGTCATCGCTACAGCTTGATTTCTGCAAACACTTCCCGTCTCGGGAGCTGGTCCAGGCGCGCACGAGGACCGTTGTGCGCCGGACCCGGAATATCTTTCGGCTAGAACATCCGGCGGCCGTTCCGCCACTGTCAACTCTCGTGCGCCACAGCTAGTATACACCGGCCAGCAACGGCCTTACCCTTTTCAGCCGGCATCGAATTGGGTCGGCCACTTGCGCGAGCGCGCCGACGAGCAGGTGGCCCGGTTGGCTGGGATGCTTAGACGGAACCTGGACGGCGGATACACTTTCCGGAGCAGCCCCCTCTCGAACTGCCGTCGAGTGGTCCGGCAGGTTGGCCGCCGGACCGGGATGGTGCGCCTGGATACCGGCGAGGCCTCCGGGCCAGAATCTAGCTCTTAGGCTGCCACTTCTTTCCCAGTTCGTCGGGTTTCTTCATCATGTAGGTGCGAGTTATCTCCAGCAGCCGCCCGTCTTCGTCGACGGCCGTAGCCTCGGTCACCAGGTAGGGCTTGTCCCGGCGCGAGTACTTGTCGGCGATTCGAGCCAAGACCTTGATCTTCTTGCCGGGGACGGGCGGGTTGAAGAATTCGGTTTCATTTCCCGCGTTGACGCCACCGGTGGAGTCGTTGTAGCTCTTGAAAAACGCGGTCAGGTCGTGTTTGACCGCGATGGTGGGGTATCGCGCGTCGGGATCGTCTACCGCCTGCCGAAAGTTGTCGAGCGTCTCTTGGCTGAGGACGTACTCGTAGGACCCCAGATCCTCGCCGATTTCTATCGAGTGGTAGTCGAATTCCTTTGGCGCCGAAGTAGCCATGCGGTTACACCATCCAAGTTCCAAGTTCCAAGTTCCAAGTTCCAAGTTCCAAGAATAGATATACCATCCCCCTTTGGGGCAGTCAATGTGACTCCCTTGAATCCAGGGCAGTGAAATCTCTGGCAGCCGCTGGACAGCCGGATGTAGAATAGAGCCGGTGACCGGCAGAATCGACCAGCGCCACAAGGAAGAGCCACAAGGAAGAGCCACAATAATCGCCCGCAGACTTCAGCAATTGGTTCCGATTGGCGTAATTCTATCTTTGGCGCTTATCCTGGCGGCCTGTCAAAGGGTATCCACGCCGACGCCCCTTCCCGCAGTTACACCTCCCGTGGTAACTCCCACGCTTACGCCAACGGCCACGACCGCTCCGGCCCCCGTGCCCACCGCAACCCCGACCGCACTTCCGGCGCCGACGCCTGCTCCGGCCCCCACTCCCACTCCCACTCCCGGCAATACTTCGATTCCCCTCCCCGCCACCGCCGCTCCGTCGCCGGCGCCCGCTGCGCCCCAGCTTCAAGACCGCATCACCTTCGCGTCCAGGCGGGACGGCAAGTACGACGTATACGCGATGAACGCCGACGGCTCCAGAGTTGAGAGGCTTACCCAGGACCCGGCCGACGACGAGTTCCCTTCCTGGTCTCCCGACGGCGCCAAGATTGTCTTTGCCTCCACTCGCGACGGCAACCAGAGTATCTACGTGATGAACGCCGACGGCTCCGGCGTCACCAGGCTGACCGACGATCCGGGGGTGGACCGGGAGCCTTCCTGGTCGCCCGACGGCTCCAGAATCGTCTTCTACTCCTCGCGGGATGGCAACGCCGAGATTTACATGATGAACGCCGACGGCGCTGAAGTAACCAGGCTGACCGATGAACCCGCATTCGACGCCCACCCTTCATGGTCGCCCGACGGCGCCTCGATCGCCTTCTACTCCTGGCGCGACGGCTACGCCGAGATCTACGTCATGAGCACCGACGGCTCCGAAGTCACCAGGCTAACCAACGACCCGGGCTCGGACCGGGAGCCTTCCTGGTCGCCCGACGGCGCAACGATCGCCTTCCACTCCGACCGGACCGGATTCGCCGAGATCTACGTAATGAACGCCGACGGCTCCGGGGTCACCAAACTAACCAGCAACCCAGGCACGGATGAAGGGCCGAGTTGGTCGCCCGACGGCTCCAGGATCGCCTTCACCACCTACCGGGGCGACAACGCCGAGGTATACGTGATGAACGCCGACGGCTCCGGCCAGACGAACATCACCAGCTACCCCGGCGTGGATCAGTCGCCTTCCTGGGCCCCGTAGGGCTTCGGACACGGGTAGCAGCCTGGCTACTCGGGTATTTGCACGCCACCCAAGCATCCTGTACTCCAAAGCCACTCGCGAACCGGGCGTCCGGCTGTGGTTCGGCGCCCGGTCGTCACCGGCCTTGATGCGTATCATGGAGTGGCGCTTGCCGATAGCAACCGGGGCCGCAGGTCCGGATGCACCGGAAATTCCGCGTGCGGGTACTTTGACTTCAATAGCCGGGTAACCTACAATCGGGTTAAATCTCGAAGGCATACGCCGGTCATCAGGCCGCCCCCGGCTTGAGCCGGCGCAACTTCGCCCCGGCTGTCAGCTTCTCCACGGCGAACCGGACCCTGGCCGGTGGCCGCTTGGCGGCGCGGCTCTAAAGGGCATGAAAGGATACCATGAGCAACGTAGACCGGCTCCTCGAAGGTGCCCTTGACATCCACGTTCACTTTGCGCCGGACCCCAAGGTGGAACGACGGGGTGGCGCCATAGAAATCGCCCAGCAAGCCCGGGATATGGGAATGCGGGGCGTTGTCTTCAAGAGCCACGAGTATCTCACCCACCCGGTGGCGTATACCGCCAGTCAGGCCGTACCCGGCATTACCCTGATTGGCGGGGTAGCATTGGACGTACAGGTGGGCGGCCTGAACCCGATGGCGGTGGAATGCAGCGCCGCGATGGGTGGCCGGCTGGTCTGGATGCCCACCTTCTCGGCCCGAGCCGACCATCAGCGTAGGGGCCTCAACGGCGGCATCTCCGTGCTCGACGAGCGGGGCCGGCTGGTGCCCGAAGCGTACGCCGTCCTGGAGGTTGTCAAGGCCCACGACCTGGTCCTGGCCACCGGCCATCTCTCCACGCCGGAGAGCATGGTGTTGGTAGCTGAAGCCCGCAACCTGGGGATCGGCCGCATCGTGGTGACCCATGCCACGACTATGTCCTTCTGGACGGGGATGACGCTGGATGACATGAAAACCCTGGCCGGCATGGGGGCCTACATCGAGCACTGCGTGCACGTTATGATGCCGGTTACTTGCCGTCTCAACCCCAAGGAACTGGCGGAGACCATCTCCGCCATCGGCCCCGAGAACTGCATCGTGAGCACCGACTTCGGCCAGGACTACCACCCGATGCCCGCCGAAGGGCTTCGGATGGGCATCGCCACCCTGCTTCAAGCCGGCATGGAAGAGGTGGAGGTGGGAATGCTGGTGAAAGACAACCCGGCCCGCTTGCTGGGGCTGTAGGCCGGAATAGGCTACGGGAGTGCCGCGCGTCGCCGGTTGGAATTAGCCCTCGAGGCCACCGGCGGCCCGGCCGCTAATCAGGGCCGGCCGTGACCACCAATAGCTTCAAACTCTACCCTCACGGCCTCCACCGAAGCCGGTCCCCCTTCCCGGAGCCTGGCCCAGTGAGCGATGCGGTAGCCGACGACCCAGGCGATGCCCCGGCTTGAGACCAGCAACGGGACCCGGTCACGCCAGTCTCCCGGCACTCGAGCGTCGGTGAAGAAGTCCTGGAGCTTCTTGTCCTGGTCCATGCCAAGCGGCTGAAACCGGTCGCCGCGCGCCCGGGTGCGGATTTGCACCGCGTCGCCCAAGCACCCGCTGTCCAGCCAGGCGGACCAGGACGCGACTCCTGCCAGACCTCTCCCCTCCGCCGTGAAAGGCCGGGCAGACGGGTCTTCGAAGGGTATCCTGGGGGGGCATCCGACTCGGAAGGATACCCGCCACGGACCGGCTTCGGCGGCCACCTCCGGATCCCCACCGGAGGGCAAAACCAGGCGATGTTCTCCGCCCAGTCCCGGGAACGGACAGGGTAGAGCAATATCTCGGGAGAGGCGCAGATAGCCGTAGGTGCTATGAAGCTTCAGGCCGCCCGGCAGGTCCAGGCTGCGGCCCGCCGCCATGTCCCCCGCCAGCTTGTCCATCGCGGCCAGATGCCCCTCTCCCAGCCTGCGGGTGTCCCCCATCAGATGCTCATAGCCCCGGCGCAGCAGCAACCTCCGGAGCGCCGGGTGCAGGGAGGACAAAGCCGGTTGACCGAAGACCACGGCCCCGGCCTCCTGGTCCGCTACCTCAGGCCACAACCGGGCCACCTCTTTCTCCAGGTAGTCTGTTTCCAGCGCCGCGGTCCGGGCCAGCCGGGCCAGGGACTCCCGTACTCCGGGGTTGTACTCAGATTCCAGCAACGGCAGTAGATCATGGCGGACCCGGTTCCGGGTAAAGCGATGGAGGTAGTTCCCGGTATCGTCCCGGTAGCCGAGCCCCAGGGCCCGGCAGTAAGCCACGGTTTCCGTCTTGGTTGCCTGGAGCAGGGGACGGAACAGACGAAGGCCGAGGCCATCACCGGGCCAGGGCCAAAGGGAAAGCTCGGGCATGCCCCGCAGCCCATGGAGGCCCGCGCCCCGGAGGATATGCATCAGCACGGTCTCGGCCTGGTCGTCGGCGGTGTGGCCGGTCGTCACGGCGGCGGCCCCAACCTTGGCCGCCACCTCGGCCAGGAAAGAGTATCGCAACTCCCGCGCCGCCTGCTCGAAGGAAGAGATGCGCCGCTCCCGCTGAAGGGCCGCGACATCGCGCTCCTCCACCGTTGCCGGCCATCCCAACTCCTGGGCCGCCGCCGCCACGAACCGGGCGTCGGCGAACGCCTCCTCACCGCGGAAGTCGTGATTCAGGTGGACCACGTGCAGATGGAGGCGGTGCGAATTGCTGAGGCGGTGCAGGCAATGGAGAAGGGCCAACGAGTCGGAACCGCCCGACACTGCCACCACCAGGACGGTGTCACTGCCGGAATAGCCCGCCCGGACTAGTGCGCCGGCCACCTGCCTTTCCAGCCTGGAGACCGAGGCCATGGGTTTTCCCTACCGGTTTTCGGGGGACAGGTGAAAGGTGGAGTTGTAGGAAATCAGCCGCCGGCCCCGCCGGTCGCATTCGATGACACAGATGGAGGCCAAGTTCAGCGACATGCGATGGAAGTTGGAAAGTGGCATCCCCAGAAGCTTGCCGATCATGGTCCGTATGGCAAAATTATGGGATACGACGATCACGGTCTCATCTCCCTGGTGGTTCTGCTCCAGGTCGATGAGGGCGCACCAGGCCCGTTCCTGAAGCTGGGCCAAAGACTCGCCGTTGGGCATCACCACCCGGCCCGGGTCACTTCGCCAGGTGGTTGAGAGTTCGGGCCAGGTCTTTCGTAAATCTGCGCCGGTGATCCCCTCCAGGTCGCCCAGCTTCAGCTCCATGAACTCCGGCACCGGCACCACGGGCATTCCGCTCAGTAGCGATATCTCTTCGGCAACCCGCATCGCACGATGCAGGGGGCTGGAGAAGACCGCTGAGTGCTGCCATTTGGCCACGGCCTGGGCCGTCTCCCGGGCTTGAGCCGCTCCCTTTTCGTTCAATTCGACATCGTGATGCCCTTGGAACCTGCCCAGCTTGTTCCATTCGGTTTCGCCGTGGCGCACCAAGACCAGCTTCATCCGGCATCTCCATCTTGGCCGCCAAGGATTTTGCGCAACTCGACTTCATCGATTCGGACCCCGGCCATCTTCTTAATTGTCAACCTCAAGTTGCGGTATTCAAGCACATCGCCCTCTTCGGGAATCCGCCCCATCCAGTCCAGAATAAACCCGGCCACCGTCTGGTAATCTCCTTCCGGCAAGCCCAACTTCAACTCCTCGTTGATTTCAAGGATACCGACGCCGGCGTCCAACCAGAAGGTATGCTCGTCCACCGGGGTATAGGCATTATCAGGGGCGGCGCCCTCTTCGCCCACCTGACCCACGATAACTTCCAGCAGTTGCTTCAGCGTGGCGAGGCCGGCGATACCTCCGAACTCATCCACCGTCAGCACCAGGCCATATCCGCTGTGCTGCATCTCGCCAAAGGTGCTGCTGAGGGCTTTGGTTTCCGGAACGAAATAAGCCGGCCGCAGATTGCCGGTGATGGGGTCCTGGAGTTCAAGCTCTCCCCGTCCCATGGCCATGAACACATCTTTGATTGCCAGGACGCCGACCACGTTCTCGGTAGAGCCTTCGTAGACCGGAAAGCGGGTGTGGGAATGGTCCTGGTACATCCGCAGGAACCCTTCCAGCGTGGTCCCCCGCTCGATCCACACGATCTCGGGCCTGGGGGTCATTATCTCCCGCATCTGCTGATCTCCGAACCGGAAGACCTTTTCCAGTAGGGCGGCTTCCTCCGGTTCCACGGTGCCGGAGCGGGCGCCGGCGGCGATGAGGGTCCGTATCTCCTCCACCCCCACCTGGGGAGCAGCGCCGCTGATGCCCAGGGCTTTGTTGGTCACCAAGCTTACCAGCCGGAGCATTCGGGTCGCCGGGGCCAAGGTCGTCTCCACCATTGCCAGCGGCCGGGAGACGGCGAAAGCGACCTTCTCGGACCGCTGCCAGGCGATGGTCTTGGGCATCGTTTCTCCGAATACCAGCAGAACCAGGGTGACGCCGAGGGTGGCCACCAGCACCGCCAGGGGGGTGTTGCCGATCAGGCTCACTGCCAGAACCGTTCCCAACGCCGCGGCGGCGGTGTTCACCAAGTTGTTGCCCAGCAGCACCGTGGCCAGAAATTTGTCCGGCCGGAGCATGAGATGGGCCACCCGTCCGGCGCCCGGCTGCCCGATGTTCACAAGGTGCATCAGCCGCGCCCTGGGGAGGGCGATAAAGGCAGTTTCCGAGGCGGAGAAGAAGCCGGATATGGTCAGACAAAGAAGCAGTAGGGCTAGCCTCCATAAGTCGGCGGCATCCATTTTCGGGAAACACCTCCAGTCGCCGGAGGGGGGGGCGCTGCCCACCCTAGGCTGTGCCACGATAATAGCATCGGCCTGTTGGGGTGTAAAGTTGACGCCCAAGGAGCCGGCCCATATCATGTTTCTGCTGACTGCTGACTGCTGACTACTGACTGCTGATGGCTGAAAAATGGGTCTGAAGATTCTGGGCATCGAGACGTCCTGTGATGAAACGGCGATCGCCGTCGTGGAAGACGGCCGACGCTTGCGGTCCAATGTCATCGCATCCCAGGTGGAGTTGCACTCCCCCTTTGGAGGCGTGGTCCCCGAGGTGGCCTCCCGCCAGCACGTCCGGGACCTCGTGCCGGTCCTGGAAAAAGCGCTGGCCGACGGCAGCCAGTCGCTGGAGGAAACCGACATCGTCGCCGTCACCTATGGGCCGGGGCTGGCCGGGTCGCTGATCACCGGGCTCAACGCGGCCAAGGCCATTGCCTACACCCTTGGCGTGCCCATGATCGGGGTAAACCACCTGGAGGGCCACATCTATGCCTCCTGGCTCACCGAAAACCGGCCTGAGGAAGACCCGGGGTTCCCGCTGGCCTGCCTGGTGGCCTCCGGCGGGCACACTGACTTGATCCTGATGGAAGGCCACGGGGTCTACAAGCTGTTGGGCCGCACCCGGGATGACGCGGCGGGAGAGGCTTTCGACAAAGCGGCCCGCATCCTTGGCTTGGGCTTTCCCGGGGGCCCGGAGATTCAGCGGGTCTCCGAGGGAGCGGCCGGAACCGAGCGGTTGCCCCGGGCCTGGATGAAGAATACGCTGGACTTCAGCTTCAGCGGCGTGAAGACGGCCCTATTGCACCTGGCCCAGGCCAAAGGGGTTTATCCGCCGGGGGGTGGGGCCCTGGACCAGGCCGGCACCACCAGCCTGGTCCGAGAGTTGGCCGCCGCCTTCCAGGAGTCGTTGGTAGAAGTGATGACGGCCAAGCTGCTGGACATGGCCAAAAAGTATGGGGCTCGTGGCCTCATCCTGGGTGGAGGCGTCGCGGCCAACTCCAGGCTGCGTCAGGAAATAACCCGCCGCTCCCCCTTGCCGGTCATCGTTCCTCCTCCGGTCTTGTGTACCGATAACGGGGCGATGATCGCGGCGTGCGCCTATTTCATGAATCAGAGGGGAGAGCAGTCCGGCATGGAGTTGGACATCGACCCCAGCCTGCCCCTGGGCTAGAGGCGATGGCCCGCGGGCCCGGGCCGGGCCGATGCCGCGCACCATTATCGGCGGGCCGGATCTCTCCGGTTCTGCCGTGGATGCGTACTCAGTCTTTCCAGAGCAGCGAGTAGCCGATGGAGGAGTCGCGGGTGGCAAAGAGCGTGTTGACCACCCGGTAGATATCTTCACTGGCGAGGTTACCGTTGAAGGCGAAAACAAAGTTCCAGCTACTTCCCTGGAAAGTGACCGAGCCATCTCCCTGACTGTAGAAGTACCGGCCGATGAATACCGCGCCGAGCAGCGCCCCGATCAATAAAATGAAAGGCCCAAAGTCCATGTTGAGGATCGGAATGTTCGGGCCGCCAATCCGGCCGGTCACCCAGTAGGCGAAGGCCACGTAGAGGAGGATTCCTCCTGCCGCCAGCAGCAGGCTTTGAAGCAGCGATCCGCCCCTTCGGGACGCGGCCTTCACGGCCACGCCCTTCAGCTCTTCAACGAAGGCCACGAAGGTTACGTCGCGCCCTTCACGCTTGGTGAAGGCCAGAATGCGCCGGTTGGTGGTTATCAAAGCCTGCCCGGCCTCCGGGGTCTCGTCGGCGAGGCCCAGGTCGGCGGAGAAGATATGGGTTACCTTCTCTGCGGGCAGTAGCGCCACGTCGCGTATGTACACATCAGGACTCTTTGGGCCTTGGAAACCGCCAATCAACTTCTTCCTCCACGAACCATACTACCACACTCGAATCGGGGAATCGGGTGAATCAGCGTATACCCTTGACAAATTCCAGTCCGGTGGCGGAGAGTGGATTAGAGAGGTAGTTTTCGTCGATAGGCAGTTATATGTCATGGATTGAAGAAGCAAACCTGCCAGACTTGCCCGCGATTTTCCAGGCGCTGTCGTTGAACCCCGAGGCGTTGGAGGCGGTCAAAGGGCTGAACGAGACCCTCGCCTTCGGCGGTTCGACCTTGAGCCGAGTTCAAGAGGAGGCTATCGCCACCGTAGTGGCAGTAGCCAACCAGTGCCGGTACGGGGCCTTGACCCACGGAGGATTCGTGCGCCGCCACTCCGGCGACTCGGGCCTGGCCAGCCAATTGCTCTCCGACTACACTCAGGCGGAACTGCCCGCGCCAGACCTCAAGATGCTGGACTTCGCGCTGAAGGTAACCGTGGAGCCGGCCTCCATGACCGAGGGCGACCTTGATGGGCTGCGGGACGCGGGCTTCCTCGAGCAGGATATCCTTTCCATCGTCCTGGTTACCTGTTTGTTCAACTTCATGAACCGCGTCGCCAGCAGTTTGGGGGTTGAGATCCCCGGCAATTTCCAACGGGTGGTGAAGAACTGGCTAACCGACCCGGCTACCGAGAACGCCTGGATGCTCCGTACTGGGGAAGAGGCGCCCCAAGAATCTTCGGATCAGGCCCGGGAACCGGCGACCCGTTCACCGGGTATCAACGTGGCCCGCGGCCGCAAGCTCTTCGATGGCCAACGGGGCACCACCGTGGGAGGCAGGCGCAGGGTAACCCCCCTGGAGGAAGAGGATTCCGGTCCGCCTCCCGGCCTGGGAGAGGACACACCAGAGGATGCGGATGGCGGCACCCCTGTCACCGGCCCGCCGGAGGCCAATTCGCTGAATCGGTTCGTAGCGGAGGCGTGCCTCGTATCCTCCGATCAGGCTGCGCCCGCTAGAGACCTCTACGTTGCGTATCTCAGATGGTGCGATGAGAACCGGGCAAAACCGTGGCGCCAACGAAATTTTGGCTTGGCCCTTACCGGTCTTGGTTTCCGCCGTCGCCGCAGGGGTCAGGGACGCCACTGGTGGATGGGTATAGCAGTGCGGTCCGGCACGTCCGAGAGCGTCTGACCGGCAGGGACACGCGGGGCAGGATTGAGGCGAGCCCGCAAGTAGCCCGTATTGACAGCTAGGCACTATTTGTGGTATTTTACGCAGTTAGAAGCTGTGATGGAGACGAGTAGATAAGGGTAGGCGCAAAGCGAGCCTGGTGCGGTGTGAGCAGGTGTGCCGAGCTTATTCGAAAATCCCTCCGGAGCCGCCAGCTGAGGCCTTCCTGAACTGGAAAGGCAGGTAAGCTGAGCCGGGGTCGCCGCCCGTTAGAGATGGCGGGGCATGTTAGTGTCCTCACTGAGAGGTCTCGACTATGTCGGGGCAAATAGGGTGGTACCGCGGGAGCTTAGAAATCCCGTCCCTATAGGGGGCGGGTTTTTTTGTTGTCTTTAAGAAGGGGCTGCTTTGAAACTAAAAGGTTCGGAAATCATCTGCGAGAGCCTTCTTCGGGAAGGCGTTGAAGTCGTTTTCGGGTATCCCGGAGGGGCTATCCTTCCCCTTTACGACGCCCTCTGGAGTTATCCCCAGCTGCGGCACATCCTGGTTCGTCACGAACAGGCCGCGGCCCACGCCGCCGACGGCTACTCCCGCGTGACCGGCAAGGTGGGCGTTTGCATGGCCACCTCCGGCCCCGGCGCCATCAACCTGGTCACCGGGATCATGAGTGCCAAAGCCGACTCGATACCCATGGTGGTCATCACCGGCCAGGTGGCCCGGACTTCGCTGGGATCAGAGGCGTTCCAGGAATGCGACATCTGCTCGATCACCGCTTCGTGCACCAAGAAGAGCTACATGGTGCTGTCCACCCAAGACCTGGCGCCCACCATCCGTGAGGCGTTCGCCACCGCGATGGAGGGACGGCCGGGGCCCGTGTTGATCGATGTACCGCGGGATGTTCAACTTGAAGAAGCCGAGTTGGAGTTCCCCGAGGTCGCCGAGCCGGCTTCTTCTTCCCTGTCCCCGGAGACCTTCGAGGCGGTGCAGCGGGCGGCACGGCTGATCAACGAGGCCCAACGGCCCCTCATCATCAGCGGACACGGCGTCATGGCTTCCGGCGCCTCCCAAGAGGTCAAGGCCCTAGCGGAGACCACGGGCATCCCGGTCATCACCACCCTTCTCGGCCTCGGCGGCTTCCCGGGAAATCATCCCTTGAGCCTGGGAATGCTGGGGATGCACGGCATGTACTGGGCAAATATGGCGGTGGACCGGGCCGACCTCATCGTCGGCCTGGGGATGCGCTTCGACGACCGGGTCACCGGCAAGGCCTCCACCTTCGCGCCCCACGCCCGGATCATTCACCTGGATATCGAAGCATCTCAAATCGGCCGGAACGTCCCGGTGGAGGTGCCTCTGGTCGGCGACGCCAAAGGGGTGCTTCGGGAGCTGCTGCCCCTGGTGACCTACGCCAAGCGGCAGGAGTGGATGGACTTCATCGACGGCGAGAGGGTCCATCATCCATGCCTGGCCATCCCCCAGTCCGATACCCTGCAACCCCAGCAGGTGCTGGCCAGCTTGAACGAACTCCTTCAGGAGAACCCGGAGACCGTCGTGGTAACCGGCGTGGGCCAGCATCAGATGTGGGCCGCCCAGTTCCTCTACTTCAATCAGTCCAACACCTTCGTCTCTTCGGGCGGCCAGGGCACCATGGGATTCGAGTTGCCGGCGGCCCTGGGCGCTCAAGCGGGCCGGCCCGGCGCGCCGGTCTGGAGTATCGCCGGCGATGGCGGGTTTCAGATGACCTCGCAAGAGCTGGCGACGGCGACCGAGGCGAATCTGCCGATCAAGATCGCGTTGTTCAATAACGGGTCCCTGGGAATGGTCCGCCAGTGGCAGGAGCTGTTCTTTCAAAAGCATATCAAGGCGACCGAACTGACCGGCCCCGATTATGTCAAGCTGGCCGAGGCCTACGGCGTACCCGCGGTGCGCGTAAACGAGCAGGAGGATGTCCTCCCTGCCCTCCGCCAGGCCCAAGCCCACGAAGGCCCCTTCCTCATCGAATTCGTCGTCGACGGCTCGGCCAACGTGTACCCAATGGTACGGCCGGGCGGCGGTTTGGGCGATACCATGGAAAACCCGCTGCAGCATAACGGGACCGGGCCTCAATAGAGGGATTCGCCCCTCACCCCCAGCCCCTCTCCCGGTGGGAGAGGGGGGCATCAGGTGTTTCCGTCTGCCGGTGGCGTCTCACCGGGGCATGACGACTCGGATTGACAGTTTTGAGGCAAGCCTTTTCCGCCCGCGCCTGCCGAAAACTGTGCCTGGAACTAGATAAGCCACAGAGCCACGGAGGCACAGAGATAAATAGGACGTAATAGCTCCGTGTCTCTGTGCCTCCGTGGCTAACCTCTCGTGGGTTCCCAGCGGCACCGCCTTAACAGTGCCCCGGAATCAGTTTCCTCGGCGTCGCGCCGCGCGGCTGCCCAAGAAGACCAGGGCCCCCAGAATTGCTGTCAGCCAAACCCCGCCGATAGCCGCGATGATTATCACTATCAGGGCGTCGTTCGAGTCTTCATCCTTTTCAACCAGAGAGAGGTCTATCCTGGCGTCGGGCTTCTTGGCACGCTCTGGCGTCCCGCCCGGCGGGACTCTGCCCTCCTGCACTTCCTTGCTCTTCACCTCGCCCTGCGCTTCCAGTAGGTCCATTACCTGCGGGAACTCGCCGGCAAACACCTTGAGGGAGAGGGTCGCCTCCTCCTGGTCATTTCGCTGCGACAGGAAGACGCGTTCCACGACTCCTTCATAGGTGCCGATCAGGCCTTTGACCTCCGCCACGGCGGCGCCGACATCCGATACCCGGATCACCAGGGCGGCCGAGGGAGCCTCGGAGACTTCCTCATCCGGAGGGAAGAGCGACACTGATATGGTAGCCAGGTCCACTCGCCTTTCCAGGAAATTGAGCTGGCCCTGGAATCGCTCGATCTCAGACCGGACCCTGGCCAACTCCCGTTCTATGGTCAGGATTTCGCCCACCGTCCCAGTTCTCCCCAGCAAAGACAGCAGGCTCTGCTCCTCCCGCAGCGAGCTTTTCAGGCGAGCTTCCAAGTCGATGAACTGCTCCGATACGTCTTAAGCGCCCTCATTACGGCTTTGCACTTCGCCCAGTACTTCGATGCGCCCCAGCGCGGTTTCAAACTGGGCCTGAGGAACGCGAACGGTCATGGAGGCCCGCTGGCGCTCCGGCCCTCCGGAGCTGTCCAGATGCTCCACGAACCCCCCAAGGCTCTCGGCGATGGCCCGCACCTCGGCGATGGCGGTTTGCACCATCTCCACCTCGATGGAAATAGAAGCCGTCGAGATGACCATCCTCTGGGCGGTTTCCAGGGCGGCGCCGGATACCCGGCCATCCCCCGCGGCCAGGGCAGCGAATGAAGCGCCGGGCGCCGCCGTGGCCGCGGGCACTGCCGTGGGCGCCGAAGCCACCGAAAGGAGTGCCATGTCGGCGTCCCGAGCGCCTCCTTTGTTCTCGGCGGAGTCTTCCCCGAACGACCCAACAGATGCTTGTGGGTCGTCCCCCGCCGAGCACGCCATCAGGAAGATCGATACGGCCAATGTGAGAAAAACGATTAGCTTCATCATGGGGCCACCTCTGTCTTTAATCTTTCCATCAAAGACGCCCGGCGTCGCCGGAAAGTTCCCGGCAGGGTCCCAGACATTTTCCGGCATGGGCCAGGATCGGGAGGCCAGGGCCGCCCTTCCGGTAATCGGATTGGCCGTGCTGCGGGTCCGGCCGGAGGAGGGTCTAGCCCCCGCCACCAACGCCGGACCCCAGGCCCGGCTCGGTCATGGCCGCGGGGTTCAGCAGATTGTCCAGCTCGGCGTCGGACAGGCTGGTCTTGAGTTTGGCCATCTCACGGATCGTGCTGCCGGTCGCGGCTGCCTCTTTGGCGATGGTGGCCGCGGCGTCGTAGCCGATGGCCGGAGTCAGCGCGGTACCGAGCATTAGTCCCTTTTCCACCATCTGGGGCCCTGTCTCAGTGGCCTGGATGCCCTTGACGCACTGTTCGGCAAAATTGTCGGCGGACGCCGCCAACAGGGAGATCGATTGCAGTATGTTGTAGGCGGCCACCGGCATCATGGTGTTCAGCTCGAAGTAGCCACCTTGGCCGGCCAGGGTTACCGTGGCATCGTTGCCGACCACCTGGGCCACCACCTGGATCACCGACTCCGAGATCACCGGGTTGACCTTGCCCGGCATGATGGAGCTGCCCGGCTGCACTTCAGGCACCAGTATCTCACCGAGCCCGGCGCGGGGGCCGCAGGCCAGGAAGCGGATGTCGTTGGCCATCTTGTGCAGGCTGATGGCGATGGTCTTGAGGATGCCGCTGGCCTCCACCACGCCGTCCAGGGCTGCCTGAGCCTGGAAGTGATTGTCCGTCTCTCGGACTTGGACTCCGGTAATCTCGGACAGGAGCCGGCAGGTGCGGGCGGAAAACTCCGGGTGGGTGTTGACCCCGGTGCCCACGGCGGTGCCGCCCAGTGCCACCTCGGCCAGGGCATCCGTCATTCTGCCCAGACGTTGAATGCTGTATCCAGCCTGGCCGGCGAAGCCCAGAAACTCCTGGCCCAGCCGCACCGGGGTTGCGTCCTGGAGGTGGGTGCGGCCGGTTTTTATGACGAGCCACAATTCCTCGGATTTTTTCCGAAGCGCTCCCTCAAGCTTCTCCAAAGCGGGGACCAGGTCCTCCGTGGCGGCCATCAGCGCCGCCAGGTGGATGCAGGTGGGAATAACGTCGTTGGACGACTGACCCATGTTGACGTGGTCGTTGGGGTGGACCAGGCCGGACCCGAGGTCGCCACCTAGTATCTGGGACGCCCGATTGGCGATGACCTCATTGGCGTTGGTATTGGTGGAGGTGCCGGAGCCGGTCTGAAAAACATCCAGGACGAAGTGCTCGTCCAGTTTTCCGTCGGCCACCTCTTGGGCGGCGGCCACCACGGCGTTGCCCTCTTTCACCGCCAGGAGACCCAGGGCCATGTTGGTCTTGGCCGCCGCCAGCTTCACGAGACCCAAGGAACGGATGAAAGACCGGGGAAAGCGCAGGTCGCTGATAGGAAAGTTCAGCACCGCGCGCATGGTGGAGGCGCCGTAGAGAGCGCCGGCGGGGACTTCCATGGGTCCCATGGAGTCTCGCTCTATTCTGACCTTGTTGTCGCCAGTTGTCATTGAATCACCGTCCTTTTGCCAAGACTGCTGAAGATCTGCTCGACTGAAGGGCATCTAACGGCCCTCATCCCACGGCTTCGAAGGTTACTGCCAATCGTTCCCTGTTTGGGATCGAAGTTTGCGGTTTCTCGAAGCCGATAACTCGTCCGTCCCGGTCCTACATCAATATGGCCTCGTCCCCGGTTTCTTCACAGACATGCTCGCGGCCAGGGTCTCCAAGCCGCCCGGTCAACGTGCCGCCAGGCCGGTCATCGGTTACGGTTACCCGCTCTGTTCCCGTTTTCCCTCTTGGTCGGGTTCTTGGAAGGAAGCCCCTCACCAAATCTCCCGCAGCAGCTCCTCCAACTCGGAGACCTCTTTGACCGGCCGGACGTTACGGTGCAAGGCGAAGTCGGTCATCGTGTCCTCCGCCAACAGCTTCACTCCTTCCTCGCCTACTCCCACCTGGCTTAGCCGAGCCGGCAACCCGAGAGAGTTGAAGGTCTGGGCCACGGCATCCGCGGCCGCTCTGGCGGCAGCATCGTTTTCCATTGAATGCTGCCGCACACCCATTACAGAGGCCAGCCGGGCTTGCCCGGCAAGGTTGTGATCCCGGTTGAACCGCATCCCCGGCGCCGTGAGGATGGCGTAGGCCGCACCGTGGTCGCACTCCGGGTAGCGCGTATCCAGGGAGTGGGCCATGGCGCTCACCACTCCAACCGCGCTCCCGCCCGCGCCACTGTCTCCGGCACGATTGTACAGGAAGGCGGCGGCGGACAGGTTGAGCCGCACCTCCCCGGCGTCCGGCCGCAGCGCCACAAGCGGCAGGTTCTCCTGGAGCAGCCGCAACGCCTGAACCAGGTCCCCCCCGGCCAGCGGGTTCAGTCTCTCACGGGATTGCAAGGCCCCCACCACTCCGCTGTAGCAGGAGGCCGCGGCGCTCACGCAGAGCGAAGGAGGCGCGGTCAGCAGAGCCCTCGTGTCCCATATCAAAGCGGCCGGGCGGGTCTTGGGGTCAAACAATTCCAGCCGGTGTCCCGTCTCCGGGTCGATAACCGCCGTGCCCGCCCGGGTTGCCGCCGTGGTGGGAGTGGTCAACACCAGGACATTGGGGATTTTTGGCTGCATCAGGCGCGGGCTGACCGGTGGCAGGCCTTGCGGGTACTTAGTGGCGTGGTCGCGGGCCGTGCCCCCTTCGGCGAGAAGGATGGTGATGGCCCGGGCGGTGACGACGGCGCTGCCTCCGCCCACGGCGACAATGAGGTCCGCACCGGCTTCAGCCGCCATGGCCGCGCCCTTCGTCACCGAGGGAACGGGCGAGCCGGTCTGGGCGCCGTCGAACACGCCGGCCAGCCGGTCTCCCAGCACGTCTCTTACCCGGTTCAGCAAATCAGTTCGGTGAGCCACCGACTGGCCGCACACCACGAAAACCCGCTTGGCCCGGGCTCGATCCGCCTCATCGCTCAGCCGGGCGATGGCGTCGTCCCCGGCATGGACTCGAATCGAGTACCCTGAGATGCGAAAACTGTTCGGACCTGGCACAGTCGTCTCCCACCGCGTTGCGTTCTTGGTCTGGCACTTATGTTGCCATTCCCCCGTCCTTTTGGCAACCAGCCTTCGGGTCCGGTTGACAGGCGAGGCCGTTCGTCTATCATGAGATGCAGCTTCCCTGGGTGATTCAACGAACCTGATAACCAGTTCCCGCCGAGGAGTGCCATGCCGATGATGAGCGGCGCCCAGGCTTTAATTCGTTCACTGGCCCGCGAGGGCGTCGGCGTGGTCTTCGCCCTTCCCGGCGTTCAGATAATGGACGCCTTCGACGCGTTGTACGACGAGCCTGCCATCCGCTTGGTGCTGGTGCGCCACGAGCAATCGGTTACCTACATGGCCGACGGCTACGCCCGCACCACCGGCCGGCCAGGTGTCGGCCTGGTCGTTCCCGGACCGGGGGCCCTCAACGCCACCGCCGGACTGGGTACCGCCTACGCCACCTCGTCGCCGGTGCTCCTGATCTGCGGCCAGATCGAAAGCTACAACCTGGGAGAAAACCGGGGCGCCCTCCACGAAATCGGGGAACAGATGGAGGTGTTCCGGCAGATCACCAAGTGGTGTGCCCGCACCTCCCGGGTAGAAGAGATACCCGGACTGGTCCACACCGCCATGCAGCACCTGTCAACCGGGAGACCGCGGCCGGTGGAGATCGAGATACCGTGGGACGTCCTACCGGCGACCGCCGAGGCGGAGCTGCCGGAGCGGGAGGTCTTTGCCAAGCAGCACCCGGAGCCGCCGGACATAAAGGAAGCTGCCCGGCTACTGGCCGAAGCGCGGCGTCCGCTGATCTGGGCCGGAGGCGGGTCCCGTGAGGCCGGCCTCTCGGCAGAACTCTTGGGACTGGCCCAGGCCCTGAATGCCCCGGTAATCACCACGGCTCAGGGGAAAGGCGCCATTCCAGAAGACAACCCCCTGTCCCTAGGCGCCTATTATTACGCCCACGGTCCCGGACACCAGGTGCTGCCCCAAGCGGACGTGATCCTGGCCGTGGGCAGCCGGATGCACTTTGCGCCAAAGCTCCCCTGGGGCATTCAGCCCCATCAGAAGCTAATCCAAATCGACGCCGACCCCGAGGAGGTGGGCCGCAACCTACCCCTGGCCGTGGGCATAACCGCCGACGGACGGCTGGCCCTGCAGGCGCTGCTGAACGAGCTGGGAGGCGCCACCGGGTCCAGCCAGTGGACCGGCGGGGAACTGACCTCGATCCGGCAGGATTCTTACCAGAAGATCAAGGAGATAGCTCCCTTGCAGGTCGAGATCATAGAGACCATCCGCCGGGAGCTGGACGACGACGCCATCCTGATCAGCGGCACCACCGAGATCGGGTATTGGAGCCACCTGGCGTTCCCGGTCCTCAAGCCCCGCTCCTACATCACCTCGGGGTACTTCGCCACCCTGGGCTACGCCTTCCCCACGGCTCTGGGAGCTAAGGTGGGCAACCCTCACCGGCAGGTGGTGGCCACCAGCGGAGACGGCGGGTTCGGGTACGCCTCCAGCGAGCTGGCCACCGCGGTGCAGGAGGAGATTAACGCCGTCACCCTGGTGTTCAACAACGGGGCCCTAGGCGCGTCCTACAGCGAGCAGCGGGACCGCCTCGGCGGACGGGCCATCGGGACCAGGCTCCACAACCCCAGTTTCTCCCAACTGGCGGAGGTTTACGGTGCACAGGGGGTGAAGCTCTCCGGCCACCAGGAGCTGGGAGATGCCCTCCGCAGCGCCCTCCGCGCCCAGCGGCCGGTGGTCATCGAGGTGCCCCTGCCCGTCCTGTTGCCGCCGTTCCAAATTCCGCCTCCGGGATCCGGCCATCCGGCCCGATGAAGAGCGATCCCTCCTTGGCCTGGTCCCGGCCCGGATTCGTAGTTGCGCGGAAGCAGATAAACGAGTGGTTCCCCTCCGGAGCCGTGAACTCATGCTAGAATAAATTGGCACGCCACCACGTCCAGCGTGGCAAATACCGCAGCCGGCTCTCACCGACGCCGCGAAGACGAAAAAGCAATGGCCATGGACCGCCAACGAATCCGCCGCTACCGCAGACAGAGCTTCCAATACCTGGATAGCGCGTTCGACGAGATGCGTGGGGGCCGCTGGTCGCGCACCGAGGACTTCCTTTGGGGCAGCCTTACCCTGGCCGTGAAAGGGGTGGCCCTGAGCCGGGCGGAACAGATCGAGGGCCAAGAGGCGGTGCGGGAGTACGCCACCCAACTGGGCCTGGAACATCGGGACCGGCGCATCCGGGACGCGTTCACCCATTTGAGTACCTTCGCCGACTGGGTCGAGCGGGTCCGAGAGCTGCGTTACCGGGTGGACCGCCTGGTTCCGGTGCTCGAAGACATCAGCTCGGCGGTGGAGCGGCTTTGGGAGATGGTACCCCAGGATGACCCAGACTAATCCGTCGGCGGTGCGATCCGCGGCTGGTGGCTATCGCGGCACGGTGGCCATCCACACCCACGGATGCAAATTGAACCAGGCCGACAGTGAAACGCTGGCCCGGTATTTCGCTGAAGCCGGATACCAGATCGTCGAATGGCCGGCCGGCGCCGATGTCTTGGTGCTGAACACCTGCACGGTCACCGCGACGGCCGACGCCAAAGCCCGACAGGCCTTGCGGGCCGCCCGGCGCGACAACCAGAAGTCCCTCATCGTCGCCACCGGTTGCTATGCCGAACGGGCCGCCCACGACCTCGAGAGGTTGGGTCCGGCGATCCTGGTGATAGGCAACACTCGGAAAGACCAGTTGGTCTCGGCCGTCACCGCCACCCTCGCCTGTCGCGGCGGCTCGCGGAGCGAACCTTCCCAGGATCCCCCGGAGGCGAGGCCTGCCGGGGAGGAACGGGACCAACTCGAAGCCGACACCGTTCGGTCCGCCTCCGGGCGCAGCCGGGCGATGATCAAGATCCAAGAGGGGTGCGGCCAGGTCTGCGCCTATTGCATCGTGCCCAAAGTGCGGGGACGCGAGCGCAGCGTCCCTCCGGACACCGTGGTTCAGCAGATTATTCACCGGGTGGACCAGGGTTGCCGGGAGGTCGTCCTCACCGGGACCCAATTGGGGACCTACGGCTACGACATCGCCGGGGCCAGCCTCATTGATCTATTGCGGCGCATCCTGGCGGAGAGCGCCGTGCCCCGCATCAGGGTTTCTTCTCTGCAGGCCCAGGAGATCACCCCGGAACTGCTGAAGCTGTGGGCGGACCGCCGTCTGTGCCCCCACTTCCACGTGCCGTTGCAGAGCGGGAGCGACCGAATATTGGCGGCGATGCGGCGTCGTTATGATACGGAGCACTTCGCCCGCACCGTGGAGTTGGTCCGGCAGGAGGTCCCCGACGCCGGAATCACCACCGACCTGATCGTGGGGTTTCCCGGTGAAGGAGATAGCGAGTTCCGCGAGAGCCATAGCTTCGCCCAATCCATGCAGTTCAGTGACATGCACATCTTCCCTTACTCCTCCAGACCGGGGACCAGCGCCGCCTACCTTGCCGTGAACGTCCCGGACCTCGTGAAGAAGGCCCGGACCGCGGAAATGCTCGAGGTCGCGGCCGGGGGTTTCGAGGCCTTTCGTCATAAACAACTGGGGCAGACCCGGCCCGTGCTGTGGGAAGTGGCGCGGGAAAGCGGTGCCGTACCGATATGGAGCGGACTGACGGATAACTACATCCGGGTCAGTACCGAAGACCGGAGGGACCTGCGCAACACGATCGCTCCGGCGCGGCTGGTCGGCCTTGCCGGAGATTCGGTAACCACGCTGGCGTCGTGACCCGGGCCGCCCGCCTATTGAAGACCCGGGTCCAGTTGGCGCCGATCTGGATTCCATCTTTCACCGGAAAGACGGCCGTGGGGATGACGCGGGAGATCGCCAGGGCAAGTATCTCGTAACTGGCCCGGTACCCAATCCGTCACCCCGGCGAAGGCCGGGGTCCACTCCACGCTTCTCTGGGTTCCGGCCTTCGCCGGAAAGACGGGGGGGGGGGATGTTGCACAAATTCGCCGATGCAGGGCTATTCTCCGAGCAATGCATCAGCATCGGCCGGCCAGGGCCGACCTGCCCCTAAATGCAGCGGCGGCTGTCTTGCGCTTCAGAGAGTCAAAGCGAGACAGCCGCCGTACCCCGACCGGGGGAATACCAGGAAGCTAGCGGATTACAACGCGACGGGCCGCAGATAGTTTGCGTCACCCCTCCGTTCCAGATAACCCGCCTTGGTGTCATTCCCGTGGTAGAAGACCAACAGCCAGCCCTGGCGCTCCGCCTGGCTCAGCAGGTCGCGCTTCTGCTCCAGGGTCACCTCAGGAGAGCTGTCGAAGGCGGAGATCACCGGCAGGTTCAGGTGATGCGGCGTGGGGACAATGTCTCCCAAGAAGACCACCCTCTCTCCACCGTGATTGAACATTACCATTTGATGGCCTTTGGCGTGGCCGTCGGTCACGATCACGTTCAGTCCGGGGAATATCTCCGTGTCCCCATCCAGCAACTCCAGTTGGCCTCGCTCCTCGATGGGCAGGAAGTTATCCGCCCGGTGTATCGCGTGGCAGCGCTCGTTGGGGTGACGGGCCTCGTCCCAACAGGCCTGTTGAACGTAGTAGGTGGCTTTCGGGAAGGTGGGCATCACGTTGCCCGCGCGGTCCAGCCGGGTGCAACCGCCGCTATGATCAAAATGAAGGTGAGAAAGAACTACTGCATGGATATCTTTGGGAGTTAGCCCCATCGCCTTGAGGCCTTTGAGCAGCCGGCTGGGAACCAGTCCCAGGGTTTCCTTGTCATTGTCGGCGTCTTTCGACCCGACTCCCGCATCCACCAGCACGTTGCGTCCACAAACTTGAAGCAGCGTGCAGTTCAGCCCTAGTGTCATCCGGTTCTTTCGGTCGGTAACCACGTTGTTTTCCCAGGCCATTTTGGGCACCTGCCCAAACATTGAACCGCCATCTAGCTTGATGACACCATCACTGATGATCTTGACAGCTGTCGACATCATCTTATTCACCCAATCCCTTCGCAAAAATTGCTTAAATCTCGCACCCGTCGAAGCTATCCTCATTCCAGGAAGAAGGACTAATATCTATGATGACGTATGGTATCTACAAATGTTATGAAGGCAACATTGATGTTGAGGGACGTTTCCCGACGGGGCCTAGCACCAGCCTTTCCAGCCGATGCGCCTGTCCTTGAAAAAGCCATGTACTTTGCTCAGTGGCCACCTCCTCTGATCCGATTCCTTTTGGCCGACGCCGCTCTGCCGGCCGAAGTGACGGCCCAGCCGGGGCATATTATGTCTACCGGATGCCCCCGGCATTACCCCCTTATAGTTCAACAACGATAATGGGAGAGAGACATACCCGTTGTCAAGGCAGAAATCGATGAATTCTTAGCAATTCCTAAAATCTTTTTGAACATTTCTCTTAAACCACTTCTAGCAATTGTTCAACTTCCGTATCTAACTCAACCTTCAGCCGAGCCAAAACGCGCCTGGAAGATTGCCCACCGCAACCGAGTTGGGCCGTAAGAGGGACGAGGGGGAAAGCCGTCCAGGCGGAGGCGCGGATAGCCTGCCAGCCGGATCGGAGGACCTCCGCAAATCGGCGGCATCGGAAAAAGTTTCCACCCCGCCGAGTTAGGCAGCACCCCTCACGGGTAGGGCTGGTGCTTGCCCAAGACCCCCCTTCCTAGCGTTCCTCCGCGGAAGGGGAAGGAACGGTTCTGTCCCTTTTGCGAATGGGGATATCCAAGAGGGGGTCAACCCGCAACCATCACATTCACATTGTGGCGGTACTGGAAAGAGGTGCTAGATTCCCTTGCCGGCCTTTTCCATTTTGGCCCAGGAGTCGCGGAGTGGCACGGTTCGGTTGAAGACCAGGGCCCCGGGGGTGGAGTCGACAGAATCGACACAGAAGTAGCCCTGGCGCAGGAACTGGAAGAGACTACCCGGCGCGGCGCCGGCCAGACCCGGCTCAACGCGGCACCCGGTCAGCGTCTCCAGCGAGTTCGGGTTCAAGTAGTCTTTGTAGTCCGCCCCGTCATCATCTTCGCTGGGATCCGCCTTCAGGAGAAGGCGGTCGTAGAGGCGGACCTCGGCTTCCACGGAGTGGGCCTCGGAGACCCAATGGGACGTTCCTCTGACCCGGCGTCCGTCTTGGGAACGCCCTCCCCGCGTCTCCGGGTCATAGGTGCAATGCACCTCGAGCACCTCGCCGGTCGAGTCGTCCTTGACCACGTCCACGCAGGTAACGTAGTAGGCGTCCTTCAGGCGTATCTCCCGGCCGGGGGCCAAGCGGAAGTATTTATTCGGCGGGTCCTCGCGAAAATCCTCCTGCTCGATGTACACCACCCGCGAGAACGGGATCTTTCTCGACCCCATGCCGGGGTCCTCCGGATTGTTCTGGCTCTCCAGTTCCTCCACCTGACCTTCCGGGTAGTTGTCGATGACCAACCGCAGCGGCCGCAGCACGGCCATGACCCGGGGAGACCGCCGGTTCAAGTCTTCCCTTAGATGGTGCTCCAGCAGCGCGACTTCCACTACGCTATCCCGCTTGGCCACACCAATCCGCTCGCAGAAGTTGCGGATCGCCTCCGGGGTGTAGCCGCGCCTCCGGAGGCCGCACACCGTGGGCATCCGCGGGTCGTTCCAGCCGGTGACGTACCCTCCCTCCACCAGCTCCACCAGCTTCCGCTTGCTCAACACCGTGTAGGTTAGGTTGAGCCGGGCGAACTCGATCTGCTGGGGATGAAAGATACCCAATGCATCGAGGAACCAATCGTACAGGGGCCTATGGTCTTCGAATTCCAACGTGCAAATTGAATGGGTGATACCTTCGATGGAGTCCGACTGGCCGTGGGTGAAGTCGTAGGTGGGGTAGGCGCACCATTGGTCCCCGGTTCTATGGTGTGAAGCCTTGAGAATCCGGTAGATGACGGGGTCGCGCAGGTTCAAGTTGGGGGACGCCATGTCGATCTTGGCCCGGAGCACGTGGCTGCCCTCTTCAAACTCCCCGGCCCGCATCCGGCCGAACAGGTCCAGGTTCTCTTCCATCGGGCGGTCCCGGTATGGGCTGTCCTTCCCCGGCTCGGTCAGGGTACCCCGGTAATCCCTGATCTCTTGGGGGCTCAAACAGCAAACATAGGCCTTCGCCGCTTTGATTAACTTCACCGCATAATCATACAAAGTTTCAAAGTAGTCTGAAGCAAAGTACAAATGATCATCCCAATCCCAACCAAGCCAGCGCACGTCCTCCTGGATGGATTCAACGTATTCCAGCGCTTCCTTGGTAGGATTGGTGTCGTCGAACCGCAGGTGGCAGACACCCTGGTTTTCGCGGGCGATGCCGAAATTGAGGCAGACGGACTTAGCGTGGCCGATATGCAGGTAGCCGTTCGGTTCGGGAGGGAACCGGGTCACGACGCGGCCGCCGTTTTTGTTATTCTTCAGGTCCTCCGCCACGATGCTCCGTACGAAATCGGCGGAAGGGTGAGTTTCGGGCATGGTCATACTCAGTGTCCTCTTTCCATTCTAATGCGGGACAGCATTTAGCCGCTCGATCGCGGACCCGACGCGCGCGAGCACCCGCTGCCGGCCCAGGACCTCCATTGTCTCAAACAGCGGCGGCGATGCCTCCCGGCCGGTGGCGGCCACCCGGAGCGTGCCGAAAAACTGGCGCGCCGAGAGGCCCAGGCGAGACGCCTCGGCCCGCAGCAGCTCTTCCATGGCTTCGTGCTCAAACTGGGCGACCTTGGCCAATCCTTCCTTGGCAGCCCCCAGCGCCGCCAGGGCGCTCTCCCGGTCCATGCCCTTCTGCACCAGATTGAGAGGATCGTATTCCACTTCGGCCTGGAAAAAGTAGGAGGTCAAGTCCACCGCCTCCGAGAGCAGCTTGGTCCGCTGCTGGATCAGAGGGACGATACGAAGCAGTTGGTCCCGGCTCACCGGCGGCAGGACGGCAGGCAAGCCCTGTTGAAGAATTGGCAGCAACCGGTCTGCCAGCTCCTCAACCGAGAGCTGCCGGATGTACACCCCGTTCATCCACGTCAACTTGTCGTGGTCGAAAATTGCCGCGGACCGGCTCACCCGTTCCAGGGAAAAACCCTCTATGGCGGCTTCAGGCCCCATGATCTCCGTCTTGTCATCCAGCGACCAGCCCAGCAGAAGCAAGAAGTTGGCCACGGCCTCGGGCAGGAACCCTTCGTCGCGATATTCCAAAAGTGCAGTAGCCCCATGGCGCTTGGACAGCTTGGAACGGTCCGGGCCCAAGATCATGGGCAGGTGGCCGAACCGGGGCGGGTCGAAGCCCAAAGCCTCGTAGATTTGCAGGTGGCGCGGCGTACTGGGCAGCCATTCCTCGGCCCGCAGGACGTGGCTGATCTCCATCAAGTGGTCGTCCACCACCACCGCCAGGTGGTAAGTGGGAAAGCCGTCGGACTTCAAAAGGACGAAATCGTCCAGCAGTTCGTTCTGCCACTCCACGTCCCCGTGGATAATGTCGCGGACTCTGGTAGTGCCGGAAAGCCGCATGGCGAACCGAATTACCGACGGCCCGCCATCTGCCTCCAGAGTCCGGCGCTCTTCCGGGTCCAGGTGGCGACAACGGCGGTCATATCCGGATGATCGCTTCAGCCGTTGCTGCTCTTCCCGCATCTGTAGCAGGCGGTCCTCGCTACAGTAGCAGCGGTAGGCGCGCCCCTTTTCAATCATTTGCTCGGCCATTCGCCGGTAGGTGTCCAGGCGCTCGGATTGGCGGTAGGGAGCGAAAGGGCCGCCTACCCGTGGGCCCTCGTCCCAGTCCAGGTGCAGCCATTCCAGGGATTCCAGTACGGCATCCACCGCCCCGGGTACCAGCCGGTCCTGGTCGGTATCTTCGACCCGCACTATGAACTTGCCGCCGTGATGCCGGGCAAAGAGCCAATTGAACAGGGCCGTGCGGATGTTGCCGATGTGAGGCAAACCGGTGGGACTGGGGGCGAACCTGACGCGGACGGCTTCAGCCAAGGTGATTCTCCTAGATAGTTGTGCCTAATCTTATCATGATATGCCGCGGCTGAATGGCCTCCGGACGCCGGGAACTCTGAGGAGTCATCGGGTAACCGCGCCCTCTCGAATCAGGTCCGCCACCGACGCCAGATCCGCCGGCAGCTCGGACCGGAATTCGACCGGGTTTTCCGTCACCGGATGCTTGAAGCCCAGATGGTGAGCGTGGAGGAAGTGGCGTCTTAGCAGGGGACTGGGTCTCCCGTAGACCGCGTCACCCAGAAGGGGGTGTCCCAAGTAGGCCAGATGGACCCTCACCTGGTGGGTACGGCCCGTCTCCAGGTACAGCTCCAGGAGGCTGTGACCAGAGAAGGTCTCCAGAACGCGGTAGCGGGTCCCGGCTTGCCGCCCTCCCAGCACCACCGCCATGCGCTTGCGGTGTCGCGGGTCCCGGCCGATCGGTGCGTCGATTCGGCCCTCGCGGGACGAGAGCACCCCGGTGGCCAAGGCGAGATAGCCCTTGGTCACTTGCCGGTCCTTTATTTGAGCCGACAGGGCCTGGTGGGCCTGATGGGTTTTGGCCACCATCATCAGCCCGGAGGTATCTTTGTCCAGCCGGTGCACGATGCCCGGCCGGATGGCTCCCCCGATTCCCTGGATGTCCGGGCATCGGGCCAGCAAGGCGTTGACCAGTGTGTGGTCCGGGTGCCCCGGACCGGGGTGAACCGACAGGCCGGAGGGTTTGTCGATTACCACTATGTCGGAATCCTGGTACACCACCGTCAGCGGCATCCACTGGGGGACCAGGTCCAACCGCCGGGGTGGTGGCTCAGTCAAAGACACCCGGTCTCCCGGTTGCACCCTTTGGGAGGGCCGGGACCGGGCCCCGTTGAGCAGGACCGAGCCCTCAACGATCAGCCGGTGCAGTTGGCTGCGGGTCAGCCCGGTCTCCCAGCCGGCCAGGAACTGGTCCAGCCGCGGCCCGCCGGCCTCGACCTTGAACTCCCTGGTGGTCCCAACCTGTGAGGCCAAATCAGCGTTCTCCAGCCACCGGGGAAGGGCCCGGCTTGATCCATTCCGGGGGCAGCGGCAAAGCCCGACTCCGGTTGGGGTTGAGGCTTCAAGGGGCGGCTACCGGCCCATCCTCAGCATCCCCGGTACCAAAGGAGGGGGCCGAGGGCAATGGGTCGAACCTCGGGGCCGGTGGTGGATCGGCAGCGGCCACCCCAGCGGCGTCGACTCTTTCCCTCACGCCACAGGTGGAGCATCGCCAGCCCACGGGCAGGGGCACCATTTCGCCGTCACACACCGGGCACCAGTCGTAGACCTCCAGCAGCGCCGCCTGGCGGGCGGCTTTCCCTTCCAACTCCCGTTCCCGATCCGATTTGATGAGGATCCACGCCAGCAGCGCCAGGCCGGTCACGATGGAGGCATCGGCCACGTTGAACACGGGCCAGGACCCAACGTCCATGAAATCGGTCACGTGGCCCAAACGCAGCCGGTCCAGCAGGTTTCCGGTAGCCCCACCGACCTGCAACCCCAGGCTGAGCCGCAGCAGATCGGTATGGCGACGCTGACTGCGGTAGATCAGCGCTAGCACGGTGATCCCGACCACGGACACCAGGATGAGCGGGACGTTCTGGTCGCGGAACAAACCGAAGGCGCTGCCCGTATTGAAGGTATGGGTGATACGAAGAAACCCTTCAACGGGATACGATTCCCGGAACGCGAGGAATTCCCGCACCAGAAACTTGGTGAACTGGTCGGTCAAAAAGACCAGTGCCGCTAACTGGAGCAGGAGCAGGTCTTTGTAGATTGGAAAGCGCCGCGAGGGAGCGGGCCCGGTGGCTTCACTATCCCGGATCATCAACGGCTACTTCAACGTCCCGGAGAAAAACTCGGCCACCTGGGGCGCAAGCTGATCCTCGTATCCAAACCAGAAGTGATCGGCGCCTGCAACGACATGGCAGGTTGGCGGATGGTCGAAGGACTCCAGTACCGAGGGAAAACGGTCCGACTGGGCCAGCTTGTCCTGGTCTCCGACGACGACCAGGATGGGGTGATCGTTGGTTCCCAGTTCCGTACTCTCCAGGGCGCGTAACGGCGGCGAGATCAGGGCAAAGGCCCGTGCTTTCCGATGCAACGCCGGGTTATCCAAGACAACCGAGGCACCGAAAGAGTAGCCAGCCACTCCCAGCCTCCGCCCGTCGACCCCTGGCCAAGCTTTCATCAGATCCAGCGCCCCCAGCACTTCTTGTTGTTCCACTTGCCCCTTGCCGTGCCGTCCTTCGCTGCTGCCCACGCCACGGAAGTTGAACCGTAGAGTCGCAAACCCTCGTTCCGCCAGAGCAAAGGCCACCGCCAGCACCACGTTACTGTCCATGTTACCACCGTAGAGCGGGTGAGGATGACACACCACAACTCCCGGCATCGGACCGGCGTGGGCCTCGGGTTGGGCGACCACGCCCTCGAAATTCAGGCCATTGGTCTTGAATGTCACGGCACTCTGACGCACCGCTCTGACCTCCTAGAAGCTATTTCCATATTAGGAGAACCGGTGGTGTTTAGCAAGGAAGCAGGCAGCGGTCAGTAGTCAGCTTTCAACCCCGGGCCAGGGACCCGCGAAATAGTTCCCGCTGCGTCATCCCCTATTTACGAAGGAGGGGGTGGATCGCCTTGTTCCGGAAAGCGGTGTTCGCCGTAGTGTTCAAATGAGAATCCTGCTAGAATAGCCCATATTTCCAGAAAGTGGAGGCCCGAATGAGGGTAATTGATCTCCGTAGCGACACGGTTACTCACCCCACCGATGAGATGCGCCGGGTGATGGCCGACGCCGAGGTTGGCGACGACGTTTTCGCCGAGGACCCTTCCATCAACCGGCTGCAGGAGCGGGCCGCGGAGCTGCTGGGCAAAGAAGCCGGGCTGCTCACGCCCAGCGGCACCATGAGTAACCTGATCGCCGGCCTGACCTACTGCCACCGGGGCGACGAAGTGGTGATGGGCGACCAGGCCCACATATTCTGGAACGAGTCGGCGGGCGTGGCGGCCCTCGCCGGAGCCCAACTCCGGCTGATACCCAACGGTCCCCAGGGCCGGATCGAAGCCGCCGACCTGGAAGCCGTCATACGTCCCCCGGGCAACATCCACTTTCCACCGACCACTCTGGTTTGCCTGGAGAACACTCACAACCGGTGCGGCGGTGGAGTGCAGACCCCCGAGGACACCGGCAAGATCTGTGAGGTGGCTCACGCCGCCGGGGCCAGCGTGCATATGGATGGCGCCCGTATTTTCAATGCGGCTGTCGCGCTCGAAGTCCCCGCCGCGGAGCTGGTCAAGGACGTGGACGATGTCAGCTTCTGCCTGTCCAAGGGCCTGAGCTGTCCCGTGGGTTCGGTCATTTGCGGCTCCAAGGAGTTCATCGACCAGGCCCGCCGGTGGCGCAAGATGGTCGGCGGCGGGATGCGGCAGGCCGGGGTCCTCGCCGCCGCCGGGCTGGTGGCGTTGGACACCATGATCGAGCGGCTGGCCGAAGACCATGCCCGCGCCCGGCAGTTGGCCGGCGGCCTGGCCAACATCGATGGGCTCGACGTTGACCCGGACGCAATACAGACCAACATCATCATCTTTGATGTGAACCCGGCCCTCGGACCGGCGGCGGGGCTTATCGGCGCCCTGGCTCGGGAAGGGGTGAAGGTGAGTTCTCCAGGCAAACATTCCATCAGGATGGTGACCCACCGCCATATCTCCGGCGCCGACGTGGAGGAGGCCCTGGCCCGGACCTCCAAGGCAGTCAAGGAACTGCGCTGAGCATTTACGGCTGACCGGCAAGGGGCCACAGGGCCCAGGAGGCTTTCCATGTCCGACCAGGAACTGCGAATAGTGGCTCCCACCGCCATCGTGGGCTACGGCTTCCAGGAAAGCTCCCTGGAGCGGGTGCTCCGGAAGGACCCCCACCTGATCGCCTGCGACGGGGGGAGCACTGATCCGGGACCCAACTACCTGGGGATGGGCAAGGCTTTCGTCGGACGGGACGCCGCCAAGCGGGACCTGGCTTTGATGCTCCAGGCCGCCGTGGACCGGCGAATACCGATGGTCGTCGGCACCAGCGGCGGCGCCGGCGCGGACGCCCACCTGCAATGGACCCGGGAGATCGTCGAAGAGATAGCCCACGAGAACAACCTACACTTCCGAATGGCCCTCATCCACTCGGAGCAGTCCAGGGAGTACGTGGCCCTCAAACTGGAACAGGACCGAGTGGAGCCCTTGTGGCCCCTGCCGCCACTGCGCCAGGAAGTGATCGACCGGAGTTCCACCATCGTCGGCATGGCCGGGGTTGAGCCTTACATCGAGGCATTGGGCGAGGGGGCCCAGGTGATCCTGTGCGGGCGGTCCGATGACGCCGCCATTTTCGCCGCGCTACCCATCAAAGAGGAGTTCGACCCCGCCCTGGGCTGGGTGGCGGGCAAGCTGCTGGAGTGCGGCGCGGCCTGCGCCGTCCCCCGGCAGAAGTACGGCAGCGAAGGCATCACCGTCACCCTGCGGGAGGACCACATCGTGGTGGAGCCGAACCATCCCGGTCTTTCGTGCACCCCTCTCAGCGTTTCCACCTTTTTCTTGCACGAGAATGAGACACCCCTCTATCACACCGAGCCGTCGGGGGTCCTGGACCTCAGCGATCTGAACTGCGAGGCCGTGGACGGCCGGACGGTGAAGATAACCGGCGCCCGGTTCCTCCCTCGAGAAAAGTACACCATCCGGCTGGAAGGGGTGGAACTGGTGGGCTACCGGTGCATCTGCATCTCCTATACCCGCGACCCGGTGCTGGTGCAGTGCATCGACAGCTATTTGGCCGACGTGCGGTCCTTGGTCACCCGCCGGGTGGACGGCATGGGCGTCGGCCCCAACGACTACAAGTTGGTGTTCCGCGTCATCGGCAAGAACGCCGTGATGGGGGAGCGGGAGCCAGTCAAGGAAGTGCTGGCCCACGAACTGGGGGTCATCATGGAGGCGGTAGCCCCGACCCAAGACTTGGCCAACGAGATCCTGGGACTGGCCCGCCAGGCAAGCAAGAATCTTCATTACGAGGGCAAGCTCTGCGATGAGGGCTGCCTGACCTACCCCTATTCCCCTTCGGACATCCCCGTGGGCCCGGTCTACGAGTTCAACATCCTGCACGCGGTGCAACCGGACGACCCCCTCGAGATGTTTCCCATAGAATACGTCACGGTATAAGCGGTCAACCGAACCGAGGACTGACTGCCCAAATCAACCCCGAGTGCGTGATATGACTAGGATTCGCGACCTGGCCGTGATCTGCCGCAGCAAAAACGCCAACCCCTTTCTGCTTACCCTGGACATGGTGTTTCCCGACAAGGAGACCTTCGAGAAGGTGCGCTCCTCCGGGGTGATCAACAAGGGGCTCATCTCCCGGCTTTACAGCGTGGGGGAGAAGGACGTTCTGCTGGTGGAGTTCCCGCCGGCCAACGCCATCAAAGCCACTATCCCCCGGCTCCACGGCTCCGGCGCGGTCGAAGACTCCGACGTCTACGGCGCCCAGCAGCACGGGCCCCTGATGGACGTGGATGTGCCAATCTGATCTTTTCAGCAGTCAGCTTGGCTGAGGGCTGATAGCTGAAGGCTGTTTAGGAGGCTCGCAATGGCTGAAGTATCCCTGGACTTGGGTAAGACCGCCATACTCATGGGCGACTTTTACGAGGACATGATACTCAACCTTTCCCACGCGGTGGAGCGGAAGGTGCTGGAGAAAGCCCAGACCGTGCTGAAGGCGGCCCGGGATGCCGGAATTCTGGTTTGTTACAGCGCCACCGTGTTCCGGCCCGGCTACCCGGAAATCAGCGACCGGAACAAGATCTTCCGCCAGCGCAAAACCTCGGGCCAGCCGGCGGCGGGCGACCCGTTGAAGCTGATTCACCCCTCGCTGAGACCCGCGGAAGGGGAGATAGTGGTCGGCAAGCACCGGGTCAACGCGCTGTACGGCACCGGATTAGACGTGGTCCTGCGGGCTAACGACATTGAAACGCTGATCATCACGGGCTACGCCACCGGCGGCGTGGTTCTGTCCACCGCGCGATTCGCCGCCGATCTGGACTACCGTCTCCTCGTCGTCGAGGACTGCTGCTGGGACTCGGACCCTGAGGTCCACGACTTCCTGACCCAGCGTATCCTTCCCCGGCAGGCCGACGTAATCACGTCGGAGGAGCTGATCCGGGCGCTGGGAGGCTCCTGAGCGGCGGCCTGGCCCACATGGAGAACGGTTACCGGGGCGCCAAATTCCGCCCGCGGAGCGGGCAGTTGCCTCGACACTCGCTCTCCCCGGATGTTTGTTCGCGAGGGCGAACCGGCCTCCTGAAATCGGCGGTAGCTCCAGCCGGCACGTCCAGATTGAATTCCTGGATAGCGGATACCTCACGGTTCTCTTCCGAACCGCCGATGACTCTCCTCTGATCGGCCGAACATGATCGGGGACCCCGATCCACCTATGCTATCCGTCTGGCGCTATCCGCCGAGAATGATCGGCGCCTGACCGGCTATGATCCTGGATCGCAACCACGGCAAAATGCAATGTGCATCAGATCGACCGGGTTTGGGCGAACTTTTCTTATGGAGGGAGTCTAACGTGGAGATTGAGAAGAAGATTCGTGAATTGGGATACGAGTTGCCTCCGCCGCCGTCACCGGCCGGAATCTATGTCCCGGCGGTCCGGACCGGCAACCTCATTTTCCTGTCGGGACAAGGGCCGAGTATCCCCGGCGGCGGGTTTCTGTTCCAAGGAAAGCTGGGTTCCGGCGTCTCCATCGAACAGGGCTACGACTGCGCCCGGCAGACCATGTTGAACCTTCTAACCTCCCTCAAGGGGGAGATAGGCGACCTGGACAAGGTCAAGCGGATCGTCAAACTCCTGTGCATGATAAACTGCGTTCCCGACTTCGTAGATCCGCCCAAGGTCGCCAATGGCGCGTCCGACCTGCTGGTCAACTTGTACGGGGAAGCCGGCCGTCACGCCCGCTCGGCCGTGGGCATGGCCGGCCTGCCCTACGGAATACCCGTGGAGATTGAAATGGTGGTGGAGGTCGAGGCATAGCACCAGCCCCAGAGGCTTGCCGCGGGCAGTTCCAACCCCTTGGCCGATTGGCGCCGATGGAGCTTCTTGGGGGCACACCGGAACCGGCGAAGGCCAGTCCTTCTGTTGAAACACACCCATAACCGGAGATGAGGCGGTTTCGTCTGTTGGAGAGTCGCGCGGACACAACCACGGTTAGTCGCCACTACGGGTGGGCAATATTCGGGCTGAGCTTTTCGAACCTTTTCGTGGAAGGCGGGATCAAGAATACCGTACCCGTGATTTACGTGGCCCTGCGGGACAGCTTCCAATGGAGCGCCACCACCACTTCGAGCATATTTTCCGTGGCCGGTCTGGTCAGCGGCCTTGGCGCTCCGGCCTTGGGCGCCCTCCTGGACCGGCTGGGGCCTCGCTACTTTTTCGCCGCCGGCGGGGTCCTCATACTGGCAGGCTACCTCTCCAGCAGTTTCGGGACCGAGCTGTGGCACCTGCTGATCTTCTACAGCGTGCTCGCGACCCTGGGCGAAAGCATGGTCTCTTCGTTTACCACCACCGCCAACCTGGCTCCATGGTTTCCCAACGCCCGAGGCCGCATTCTCGGGTTGGCCGACGCGGGCAACCCGTTGGGCTCACTGGTCTTCCTGCCGGTGGCCCAGCTGCTCATCTCCGCAATCGGCTGGAAGGACGCCTTTTGGGTCCTGGGGATCCTGTTTTTCACGTTGGTTACGCCGGCCAATTTCCTATTCCAGAGGCGCCCTCCCGGCAGTCACACCACCGCGGAGCCCGGGCCGGTGATCACTCCCGGCGCCTCCACCGCCGCGGCCGGAGTTGCCGGCCCCGCACCAGCCTCCGGTCCATCTCTCTGGCGAGCCGTTCTCCTGGGGCCTCCGCTATGGTTCCTGGTGTTGACTCGCCTACTGGCCACACTGGGCCGCCAGTTGATCCGGGTCCACCTGGTCGCGTTCCTGCTGGCGGCGGGGTACAGCCCGCTCACCGCCGCCACCGCGATAGCCAGCGCCGGACTCGTGGGGCTGGTGGGCAGGCCGGTCACCGGAGCCCTCTCCGACCATGCCGGCCGTGAATCAATCTACACCGCCGGGCAAGGAATGCACGTCCTCGCCATGGTGACCATCTACATGCTGGGAGATGGGCAGAGCTTATGGCCGATTATTCTTTTCGCCGGACTGCTGGGGCTCAGTGACGGAATCGGAGGGCTGATGGTGAGCGCCAAAGCCGCCGACCTGTTCCCGGCCGGAACCCTTGGTTCGGTGATGGGCCTGGTGCACCTGGGACGGGGCATCGGCATCATGGCCGGCCCGGTCATCGGAGGTGTTCTGTTCGACGCCCAGGGCGACTACACGGTGGCCTTTCCCCTGGCCATTTCGCTGGGCTTACTGGCCGTGGGGTGCATGTGGGCGGCCCGGTTTACCGAAAACCGGACCGGCGATGCCCCATTCTCCCGGGAATGATCCCAGACTCGGAGCGCAGTAAGGTAGCCGGCTGGGGGGCGGGCCCGCCCGCCAGGCATACCCTTGGGGCCGCTTTGGGGTTACAATTGCGCCAAACACGCCGAACCCGCCCTCTCGGGTGGCAGGCGAAAATCCTCGGGGAACCGAGAAAACGCCGTGGAGGCCGACATGGATGCCGTGAACTTCATCACCCAAAGCTTGAGGCAAGTCCAACTGCGCCTGCTCGCCACCTGCGAGGGCCTGACCCAAGAACAGGTTCTCTGGCGTCCCGGCCCCACCTCCAACAACATCGGGTGGATCCTGTGGCACGTGGCCCGCGGAGAAGACCGGCGGACCTCCTCCCTCCGGGGCGGGCCAGCCGCGCTCTGGGTTTCAGAGGGCTGGCACAAGAAGTTCGGCCAGCCGGTGGACGCGCCCGCCCCCGGCGATAGGATGGGACTGAGAAGCCTGCCGATTCCGAATCTTTCGGTCCTGACGGACTTCGCCAAGGCCGCTTACCAGCAAACCATGGATTACCTCGCCACGCTGACCGCCGACGGACTCGACATCGCGCCCGACCCGTCGCGGCCGGAGCACACGGTGGCCTCGGCGCTGCGTCATCTCGTGACCCACAAGAACAACCACCACGGCCAGATCGACTTCATCCGCGGCCTGCAAGATGAAGCGTGGGACCTGCCGCCGGGGACGGGCGTCGTGCTTCCGCCCCTCTCCTGAATGAAGGGGATCGGGGGCGGCTCGCCGCTTTCGGGAATCGTACCTGGTATACCTATTCCGCCGGGTAGCGGCAACGGCCCCGGCGCTCCGGTATTGCCACGTTGGGAGAAGGAGAGCGGGGGTAATCGCGTATCCAAGTTTCAAATTTAGGTGCTACTTTTTGGAAACAGTCTTCACGAACCACGCCTTGACTCTAGACCAAGGAGTGTGCCGATGCCAGATGAATTGGATGCCCTGAGTCCGGACCAATTGGCCCAGAGACGCGACTCGATCCTCCAACGGTTTGGCCGCATCGAAGAGGAGTTCGATCGGAGACGCCGGGAGAACCGGCTGCTGGCCCGAGCAGCCGACATCCGGTGGGAATCCGCCTCGGCGGTACACCCGACTCAGCAGGAAGGGCACCGCCTGGCCCGCATCATCTCTCCGAAGCTGGGTTTCAACATCCACACCTTTCGGGTTTTCCAGCGGGAGATCGGCGGTGGTGGCGTGGAGGGCGCATATCATACCCACGGGGACGCGGTAAAGTATTACCTTCACGGCAAGGGAAAGGAGATCATCGGGCAAGAGGAGTACCAGGTGGAGGCGGGGGACCTGGCCTTCATCCCGGCCAACATCTGGCATGGGACGGAGAACACCGGTCAGGAGCCCATGGTGTTCATCGCCTTCCACCAGTTGCCGGGTACTCACCTCCCGGTTCCCGCGCCCTGGCAGTATCATGCCTCAGACCTCGGCGGCAGCAGCTTGGCTAGCTTCCTGGCTTCGGCGGCGGAGGAAGACCCGGCCGCGATGGACTCCGCGACCCTGTACTCACGCCGACAGCATTTCCTTCATCAGCTGGGGGTCTTGGACGATGAGTTCAACCGGCGGCGGCAGCAGACTCGCTACGTCGTACACTGGCGTGATATCCCTTGGGAAGTGAACGCCGCCTCTCAGCCGGTCCCCCTGGTGGCGCCGGAGCTGGGGTTCAACATCTTCACCCTCCAAGTTTCTATTCGGGTAGTACCGGCGCATTACCAGGACTCTACCAGTCACAGCCATGGCGAGTCCGTGCGCTACTGCCTGAACGGGACGGGCCTGCAGACCGTTGAAGACACGACCCTGGAGATGGGAACCGGAGACCTGGTCTTTGTTCCGTCCGGGGCCCGCCATAGCCTGGCCAACCCGGGTAACGAGCCCCTCCGGCTGCTGGTGGCCGAGCAGATGCCGGGGACCTACCGCCAGGTACCGTCGCCGTGGCGGGACCCGGCCTAGGCAGCCGGGGAGAGGCGTTCGAACCTGCGGTGAGGCCTGCCATCACGATCGCCGGTTCGGCGACGGGCCAGGCGGCGCCATTAGGCCGGCGCCCCGGAGATGAGGAGAAGAAGAGGATGAAGATCACCGATGTAGAGTGCCTGGTGTTGGACCGGCAATTCCCCCTCGTCCGAATCTACACCGACGAGGGTCTGGTGGGGATCGGGGAGTGTTTCCGGCGCCAGCCTGATCTCATCAAGATGCAGGTGGACCGCATCTTCAAACCGGTGTTACAGGGCAAAGACCCGCTCGACACCGAGTTGCGCTGGAGGGATATGGTCCGGGCCGGATCGGCGGTGGAGATGGGGGGCGCGATCTTCTGCGCCATTGCCGGGCTGGACATCGCCATTTGGGACCTCAAAGGCAAGGCCCTGGGCCTTCCCATTTATCAGCTGCTGGGCGGCAAGGTGCGGGACAGTGTAAGAATGTATGCCAGCTCCATGCGCCGGGATATGACCCCCGTTGAAGAGGCCCGCCGGGCGGCCTCCTTTGTCGACGCCGGGTATACCGGGTACAAGCTCCACAGCGCGGTCCCAGGATCCATCGACGACCCCGCCGACCAAACCATAGACACGGTGCGGGAGGTGCGGGCCGCCGTAGGCGACGGGATCGAGATCCTGGTGGACGTGAACGGCGCTTTCTCCACCCACCACGCCATCAGCATCGGCCGGGCCCTGGAGCAACTGGGGGTTTTCCACTTCGAGGAGCCGCGTCCCTTCTACGACCTGGAGGGGCTGGCCACCGTCGCCGATGCCCTGGACATTCCCATCGCATCCGGGGAGATGATCTTCACCCACTGGCAGTACCGGGACCTGATCCTCCAGGGGCGCGTAGACATCATCCAGCCAGACATCGTCAAGGTACCCGGCTTTACCGAGTTTCAGAGGATCGCGGCGTTGGCTTCGTCCTTCGGCAAGCCCATCACTATCCATAACACCCAGCCGACAATCAGCGCGGTGGCGCATCTACACGTCTGCGCCGCCTACCCGCAAATCCCCTACGCCCAAGAGTACAACATCGAACCCATCTCCATTCGCGACAAGTGGCCAATCCTCAAAACGCCGCTGGAGGTCAAGGGCAGTTACTTGGAAGTGCCCTCAGGCCCCGGCCTGGGCGTGGAGCTGGACGAAAAGATGGTGCTGAAGGCGGCAGAGGGTTAGGGCCGGGGGAGCGAGAACTGATCCACGGCCGCCCAGGCTAGGCAGGGAGCAGCTTCGCGATGGCGAGCCCGTACTCTCCGGCCACCGAGTACAGCAAGTAAGAGTCATTCCCTTCACGGAATATCCCCGGGTCCCGGACCTGGCGCACCTTCCCCATGATCAATCCCCGGGCCGACGGCTCCAACGGCATCCCGGCGCCCTCGTACTCCGTCTCCGGCTCCAGTACGGTGACCGGAGGGGATTCCTTCCACTCCGCCCAGTCCGGCGTCAGATCAATGGTCGCCAGGAGAATCTGCTCGGGACAATCGAACGCGTTCGAATAATAGACCTCGAGGGTGTCGCCTTCCAAGCGGAACGCCGCGTGCCGCATATCCTCAGTGAAGAGAGTCGGTCCCTCCTCGAACCCGGTTAGCCCGTCTTTCGACCGGTAGAACACGCCGGGCATTCCCAGCGCGTAGTGGTACCCGCCCCAGTTGAAGACCCTGAGATACGGCTCGCCGAGGACCTCCGGGAACGCGGTAAAAGCGATGCCGTCTTTGGAGAGGGCAACCTTGGATTTCTGGTCACGCTCCGCCACCCACCCGTGGTAGTACATGCGTATCTCGCGCTTCTCATTGTCCACATGAACGTCGGGAGAGGCGATATGGTTGTAACAGTGAGAGTCCTCGAGACGCAGCGTTCCCGGTTCATGGACCCGCCAAGGGCCTTTCAGGTCGTCGGCATAAGCGAGGCGGATGTAGGAGCCCTTGTGGTGGGCAAAGTAGAGGTAATACTTGCCGAGCGGGTTCTCCAGCCAAGAGGGGGCCAGGATGAGCGAGGGCCCGTTGATGTTTCCTCCAAGGTCGTCGCCCGATTCAAGACTGATGATTGGGTTGCTTTCAAACCGTTGGGCTTTCATGGGGGTGCTCCCTCCGAATCTCTCCATTTTGGTCAGTCCGGCGCCCAACCCGAGGGCCTCTGGCCACGGGGTCAAGCCCGTGTCAGACCCTATACCCGGCCGCCTTGCCTGTCAATCGCATCCAGGAGATCTCTCTCTTCGCGCGGAACGAAGCGTCTTGCGCAAGCCCGGTCAGCGCTCCACACCGTTGACGCCTATTTGAAGCAAGGCTGTTCCTGGCGGCGCCTGCCCAATCAGCTGCCCGGAAGTGAATTAGCCACAGAGGCACAGAGGTACGGAGGGCCGGAGATTGATAGGACTTGATTGATCTGCGTCTCTGTGCCTCTGTGCCTCCGTGGCGAACCCTTCGTCGCTTCGCTTCTCGGTGTGGCGGTAATCAGGCAAAGGCCGGCCGGCCCCGAAAGGCTATGTGCCGCGGGGCCACTCGGGCTTCCTAACTGGCTGCATCAACTGGCTCTTTGCGTTATGCACTTTTAGGCATCTTCACCAATATATGCAATAATTGCGCCTTTACCAGGCGCTGCGCGCCGGTCCGCCTGTACAGCGGAGTTGATGGTGTGGTAAGTGTGGGGCACGAGGTGACATCGGGGTGCGGAGGACGCCTACAGGTGCGATCGAGGCGACCGAGCGCCGCAGTTAAGGATCCAGCTCAGAAACTGCAATGGCGCGTCCCACGGGCCGGTGGGTGCTGGATATCGCGGCGGCAAAGGTTTGTATCGGGGCGGGAATGCCGATATTAGATATGGGCCAGTCAACAGATCACCCGATCACTGCCTCGGAAACGAAGAAGTAGATCCGGGTGTCCGAAAGCATCCCACCAAGCGCAACTGAAGGGCTTTCCCGGATCACTCCACGATCGAAGACCGATTTCAAGATGGTTGCGGTAAATCTGAACGCGGGGGGATCGAGGCCCGCCCCGTTGTAGAATCCGGCTCATCTCATCGCGGCGCACACCAGGGGTGCATTCGAGGCGCCGAGCCAGCCAGTGGAAGCGCGCCGGTGAATGCTCCAGAGCACACTCGAGATATATGCGAATGTTCCTCGGGAGGAAGGGGGGATTATGGCCAGGGTAGACTTGGACCACCAGCTTAGCTCACTCCAACAGGACGTGGTCGTCCTGTCCGGGATCGTGGAAAAGGCCATTCACCAGGCGGTGGATGCCTTGAAGCGGCGGGACATGGACGCTTCAAGGCAGGTGGTCGAGCAGGACGACTACATCGACCAGAAACGCTTCGAGGTCGAAGACCGGTGTATCGACCTGATCGCCACCCAGCAGCCCATGGCCCGGGACCTGAGGACCATAATCTCTTTGCTTCACATTGTGGTGGAGCTGGAACGGATGGGGGATTACGCCGAGGGCATCGCCAAGATAAGCCTGTTGATGGGGGGCGCCCCACCGGTCAAGCCGCTCATCGACATTCCGCTCATGGCGGAAAAATCCACCCAGATGTTGCGCGACAGCATGGATGCCCTGCTCGACCGGGACATCGTCAAGGCCCACCACGTGTGCCAGGCCGACGATCAGGTGGATGAACTGTACGATCGGGTCCACCAGGACTTGCTGATACTCATGAGGGAAGACCCAGAGACCATACAGCGGGCCACCTACCTGCTCTGGGTGGCTCACGACCTGGAACGCATCGCCGACCGGGCGACCAACATCGCCGAACGGGTTATCTTCCTGGTCACCGGGAAGATGGTTGAAACCGGCCCGGCCATGGAACTGGCGCACAGCTGACCCAAACTCCGCGAGTCTTACGGCGAAACCTTCTGGCTGCCTGACGGTTTCGCCTGTCCCTTACTCTCGCCGGACCGGCGTTGGTGCTGGCGTTCTCGCAATATGCCGCCTCGGCGAGTCGTCGAGGCGGCTCCTGTTTGTACGCCGGTCCTGGCCTCCTGTACTCGGGCCCCCCTGCCGCCGATTCCCATCCCGGCTTCCTTTTGCTATGCTGCCCGAAAGACCGGCATTGAGCGCTGGAGGGCGGGTTTCTCCCGTGGCTTCAGCGGTTTAGAGCCGCCCGTCACCTGCGGCCCGGCACGGAAATCCACGATACCCTGGTGGTCTGGCGCGTCAAGGGGATCCTGGACCGGCGGGGGCAGCTGGATTTGGACGTGGAACAGAAGATTGACGTCTACACGACGCCGTGATTCATCTTGAGCTGCGGCAGGTCCGGATCGGCTCATGGGGCCGGACCGCGAGCCGCCCCTACCCGTTCTGGCCGGGCTCCCGGTCTTCCCCCCACCATCTTTTCATCCGTTCGGCGATCTCCTTTTCCGAACCTTCCTGGGTCGGCCGGTAGTACCGGCGGTCTTTGAGGGCCGGGGGAAGAAACTCCTGCTCCACGAAGTGCCCCGGGTAGTCGTGGGAGTACTTGTAGTCCTGGCCGTACCCCAACTGCCGCATCAGTCCGGTGACGGCGTTACGCAGGTGCAGTGGCACCGGCTCGTTGGCGCGCTCTTTGGCGTCTTGGAGCGCCCGGTCAATGGCCACGTAGGCCGAGTTGCTTTTGGGTGCGGTGGCCAGGTAGACCGTGGCCTCGGCCAGGGGGATGCGTCCCTCGGGCATCCCCAGAAAATGCACCGCCTGTTGGGCCGCCACCGCCACGGTCAGGGCCGCCGGCCGGGCCAGGCCGATGTCCTCCGCGGCCAGGACCACCAGGCGGCGAGCGATGAACATCGGGTCCTCTCCGGCCTGAATCATCCGGGCCAGCCAATAGAGGGCGCCGTCGGGCGACGAGCCGCGAACCGACTTGATAAAGGCCGAGATGGTGTCGTAGTGACCTTCACCCGCCTTGTCGTACATCGGCGAGCGCCGCTGCAAGGCGTCGGCGATGGCATCCAGGTCGATGCGGCGGCGGCCCCCGGCGTCGGGCACAGCGGCGTGGGCCGCGGTCTCCAGGGCATTCAGGGCCACCCGGGCATCACCGCCGGCCATGTTAACCAAGTGCTCCCGGGCTGCCTCCTCCAGCTCCACCTTCAGCACCCCCAGCCCGCGTTCTTCGTCGGGAAGCGCCCGGCGGATGATGGTGTCGACATGCTCAGGGGCCAGGGTCTCCAACGTGAAGACCCTGGAGCGGGACAGCAGGGGCCCGATGACTTCGAACGAGGGGTTTTCCGTGGTGGCGCCAATGAAGGTCACGGTGCCGTCTTCCACGTGGGGCAGAATGACGTCCTGCTGGGACTTGTTGAACCAGTGAATCTCGTCGACGAATAGTATGGTCCGCCGGCCGTACATGCCCTGGCGCTCTCTGGCCTCGGCCGCCGTTCGGCGAAGATCGGCTACGCCGGAGGTGACGGCGCTGACGGACTCGAAGTGGGCGTCGGCGACTCCGGCCACCAGGCGGGCCAAGGTGGTCTTGCCGCTGCCGGGAGGCCCCCACAGGATGAAGGAGGGCACCCGCCCGGCGGCGATGGCCCGCCGGAGGACCCGGTCCAGCCCGACGATATGCTCCTGGCCGACGAATTCCTCGAAGGTGCGGGGCCGCATCCGGTCCGCCAGCGGGGCTTCCTGCTCGACTCGGCGCCGGCCCTCATGCTCGAACAACGATTGGGATGAAGTCATGAGCCCCTTTCCCGGACCGCTCCCGAATCCAGCGATCAGCAAGCCGGCTGCCGGCCGATGGCCGCTACAGTGGGATGTTGCCGTGCTTCTTGGATGGGAGGCTGTCCCGCTTGTTTTCGAGCATCTGGAGGGCTGTGATAATCCGGGCTCGGGTATCGGCCGGGTCAATGACGTCGTCCAAGAAGCCTCGGTTGGCGGCGATGTACGGGTTGGTGAATTTCTCCTGGTACTCGGCGATCAGGTTATCTCTCACCTTTTGAGGTTTCTTAGCTTCGGCGATCTGCTCTCGATAGATTATGTTAACCGCGCCATCGGCGCCCATCACCGCTAGTTCCGCCGAGGGCCAGGCCAGGTTCATGTCGGACCGCAGGTGCTTGCTGCTCATCACGATGTAGGCCCCGCCGTAGGCCTTGCGGGTGATGACCGCGACCTTGGGAACGGTGGCCTCGGCGTAGGCGAAGATCAGCTTGGCCCCGTGGCGGATAATCCCGCCGTACTCCTGCTCCACCCCAGGCATGAAGCCGGGCACGTCCACCAGGGTAACCAGGGGAATATTGAAGCAGTCGCAGAACCGGACGAACCGGGCGGCCTTGGTCGAGGCGTCGATGTCCAGCACTCCGGCCAGGTGCGCCGGCTGGTTGCCCACAAAGCCCACCGTCCGGCGGTTTATTCGGCCAAACCCCACGACCACGTTCGGGGCGAAGTTCTGGTGGACCTCCATGAACTCTTCATCATCCACCAGCCGGTAGATAATGTCCCGCATGTCGTAGCCACGGTTTGAATCGTCGGGCACAATGTATCGAAGGTCGGGGTCGACACGGGTAGGCGAGTCACCGGTGGCCGCCGCCGGTGGGTCCTCCAGGTTGTTGGAAGGCAGGTAGCCCAACAAGCGCCGCACCTCGGCCAAACACTCTTCCTCACTTTCGTAGATGAAGTGGGCGACCCCACTGCGGGTGGCATGGCTGACCGCCCCACCGAGTTCCTCGTGGGTGACTTCCTCGCCGGTAACCGCCTTGATCACATCGGGGCCCGTGATGTACATCTGACCCGTGCCCTTCACCATGAAGATAAAGTCGGTTATTGCCGGGGAATAGACGGCGCCCCCCGCCGCCGGGCCGAGGATCACCGAGATCTGGGGCACCACACCGGAGAACAGAGTATTTCGCAGGAAGATATCACCGTAGGCGGCCAGGCTTAAGGCTCCTTCCTGTATCCGGGCTCCCCCCGAGTCGGCGACGCCGACAACCGGGCACCCAGTCTTGGCCGCCAGGTCCATCACCTTGCAGATCTTTTGGCTCACCACTTCGGAGAGGGAGCCGCCGAAAACGGTGAAGTCTTGGGCGAAGGCGAACACCTGCCGGCCCTCCACCTTGCCGTGTCCCGTGACGACGGCGTCGCCCAGAAACTTTTGGTCGGCGAGGCCGAAATCGGTGGTCCGGTGGGTCACGAAGGCGTCCATCTCCTGGAACGACCCTTCGTCCATCAGCAGCGCCAGCCGCTCTCGCGCGGTTAGCTTTCCCCGGTCATGCTGCTGGTCGATGCGCCTCTGGCCGCCACCCTTGCTGGACTCCTGGCGCATCGCTGCCAGAACGTCGAGCTTACCGTCGATCAACTTTCTCCGTGCTGTCACTACCCCTCCCCTCGGGGTCTAGCCCAGGCTACGCCGATCGAGTCCGGCCCAAGCCTTGGTTCGGTTCGCCTATGAAACTCGGGTTCATCCTAGCAGACGGCCTTTGGCCCATGCAAGGTGAAAGTGGGGGTGCTAGAATGGTGTATGAGGGGTTGGCTTCGAGTGGCGCCACGCCACCACCCCTGAGACCAATTTGATGCCGGCCCTGCATTTGGGGGGGGGTGGGCCATCCACTCGTGGCCAATCCCCAGTGTGACTCAGCAATGTGCACTTGGTCCGGTAACCGCGGTCCCGGTTAACTTTCCCGAATCGGTCCCTGCCGCCTACCTGGCCCCCGAGGCTGTGCCCCAATGATTGAATCAACCGCCCGCACCGGCCTGACCGTGGCCAACGGCGACGCCCTGGCGTGGGGGACCCGTACCTACGTGATGGGGGTCATCAACGTTACCCCCGATTCTTTTTCCGGGGACGGCCTGGGCTCGGATATACCGGCCATCGTCGAGCAGGCGCTCCGGTTCGAAGCCGAGGGGGCTGATTTCCTGGACGTGGGCGCCGAGTCCACCCGCCCCGGGTCCGTTCCCGTGAGCGGGGCCGAGGAGCTGGAGCGGCTGTTGCCCGCCCTGGAGGCCATCGCGCCGCGGGTGAGCATCCCCATCAGCGTGGACACCTACAAGTCTCAGGTTGCCCTCCGGGCCGTCGAGGCCGGAGCCACGGTCATAAATGATATTTGGGGACTTCAGGCAGACCCCGTCCTGGCCCGGGTGGCGGCTGAATCCGGCGCACTTCTTATTCTAATGCACAACCAGAAGGACCACCTTTACCGGGACCTGCTGCCTGACATTTTCGCCAGCCTGTCCCACGGCGCGCGGCTGGCGAGGGAAGCTGGAGTGCCTGAGAGAAACATCATCTTGGATCCTGGAATTGGCTTCGGCAAGACGCCGGACCAGAACCTGGAGGTGCTCCGCAGGCTAAACGAGTTCAAAGGGCTCGGCTACCCGCTGCTGGTGGGCACCTCGCGGAAGTCCACCATCGGCCTGGTGCTAGACCTGCCGCCGGACCAGCGAATCGAAGGCACCGCCGCCACCGTGGCGCTGGCCATCGCGGGCGGAGCGGATATTATCCGGGTCCACGATGTCAAGGAGATGGCCCGGGTGTGCAAGATGAGCGACGCCATCGTCCGCGGCTGGAGGCCCACCGGTTGGATCCAGTAACCGCCTATTTGGGCCTGGGCTCCAACCTGGGCCAAAGGGACCGGAATCTGGCGGAGGCCGTCTCCCGCCTTGGCGGGGACCGGGCCGGTCAACACCGTGGCCGGAGGGCCGCCGGGGGAGGGGTCGCCCTGCTCCGGGCCTCGTCCGTCTACGAAACGGCTCCGTGGGGATACACCTGCCAGCCAAACTTCTTGAACTGCGTGCTGGAGATACGGACGACTCTGTCTCCCAGCCATTTACTGGAATCGGTGAAAGGGCTGGAGGTGACGATGGGCCGGCAACGAGGGTTCCGCAACGGCCCTCGTCTGATCGACGTGGACATTCTTTTGTACGGCGACAGCGCGATCGACCTGCCGGGGTTGCAAATACCCCACCCCCGTCTCCACCAGCGGGCGTTTGCCCTGGCGCCGCTGGCGGAGCTGGCCCCAGGTGTAATCCACCCGGCCTTGGGGGTCACCATCGCAAAGCTGGCCGCCGAGGCCGACGGCCGTGAAGGGGTCGAACTCTGGGGGCCGCCGCTCAGCGGGTCGTTTCAAGCTGTCTGAGCCCTCGGTTCACATCTTCCGGAGATGCCGGCAAAACCGGAACAGTTGACAACCTGCCTCCACTATCGCATATTTGTATATTGGATCAGCCAACCGTCGCCGAGCCGGCCGTTGGCAGTAGCACCGGAATGAGGAGACATTTATGGCGGACAAGCAGCTAACCTTCGATGCAGATGCCCGTACCAGCCTGATGCATGGCGTTGACCAGTTGTGCCGCGTGGTGGGGTTGACACTGGGTCCCAGCGGCCGCAACGTTTTATTGAACCGGATGTTCGGCCTGCCACTGGTCTGCAGCGACGGCGTGACCATCGCCAAGGAGGTTGAGCTTCCTGACCCCTACGAGAATATGGGCGCCCAACTGGTTAAAGAGGCAGCCTCCAAGACCAACGACAAGGTGGGCGATGGCACCACCACATCGGTAGTGCTGGCCCAAGCGATCGCCCGCTCCGGCTTCCAGAACGTGGCCGCCGGGGCCAATGGCATTTCCATGAAGGCCGGCATCGCCAAAGCCGTGACCTTGGTGGTGGAAGAGCTGAAGAAGATGGCCACTCCGGTGGAAAGCCGCGACCAGATTGCCCGGGTTGCGGCTCTCTCCGCCCACGAAGAAGCCATTGCCGGCCTTCTGGCCGACGCCATGGACAAAGTGGGCCGGGACGGGGTGATCACTGTCGAAGAGTCCCAGACGCTAACGGACGAGCTGGAGGTCGTGGAAGGGGTTCGGCTGGACCGGGGATACCTTTCCCCCCATTTCGTGACCGACGCCCAACGCATGGAAGTGACCCTGGACGACCCCTACTTCTTGATCACCGACCAGAAAATCAGCGCGGCGAATGAGATCGTGCCCGTGATGGAGAAGGTGATCGAGGCCGGGCGGCGGCCCCTGGTTATCGTCGCCGAAGACGTGGACGGGGAGGCGCTGGCGACCCTGGTCGTGAACAAGTTACGGGGCACTCTTCCCTGCGTGGCGATCAAGGCGCCCGGTTTCGGGGAACGGCGCAAGGCCCTCCTGGAAGACATGGCCATAGTCACCGGGGCCACAGTCATCAGCGGCGACGTTGGTTTGAAGCTGGACAGTGTCGAGATCAGCCACCTGGGCTCGGCGCGTCGCACTATAGTCCTGAAAGATGAGTCGACCGTCGTCGAGGGCCGGGGGACCGAACAGGGCATCAAAGATCGGGTAGACCAGCTTCGGGCACAGATCGAGGAGACCACCTCTGATTACGACCGGGAGAAGCTCGAGGAGCGCAAGGCGGCTTTGGCCGGAGGCGTGGCCGTGGTGAAAGTCGGCGGGGCCACCGAGCCGGAAGTCAAAGAGCGGAAGGCCCGGACCGACGACGCCCTGGCGGCCAGCCGGGCGGCGGTGGAAGAAGGCGTGGTCCCCGGCGGCGGCGTTGCTTTGATCCGGAGTGCCCACCCGCTGGACGCGCTGGAAAAACAGCTGTCCGGCGATGAGGCCCTGGGGGTCCGCCTGGTGAAAAATGCTCTGAGCGCGCCCTTGCTGCTCATCGCTCGTAACGCGGGGCATCGCGGCGAGGTGGTACTTGAAGGTGTCATCACCGGAGAGGGGGATTGGGGCTTCGACGCTGAGCAGGGCGACTTCTGCAATTTGATCGAACGGGGCATCGTGGATCCGGTTAAAGTCACCCGCTCCGCTTTGCAAAACGCCTGCAGCGTCGCCGGTGTCCTGCTGACTACCCAGGCGGTCATCACGGAAGAACCGGAAGAGATCCCGCTGCCCGCGGACGTGCAGGATTTCATGCACGATTAGTCCCCGTTTCCGGCACCTTCGCCGGACGGGGACCAGGTCCGGGCATCCCTCGTCCTGAGTAAAGAACGGGTGTTCGCCGCCGGGCGGGCGTTATTCAGGTGCGGGGGAAATCGTGCGGCGGTACGTCTCCCCGTGGGCGTCCTTACCCCACCGCCGCTCGACCACGGCCACCGAATGACACGGCCTGTTCCGGAGACATAATGGCAGGATTACCAATGGCGGGCTGGGGCGGGCCTCAGGATGGGCCGGCGCCCGGCAACCCGCTGGACCGGGACTCCATCGGCGGTTTGGTCCTGGGGTCCCCTCCCTTGATCGAGGAATACCTCTCCCTGGAGCAGCAGCTACAGCCCAACGGCTTCGATTTCACTCTGCGGGAAGTGGGCAATCTGGTTTCGGCGGGCAGCATGGGCGCCGGCTCGGGCCAGCGGGAGATTTCGGCCACGGAAACCCTGGGCTTCAGTCAGGATGGCTGGCTCTCCTTGCCCCCCGGACCCTACCGCATAACCTTCAACGAGGTGGTTACCCTTCCCCTGGACTTGATGGCCCTGGGGCGGCCTCGATCCAGCTTGCTGCGCAGCGGCGTGAGCGTCCATACCGCGGTGTGGGATGCGGGATACCATGGCCGGTCCGAGGCGTTACTGGTGGTACACCACCCCCTGGGTTACCGGCTGCAACGCTATGCCCGGTTGGTCCAACTAATCTTCTTCCGGCTTCCCCAAGCCGTGAGCCAAGGGTATCAAGGCCGGTTCCAGGGAGAGAACCTCCGCTAGCGGGGCACCCAGGGCTTTCGTCGCCGGGCGTCTTGAATCAGAACCACCGCTCCCAGGAGCGACGCAACGAGGGGTTAGCCACAGAGGCACAGAGACGCAGAGTTATTACGTCGTATTTATCTCGGGTCCTCCGGTCCTTCGGTCCTCCGTGCCTCTGTACCTCTGTGGCTAGGTAATTTCCGGGGACTTCTTGAAACAACACCCATCGCCGGGCGCAGGAGGAGATTGAAAATGGCGCCGGGAAGCTCCGTGTCCGAAGTCAAGGCCATCGTGGTAGGCTATGCCCTAGAGGTGGGATTCGACCTGGTCCGGGTGGCTTCGGCCGAGGAGTTCACCGAAGACCGGAGCATTACCCTGGGCCGGTTGCGGGCCGGGATGATGGACGGATTGCCTTGGTACACCGAGGCCCGGGTCCGCCGGGGTACCAGCCCTCAAGAACTGCTCCCCGGCGCGCGCTCGATCATCTGCCTGGGGGTGAACTACCAGCAGCCCGATGGACCCGCTGCGCCGCCTGAAGTCGCGGCGGGCAAGGTAGCCCGGTACGCCCGCGGCCCCGACTACCACAAGCCCATGAAGAAGTGGATGCGGGCCTACATGGAGGGCCTGAGCGCCCGGCTGGATACACCGATCGCGGCCCGGTGGTACGTGGATGACGGCCCCATGCTGGACCGGGCGGCTGCCCGGCGGGCCGGATTAGGCTGGACCGGCAAGAATACCAACCTCCTCACCTCCGGCCTCGGCTCCTGGGTATTCCTCGGGCAGGTGATCACCGACCTGGAGTTGGAAGCCGACCCGCCGCTACGGAAGAGCTGCGGTGCCTGCGTCAGGTGCATCGACTCTTGCCTCACGGGGGCCATCGTGACCCCGTACACCATCGACAACGCCCGGTGCATCTCCTACCTGACCATCGAAAACCGCGGGCCCATACCGGCGGAGCTGAGGCCCCAGATGCAAGATTGGGTCTTTGGTTGTGATATTTGCCAGGATGTTTGCCCGGTCAACCGCAAATCTTTCCCGTCTGATTCCAATCGCCGGCCAGGTGAGGGTTTCGTGCGGGCCGGGCTGGAATACCTGGACCTCGTGGGACTGCTGGAAATGTCCGAGGAGGAGTTCCGGCGCCGGTTCCAGGGCACTCCGCTCCTCCGCTCCAAGAGAGCGGGCCTCCAGCGAAACGCCTGCGTAGCCCTGGGCAACCGGCGAGACCCGGCGGCGGTCCCCGCCCTATGCCGGGCGCTGGTAAACGGAGAAACCCTGGTGCGGGGCCACGCAGCCTGGGCGCTGGGACGGATCGGCACCGCCGAGGCGCGGCAAGCCCTCGACCGAGCGCGGCTTCTGGAGACGGACCATCAGGTCCTTGAAGAGATTTCCGGCGCCCGTGGAGTGCCCGAACACGCCGAACCCTCATCGGGGCACCACTGCTGATATTGCCGGATAGCCTCCGGCACCGGATTTCGGTAGCCTAGGCTACCCGAGGGCCCGGCGCCGAGGGTGCGGCGGACGGTCCGTGGGCCCGCTTCCTCTTCTTTTTCCTGGGCGCCAGATGGGGTTGGATCGCCCTGCCGCGGTCGTAATCCCGGCCGAACTTGAGCTTCCGCATTTCCTCTTCGATTAGCAGGAAATCGGTCTTGGGCAGCAGGTGCAGGTTCCCCTGGAAGGCCATGTACCAGTTCTCCGGGGGCCACCGCTTGATGTAGTCCAGCCGCGGCGCCAGTATGTTGGCGTCGATGCACTGGGCATCATCGAGCACCACCTCGGGTTTTATCTCTATCCGGTAGGGCCAACCGGCGCAACCCTCGTTTTGCCAGACGGCTGATTCATCCTCGAAAAAGGAGGAGGTGGCCGTGGCAGTGGCCGCGAAGTGGCGGGCGCCGGAAACGTAGAACAGCACCCGGTCGCCTGATTCAATCCGTTGCATCTTGCGCCGGTGTTGGGCTTTCAGTCCTTGTACCGTAAACCCAAGGTTGTGGGTGATGCGATAGTTCTCCACGTTGCTGACAATCATCCAAAAATTTCGGGGCATCCGCACCTCTAAAACTTCGCGTCGAGAATCAGCATCCATCAAAGGCTATATTCATTATCATTTTATCATATTGTGGCCAGAAGTTCAGGTTGGCCTGATTCGGCAAATTGGTGTAACATCAGTCCGGTTGCTGGCCTAACCGAAGGATGTCCGAACGCGGGCGACGGCTGCGCCCGGCAGACCGGGCCGCGGAATGGCCGGCGCTTAGCTTCTGGGGAGGAACCGGAAATGACGTCGAGAGCCACCAGGGAGCGGGACATCGCCATCGTCGGTGTGGCGGAGTCCGATGAAATGGGAACGGTCCCCAACAAGTCGTCTCTTCAACACCACGCTGAAGCGGCCCACAACGCACTGGCAGACGCCGGTCTCGCCAAGAGCGACGTAAACGGGCTGCTCACCGCCGGCTTCTCTACCCTTGCCACCGCCGAGTATATGGGCATCCAGCCGGGGTTCACGGACAACACGTCGGTGGGCGGCTCCTCCTTTGTTATCCACGTGGCCCACGCCGTCGCCGCCATCCGGGCGGGCTATTGTGACGTGGCCCTCATCACCCACGGGCAGGCCGGCCGGTCCACCCGGGCCGGGATGCCGGCCGACCCCAACTTGCCGGTCTCCCAGTACGAAGCGCCCTACGGGATGATCGGGCCGCCCATAAACTATGCGCTGGCCTGCACCCGGTACATGCACGAGTATGGCGAAGACCGGACCCGGCAGGCCATGGCCGAAATTGCCGTGTCCACTCGCAAATGGGCCAACCTCAACCCCAAGGCCGTGATGCATGACACGCCCATGAGCTTCGACGACTACCACAACTCCCGCTGGGTAGCCTGGCCTTTCCACCTGCCCGATTGCTGCCTGGTCACCGACTCTGGGGCGGCCATTATTGTGACCACCGCCGAGAAAGCACGCAGTTGCCGGAAGCAGCCGGTCTGGGTGCTGAGCGCCGCCGAGAGCCACGACCACAACATGATCAGCATGATGCCGTCTTTCACCTCACTCATCGCCAGAGAGACCGGCCCCAAGGCGCTGGCAAGGGCAGGCGTCTCCATCGCCGACCTCGATCTGGCCATGATCTACGACTCCTTCACCTATACCGTTATGCTGACGCTGGAAGCCCTGGGCTTTTGCGGTCCCGGTGAATCCCCGGATTTCGTGGCAGGCCAACGCACCGCTCCGGGGGGAGACTTCGCCTTGAATACCAGCGGCGGCGGGCTATCCTACACCCACCCCGGCATGTACGGCAGCTTCCTGCTGGTGGAGGCGGTGCGGCAGCTTCGTGGTGAGTGCGGCGACCGTCAGGTGAAGCACCGCGGCGACCCCACACAGCCCGCCAAGATCAGCATCGTAAACGGCACCGGCGGCTCCCTTTCATCCACCGGAACAATCGTCCTGGCGACCGGCTGACCGCGTTCACCGCGGAAGAAGACGCCGGAAAACGTTCTCGGGGAGCCTTGCTCACCCAATTGAGACACGCCACCATGTAATCCTTCGGACGTGAGGAGGGGCAACCCCCTCACGGATCCCACCGAGCGCAAACCGGAGGCCCCCAACCCCCCAACACCCCCATGCTCATCGCAAATTGAGCATTATGGATCGAGACATCCACGGTGTTCCGGTTCTGTACCACAAATCGCAGAATCGGCTTTTTTTGGTTCATGTTTGTCGAAGGGCCGTTCCGGAACTTGTGCTAGACTTTGCCCATCACGAGTATTGGCATGGTGGTTTGCTCCACCATCCCATCTTATTGCGCACAATGCGAAAGGATACAGAACATGGATCTGGCGATTGGCTCTTTTTTGCAGCACCTAGTCGTCGAGAAAGGCTTTTCCCGCAACACTTCGGAAGCCTACCGGAACGACCTGACCCAGTTCTGGGAATTCCTCCAAGAGCGCCCTAGCAGGGCGGCCAACGGGGCCGCAAACGGGGCAGTCAACGGTGAATATCCCTGGGGATCGGTGGGCTTGGACCTCTTGAACGACTACATCACCAACCTGAGGGGCCGCAAAGGCTACCGGGATACCACTACGGCCCGCAAGGTAGCGGCGATCAGGTCCTTTTTCGGCTACCTCGCCGAGAACGGCACCATCACCGAAGACCCCACGGAATCTCTGGGGTCGCCGCGGGTGGGCCGTTCCCTTCCCAAGTACCTCTCCGAGGATGAGGTAACCTCACTCTTGGAGACGGCCTACCGGGCGGGCGGCAACGAAGGCCAGCGAGACGCCACAATAATGGAACTGCTCTACGCCACCGGCCTCCGGGTGGGCGAACTGGTGTCTTTGAACGTGCAGGATATCGATCTGCAAGAGTCGTACATCCGGTGCTGGGGCAAGGGCTCCAAGGAGCGGATCGCCTACCTGTACCCCAAGGCGCTGAGTGAGATCAAGCGATACCTGAAAGATGCCAGGGCCACCCTGGTTGGTACTCGGAAGGGAGAGCCTGCCCTGTTTGTGAACCACCGTGGCGAGCGCCTGACCCGCCAATGGATCTGGACTATAATGAAGACCTTCGGGGAGAAGGCGGGAATCAACCACCGCATCACGCCCCACACGCTGCGGCACAGCTTCGCTACCCACCTCCTCCAGAATGGCGCGTCCCTGCGCCACGTGCAGGAACTCCTGGGTCACTCCAGCATTTCCACCACGCAGGTCTACACCCACCTTACCGGCGCCCACCTGCACCGAGAGTACGAAAAGAGGCATCCCCGGGCGTAGGGCCCGCGGGCCTCGGGCGGCGCTGGAAGCCGATTGCCGGGCCAAGGAGTTCCGGAGGTCTGGCAGGGGCCGGAAACCAGTGGCTGCTACCCTCCCGCGGGCTGCCCATTTCTACAAAATGCTGCTATAGTAAGCTTGTCAGCCCAACGAGACCGGGTGCTCCGCTTTACCCGGCCGGGCAACCACCAACGCTCATCAGGAGGCCAGGCTTCATGGCGGGTAAAGCTCGCCGGGTAGCGTCACGCCAGGCGCAACTCGGCCGGAGACGAAAACGGCAGCAAAAGGGACCCAGCGGGGTTTCCTTGCCTGATGCAGGGTCCATCACCGCCGACGGCGAGCCGTCCACCGATGCCGGCCTCCAGGCGCCGGATGCAGTGGATCCCGTCCCCTCGCCTTCGCCCGCTCCTGCCCCCGCACCTGTGGTACGCAGCCCGGCATTACCCCGTTCGGCGATGCACCCCTCTTCGTCAACCTTCGCCCGGGTGAGGGGCGAGCGCCCACCGGCCCAAGCCTACATCGGCGCCGAGTTGAAGCGCATCCTGGTAATGGCGGGATCGGTGCTGGTTGTTATTCTAGTGTTGGGAACGATCTTGTAAGCTAAAGATGGCACTACCCCTCATTGAGCAGCGCCTGCGGGCTACCCCAGAGCGGCCGGGCGTCTACATGATGAGAGACGCCCGCGGCACCGTGCTGTACGTGGGCAAAGCCAGCATTCTCCGCAACCGCGTCCGGTCGTACTTCGGCTCCCCGGCCAGCCAACTCCCCAAGACTCGCCGTCTGATGGGCCACGTCCACGACTTCGAGTTCATCGTCACCGACACCGAATCCGAGGCGCTGATCCTCGAGAATACCCTGATCAAGCGGTACCGGCCGCGGTACAACGCCCGGCTCAAAGACGACAAGACCTATCCCTACTTGAAGATTGATCTCGCGGAAGAGTACCCCCGGGTCTACATCACCCGCCGGGTGGCCGATGACGGGGCCCGGTATTTCGGCCCCTTCGCCACTGCCGGCAGCGTCCGCCAGAGCATGGACCTGATCAAGCGGCTGTTCCCCTATCGTTCCTGCACCAAGGTGATTACCGGTAACGATCCCCGGCCTTGCCTGGAATACTACATCCACCGCTGCGTTGCTCCCTGCGCCGGTTATGCCACCCAAGAAGAGTACGCGAAGGTGATCGAACAGGTCATCCTGTTCATGAAAGGGGATACCGAAACCGTCACCGGAGACCTGCGCCGGAACATGCAAGAGGCCTCCGAGAAGCTGGAATTCGAGCGGGCCGCCGTACTACGGGACCGGATACGCAGCGTCGACCGGGTTGCCGAGGAACAACGCATCAAGGTCGCGTCCAACCCGGTTAGTGATATGGACGTTGTCGCGCTCGCCCAGGGGAGCAATGAGGCCTGGGTGGAGGTCTTCTCCGTTCGCCACGGCAAGCTCATCGGACGGGAACACTTCTTCATGGAGGGAACTGAAGACGACCCTCCCAACTTGATCCTCGGCCAGTTCATCAAGCAGTTCTATCAATCGGCGGCCATGGTCCCCCCGCAAATCATGTTGCAACATCCGTTGGAAGATGAGGAGCTGATCCGCGGTTGGCTGTGGGAGCTGCGCGGCGGCACGATCAAGCTCTCCCATCCTCAACGCGGAGTGCACAAACAGCTGATGGACGTGGTCGCCGTGAACGCCGTCCAGGGTTTGGATCACCACCGAATCAAGTGGCTGGGCAATGCCGACATCATTCAGCAGGCCATGTCCGAACTCCAGGAGGAACTCAGCCTGCCGGCTTCCCCCTACCGGATGGAATGCTACGACATTTCCCACATCCAGGGGACCAACACCGTGGGCAGCATGGTCGTCTTCGAGAACGGGAGACCCAAGCCGGCCCACTACCGCCGGTTCAAGATCAAGTCGGTGGCGGGGGTGGACGATTACGAAAGCATCCGAGAGGTCCTGCGGCGCCGTCTGAAACGGCTGGGAGAGGTCCGGCGTGCCGAGCAGAAGGCCGGTCAGGGGGATGAAGGAAACTCCGCTCAAACGGCCCTAGACACGTGGGGCATCCTTCCCGACCTGTTGCTCATCGACGGCGGCAAAGGGCAGCTCTCGGCGGCCCTGGAGGTGTTGCTGGAGCTTGGGCTGGACGACATTCCCCTGGCCTCTCTGGCCAAAGAGAACGAGTGGCTGTACCTGCCGTATGCGCCGGAGCCCATTGTCCTGCCCCGCAACTCGCAAGCCATGTACTTGGTGCAACGGATTCGCGACGAAGCCCACCGTTTCGCCATCACCTACCACCGGAACCTCCGAAGCAAGAGCAGTCTCCGCTCGCCCATCGACATGGTCACGGGCATCGGCCCCAAGCGCAAGCGGATGCTGCTGCGCCGCTTTGGCTCGCTGCAGGGCATCAAAGAGGCATCGGTGGATGACATCGCCGCCGTACCCGGCCTGACCCGCTCCCTGGCCCTCCGCCTCAAGCAGACCATCTAGCACCGGGCTTTCGGTGGGTGTTTGCGGGCGGGGGGAAACAACGGACTTGCTCCAATTCGTATTGTGCTTCCATTAACCACGTGGGATTCCTCCGGGTGTTTACACCCCATTGGTACACTTATACCGGAACCGGGTTGATTACAAGTTACCCATGGGGTACCATACGTTCAGCCTGCCCGGAGTTTCCCGCGAGAAGTATGGTCAAGGTATCTATCACCCTTCCCAACTCCGCCCAGATAACCTTCGAGTCGGAAGAGCCGGAGGTGATACACGATGTCGTGGTGTTGGCACTGAGAGACCTCCCCCGGGAGTTGATGTTCTCCACCCCGTTGGCCAACGGCGGTAACACCCGGTTGGCCCCGCTGGAAAAAGGTACCGGTGTAACTGAAACACCGGCGCCGCCACAGCCCCCTGAAACCAACACCCTGGCAACTCCACCGGCTCGGGAGACGGCCCGTGGCCGAACTCCAGCCGCCGGCGCCCCCAGTTCCGGTACCCGGCCGTCTCGTCGAGGGCCGCATAAATCCGCGGACTCGGAGCAGCCGGAGACTCCACAAAGTGCCCGGTCTCCCACGACTGAAAAGGCTTTTGCCGAGTTTTGCCGCTCGGCCAACCCGCTGGGAGACATGCGCCGGGTAGTGGTGGCTACCGAGGCCGCCCGCCTGTTTTTCGGCATGGAGAGCGTCGACGGCACCGAGCTGGCGCGGCTGTTCGACCTGGCGGACTGGCGCCAGCCCCATAGCTTCACCCAGACCCTCCGCAACGCCGCCCGGGACAAGTTCCGCTGGCTGGAGCGAATGCCCGGCCGCACCGGCCGGTACACCGCCACCGCCCTGGGCCGGGCCATCACCCTCGACGAGTGAGCCGGGGCTTCCTTAGCGAAGCTAGAACCCCTATCATTTACCAGACCAGAATAGGTTCTTTAGGAGGGAGCCTGGGGGACCCTTTCTTGCGAGAAAGGGTCCCCCAGGCTCCTCGCCAAATACCCGCAACGGAGAAAGGACACAACCGCTTATGGAAATAATAACTACCCCGCCGCTTCGGGCGATGGCGGTCACACCCCACCCCGACGACTGCGAGGGCGGCTGCGGCGGGACTCTGGGCAAGTGGATCAAAGAGGCCGGTACGGAGGTGGCCGTGGTGCTCTGTACCAACGGCGACAAAGGCACTTCGGACCGTGAGATGCCCCCGGCCCGGCTGGCGGAAATCCGCGAGCGGGAACAGCAGGAAGCCTCGGATGCCTTGGGGGTGAAAGAGGTTGTGTTTCTGGCTCATCCCGACGGCGGGTTGGAAGACACCATGCTGTTCCGCAGCCAGATAGTCCGGGAAATCCGCCATCACAAGCCCGATCTGATTCTGTGCATCGACCCTTACCGCAGCAATACTCACACACACCGGGACCACCGGATGAGCGGCCAGGTGGCCCTGGATGCCGCCTTCACCTACGCCTGGAGCCACCTGCATTTCCCGGAGCAGATTTATGCCGAAGGACTGGAGCCGCACCGGGTGGCCGAGGCTTATCTGTGGGGCAGCGAGACCCCCGACGTTTTCGTGGATGTGATGGACTACCTGGAACTGAAGGCGGAATCTTTGGGCAAGCACGCCAGTCAGATGTCGGGACGTGACCTCGCCGCTCGGATCCAACGGGTGCGCGAAAGGGCGGCGATACACGCCGAGGCCTCCGGGCTTCCTTTCACCGAAGGATTCCGGCGGATACAGTTCGACCTGGGGTCGCTAGTCTCCCAGTTCATGAATTCCTGAGCGACGACTGCCGGCCACCCAGGCCATTCCCCAACTCCGGTACCGGGCTAGAGCGGGCATCCGGGACGGCCTCGGCCGAGTCCGCCACCAGGTCCATTGACTCGTCCCCGCCGATCTCAACGTCATCTCGGGGGAACCCGCCGCCACCTTCGGCAAGCATCACACCCTGAGCCCGCATCATGGACGTGGTGTCGCTTCTCGCGATTGCCCTCAGGATATTGGACACTATACCGGTATTCTTTCGGACGCTCTTCCGGGGCGCCGGCACCACCACCCGAGGGGTATCGTCCAGGAGCCTCCATTGGGGAGGCAGCCCCCGGAGGGTGACGGCTTGCCGGGGCGCGATGATGTAGTGGTAATCGGCGATCCTGAGAAACCGGTCATCGTGGAATTTGATGCTGTAGGTCGCCAGCCGCGTTCGGTAGGCCTGCTCTTTCCCAACCAACCTCTTGAAGTCCGACAGGGCTTGCCGGTAGGCCAGAACCTCGCGCCAGGAGCCGGGGTGTACCTTCTGGGCGTGGACGGTGGCCTGCACCAGGGTTTTGCGGGCCAACTCGGTGCGCCCTGCGACAATCCGGCCCTGAGCGGCCAGCGCGGCCAGGTCGTTCGCCGTATGGTTGTCGCGAGAGAAGTCGGACCGGCTGGACTTTACCTCCACGACGTAGATCGTGTTGCCGGGGCCCACTCCCGCCAGGTCCACGATCCGGCCACCGAGCCCTTCCAAGCGCACCTCCAAGCCGATGCAGCGACACTGAGCGACGGTATACAACCATTCCCAGGCCACCCATTTCAGACAGTATGTGCGATCCATCTCATTGTCGCGCCTGAAGGGCTTTCTGACAGAGGCAGCGCCCGCGGACTTATCGTCATGCATCTAGCTTACTGTCTCGCACGTGGCTCGGTACCCGGTTTGTCATCCCGGCGAGGGCCGGGACACTCCAGGCGCTTCCCTGGGTTCCGGCGTTCGCCGGAAAGACGTTCGAGGGAAGGACATGTCGCGCAATTTCGCCCATGTGATGCTATTGGCAACAAGAGTATATTCGCCCAGGGGCATGTTGCCCGCTGACCCCGGCGTTGCCCTCACCTCGGTCCTCTCCCAAGGGGAGAGGAGGCCGTTTCGGGCGGCCGGGCACTGCTGCTCAGGTGTTACCCCACCCACCATGTGTGGGCCGGGTCCGGCCTCGCAGAATGCCTGCCGGGGGTGCGTGCGGGGTCAGTTCTTCGAAGCCTCTTGCAACTGCCGGATGATTTTTCGCATCTCGGCCTCTTCCGGCGGCGACTCCGTGTAGACCGTGAAATTCACCTCGTCGAGCAACCCCCCGTACCGTTCGAGGAACTTCCCGGCGACTTCGTCGTATTCACCCCTTACGGCGAAGGCGTCCAGCATTTCGTCGCTGACCAACTCGGCCATCTCCGCCCACTCGTTGCGGACGGACATCTCATGGAGGCGCTTCCCAATCTCGATGAACCCGTGACACTCCAGGACCGGATGGTAGGTCCTGGTGGAAGCGTAGAAGGAGATTCGCCGGCGCAGTTCGGCCTCGGCGGCGCGAATGCTGGCCTTATTGGGTCCGGTGACGATGAAACCGCCACCGGTTACCTTGAGTCCCGTGGCGGTGCGTCCGGCTTTTCCGGCGCCCATCTCCATGCCGGGTTTTACCACCTGCCGCACGTACTCGGCCGATGTAAGGCTGTGCAGCATCAAGCCGTCGCTGACCTCTCCGGCCACCCGGCAGTTATAGGCGTTAACGGCCGCGGTGAAAACTTCAGGGTCCGGATAGTTGCTGGGACCGGGGCTGAAGAAAGGAGTCATCAGAGTGAATTGGTAGAACCGGCCCTGATAATCCATCTTGGTCCCATTGGCCCAGCAGTCCCAGATATGACGCAGCGACTGCACGTACTCCCTCAGCTTGGGGCCCGGCGACTCCCAACTGGAGGAGAAGCGGCGCTGGATATGGCCTTTGACCTGGGTGCCCAAGCCCAGCCGGAAGCGGCCTTTTGAGAGTTCCTGCAGGTCCCGGCTGAGGTAGGCCACAGCCATGGGGGAGCGAGGGAAGGCGATGGCCACTCGGGTCTCGAGGGTAATCCGAGAGGTGGCGGTAGCGGCCAGCGCCAGAGGCAGAAATGGGTCGTGGGCGGTCTCATTGCTCGAGAGACCATCGTACCCCATCGATTCGGCCCAGGCGGCCTCGGCGGCCACCGCGCCAAGGTCTTTAGTTCCAATACGGTGAAAAACGCGCATAACGGCCCTCCATCAGCGGTGATTGCCCCACATTGTAACGCTTTTGAGGCAATCCGGCAGCCCACCGGTGACAGGGCCTGGGGTTCTCTCTATCCTGGCATGAATACCCGTGAAGCCGCGGTGCGCCGGGGCGTCGTCATCCTTGCCGGAGCCGATACTGGCCTTGAGGGCACTGATGTCCGATCTGTTCGCAGTTATCCAGGCCAGGGTGACCCGGTCAAATCTGACAAGCTTGTTCGCCGCCAATACGAAGGCTCCAAAAACCTCATCCAGGTGTTCGCTTGAAGCGAGGACTCGCGATTTCTCGGTTGCGACGGCCCTCCGCCGAGCTCTTCCGGTCAACCTGGAGTTCTGTTTCGAGATGGCGGCCGTCGACTCAGCGCGTATCGGTCACGCAGACGAGCCAGAACTGGTGTAACACATATTTAGGCTGCCTCCAAACGCATTCATGGATTATCACAACTTTTATACACTATTCCACTTCGCAGACAACGCATCGCGCCAACCAGATATTCGGTAGACCTCAATGCGTCAGATCAACCTCTAGTTGGCGGTATGCTTTCGTACAGGTGGTTGACCTTAGCCGCCATTACGAAATCGTTCCGATGCAGATCGCGAATCACGTGCGTCCACCAGGTAACTTCAACTCGCCGTATTTCAGTTACAAGCCGTGGGTGATGGCCTTCCTCTTCCGCAAGGTTTCCTATGGCGTTGGTGAAAGCCAAGGCCTGCTGGAAACCGGCAAACCGGAACACCCGGCGCAGCTTCTTAACTCCGTCCTCGCTAATAATCTGCCACTCGGGCGCCTCGGGGTGTAGTTGGGCTATCTCTGTCTCGGTCACCGGTGGCGAGTCACGGCGGCACACAGCGCACTTTTCTGCCGATAACCGGGTCACGGCGGTCCTCCTGGAGGAATGTGGGGTGAATTAGCCGGCCCCATCAAACGAGATCGGCCCGGACCGGCGCCCGGCAACACCCGGTTGCCCGGAACTCCCCAGCTTCGCCGGAAGCACTTCGGGCCAGGATACTCCAATTTTAGCACCGGGAGAGCATGGGTCAGAACTTGAGTAGCAGCATCGAGCAGGAGTATAGTCTCATTGACGAAAGAACCTTGTCTGAGTCCGGATGTCATGCGCCTGACAGGGTACACGACGGCAAAGGACAAGCCTGAAACCAGGCACGAGCGACGAATGACCGATCACAGCGAATATACTGCGTCAATCCACTACGACCGGCGGCTCTACCGCCAGGACATCACCGGATCCATTGCCCATGCCCGAATGCTGGCCAAGCAGGGCATCATCAGCGATGTGAACTCGGGCCTTATCATCGAGGGCCTGGAGCGGGTGCGCCAAGAAATCGAGGATGGAAGCTTCTCTTGGGACACCTCCCTCGAAGACCTGCACATGAACATCGAAAGCCGGTTGCGCCAACTCATCGGCCCTGCCGCCGGGCATTTGCACACGGGCCGCTCCCGCAACGACCAGATCGCCCTGGACATGCGTTTGTACACCCGGGATGTCATCAAGGAGACGGGTGACGGCCTCCGGGGTGTCCAGCAGTCCCTAGTGGCGTTGTGCGAGCGCTACCAAGACGTCGTCATGCCCGGATATACCCACCTGCAGCGGGCCCAGCCGGTGTTGTTCGCCCACCACTTGCTGGCCTACTTTCAGATGTTCCAGCGCGATATAGCCCGCTTCCAGGATTGCGCCCGCCGAGCGGACGTGCTCCCCCTGGGCAGCGGAGCGCTGGCCGGCGTCCCGTACCCCTCGGACCGGGAGTTTCTGGCCCGGGAGCTGGGTTTCAGCCGGGTCAGCGCCAACAGCATGGACGCGGTTTCCGACCGTGACTTCGCCCTCGAGTACCTGGCCGCCGCGTCGATCTGCATGATGCACCTATCCCGCATGGCGGAAGAGATCGTGTTGTGGTCCAGCCGGGAGTTCGAGTTCATCCGGCTGGCCGAAGAGTTCACCACCGGCAGCAGCATCATGCCGCAGAAGCGCAACCCCGACTTCGCCGAGCTGGCCCGCGGCAAGACGGGCCGCGTCTACGGCCACCTGATGGGCTTGCTGGTGGTGCTGAAAGGGCTGCCCTTGACCTACAATAGGGACCTCCAGGAAGACAAGGAGGGACTCTTCGACACCGTGGACACGCTGCTGCCAACCCTGCGCGTGTTCCAGGGAATGCTGTCCGGGTTGACCCTGAACGTGGAGCGGGTGAACGACCTTGCCGGGGAAAGCTATGCGCTGGCCACCGACCTGGCCGATTACCTGGTGAGCAAGGGGGTGCCCTTCCGGGAGGCCCACGGTGTGGTCCGGGAGCTGTGCCGGCACTGCGAGTCCCAGAAAAGGGACCTCCAGAAGCTGAGCCTGGACGAGTATCACCAGTTCTCCCCTCACTTCGATGAGGGAGTGTACCTTATAACCACCGGCTCCGCGCTGGCGGCGCGAGACCTCCCCGGCGGCACGGCGCCCCGGCGCGTCGCGGAAGCGCTGGCCGAGGCCAAGAAACTGTTGGAGGCGGGGGCTGATGATCTCTGAGGCGAGCCTGCAAGTCGCTCCATCGGTGCTGGCGGCCGATTTCAGCAACCTGGGCCACCAGCTGCGGGACGTTACCGAGGCGGGCGCCGACCAGATTCACGTCGACGTGATGGACGGGCACTTCGTCCCCAACATATCCTTCGGGGAGGCGATAGTCGACGCCATCCGCCGGTCCACCCACCTCCCTCTGGACATCCACCTGATGATCGCCCAGCCGGACACCCTGTTGCCCGGCTTCATGAAGGCGGCTGCCGACCAGATCACCGTCCACGCCGAAGCCTGCCGGCACCTCCACGGCACCGTGACCCGGATAAAAGGAGAAGGCAACCGGGTGGGCGTGGCCATCAACCCCGGAACGCCCATCTCAGCCGTTGAAGAGGTGCTCTCACTGCTGGACACGGTGCTGGTGATGACCGTGAACCCGGGCTTCGGCGGCCAATCGTTTATCAGCCAGGCCCTGGAAAAAGTGAAACGGCTGCGCCGGATCATCGACGGCGAGGGCTTGAACACCCGAATCGAGGTGGACGGTGGAGTCAAGGCCGACTGGACCGCCCAAGAGTCGGTGCGAGCGGGAGCGACGATCCTGGTATCCGGCACGGGAATCTTCAACCAGACAGAAACCGTGAAACAGGCCATGGGCCGAATGCGAGGCTGCATCCGCGGCCTAACGCCAGCGTGGCCCGAATCTTAACCCGGTGTTTTGAGCGCCCTTACCCCTACTGCCACAACTTGACGGTAACGGACTGACCGGTTCCGACGACCTGTCATTCCGAGGGGCAGAGCGACGAGGAAGAGAGTAAACCAGATTGCCCCACGTTAGGTGGGGCAATCTGGTTTACTCTCTATTTCCGCCGGGATCGGCAAGGCCTGCCGGAAGCACCCCACTCGGGGTGATGGCGCCCGTCACATCTGCCGTGCCGACGAACTTAGCTGCCGGTGTTCACAGACTGGCCAGGGACTGGCGGACCCGCGAGGACTTATGCAACGACCGCAGGCAGCGGGTGCAGATCTTGACCTTGACCTGCTTGCCGTCCCGGAAAAGGGACAGCTTGTGGACGTTGGCGAAGAAACGGGTCTTGGTGTGGCGGTTGGAGTGGCTGACGTTGTTGCCGGACATCCCGGATTTCAAGCAGAGTTCGCATCTCATGGCTGGTTATTCCCCTTAGCCCCAGAACGTTCGCCTCAACTAATCGCCACCCCTGATCTGGTTCAGGAAGAGACAGCGGAGACGGACGCCATCTTTTCAAGATTAAATCATTCGACTATTCAGAGTACCATACTACCGGTGGAACGAACAAGAATTACCCGATCTCGGAGCTACGGCCATTTGGATGGCGGATAGGCCCTCAACCGCCTTTCGACAGGGCTCACTCCCTAACCCGGTAGATCTCCACGGCGGCGTGGTCGATAACGGACCCTCGGACCGGCGGACGGGGTTTCTTCACCAGGACACGCACCGCCGCCACTGGGAACTCGGCCAGCACCTTGTTGGCGATGGCGTGGGCGGTGGCTTCGAGCAGGTTCCGGGACTCGCCCTCCATCACCGTCTTGACCGCCCGGTACAGCCGGGGGTAGCTGACGGTGTGCTCTAGCTGGTCCGACTCCCCCGCCCCGTGCAAGTCCAGTTCCACCGCCAGATCCACCACGTAGGACTGGCCAAGGGCCCGCTCCTCCGGATTGGCGCCGTGAAAGCCGTAAAACTGCATCCCTTCCAAGATTATGCGGTCGGTGGTCAAGCCCTGCCCCCGCCGAGCGGGCTACCCTGATAGGGGGTCACGGCCTTCACTATTTAATCCTCCACAACCACGGCCGTGCCGTAGGTCAGCATTTCCGAGGCGCCGTGCATTATCGAAGATGTGGTGAAGCGCAGGTTCACCACGGCGTTGGCCCCCATTCCATCCGCGTGTCGAAGCATCCGCTGGAGGGCCTCTTCCCTGGCATCGGCCAGCAAGCGGGAATACTGGCCCACCTCACCACCCACCAGGTTGCGCAGCCCGGCCAAGAAATCCCGGCCAACATGCCGGGTTCGCACCGTGTTCCCCTGTACCAGACCGGTGACCTCAAGCGTGCGTTTCCCTTCCACGCTTGGAGTGTTAACTACTATCATGCTGCCTCCAATTTAGCCATTGTCTAAACCCCCGGAGACCGGAAAGTCCGCCAAGGAACTGGTCTTGCTTTCCTCCCCTCTGCACTTTCCGCTTGGCGGGAAACATTGGGCTATGCACTCAGGAGAGGCCCTGCCGGGCTATCGCCTCAGCAAAGGCCAGCAGGTTTTGAGCCCGCTTGACGACCGGCACGTCGACCATTCGTCCGTCCAGGTCTATCGATCCACGCCCCGCGGCTTCGGCCCGGTCCCAGGCATCCATAACCCGGCGGGCGTACTCCACCTCTTCCGGCTGGGGGCCGAGCATCTCGTTGATTATGTCAAGTTGATTGGGATGGATGGCAAACTTGCCGGAGTAGCCCATCTGCCGCACCACCTGCAGATCCCGGCGGAGCGCTTCCGGGTCCCGGAACTGAACGAAGGGGGAGTCCAGGGAGGCCACCCCGGCCGCCCGGGCGGCGATGGGGACCAGAGACCGGGCGAAATAGGTCTCCTCGCTGGCATCGGAGCGCTGGATGCCCATATCGTTGGTGTAGTCCTCGGCCCCGAAGGCGAGGGCTATAATGCGAGGCGAGGCGAGCGCGATTTGCTGCACGGCCATGACGGCCCGGGCGGTCTCGATCCAGGGGATGAGCTTGATGTGACCCGGCTCCAGCCCCGCAGATGACTCCAACGCGGTAATGATCCGGTCCGCCTCTCGAACGTCCCAGGGCGATTCGATCTTGCCGACACTGACGCCGTTCAGGTCCGGCCCCATGACGGCGGCCACCTCGTCCCGGGTCAACCCGGTGTCCAGTGCGTTTACCCTTACCATCACCCGGCGGCCCTCACGCTGCAGCCGGGGCACCCAATCCCGGGCCATCTCCCGGGCGTTTACCTTCTCAGACGGGGGGACCGAGTCCTCCAGGTCCACCAGAATGACGTCGGCGTTGAAGGCCAGCGCCCGCTCCAGCATCTTGGTCTGGTTGCCAGGCACGAAGATCACGCTGCGAATAAGTTCCAATGGTTCACCCCTTGGTGTTTCTCTAGTAGTTCTCCCGGTCTGACCTGCCGCAACAAATCCCCCTTTCGCCCTTTTCTGATAAGGGGGTGGGGGATTACCAGCCGCTCTCCGCGGTTGTCGGTGCACCCGGTTAACGGGAGACGCGTTCGATTCTACTCCATATCGCCCCAGGTGGGGCCCCACTTGGCGTCCACCTTGAGGGTTACGTCGAGTTCCATGGCGGCAGGCATTTCGTCGAAGACCAACTCCTTGATGGCCTCCAACTCGTCCTTGGGAACCTCGAAGACCAACTCGTCGTGGACTTGCAGCAGCATTTTGGACCGCAGGGCTTCCCGGTCCAAACGGTCCTGGACCCGTATCATGGCCAGTTTCATGATGTCGGCGGCGGTGCCCTGGACGGGCATGTTGATCGCCGCCCGCTCCGCGCCGTTGCGGACGTTGAAGTTGGAGGAAGTGACCTCCGGGACAAAGCGCCGGCGGCCCATCATGGTCTCCACGTACTGGGTCTTCCGAGCGCCGGCTTTTACGCCCTCCATGTACTCGTTGATTCCAGGGTATTTGGCGAAGTAGCTCTCGATGAACCGGGCGCCATCTTCCCGGCTGAACTCCGTCTGCTGGGCTATTCCGTGGGGGGAGATGCCGTAGATCACGCCGAAATTCAGTATCTTGGCGATGCGCCGCTGGTCCGGCGTCACCTCGCCGATGGGCGCGTCGAACATCAGGGACGCGGTGGAGGAGTGGATGTCCTCGCCCCGGCGAAAGGCGTCGAGCAGCCCCGCGTCTTGGGACAGATGAGCCAGTACCCGCAACTCGATCTGGGAGTAGTCGGCGGAGAAGAGGAGCCAATTGGGCGCACCATCGGCAACGAAAGCCTTTCGGACCTGGCGTCCCAGCTCGGTGCGGATGGGGATGTTTTGCAGGTTGGGGTCGCTGCTGGACATGCGCCCCGTGGCGGAGCCCGTCTGGTTGTAGCTGGTATGGACCCGTCCAGTGCTGGGGTTTATCATCTCCGGCAGCGCGTCCACGTAGGTGGACTTGAGCTTGGAGACCTGCCGGTACTCCAGTATCTGGTCCACCACCGGGTGAAACCCTTTGAGGGTCTCAAGGGAGCTGGCGTCGGTCGAGTAGCCGGTCTTGGTGCGCCGGGTCCGGGGCAGGCCCAACTCTTTGAACAGCAGGTCGCTTAGCTGAAGGGGGGAGTTGATGTTGACCGTGTGGCCCACGCTCTGGTACAGCTCCACCTCGGTCTGCTGCAGATGCTGATTCAGGTCCCGGGACATCTCGTGGAGGATTCCGGCATCCAGTTTGATGCCGTGGCGCTGCATGGTGACCAGCACCGGCACCAGGGGCAGCTCAAGGTCGGTCATCAAATGGGTCAGGCCAAGGTCGGCCAGTGGACCCTCAAGGGCTTCGCGGAGCCGCCAGGTCATGTCCGCATCGGCGGCCGCATAATTCAGCGCCGATTCGATGGGGACCTGGTCGAAGGTGATCTGTTTGCGCCCGGTGCCGAGAAGTTTGGTTATGGGTGTCATCTCCCGGCCCAGCACGTCCAGGGCCAGGTTTTTCAGTCCCAGCGAACCCTTACACAGAAGGTGGGCGGCGATCATGGTGTCGAAGTCGACGCCGCGGCAGTGGATGCCGTGGTTGGCGAGGACCATCAAATCGAAATTTGCGTTGTGGGCGCATTTGCCCAGGCTGGGCGACTCGAACAGGGGTCTGACACGGGCCAGCACCGTTTCCAAGGGTAGCTGGACTCCCTCCCGGTGACCCACGGGCACATACCAAGACTTGCCCGGCGCCGTGGCGAAGCTGAGGCCTACCAGGTCCGCCTGCATCGGGTCCAAGCAGGTGGTCTCGGTGTCGAAAGCGAAGCTGCCCGTTTTTTGGAGGGCCTCCAGCATTGCCTCCAACTGGTCGCCGGTCTGAACCGCCTGATAGTCGGCATCGGACGGCGCTGGCGAGACCACCTCCGGGACACCCGGTTCGAATAGGGGACCCGCCGACCGGGGGGCCGGTATGCGCTGGATGACGCTGTAGAACTCAAGCTCGGTCAGCAGGTCGACCACCACTTGGCGATCAAACTCGCCCCACCGGCAATTCTCCAGGCTCAACTCCACGGGGGCTTCCCGGTCTATGGTGGTGAGTATCCGGTTATCGAAAGCGCGTTCCCGGTTCTGGGCCAGTGATTCCTTGACGCTGGGCGGCTTCACGTCTTCCAGGTGCTCGAAGATGCCTTCGAGATCATGGAACTCCGTGAGCAGGCCGATGGCCCGCTTTTCACCGACGCGAGGAACCCCGGGTATGTTGTCCGAGGCATCACCCATCAGGGCTTTGAAGTCCGGCTGCTGGGCCGCGGTAAGCCCGAAGTAACGGGCCTCCAATTCCGCTTCGTCGTACACCTTACGGCCTTGGATGCTGTGGAACATGTCCACCCGCACCCTCGGAGAAATCAGCTGGAAGGTATCCCGGTCTCCAGTCAGGATCACTGTGTCGACGCCCTGGTCTTCGGCTTGGCGGCAGATGCTGCCGATAGCGTCGTCGGCCTCCCACCCTTCCAACTCGAAGATGGGGACCCCAAAGGCCTGCATCAATTGCTTGACCCGCGGGAACTGGGCGAGCAACTCGGGAGGCGGTTCCGCCCGTTGAGCCTTGTACTGCTCGAACCGCTGGTGCCGGAAAGTGGGTGCCGGCATGTCGAAAGCGATGGCGCAGTAGGTGGGGTTCCACTCCTGAATGGCCCGCAGGAAGACGTTGGCAAATCCGAAGACCCCGGTGATAACTTCGCCAGTCGACGAAACGGAAAGGTGGCCCTGCACCGAGATAGCGCGAAAGGAGCGGTGCACCATGGCGTGCCCGTCCATCAGCAGCAGCAGCGGGGCTCCCAAACGGTCGAAGAGAGGGAGAGTCTTGTTTCGGATTCCTGAGGCCATGGCGCCCCCTTGGCTTCCGGGCCGCCGGCCGGGGCAGCCGGTGAACACGGTTTCTGCATTATACACCAGCGGATTGAGCGGACACAGGGGCCGGAGGTTCACCGGGTGTCAGCCACAGAGACACAGAGAACACAGAGGATATCGTTGTTGGTCTTCGTGCTTCTTTGGCTCTGTGGACACCATCCGGAGGCCGGAAGGGCCGAGGCAACCGCTCGTCTGTCTCTGTGTCTCTGTGTCTCTGTGGCAAACCCCCGGTGGAAGCTTAGCGAGCTTCGGTCGCGTGCCAAAGGCCTCCATGCTACAATGGGGGCAGTTCAAGGGGGGACTGCGACACCATGCCCCTTTACGAATACCGTTGCGGCGATTGCGGCCGGGTCAGCACGGCACTGACGTTTAGCTGGTCCAACGCCAGCACCATTGCCTGCCGGAATTGCGGCCGCTTCAACATGACCAAGCTGGTGTCTCGTTTCGCCTTTCACCGGTCCTGGGGTGAAAGCTTGAACTGGGTGCCCAGCGGAGAGACGCTGGGCGGCGGGGACGAAGACGACCCTCAAATCCTGGACCAGTTCATGGGCCAGATCAAGGATGAGATGGGGGGCCAGGTTTCGCCGGACTTCGAGAGTCTACGGCGTGAGACGTCCGCCGAGCCCTAGTCCGGGCCACAGGGGCACAGCGTGGCGCCCGGATGGGTGGAATTTCCCCTCCTGGCTGGCGGGCGGGGCTCGTTGGAACAGCACCCGCCGGCGAAGAAGACTCCGGGAAGCGCGTTTGAGACTTCGCATCGCGATGGCGGCCCAAAGGGAGCGAGGCGCTTCGGCGCCGCGGGCGTTTAGTGGGAGTACGGTAAATGCCAATCTACGAATACCGGTGTCGTCCCTGCGGGAAATTGTCGTCTTTTTTCACCCGGTCGATCAACTCCGCGCTAGAGCCGGTGTGCGGCCACTGCCAGAGCCGCGAGATGGTCCGGCGCATGTCCTCTTTTGCCATGGGCAAGACCCTCCAGTCAGTTCACGAGCAACACCCGATGGGGTCCGGACCTTCGTCGCCGGACTTCTACAGCGATCCCCGCAACATCGGCCGCAACGTTGAGGAAAGCTTCAGCCGGTTCGGCGTGGAGATGCCCAATTCGGTGCGGGAATCAATCGACGCCGCCCGGCAGGGGGAAATGCCGAAAGGACTGGATACATGACCGGCCAGACCACTCTTGGAGACGCTTGCTATGCCATTCTGGTGCGGTGTCTGACTGACATTGCCACGGACTGCCCGGACCTACCGTCGAACTCCCCTCCCTTGCACCGGTTGCGCAACCTTGTCCTGGTGCTATCCGCCGCGCCGGAAGCTCCGCCCGCCGGGCCGGCCCCCAAGCTGACCCTTGCCGGCGCCATGGCTCTGGCCTCCACGTCCCAAGAAGTGCTGGCGACCCTCAGCGAGGCCGGTGGCAGTAGCCGCGTCAGCGGGGAAATGCACGTGGCCCTTACCGAAACCCTGGCCGGTATATCGGACCGGCTGGGAGAGACCCTGCGGCAGAAGCGCGCCGATCGGGTGCGGGGCCTGTACGTCATCATCGACCCTCAAGTAACCGACGGCAGAGACCCCTTGGAGATAGCTACCGCATCGTTGCAGGGCGGCGCCCGGATGTTGCAACTGCGGGACAAGCTCCGGGACAAAGGGGAAATATTGCCTCTGGCTTCGGCGCTTCAGCAACTCTGCCAGGCCCACGACGCAGACCTGATCATCAATGATCACGTGGACTTGGCGGCCGCGGTGGGTTCCGCCGGAATCCACGTGGGTCAGACCGACCTGCCAGTGGCCCAGGCCCGCAAAGTGCTCTCGCCCTGCCAAGTCCTGGGTCGGTCCAACCACGAGCTTCACGAGCTGGCCGAGTCCTACGAAATGGGCGCCGACCACGTGGCCTTCGGCGCCATCTTCCAAACCGTAACCAAGGGCGTGGGCCGTCCACCCCAGGGAGTCGACCGGCTGCGTGAGGCCAGGCAGGCTACCACATTGCCCCTGGTAGCCATTGGCGGGATCAACGCCGGGAACGTGGCCCCCGTGGTGGAAACAGGCGCCGACGCCATCTGCGTCACCGCAGCCGTCGGCCTGGCGCCCGACCCGGAATCCGCCGCCGCGCAACTGGTGGAGGCCATCCGGGCGGCGGGAGGACGGGTCTAGTGCCGTCCCGGTACAGCGACGACCTTGCCGGGATCGGGGTCCAAGCCATCGAGCAGCTGACCATCCGCAACCGGGCCAGGGAGCAAGCCCTCACCATATCCAGAGAGGTAATCCGGCGTTCGGCCAACGCCATCCGGGCGGTACATCGGGGAGAGTTCGACGAGGCCCGCAAGGTAATCGAGCTGGCGAGACTTCGACTGGACGAGACCGAGCCCATGCGCCTGGGGAACCCGGAGATATACTTTGCCGGGTTCCTTGCCGATGCCCGTAAGGAGTTCTGTGAGGCGAATGTCACTCTTGCGATGATCTCCGGAGAAGCCCTGCCGCGGCCCCAAGACCTGGGCGTGGACCCAGCGGCATTCCTCAACGGCATGGCCGAGGTCATCGGTGAGTTGCGCCGCTACATCCTGGATTCCTTACGCCGGGACTCGTTCGAGCGCTGTCAGGAGCACATGGAACTCATGGACGAGATCAACAGCATTCTGGTCACGGTGGACTTTCCGGAAGCGGTTACCGGGGGACTGCGCAGTAGAACCGATCAAATGCGGGGGGTACTGGAGCGCACCCGGGGCGATTTGACCATGGCACTGCGACAGCACAAATTGGAGGTCCGGCTGGCCGAATGGGAAAACCGGGGACCCGGCGGTGTCTGAGTGATCCGCTCTCTGTAAGCCTACAAATGTGCGAGAGTAACCATGAAAAAACGAGACGAGTTCGACTCCTCAGGTGAAACTCAAGGGTACATCTCTCTGGACCAGGCGGGACTGGATGCGCGGCGCCTGGCAAGACAAGACGAGGAGAGCTACCTCGAGCGCCTCGGATGGGACCAAATCGTTTGGACGGATAGCAGTTCCGAACAAAGAGAAGACTCGTATCGCGTGGTGCTGCGGTTCCGGCATGCCAGCCGAGGCTTGAGGGAGGAGCAGACCGGCGAGGAGGAGTTCATCTTCGACCTCACCGGCAACCTTCAGGACCGGCAGGTGCTTGTTTGGCCCGAGGGTGTGCCGTCTGGCGCCGGTTCCCCGCCCGCAGCGTCCTCCCCGCCTGTCGAGGCACCTCCTGCCTCCCATTTTCCTCCCAGAACACCGGAGGTCGACGACGGGATGATGTTCCCTCCGTTCCAAATGATGCGAATGTGCATGGGGATTTTCACAACCTTGGCCCTCACGCTGAAACGCCTTTTAGAACAAGTCTTCGGAAACAATAGACGAAAGATAGAATGAAGGATGTCCCGCGGCGACCTACACCAATGGAATCAACTGACTCGCCTGCGTTGACTCCCTCATCACCCGCAACTAGAATGGCCTAGGCCGAAAGCCTGCCCTTGATTGAGAGGAAGCAGGCTTCCAACCAGCGGGTTCTTGACGAAATACCGGTGAGGTGCGACGATCTGTCCGAGTTCCAGTCTTGAACGGGGGTTCATCGATGCCCAACGTTGACATCACCTTCCTTGGCACCGGCGCCGGCATGTGCGTGTACCGAAACCATACCGCCATCGTGCTGGATTGCCCCGACGGCACACGCTTGCTACTGGACACCGCCTCCGGAAATTCCGTCATGCGCCAGGCGGCAGCAGTGGGGATGATGGCGCAGGAATTCGAGCAGGTGCTTCTCACCCACCACCACGGCGACCACATGGGCGGGTTACCCTACATCCAGGGCCAGCGCAGCCTGACCAAACCGGAGGGCCCGCCACTTCAGGTCCACAGTTCCGAGGAGGCTTTGGAAGCGGTACGCCTGTATTGCAAGGCCACCCGGCTCCGGGCAATCGACATCGACCAGGACGGCGCAACGACCCGCAACGGTCATTCGGTGTTCCGGTGGCGCCCAACCGAGGCAGGTCAACGGGTTGATCTGGGCGCGACCACGTGGGCTTCATCCTTTCCCGTGGACCACCTATCCGGATCGGTGGGCTGGCGGGTGGAGGCGGGTGGAGTATCGATCGTCTTCTCGGGCGACACCCGCTTCAGCACGGAGCTGGTGGAGGCATCCCGGGGCGCCCGGCTCTTGATCCACGAAGCCCTGGACGTGGAAAGCAACCTGGAGAACGCCAATGGAAGGGGCCACTCCGTCGCGGCCGGCGCCGGCCGCGCCGCCGCGATGGCTGGGGTGGAGGAGCTAATCATCACCCATATCGACAGCTCTTTCCATCTCGACCCGCAGCCCCTGATCGACGACGCCAGGCGGTATTTCGACGGGCCGATCAGCGTAGCCAGCGACCTGTACCGAATGACCGTGGCCACGGGATAACGGCCGGCCGGAACCGGCCCCGCTACCCGGGCCGACTCAGGCTCAATGCAACAGGACTCCAGAGGCGTCCGGCACATCCGGCTTAGTCGAAGCGTTATCGCGAAGCCGAAAATGTTCCGGCCCGGCCGAGGGTGCTAAATGGCTTCAGCAACCGCTGATATGGGCAGTGGGTGGAAAGGGAGCCAGACCCACTACCGCTTTTGCCTTCGGCCGCGACGGCCGGCGGCTCTATCGAGGGCCCCTCTGAGCCCAAACCAACCGAACAGGTGCCGCTGACGTGCTCGCCACAGCCCAAACCTGCGCGGTAATCGGCCTGGACGGGCTCATCGTCCAGGTCGAGGTGGACATATCCCCGGGGTTGCCTGCCTTCAACGTCGTGGGGTTACCGGACACGGCGGTCCAGGAAGCCCGGGAGCGGGTCCGGGCCGCCCTCCGCAATAGCGGCTGCGAGTTTCCACTGCGCCGCATTACAGTGAACTTGGCCCCGGCAAGCCTGAAGAAAGCCGGTCCAGCCTTCTACCTGCCCATGGCCGTGGGAATTCTGCTCAGCTCCGGCCAGGTGGATGCTTCGCTGGACCGGACGGTCTTTCTCGCCGAGCTGTCCCTGGATGGAAGCCTGCGCCATACCAACGGAATCCTGGCGATGGTGTCGGTGGCCCGGGAACGGGGTTTCACCTCGGTGTACGTGCCGACCGTTGATGCGGCCGAGGCCGCCCTGATGGAAGGCATTCAGGTGTTTCCCACTCCCACCCTGACTTCGCTGATCGGGCATCTGCGGGGCGAAACCCCGATCGTGCCGATGCCCGAGGACGGGGTGTTCCCCGAGGATACCACCGCACCCGAGGGGATGAACCTGGCCCACGTTAAAGGGCAGGACCATGCCAAGAGGGCACTGGAGGTGGCCGCCGCCGGGTCCCACAACCTGCTCTTCAGCGGCCCTCCCGGAAGCGGGAAAACCCTGCTGGCCCGCTGCCTGCCGTCGATTCTCCCCCGCATGGCCCCGGACGAAGCACTGGAGGTCACCAAGATCTACAGCGTAAGCGGCGCCCTGCCGTCGGATCGCCCATTGATCCTGCGGCGGCCGTTTCGGGCGCCCCACTACACCATCTCCAACGCCGGCCTCGTCGGCGGCGGCCGGAACATACGGCCGGGCGAAATTACCCTGAGCCACCGGGGCGTTCTGTTCCTAGACGAGCTTCCTGAGTTCAATCATACGGCGCTGGAGTCTCTCCGCCAGCCTTTGGAAGACAAGCTGGTTACCATTACCCGGGTCAGCGGCACCGTCACCTATCCCGCCTGCTTCATGATGGTGGCGGCCATGAACCCGTGCCCCTGCGGTTTCTACACCCACCCCCGAACCGAGTGCACCTGCTCTTCGTCCGCCGTGGCCCGCTACCAGAAACGGATCAGCGGCCCGCTTCTGGACCGGGTCGACGTTTTCGTCGAGGTGCCGCCCGTGGAGTATGAGAAGCTGGTGGATGAGGAACCGGCGGAAGACTCGACCCTTCCCCGGCAGAGGGTGGAACAGGCGCGGGACATCCAGCGGAAGCGCTTCCGCGAAAGCGGATTCCTGTGCAACTCGGAGATGGGCCCGGCGGAGGTGTGGAAGTTCTGCCCGCTGGACGAAACCGCCAAGGGGCTGCTCCAAGCCGCAACCCAACGCTTGAACCTGTCTGCCAGAGCCTTCCACCGAATCCTCAAGGTATCCCGGACCATCGCCGATCTGGACGACGCCGGAGAGATTACCGTGGCCCACCTGGCCGAGGCGTTGCAGTACCGTTCCCGGGGTTCCATCGGCTGACGAGAGATGAAGCCAATACTGTTCTCCCAACACGCCAGGGACCAGATGGACGATCGGGGTACCATGGAATCAGAGGTTGAGGAAGCAATCCGGTCGGGTGAGCGGTTGGACGCCTGGCACGGACGGCTGTCCTTTCGCAAGAACTTTCCGCATCGGAGAGAATGGAAAGGTAAGTCCTACACCACCAAACAGGTCAGGCCTATCGTTGTAGAAGAAGCAGAAGGTATCATTGTGGTAACAGTGTACGTTTATTATTTTGGGGTTGGCTAATGAAGATCACCTACGATCCTCAGGTGGATGCCGCGTACATTTCTTTCAAGAAAGGGCCTACGCAGGTGACCACTATCCATTTGACAGAAGATATTGCGATTGACCTCGGGCTGGGAGAAGAGGTGGTGGGCATCGAGGTACTTGCCGCTTCAAAGCACTTGGGTATCAACCGAGAGCATCCAGAGATTCTATTAGAAAACTTACGAGTAGCCTGAAGGTATCCCGGACCATCGCCGATCTGGACGGCGCCGGAGAGATCACCGTGGCCCACCTGGCCGAGGCGTTGCAGTACCGGTCCCGGGGTACCATCGGCTGACGAGATGCCTGGCCTGCCGTTCGTTAGTGCCGGTTCGGCTCCCCGCCAGCTTCGGTGACGACAGGAGGGGACCGGATGTATCTTGCCAGCGGTGTCACCTCGGGATAACATTAACTCCATGGAATCCCGACCGGTCAAATACCCCATGGGGTCTCTCTCGCTCATCGATGCCAAGTCCTTCGGAGAGCCGGGTCAGCGCACCTTTCTTTTGGCCATGGAGGCCGGCCCGGCCGCCTGCTCGCTGTGGGTGGAAAAAGAGCAGCTCTTTCAGTTGGGGATCTACTTGAGGGACGTGGTCCAATCCCTGCCGGCGGAGGACCGGGAGCGCCCAAGCCAGCCCAGCGAGGCCGAGGGAGCCGGCGTGGGAGCCTCCATCGACTTCAAGGCGGAGCAGCTGCTGTTGAGCTACGACCCTCCGGCCAACTCGTTTTACCTGGTGGCCTACGAGCGGGAGGAGCCTGATCCGGACGAGGAGGCAACCTCGGTTAGCTTCTGGATGACACCGGATCAGGCCGAAAGTCTGGCCAAGGAGGCCTTGCGGATCTGTGCCGCGGGGCGGCCGCGGTGCTTCCTGTGTGGTCTCCCGGTGGACGAGGATGGACACGTTTGCCCCCGATCCAACGGTCACACCGTATTTGAGGCCGGCTGATCCGCCGGCTATCGATAATAGGGCGCCCTGGTGAAAGTTGATCCATCGATCTGCGACATCATCCGGCAGGGCGATATCGTTGCTTGCCAGCTCACCCCCATGGGTTCGAACTACACCTTCCTGGCCCAAGTCCAGTTGGGTGACCGGGCCAGTCTGGCGATCTACAAGCCCCGGGACGGCGAGGCTCCCCTGTGGGATTTCCCCTCGGGAACCCTGTACAAGCGGGAGTACGCCGCGTACCTGTTGAGCCGGGTGCTGGGCTGGGATTTCATCCCCTTCACTGTCATTCGTGACGGACCCCACGGCATCGGCACTCTTCAGCAGTTCGTGGAGCACGACCCTCACCAGAACTACTATACCCTTACCGAGGAACACGCCGTCGAGTTAAAAACCATCGCCTGCTTCGACCTGGTGGCCAACAGCACCGACCGGAAGCCAAGCCACCTGGTCATCGACGCCGATAGAAAGCTTTGGAGCATCGACCACGGCCTGACCTTCCATGCCGACACGAAAATCCGAACGGTCATCTGGGATTTCTGCGGTGAGCCGGTCCCTGAATCGTTGCTGGCCGGGCTGGACGACTTGGCAAGGCAACTCCAAGCCCCCCAAGGCCGCCTCGCGGAGCTGCTGAAGCTGCTCCTCCCCGAGGAAGTGGCGGCATTTCAGGCGCGTATCGCGTGGGTCCTGACGGAACGCGTTTATCCCGGCATGCCCGGCCGGTACCGGCGCAGCCGCTTCTGAGGCCTCGTCCCGCCCTTCCGGAGTACTCCAGCGCGGGGCCGGATCTCCAATGCATCGTTACGGCGAGGGCGAGCGGGCAGGCCGGTGGGGCGGAACAAGCCAGGATCAAGCTCTCGGTGGGTCTGCGGTCCTGAGCCGGGGAAGAAGCTAATCGAGAAACTGCCGGCGAGCCTCGGCGGCGGCCCGCTGGTAGATTTCTTGGAAGGGCGTGGCGGTTTCCAGGGCGATACGCCGGCAGTCTTCAAACTCGGGTGAGGCCCCCACCGCCACCCCACCCAGGTACTTCACCTTGACGCTGATCACCCCCAGGCCGGTCTCCATGGGCAGGCTCCGCCGATCGGCCACATGGCGCTCCACCGGACGGGTGCGCACCCCCAGCGTGGGCGTTTCCCGAAGGATAATATCCGTGGCGGCGGCTTCCAGGTCCGAAGGGACCAACGCCGAAAGGATGATTCCGGGGCGGTTCTTCTTCATCTGCACGGGGACGCACCAAACGTCCAGCGCCCCGAGGGTGAAGAGCCGCTCTTGAACGTGACCGAGCACCTGGCCGGGCGCATCGTCCAGGTTCGTCTCCAGCAGGACGATCCCGGCCTGCTTCTCGACGGCAGGCGTCTCGGCCATTTCGCCCAGCCAGACGCGTACTACGTTGGGGAAATTGTCCGGGTTTTTGGAGCCCAGGCCAATGCCGGCCCCGGTGAGGGACATGGCCGGCCGCTCGAAGCGGGCCAGCGTCGTGATGAGGGCGGCGCCCGTGGGTGTGGTAAGCTCTCCGGCGCCCCGATGCACCGGCAGGTCGGCCGCCACCGGGGCCCCGGCCATGGCAACCAACTCCAGCGTGGCCGGTGCCGGATTGGGGTAACCACCGGACCAACGGGGGGGCTCTGCCGCGCCCAGCACCAGCGGCGAAGCGTACACCCGCTCAACCCCGAGGCAGGCCAAACCGGAAACGACTCCAACCACATCGACCAGGGTGTCTATGCTCCCCAGTTCGTCCAGTTCGAGGGTATCCTGGGGCTCTCCATGTACCCGGCTTTCGGCCTGCCACAGGGCTTTCAACACACTTTCCGCTTGGGTCTTGATCTCCTCGGGCAACTCGCTCGCCCTGACGACGTCCAGCAAGCCCAACGGAGAGCGCCGGGCTTCATCCTGGAGTTGCACCGTAAGCTTGGTCCCCCTCATCTCCTGGCGAGTCTCCTGGCCGGCCACCAACTCGTAGCCGGAGAGGCCGAGCTTGGCCAATTCACCTCTCAGGGTTTCCAGGGGCAGCCCGAGGTCCAGCAACGCACCCAACAGCATGTCACCGCTGGCCCCCCCGATGGACTGTATGTAGGCTACCCGCATGGAATATCCTCCCTGCCGCCGGGTTCAGGGGATTCTCGGCCAACGCCTGATCTCCACAACCACCGCACTAGCGGCAGAGGGAGAGGGCAGCCGAAGCGATTTCCCCTACAAAGCACCCACTTGGATTTATCGTACCATTGTACTAGCTCAGGGAAGACTGGCCCAGGGCATTAAAGCGGAGGACAGTAAGATGGTCCAGCAGATCAGCGTGATCACACTGGCGGTGCGGGAAATGGCCCGCGCGGTGGACTTCTACCGCGACAAGGTGGGCATGGAGTTGCTCTACGGAGGCGAAACGGCGTCCTTTTCCAGTTTCCAGATCGGCGGCGGCTACCTGAATCTGATCTTGGTCCCCGAGGGCGGCTGGTCCTGGTGGGGCCGGTTGATCTTCCACGTCAATGACGTGGACGCGATCTACCGGCGGCTGGTGGAGGCGGGGTTGACGCCTTCCACCGAACCCCGGGACGCGATGTGGGGGGAACGCTACTTCCACATCAGCGACCCCGACTCCCACGAACTGAGTTTCGCCAAGCCGCTGGAACGCCAGCCTACTGTCTGATGAATGGTTTGATACCCTGCCCGTCATCCCGGCGAAGGCCGGGACCCAGCAAGAGTTTCTCTGGATTCCGGCCTTCGCCGGAAAGACGCCGGTGGTGGGTGAGCCGCATGATTTCGCTGGTGTTGAGCTATTTACGAGACTGTACACTGGGAGGAGCAATCGCGGAACTAGTGGCTCTTTGAGGGGTACCAGAGACCCCGTTCTTGCTCAACGGGTTCCCGGCCGTTTCTCCGGACCGGCGGCCTAGACGTTGATCAGGAAGTTTATAACGTCGCCGTCCTTGACCCCGTAGGTCTTGCCCTCAGACCGCAGCACCCCTTCTTTCCGCCCCTGGGCGATGCTGCCGCACCGCACCAGATCGTCGTAGGGTATGACCTCGGCCCGAATGAAACCCCGCTGGAAGTCGGTGTGGATGGTCCCGGCCGCCAGTTGGGCCGACAGTCCCGCCGGAACGCTCCAGGCACGGACCTCGTCTTCACCGACGGTCAGGAAGGATATCAGCCCCAGGGTTTGGAAGCTAACCCGGACCATCTGGTCCACCGCCGGTTCGCCCACTCCCAGCTCCTTGCGGAACTCCTCGGCTTCGTCGTCAGGCATCGACGCCAGGTCTTCCTCCAGCCTGGCGCAGATGTTGACCACACCCAGGCCGGCGGTCTCGTTCTCCGTGAGGCCAAGTCCATCCAGAGAGATATCCGGGCTCGACTCGTCGGTATTGAAGGCAACGATGACCGGATTGGCTGTAAGGAGTTGGTAGTTGGCGACGATCGCCAACTCTGAGCCGGCCAGTTGCTGCCGGCGCAGCGGAACTCCGTTTTCGAGACTCGCCTTCACCTTCTTGACGATCTCCAGTTGGGTGGTCAGGACCGGTCTTTCGGAGACCTTGGACTTCTTGAAGCCCTCCTCCAGTTTGGCAACGGCCCGCTCGAGAACTTCCAGGTCTGCGAAGGCCAGTTCGCCCAGCATATTCGCCAGGTCTCGACCCGGGTCCACGCTTTCCAAGGGATGGACCACGGCGGCGTTGGTGAAGGCGCGCACCACCAGCAGATAGGCGTCGGCCCCCTGGAGTACGTTCCGGTACTTCCCGCCGATACCCTGGGACCGGGACAGGGATTCAGGGCCCGGCAGGTCCCAGTACTTCACCTCGGCGGGGATAGTCTTTCTTGGCTTGTACATCTCCGTCAGCACGTCCAGCCGGGGGTCGGCTACCTTTACCATCCCCACGTGCATCTCTCCGCTGGCCCCACTGGTGTCGGCGTGGCCCCGGGTCAGGGCATTGAAAACGGTGGTCTTGCCGCTCTGCGGCAGGCCAATGATCGCTACATCCATGGCAATATCATGTCCCCAGGCTCAATAAGATTGAAACAACCGCCCCCACTCGGTTTCCAGGGCGGCCTTAATGCGGCTGCGGCCTTTGGTCTTCAGCCAGTAGCCGTTGTGGTAAAGGTTGGAGGCCAGAAAAGCCCAACCGGCCAGGGGGCTGCGCAGCAGCAGCTTCTCCAGGGGTTTCAGCGGCCCCCAGTAGATCAGTTTCTGGCCGCGGCTGGCGAAGGTGTTCTCGACTCCGGAGAAGCCCCAATTCACCTGGTCGATATCTTCGCCCACAACCTCGATCTTGGAGGTGTCGCCGCAGCCGAGTCCCCGCTCGTGGGCCAGCCGGATGAACTTTATGCCGAGGGGATCGAACCCCATCATCTTGGCGGCCACGGCGTCGATGGCCACCTGGTCGGCGCTGGCCAGGATGCGGTCCTTGATGTGCCACCGCATGGCCCGAGGGCCCGGGCCGTCGCCGGCGAAGGTGCCGTCCATGACCGCGAAGATGCCCGGATGTATCTCTTTCTGAATGGCCAACAGGTCCACCAGCGTTTCGTGGATCACCGAGTGGGTCCAGTGGCGCTTCCGGTGCAACAGGCCGCCGAAGGCATTTTTCATCGAGCCGGTCATGGTGGTGAAGACGTGGGTCTTCATCGTGGGCAGGTGGACGATATTGGCCCCGGCGAACGACTCCGGGATCTGAATACCCTCCGGGAATATGTCGTGGAGCACCAGCATCTCGGCCTTGGGCTGGTAATCTACCCAGCGGTTGGGAGGGCTATCCAGGTGCAGCACCGGCAAGCCGCACCGGTCCTGCACCACCTTATGCTTGTTCTTGGCCTCTCCCTCGAAGGAGTCCACCACCACGGTCCCGTTGTGGGCACCGATCAACTCCCGATGGCCCAGATTTCGCAGCCCCCGGATCACCCCTTCCAGCTGCCAGGGGGAAGTGGAGCAGGCCGGGTACCAATGCTGCCAGGAGATGTTGATCTTCAGCAGGGTGGTGACATCCGGGTCCAGGTGCTGGCTGACCCCGGCCAGCACCATGGCTCTCTGGATGTCATCCAAAACGGTCTCCGGCCGGGTGGCCACCACCGCAACCACCGGGCGCGAAGGCGTTTGAGGGCTTTGGGTAGCCGGTGATTCCGCCGGTTGGGCCGCACCCGCCAAAGCCGCGGCATCGCCGGGAATGTTGGACACTTGCATTGAAGCTACTCCGCCGCTAACGGCTGACAGCTGATAGTCATACTAACTAGTTTAACAGCAGCACCAGGGCCGACACCCCCATCCAGCAGAGGATGGACAAGACCAGGGGGATGTCTTTGACGATAAGCTGCTCAGGGGTCTCCGCCTCCCGGCTGGTGTTCAGCAGGTACAGGTAGCGGAAGAGGCCGAAGGTCACCAGCGGAAGGGTGAGCAGCATGGTGTTGTTTTCGGGCAGATTCTCGGCTTCTACCGTGTACAGAGCATAGCTCAGCCAGGCCGCCGTCGCCGAGATGGCGATGCACTGTCCGATGAAAGCCCCGGCGTACTTGCTCAGTACCGGCCGCTGCCCGGCCGCCGAATCCCCGGCCAGCCGTACCTCGGCGTAGCGGCGGCCCAGCACGATGAACAGGGCCCCGGCGGCGGTGGTGACGTATAGCCAAGGCGATGGGGTGACTCCGATGGCGACGGCTCCGGCCACAACGCGAATGACGTAGCCGCTGGCCACCGCCAATACATCCAGTAAAACGACCTGCTTGACGCCCACGGAGTAGGCCATGTTGATGGCCAGGTAGATCAGGCCGATGACCCCAAGCACCCACTCCACGAGGAACATCGCGGCCAGTCCGGCCGCAGCCAGGGTTACCAGCGCGGCCAATGCCAGCGGGACCCCTACCTTCCCCGACGCGATCGGCCGGAACCGCTTGACCGGGTGTTGCCGGTCGGCCTCCCGGTCCGCCAGGTCGTTGAAGAGGTAAACGGCACTCGACAGGGCGCAGAAGGCCGCGAGCAGCACCAGTAACCGGACGATGAGCCCCGGTACCGGCTCGAGGTTGTCCAGGGACCAGGCCACCTGGACCGAGAACACGAGGGGAAAGAATACCAGGCCGTTCCGGATCCACTGTTTGGGCCGCAAGGCCTTCAACAAGGCTGTTGGCTGCGATGCCACACCACTCTGCTCGGCCGGCTCGATGAATTTGTCGCGGGCTTCCATAAACCTCTCAGCCTAAGGACCCGCCGGCAGGACTGGGCGGTCCTGCTCTCCGGCCGGGGATGCGGCCAGCCGAGGCGGCCCGAACCGGTTCACACAGGCCAGGGCGACGAGGCCCACCGCCACGGCGAACCAGAGGGTTGCCAGCCGGACCAGCAGGGTTGCCGCCGAGGCGGGGCCCCTGGCGACCCCACTCTGCTGCAACAGGGCGACCATGCTGCCCTCGGTGCCCACCAGCCCTCCGGGCAACGCGCTGAGGGCCCCCACCAGGGTGGCGGCGGCATAGATCGGCAGCGCCCGCGACAGTGCGACGTCAGCATCCAGACCTCGCAGAACCACCCATAGCGCCATACCCTCGCTGAACCAGGCGGCCAACCCTAAAATGACGGCCACCAGCATCACCTTGGGAGACGCCAGTTGTTGCAGCCCTTGAAAGGACGCACGAAGGGCCTTGCTCCAACGGCGAAGCAGCGGCAATCCGAACAGGCGGTCACCCTTCCTGGTGGCGATCAAAGCCAGGGCCGCCCCGGACAGAAACAGGACCGCCGCCAGCACCGCAACCAATGGCGCCGGCAGCAGGGCAAGGCCAAGCAGCGCCAGCAGTGTCACTGAGATCACGTCGCTGATCCGTTCCATGACAACCACGGGGGCCGAGGCGGACACAGGAACTCCGGCCCTGTCGCGAAGAAGGTAGCTCTTGATCAGCTCTCCAGCCTTGCCCGGTGTGATCGACATGGCCAACCCGGACAGAAACACCAGACCGTTCACTCCCAGCGGGGGCCGGATCCCAAGCACCCGCAGATAGTAGGCCCAGCGCAAGAACCGCAACCCGTAGTTCACGAGTGCCAGGCCCAAAGCGGCAATCATGTAGGTAAGAGGAAAGTGGGCCAACTGCCGACCGATCTCCTTGAAATCGCCGTAGCCGGCCAGTCCCACAAACACCAGGACGGTCAGGAAAATCAACAGCAACAGCTTCTTGCTAGACAATGCCGTGCTGCTCCGCTTGGCTGGTCTGGGCCTGCATCACGATCTCCGAAATGACTCCTCGAGGGGGCGGCAAGGGCTCACCCGCTCCACTGCTTGCGTATACCACTTGGGTTACCCGGCCGCAACACCGGTTACCCGGACTTCTTGATCTGGGAGTACATTGCCCCCAATGCGCCCATGCTGGCCGTGTACAGGGCGAACGCGACCACCGACAGCCACAACAGCCACAGGAACCGCTGGCTTATATCCAAGGTCACCGTCAGACTCGCCACTACCGCCACCAGGATCAGGAACACCAGCAACCCGAGCAAGCTGCCGAACAACACAGACTTGAACCGGTAAGAGCGGCGCAGATTCCCGGCCGAGGATATGCCGTAGTACGCCCCGATGAACGCCCCGAAGGGGATGCCGACCACGCCCACGATGGGAATCAGCGCCAGCAACAACATGATTCCCAATGCTACCAGGACTCCTTTAATCATTCCCTCGTCCGCAGGCACCGCTGTTTTCCGGGCCGGCCCGGATGTTTTCCCATTATAGACAAAACAGTCCACGCAGCGCCATTGCTCGACTGCGGGGCCGTGCGCCCGGTTCCGCGGTCTCCGTGGCAGGACGTCCCCACCGAGGGTATACTGGGTGGACGAAACGCCGGCCGCGAAACCCACGATCGATGCGTGGCGGCGAATCCATCAAACTACAGGCGAAATACAGGCAACTTACAGGAGTCGCTGCTATTGGGTACCGAAAGACCTGAATCCGAGTCAGAGTACGAAGCACCCTTTGCCAAGATGCTGGACATGCGCCCCGGCCTCCGCGCCGACGGAGTGGGCAGCGCCACCATGACAATCCACGACACCTTCATGCAAGATGCCGGGGTGGTCCAGGGCGGATTGATCGTAGCCCTGGCCGACTACGCCTTTTACCGGGCGGCGGATTCGGTGCTGCGCCCCGGACAGAGCACCGTGACCGTAGAGTTGAAGGTCAACTTCATCTCGGCGGCTAAGGACGGGGTGTTGACCGCGACTTCCCGGGTGCTCAGCGCCGGCCGCCGCGTTATCGTGGCCGACATGAAGGTGACCGACCAGCAGGACAAGGTGATCGCTCAAGGCCTCGGCACCTGCTTGGTGGTGCAGGAACAGCCGTAGCTTTCTGCCGAAACACCGCCCGAACACCGCGCCGTCTCGGGTAGTCTTGCCTGATCAGCACCCCAGATGCCTCGCCGCTGCGCCCGGCTCAGCATGACACTTTCGTACCGGTGACGGTTTGAGGCAAATCCACCTCGCGGAAACAGGTAGACACATGTTGGATTTCACCCAGGGACACAGGTTCCAGGAGGCCTGTCCGGTGTCACCAGGATGACCGGACCTGGGCCGAGTTTGTTGACTAAGTATATAGACAATGTTGGAAATACCCCCCCGCCGATGCTATAATTAGCGTCTTGGAGCGGTTCGAAGGTGGGTGCGATGAGAATTCCGATGAAAGTGGATTACGGGGTGCGGGCGATGGTGGAACTAGCCTTGCACTACGGCAAGGGCCAGATCCAAACAGCGGACATCGCCAGCAAGCAGGGTATCCCAGAGGCCTACCTGGACCAGCTGATGACCTCTCTTCACAAATTTGGGTTGGTGATCAGCCGGCGGGGACCCCAGGGCGGGCACCGTCTGGCCATGGACCCATCCGAGATCGATCTGCACATGGTGATGAGCACCCTGGACGGCAGTATTTCTCCATTGGACTGCTTGATCCACCCGAACGACTGCATTTTTTCCGAGACTTGCGCCCAGCAAGAGGTCTGGAAGTCGGTGGAAGATGCCGTCCGCGACGTGCTTCGCAACATCAGCCTAGCCGATTTGGCGCAACGCCACCAGCGGCTGGCCAAGCAGCCAGCGTAACGCTGGCCTGCGGAATCCAAACCGGCCCAAGGGCATCTAACGTTCTTGTGGGAGCCGAGGAACTTCGGAACTTCTGGGGGTAGCGGGCCTGGAACCGGCTATCTTGACAAGCCAAATCACCGGGGATAGACTCAGGAAAATCGATGAAACACACCGGACTCACCCTCAACTACGACTGCACTTGTACCTGCCCCCCTTCTTAGGGGGAGGGCATCGCGCCGTTGCTTTTGAAGCCTGCGCCCGCCCGGAATGGGTTGCCCACCAGGGGAAGCGCAGGTTTTTTGTGTGACGGGGCCGCGCTCGCCTTCCCGAAGGCAGCGCCATCAACGACAACGAACCTAGAAAACAAACCAAGCGGAACGGAATTGTAAGGAGGAAAGCCTACCATGGCCGAAAAGCCGGTGGTTTTGACACCAGATGAAGTAAAACGCTACAGCCGCCACATTATCATGGGCGATGTCGGCAGCGGGGGCCAGCGGAAGCTGCTCGGGGCCAAGGCCCTAATCGTCGGCGCCGGCGGCCTGGGCTCGCCCTCGGCCATCTACTTGGCCCTGGCGGGGGTAGGGACCATCGGCATCGTGGACTTCGACGTGGTTGACCTCTCCAACTTGCAACGGCAGATCCTGCACCACACCGCGGACGTGGGACGGTCCAAGCTGGAATCGGCACGGGACAACATCAATTCCTACAACCCCGGCGTCAACGTGGTGATGCACGAAACCAGACTCGAATCGGAAAACGCCATGGAGATCATAAGCCAGTACGACTTGGTGGTCAACGGGGCGGACAATTTCGCCACCCGCTACCTGGTCAACGACGCCTGCTACCTGGCGGGGAAACCCCTGGTGGACGGCAGTATCTTGATCTTCGATGGCCAGACCACCGTCTTCATGCCCGGGGAAGGGTGCTATCGCTGTCTCTTTCCTTCCCCTCCACCACCGGGCATGGTCCCCAACTGCGCCGAGGCCGGCGTCCTGGGGGCCCTCACCGGTCTGGTGGGCAGCATCCAGGCGACTGAAGCCCTCAAGCTGCTGCTGGGCATCGGCGAGTCTCTCAGCTCCCGCCTGATCCTCATCGACGCCCTGAGCATGAGCTTCCGCGAAGTGAGGCTGAAGAGGAACAAGGCTTGCCCGCTGTGCGGCGACAATCCCACCGTCACGGAGTTGATCGACTACGAGATTTTCTGCGGGCTGGGAGCCCCGGAGACAGCCTCAGTAGCCTCCGACTGAGCATTGCCGCACTGCGGCAGCTTGATTCCGGAAAGACAAGGAAATTAGCGCACGGGTCGCCGGACTTTAGCTGGGTATCCAGTTGGCCCGGTTGGTTAGGTTATGGGGCTTCGGCCGGCATAACCCAATGACGGCCAACTTCGGTCACCAGCGGCCAGGCGTTGCCCGGGCGTTGCAAGGAATAGATATAACCATGGTTACCAAGCTGACCTATAAGGGGATCCTCGCGACCATCGGCAACACCCCCGTGGTGGAACTCCAGAGCATGAGCCCCAGGCAAGAGGTGCGGATCTTCGTCAAGCTGGAGGGACAAAACCCCACCGGCAGCGTCAAGGACCGCATCGCCTTGAAGATGATAGAGCAAGCGGAGTTGGACGGGGAAATATCCCCCAACCGCACCATCCTGGAACCCACCAGCGGCAATACGGGCATCTCCTTGGCGATGATCGCCCGCCTCAAAGGCTACAAGGTAGCCGTGGTCATGCCGGAAAACGTGAGTGCCGAGCGAACCCAGCTGCTGCATGCCTATGGGGCGGAAATCATCTTCTCCAACGGCTCGCGGGGCACCAACGGCGCGATCGAGGTGGCCAAGGACCTGGTCGAGAAAAACCCGAGCCAATACCTGATGCTGTACCAGTACGGCAACCAGGGTAACCCGGGGGCCCATTATGAAACCACGGGCCAAGAGATAGTGGACGCCGTCCCGGAAGTCGACATGTTCGTGGCCGGGTTGGGGACCGGAGGCACCCTCATGGGGGTTGCCCGCCGGCTGAAGGAACACGATCCACGGATCAAGATTGTGGCGGTGGCGCCCGAGCCCGACGACTTCATTTCCGGGCTGAGGAATTTGGATGAGGGCTTCATCCCGCCGATCTTGGACCTCAGTCTGCTCGACTCGAGGATGCTGGTGAGCAGCCTTGACGCCTTCAGGACCACGAAAGAGTTGCTGTCGCAGGAAGGAATCTTCGCCGGCATCTCCTCGGGGTCGGTGGTGTACGGAGCGCTGCGGCAAGCCGAGCGCATGGACCGGGGCACCATCGTGTGCTTGCTGGCTGACGGCGGCTGGAAATACCTAAGCACCGCACTGTGGACCAAAGATTACGAGCAGTTGGCGAAGGAGTCCAAGGGCACGATCTGGTGGTAGTGAGCGCGCGGCACGGCGCGATTTGCCATCATTAGAACCAGCGAGAACCAGCGCCGCCGCCGGGCTGCCAGGTTCGGCGCAGGGGGCTCGGTCAATCACCTCACACGGCTCCTCCGGGTCCGCGATTGGACTCGGAGGGGAGCGTGGAGCTAGTCGCTCGGCCCTTGTCACCGCCACCGGGCGGTGCTATACTCAGACCACATAGTGCTTCCTTCGGAAAGCGGGGTGATCCCGCTTTCTTGCTGATGGAGCCAAGGCGGGTTCCGGGCAACTTCGCAAAGGGGGCTTTGCGGTGAAAAGCGACTTTCTAATCGCGCTGACGCAACTGGCCGCGGAGCGCCACCTGCCCAGAGAGCAGGTGCTTCTGGCTATTGAGTTGGCCTACGCTTCAGCGTTCAAAAAAGACAATCCGGAGCTGGAGCAAAATATAACGGTCAAGCTGAACCCCCACACTGGGGAGGTCGCCGTTTATGCATTGAAAACCGTGGTCGAGACCGTTGAGGACTCGTCACGGGAGATCAGTCTTGCCGATGCCCAAGGCACCAAGCAGACCGCCGAGTTGGGCGACGAGGTGGCTGAGGCAGAGCCGATGCCCCACAATGCCAGCCGGATTGCCGCCCAAACCGCCAAGCAAGTCGTCTTACAGCGGCTTCGTGAGGCGGAACGGGAACTCCTCTACCAGGAGTTCTTCCAGCACGAGAGTGATATCATCTCCGGTGTTATCGAGCAGACCGATTCCGGCCGCGCGATCACCCTGGACCTGGGTCGTGCCCAGGCCGTTTTGCCCTATGAAGAACAGGTGCCCACCGAACGGTACCGGAAGGGCCAGCGCACGAAGGTCTACGTGGTGAGCGTGCGCAACGGACCCAAAGGGCCAGAGATCATCGTATCCCGAAGCCATCGGAATATGCTGAAGCGGCTGTTCGAGATCGAAGTGCCCGAAGTGTACAACGGGGTCGTGGAGATCAAGGCCATTGCCCGGGAGGCCGGCTTCCGCAGCAAGGTGGCTGTTACCGCCACCCAGCCAGGGATCGACCCGGTAGGCTCGTGCATCGGCATACGGGGCAACCGGATACAGAGCATCGTCAACGAACTCCAGGGGGAGAAGATCGACGTTGTATCCTGGGACAAAGACCCCACGGTGTTTATCACCAAGGCCCTCAGTCCTTCGGCGCCGACCCACGTGGAACTCTCTCTGGACGATCTAACGGCCACCGTGGTGGTCCCCGACCGGCAGCTATCCCTTGCCATCGGCAGAGAAGGCCAGAACACCAGACTGGCCGCCCGGCTCACCGGCTGGCGGCTGGATATCAAGGGCCTCACCGAGTGGGAGACGCTGCGAGAAGAGCGTCTGCGACGGGCCCAGGAAGAGGCCGCGGGCAAGGTGGTCCCGGAAGCCGAGGCCGCCTCCGAAGACGCCACTGCCGGCGCGGTCGCCGAAGCTGACCTGGAAGTAGTGGCCGGAGACGCCGCCGCGGACGTTGTCGAGGTGACCGAGGCCACGAAGGTGGCGGCAGAGGAAGCCCTCGAGGCTATGTCGGTGTCGGATGAGGCGCCTAGCGCCGCCGACGCAGAGCTTGACGAGGAGAAGATCCTCGAGGCTTTGATCCAAGAGGAAGAGGAAGAGGAAGTGACGCGCGAAACCGAGGCCGAAGCTCCTGAAGAGCCGGGCGCCGGCTTCAGCGTCGAAGAACTGGAGTCCTTCACCCTTGAAGACGTGGGCCTGCTGGATGAGGATTACGATGGACCGGCCGAGGATCTGGAGGCGCTGCCTTCGCTGCCGGTGCTCACTCCCGACGCCGGAAAGATCAGGTTCGCCGAGGACCTGGTAGACGAGCGCGGCGGCGGCCGCCGGGACCGCAAGGGCCGGCAACGGTCAGGAGCGGGGGGCCGAGGCCAGCGCGGCGGGCGCTGACGGCCGGGAGCCCAATCTGGAGAGAGGGGCGTTGGCCAAGGAGCGGCACATACCGGAGCGCAGTTGCGTTGCCTGCGGACAGAAGCTCCCCAAAAGAAATTTGGTGCGGATATTGCGGACCCCCGATGGGGCCGTGGTGGCGGACCGGACCGGCAAGGGCGCCGGAAGAGGTGCATACCTGTGCTGGTCTCCCGGCTGCTGGCAGAAAGGGGTTCACAAAGGCGGACTTGAGCGAAGTCTCAAGATTACCCTGTCCGCCCAAGACCGGTCCCAACTGTTGGCCTTCCACCAAGAGGCGATAGTTGCGACAGAATCTAAGGAATCATAAATGACACCTGAGGGACGACCTACATCAATCGACGAGCGAGGCGGGGCCCGCCGGAGACCAGCCGAAGGGCGGCGGGCCAGGGCTAGGGTCTTGGTATTGCCCCAGACCCTGACCGTCCAACGATTGGCGGAACTCTCCTCCCAAAACCCCATCGACATCATCAAGCAATTGATGCGCAACGGCATAATGGCATCGATGAACCAGGTCATCGACTATCAGGTGGCCACATTGGTGACCGCCGCCTTGGGCATCCACACCACCCTTGCCGAAACCAGTGAGCCGGAGGCCGCGGCAGGCCCCGGACCCGAAGAACCTGAGGACCAGGCCAGCCTGAGCCCCCGGCCACCGGTGGTTACCATTCTGGGACACGTGGACCACGGGAAAACGAGCCTGCTGGATACCATTCGACGGACTCGGGTGGCCGAGCGAGAGGTGGGCGGCATCACCCAACACATCGGCGCCTACCAAGTAGAGTGCCAGGGCCAGTTGATCACTTTCCTGGACACTCCGGGCCACGAGGCCTTCACCGCGATCCGGGCCCGCGGCGCCAAGATTACCGATATCGCCGTCCTGGTGGTGGCGGCCGATGACGGGCTGATGCCCCAGTCGGTGGAAGCCATCAACCACGCCAAGGCGGCCGGCGTCTCCATCGTCGTCGCCATCAACAAAATGGACCTGCCGGGAGCCGATCCGGAGCGGGTCAAGCGCCAGCTCAGCGAGCAGGAGCTGTTGGTCGAGGACTGGGGGGGTGACGTGATCTCCGTGCAGGTTTCCGCCCGTACTGGGGACGGTATCGACGACCTGTTGGAGAACCTCCTGGTGGTAGCCGAACTCGCGGAACTAAAGGCCAACCAGGACCGGCCCGCCACCGGAGTGGTCATTGAGGCCAGGCTAGACCGAAAGCGTGGCCCAACCGCCACCGTGTTGGTGCAGGATGGCACCCTCAAAGTCGGCGACCAGATCGTCGCCGGAAACGTTTGGGGGCGGATCAAGGCTATTAACAACTACCAGGGCAAGCCCGTGAAAAGCGTCATGCCGGCGGAACCGGGCGAAATTCTGGGTTTTGGCGCCGTCCCGGAGGCTGGAGACCTATTCTCGGTTGTAGCCAACGAGCGGGCGGCCAGGGCCACTGTTGGGGAACGGGAAAAGATTCAATCCATCCGGCAGGGCCAAACCCGGGCCTTGACCCTGGACGAGATAGTCAAACAGATCGACTCTGGTGATGTCAAAGAGCTGAAACTGGTCCTCAAGGCCGATGTACAAGGCAGTGTGGAGGCCGTGCGTCAGGCACTGGAAGGCATGGGCGCCGAGGAGGCCATGGTCCGCATTTTGCACACCGGCTGCGGCTCGGTTACCGAGTCCGACGTCATGCTGGCCAGCGCGTCTAAGGCCGTGATCTTCGGTTTCACGGTGGGAACCGAGTCCAGCGCGGAACGGTTGGCCGAGCGGATGGGCGTGGAAATTCGCCGCTACGACATCATCTACCAGTTGATCGATGACGTGGACCGTGGGTTGCACGGTATGCTCGATCCTGTCCAAACCGATGTTGTCGTGGGGCGCGCCGAGATCCGGGAGCTATTCTCATCCCGCCGGGGCGCGCAGATCGCCGGGTGCCGGGTCACCGAGGGCCGTGTAAACCGGGGCGCCAACGTGCGGATCATGCGGGACGGCCAAGTCGTTCACGAAACCACCATCGCTAGCCTGCGCCATTTCCGCGACGAAGTCACCGAGATGACTGCCGGCAGCGATTGCGGGATCACCCTTCAAGGCTTCAACGACTTCCAGGAGGGTGATATCGTGGAAGCCCACCGCCTGGAAGCGGGCCGCCGTTAGTTTAACGATCGGGCGCCGGTCCCCGCCCAACCTCTTCACCACCCGAATCGGGGGACACCATATATGCCCAGGCGTATCGAACGTGTCAATGAACTGTTGCGCCAGGAAATCAGCCTATTGTTGGCCCGTCAGATAAAAGACCCGCGCCTACGGGTGGTGATCAGCATCACCCGGGTCAGGACATCCAACGACCTTCGGTCCGCCGAGGTATTCCTGAGTGTCATGGGGGATCCGGAAACCAAACTAACCGCCCTCAAAGGGATCCGGTCCGCCGCTTCCTTCTTGCGGCGAGAGTTGCGGCCGCGTCTCACGCTGCGCCACACTCCCTTCTTGACATTCTCTCTCGATGAATCTCTCGAAGAGACCGGCCACCTGCTGGAGATCATGAACACTATTCGGGAGAACGAGCCCGATCTGGAGTCGATAATAGAAGTGGATGACAGGAGCGGCGGCCCCCTAGCCTCCTCCTCCCGCAGCAACTGACGTATGGCCAAACCCAAGCACAACGACCAGCCGTCCATTGACGGGTTTGTCAACCTCTACAAACCGCCGGGAATCACCTCCATGGACGCCCTGCGCCGGGTAAAACGCATCGCCGGCCAACGCCACAAGGTTGGGCACGGCGGCACCATGGACCCTCTGGCCCGAGGGATCCTGCCGGTCTGCTTCGGCCAGGCAACTCGCTTGATGGACCACGTGGTGGCGGGCCGAAAGCGGTATTTGGTGGAGATCACCCTTGGAGTAGCCACCACCACCTACGACGCCGAGGGCCAGACCACCTCGACCGGGGACGTGACAGGGCTGACCTCGGAGATGGTCGAGATGGCGTTGCAGTCCTTCATAGGCCTCATTCAGCAGACCCCGCCCATGTACAGCGCCATCAAGATCCAGGGGCAGCGGTTGTACAAGCTGGCCCGCGCCGGCATCGAGGTGGAGCGGGAGACCCGGCCCGTGGAGATATTCAGCATCCGGGTCGTGGATTTTTCTCCCCCAAGTCTGGTTTTGGACGTTGAAAGCGGCCGGGGGGCCTACATACGCTCCCTGGCCCACGATTTGGGCGCAACCCTCGGCTGCGGGGGACACGTGGCGGACCTGGTCCGTCTTTCCAGCGGCGGGTTCCATGCCGACGAGTCGGTGACCCTGGAAGACCTGGAGGAAGCCGCCGCCCAGCCAGGCGGCTGGCTGCACTACTTACACCCCATAGATTGGGTCTTGCGGGACCTGAAGAGTGTTACCGTCGGCCGCCAAGCCGAGCAGTATCTACGCCACGGCCAATCGGTCAGTTTGGGGGGCACGGGGGTGGATGCCGGGTACCTGGAACCGTTCCGAGCCTATAACTCCGACGGCCAATTTTTGGCCCTGGTCCGCTTTGACCGGGCGGCGAACGCCTGGCGGCCGGTGAAGGTGTTCCAGGTGGACTCTCCCTCCCCTTACGCACCCGTGGCGCCCCAGGCGTGAGGGCTACCCAGCCGGCCGATCAGCCTTTCGCCGGTGCGTTGCCGGCAGGCCAATGCCAGCCTACCCGGCTCCGGGTTCGAACCCCGGACTGGCTCAAGCGGTCATTCGGACCCGCCCGGGCAGAGGGTATTGGGGCTTTTTCCGGCCAATTTTCGGGCAAAACAGCAATTGCCCACCTATTCGCCTTGACAAAATCCGTCCAATCGGTATATTGGTATCGATTATGTTAACGTGTGTACCGACTGCTTTACACCAACGAGGGATTCGGTTGTAAGGAGGCGCGGGAAAGCAAGGGCACAGCCAGGGAAGCTACCACCGACGTCCGCACCTCGCTTAAATGGGAACGCGGAGCCCAGCTTCCAGCAAAACACGGAACACCATTGATTACGCCGGACAAACCCAATCAAGGATGGGGGGTCAAGAACATGGAGGCATACTGCTTCAAGTGTCGAAGCAAACGGGAAATTTCCAATCCAAAGCAGGTAACTCTGAAGAATGGACGGCCCGCAACCCAGGGCGTCTGCCCCACGTGTGGCACCAAGGTCTTTCGAATAGGCAAGGCATAACCGGCCTGCCATCAGGCATGTAATATATCTTTTAGGGCGAGATTGCCCCCGTCTCAGACGCCGGGGCAGGTCCGAACCCGAGTTTCGCCAACAGGTTTCGCGGATTCAGTTGCAATAGGGCGTGGGCTTCTTCGTCGGTGAGGCCCGCGCCCATCGCTATGCTGCGTGTGAGTTCCGGGGTCAACAGATCGTCCGGCTCATGGGCGTCTGAGTCAAGCACCATGGCGGCCCCGGCCTGCTTAGCCACCTTGGCCACATGGCCGTTGGTGAGGCTATGGCCTTTGCGAGCCGACATCTCCAGGTACACGCCTCTTTCCGCCGCTAGACGAGCATCGTCGTAGCTGATCAGGCCCGGATGGGCCAAGATATCTACCGATGCCGACCGCACCGCGGCGTCATTGGTTCCCGGCTCTACCGGCTCCACGATCGTCTCCCCGTGCACGGTCACCAACCGGGCCCCCAAGTCTTTGGCGGCCCGGGCCACCAGGTCGATATCCTCTTTGGGGACGTGGGTGATCTCCACGCCGGGTAAAGCCAGGATATCCCACCGCTTGGTCGCCTCGGCACAGTCCTTGACCAGCGTCTTGACCACCAACTCCAGATTCCCCACCCCCACGTGGTCGGTGACGGCTATCGCCCGATACCCCCGCACCAGAGCACGGCGGATCAGCTCTGTGGGAGACAGCACGCCGTCGCTGAGAAAGGTGTGAGTATGAAAATCGTACATCCGCCCTCTCTATGACTCTCTCAGCGGCGAGCCGAGCCTCCAATGAAGCGGGCCTGCCGTGAGAGATCGTTGCATCCACCTCCGCCCCCGGTTCACGACAACTCAGTATAGGTTCTCCTGAAGCCCCGCACAAGCTGGATGAATCGCCGTGTTGGTCGCAGCATCCAAGTATTACGAGGTGAAGGAAGAAGCAATGGCGGGTGAGATGCAGCGTGAATCAACCGGTGGGTGCACAACTGTTGAGGTGGCCTTCGCCTCGAAAGGAGGAGCAAGGTGGTGAGTAACGAAGCGTTAATGGCTCAGGCCCGGGGAGCAACGCCCCGTCTCAAGATAGCCGCGGGGCTCTGGGTTCTGGGCGCGATGGCCATCATGGCGGCAACAATTGCGTGGGTCGTCGTGTCCGTTTGGGCCAACGATTACTATACCTTCTCAAAGGCAACCCGGGATGCCGCCCTGGCCGGGTCCGCAGCCCTTTCCGACCTGCAGAACCTGCAGGCGACCAGGGCGTGGCTGATGCCTTTGGAAGTGTTAGGACTGGCGACTTTTCTTCTGGGATTTGGGTTCGCCTTCGCCAACATATTGAAATACGTACGGCTGCGTGGCAACACCATGGCCGCGGTTTTGCCCGTGCTCAAAGAGCGCCGCGTTCGCGGTTAGGGGCGCCAGATCGATCCCCCGAGATCGTCACGGGAAACAAAGGAGTAGAAAATGGCAAGTATAGCTCAAGGCCCGAGTCAAGAAATTCAGTTCACCTCTAACCAGCTACCGGTCGGAGTTACCGGGATGCAGGCCATGGCGAACAAGATGTGGATCCCCTTCATCGCCATGGGATTCATGATCGTAGTGGCCGCATTTGCCTACGGGTTGGTCAACACGTCCATCACCTCTGATTACTTTGACGCCTCAAAAGAGGTCCGGGAGGCGGCGGTAACCGGCTCAGACCTGGCGAAGGACCGGGCGTTCTCCTAGGCCACAAGAATCTGGCTGCCCGCCTTCAAGTTCTTGGGCATGGGCATGATCCTGGGCGGCGTTACCTTCCTCCTGGCCACCATTCTCGGCGCCCTGCGGACCGGGGGAGGACGGGTCCAACAGGCTTTGGGAGTTCCGGTTAGGATCATAAAGCCTCCTATGACCGCGAGGGTGTTCCCGATAGTCATGATGATGGGCATGATGGTCCTGATGGTTTCGCTGATCATCAGCGTGGTCACGGCGTTCACCGCCTACGACTACTGGAACCACTCCATCGCCACCCAACTCAACCTGGCAGTCGCCGGAAGCGCTCTGCTGAGCGATCTGCAGACGATCAACACGGTAGGGGCCTGGCTGGCGCCGCTCAAGTTCGTCGGCGTGGCCATGCTGCTGTCCAGCATCGGCCTGGCGCTGGCCACCATCGTAGAGGTGCTCCGCTGGCAATCCAGGCGGCTGTGGGACCTCCTGTCCTAGAGCTAGAAGCATTCCGATGGCGCAGAGGGCCGGCTCTTTCAGATGCCGGCCCTTTTACTGTCCGGGAATCAGCCGATGCTACTGCTCCGGTGTCTTGGCCAGTAAAGAACCCTCTCTTATCAGTCGCTCCAACGTTCAGCCCGCTTCCAGAGATCTGTTGCCCTGAATCCGGTCCTGATCCAAGCGGGCCAGCCGTATTCCCTTCAAACGCAACCCTCGATCCCCTGAAGATCCCCTATTGAGGTCCGCTCCACGCCAGCCAAGGGCCCAGTGAACCTGCAGGGAAGATGCCCCAGCAATGGGCAGCCAAACGGAGAGCCAGGCAACCGGCTCACCCTAGCTGAGGCGATCAGTCATCCGCTTCAGGGGAGGGTTGAATTGACACTGAGCTAGCTACGAACTACAATACCGAGAATCTTCAGGCACGGCCGGAAGGGCGCCCTGTCACCCCTGGCGAAGAAAGCCGGCTCACCGCCGCCGCCTTTCGGACCTCAAGTTGCGGCAACCGTTCCAAGATCCGCTCTGAGAGGACACGTACCAACCAATGGACCGCGCTATCGACAGAGAACCCGGCCTCGACGCCGTCGACCTATCGGCCTGCTACCGGTGCGGGCGGCACTTGGCCCGTGGCTGGGCTTTCATGCTCAAGGCCGGTCCCACCGTAGCCCGGCAGGAGATTGGGTACCGGGCTGGCGAGGCCGCCAGATGCATTTTGTGCGCCCTCCGGCACCGGCCCATGCTCCGGCGTTCCCTCAAGGTGGCAGCGGTGGTGGGGACCATTCTGACCCTGCTCAATCAGGGAGATGTCATCTTCGCCGGGGGGTGGGGGAGCGCCCTGTATTGGAAGGTCCCGCTGACCTACTGCGTGCCTTTCTGTGTTGCTACCTTTGGCAGTCTGGCCAACGGCCGGCGCTGAGCCCTGAGGTCCGGGCAATCGCCACAGCTTCGGGACCTGAGAAGCCCAATTCGCCGGTGGCCAGCCGTTTCGGATACGCGGGGTGCTTCGTGTGTGGAAGGCCCGCTGTAGACAACTAGGAGCGGGTTTCCCTAAACCGGCGGAAGCCGGGATCAAGCTAACGTTCTCGTGGATTCCGGCCTTCGCCGGAAAGGCGGTTGTGGGGAGAGGTGGGGTAAGCCGGCTGATTTCGCCGGTGTGAGGCTATTAACAAGACGGTGAACTAGCCAAACTTCCGGATTACCGCTACCACCTTGCCATGGACTTCCACATTGCTCGCGGGGCTGTAAATAGGCTCCATCTGGCTGTTGGCCGGCTGGAGGCGCACCTGGTCCCCTTCCAGATAGATCTTTTTCAGCGTGGCCTCTTCCCGATCCTTGAGCCAAGCCACCACCATCTCACCGTTGGCCGCCTGAGGCACGGGTTTGACGATAACTACGTCGCCGTCGTCGATCAGGGCGTCAATCATGGAGGTGCCGTGGACCATCAGGCCGTAAAGCCTGCCGTGGCGGCGCTGGAGGTCCGGGGAAATCTCGATGGCGTCGAACTCCGCGCTGGAGGCCACCTCCTCGGTTGAAAACACCGGCAGCGGCATACCGGCGGCGATTGCGCCGATAATCTGGACTCTGGGGGCCGTCGACACCGGCTGCCCGGCCTCGTCCAGCAACTCGATTCCCCGGGCCACGTCCGGCCGCCGGTTCAGGTAGCCGCCCTCCCGCAACCGGTGGAGGTTGTAGTCCACCACCGAGGTGGAACTGATGTCGCAGGCCCTCTGAATGTCCCGGATGGTAGGAGGGATTCCGTTTTCACTAATGAATCCCTGGATAAACTCCAGAATTTGGCGCCGCCTCGGAGAAAGTTTGCCTTTGCCCGCCATGCCCTGCCTCCCTAAAACCTTTGTTCTGTTCCCAGGCTAGCAAAGGGGTTCCTACCTGTCAATGACACTCTGTCACCTCGACGGCGCGCCTGGAGCAAGGTCCCCGACGCCAAACGAGGCCGCCCTGAAAGCAGCCTCGACACGGTGTCGCTAAACGGCGGCTTACCCCACTGAATCGGTAGCCGCACCGCTACCGGCCATCCAAGCCCGGTCGACTTCGAGGCCGGTTAAACTACCGTTGGTTAGGCGGACTCGGTTCCCCGAATGCGGTTCAGTTTAGCCGCGATCCGGGACTTGCGGCGAGCGACGTTGTTCTTGTGCAGCACCCTCTTGCGCACTGTCCGGTCCAGGGTGCTGATCGCGTCCTTGACGACGGGCTCCGCTACCGCCACATCGCCCGACTCCACTGCGCGCAAAGCCTTGCTGATAGCGGTCCTGGTAGCGGTCCTAACGCTGCCATTACGGCGATAGCGTTTCAATGATCGGCGGCCGGCTTTCTTCGCGGGCAAATCGTTCCTCCTGAAGATTATTCCTTATACGTCCAGGTTCTTGACACTGCGAGCATGGGCGTTGATGAAGCTCTTCCGCGGGGCGACATCCTCTCCCATCAGCGCGGAGAACACATCATTCACCTCGACCTCGTTTTCGATGCGGACCAGAAGCATCTGGCGCGTCTCGGGGTTCATGGTGGTCTCCCACAGTTGATCGGGGTTCATCTCGCCCAGGCCCTTGTAGCGTTGGATTTGTATATTCCGCTGCCCCGTCAGCTTGTCCAGCACAACGTCCTTCTCGTTTTCGACGTAGGCGTACTGGATGTTCTTGCCGCTCTGTATGCGGTACAGAGGAGGCTGGGCGATGTACAGGTAGCCCGCGTCGATCAGGGCCTGCATTCGCCGGTAGAAGAAGGTCAACACCAGAGTGCGGATGTGCGAGCCGTCCACGTCGGCATCGGTCATGATGATGATCTTGTGGTACCGCACCTTGGTGGGGTCGAACTCTTCCCCCTCACCCGCGCCCACCGCGGCCACCATGGCGCGGATTTCCTCGTGGCCCAGGATCTTGTCGGGCTGCTGAAGCACCCGTTCCACGTTGAGGATTTTGCCTTTCAGCGGCAATATTGCCTGGAAGCGCCGGTCCCGGCCCATCTTGGCTGAACCGCCCGCGGATTCGCCCTCCACTATGTACAACTCGGACTTCGAGGGGTCGCGTTCCGCGCAGTCGGCCAGCTTACCGGGAAGAGAGGTCCCATCCAGGGCGTTCTTGCGGATCACCAGGTCCCGGGCCCGTTTCGCCGCTTCCCTGGCCCGCTGCGAGGTTAGGCATTTCTCGATGATCCGCTTCCCCTCAGGAAGGTTCTCTTCCAGGTAGCGGGTCAAACCTTCGCCGACCACGGAGTCCACGATGCCCCTGACCTCGGCGTTACCCAGTTTGGTCTTGGTCTGGCCTTCGAATTGGGGATCGGTGAGTTTGACGCTGACCACCCCGGCTAGACCTTCCCGGACATCGTCCCCGAGCAGGTTGGGCTGGTCTTCTTTGATGAATCCCTGCTTGCGAGCGTAGTCGTTGATGACCCGAGTCAGCGCGGTACGGAAGCCCGTCAGATGGACGCCGCCCTCCTGGGTGTTGATACAGTTGGCGAACGAGAACACCGTCTCGCTGAAGCTGTCGTTGTATTGGACCGCCACCTCCACCAGGGTGTCATCCATCGTCTTCTCGTAGTAGAAGGGGATGGCTTGAAGCACCTTGCGGTTCCGGTTGACGTTGCGCACCAGGTTGGCGATGCCGCCGTCGAAGTAGTAGGTGCGCTCCACGTCGCCCCGCCGCGCTTCAAGGTGCCAATTACTCTTGAAGCGAATTTCCAAGCCCTTGTTCAGGTAGGCAATTTCCTTGAAGTGGCTGATCAGGATATCGAAATCGTAATCAATCACCGGGAAGATTTCCGGATCGGGCTGGAAAGCGATGGTGGTGCCTTGAAGGTCGGTCTTCTCCTCCTTCACCATCTTGCCGGTGGGCAGACCCTTGGCGTACTCCTGAAAGTACATCCAGCCGCCGCGCCGAACTTCGGCCCTCAGGTGCTCGGAAAGACCGTTGACCACGGAGCCGCCGACGCCGTGCAGCCCTCCGGTCACTTTGTAGGCCCCCCCACCGAACTTACCGCCGGCATGGAGGGTGGTCATCACAGTTTCAAGCGCCGTCTTACCGGTTGCCGGGTGGATGTCCACCGGGATACCCCGCCCGTCGTCTGTGACCGTGATCAGTCCGCCCTCGTCGATTGAGATATCTACACCGGTGCAGAAGCCGGCCATTGCCTCGTCAACCGCATTGTCCAGCACCTCGTATATCAGATGGTGCAGCCCTCGCTGGTCGGTGCTCCCGATATACATTCCCGGGCGGATTCTGACAGCTTCCAGCCCCTCCAGGACCTGTATATCCTTGGCGGTGTATCCCAATGTTGAGTGTTGCTGCATATAATCCTATCCCGGGCGGATTTGCGCTAAGGGCAGGAATTGGATCAGCCGAAGGTTGCAAGGCGAAGCTTGAGCTTCGCCTCCAACAGCGCCGGTTTATTATACCAGATTCGTAGCTGAGTTACCCGTAATTCCCTCACCAATATACGTCAATTTTATGTCTACTAAGCCCGGTCAGACGAAAATCGTTAGTCTCGCCCCGCATCGGTACGCCTGGCCGGCCGTCAGGCGTGGGGCCCGGTCTGCGTTCAGGCAAGCTGAAAACGCTACCGGCCTGAGTCGTAAGCCGGGTTTCGGTTGTTGGAGCCAGCTTTGTCCGGCGGCTCCCGACGAGATCCTCATCCACACCCGCGGAGGTCCGAAGGAGGTTTGAATCTCTTTAGGGTCCGAGGCTGGCCGCGGAGCGAGGAGGCCCCGGGTTAGGCCGGGAATATTCGGGTGTAAACCCCCGGCGAGCCCGGAGCGTGGGTCATCTGGGGGCGGACGGTTTCCGACCATTGGGGCGGCGCCGCGTTCCGCCACACGTGCCAAGCCTGGCTCTCGCGCACTTCGGCGCTTCCCACCTCATGCAACGTGATGTACTTGGGCTCGCCCATCACCGCCTCAAAGCGCCGGCCCCGAATGTAGCCCGGCACCCGGGAGCAGAGGGGTATGCGTTCGGTGTTGTACTCCTGGTTGAACAGGGCCTCCACCTCGTCCGTCACGGACATCCGGCCCACCACCAGCGCCGGGGCCATGCCGGCCTGGGCCGTCTCTTCGGATACGTCGTCCGGGTAGATCAGCCGGTACACGTTGCGCACTGCATTGATTCCGACCACGGAAGGTGACATGCGTTTCGTCCACTCGGTTGGGTTGTTCAGCCGGTACTGCCAGGCGTCTGAGAAATACGCCTCGGCTTCGTCAAGCTCATAGTAGGCCAGGTATTTCGGCCCGCCCTGGACGGCAACGTAGCGAGCGGCGTCGAGCACTCCGGGGATGGCAAGCCGCTCCGGGATGTGCTCCTCGTTGTACCAACGGTTGAACTCATCTTCGTCCTCAGCTCGCACGTCGGCGTAGACCATCAGCAGGCCTCGCCCTTTCTTGGCCGCCATATCGAACCTCCTCAATGGTCCCTAGGGAAGCATGCCTCAGGGTTTGCAGAGGAAAAGGGGGCTGGGCCGGCTCCCCAAATGAGCCAGGCCGCCCAGCGGTCACGCGAATGGACCCGCGCCGCCTGGATAGTAGTTGTGGCCCGTGCGCAGACTATCCAGCGCGTACTCCACCGCGTGGAATAAGGGCCGGGGCAGGCTGTCCAGCGGGAACCAGCCGCCGTCGGTAAACCTATCCGGCTCGGCCAATCCGGGCTCCTGGCCGTCGATATCTCCCAGAAACTCAATGTCCACGTAATGCTTGCCGTAGGCGATTATATTGCTCACGCAGAGGAACCGCAGATCTCCCACGGTCACACCCAACTCTTCCATGGATTCCCGGCGGGCGCACTGTTCCAGCGACTCGCCCATCTCCAGGTGGCCCCCCGCCGATGCCCAGGTATCTTCGCCGTGGGCGCCCAGCCTTCTGGCCAGGAAGACCCGCCCGTCCCTCACGAATATGACGCCCACACCTATCTGGGGCCTGGCCGCCTCGCCTGTCATGGTGCCGAGTATACCATGGGGCACCGAATAGCACACTCGCCGGGTCACCGCGGGCTGCAGCACCGCTGGAACAAGGACATCTCGCTCCCCATGGCCGTAGCCGCGGTCGGCCCGTGGCTGCAAGCTGGCCCCCGTCGCGAAATCCACTCTATAATAAGCCCGGCTATGCCCCCTCACCCACCCGGACTCTTCCCGGAGGCTCAGACAATGACACCAGATCAGCGAACGACCTTCAACCCCTCCGGGGCGCCTCAGCCCATCGGCGCCTACTCCATGGCCGCGCGGGCCAAAGCGGGCTCTTTGTTGTTCATCGCCGGCCAGGTGCCGGTGGATGACGCCGGAAAGCTGGCTGGTGCGGGAGACGTAGCCGCCCAGACCCGTCAGGTCTTCCAGAACATTGGACAGGTGTTGGAGGGCGCGGGCGCCTCCTTCAGCGACGTGGTGGAGTTCACCACCTACCTGGTCGGGAGAGATTCGGTACAATCCTTTATTCAGGCTCGCACCGAACTCTTCCCCCAAATATTTCCCAACGCCGACTACCCCACCAACACCTTGCTGGTCGTCGCCGGACTGGTCCGGGAAGAGTTCCTGGTGGAGATCAAGGCGGTTGCGTCGCTGCTCTAATGGCCGCGCCGAGCGCCGCTGCGACTCCGAGGCGAGGATTGGTTAGTCGCGCGGGGCTTCGGCCTTCACGCCTTTTTCGGGGCGGCGGGCGAGAACAGCAGGTACCCTGGCCAGGCCGGTTGACGGGCCAGCGCGGCCGCCAGCATAATTGCAAGAGACACTGGATCCAGATCGCGCTCCAACCATCCGGGGAGGGAAAGGGGTATGGCAACGGTCATCAAGAAACGCCGCCTGGGCAGGCCTGTTTCGATCGTCGGCGCGGGCATGTCCCCCTTCGGAGCCTTCAAGGACAAGACCAGCCGCGACCTGTTCGTGGACGCCTTCCATGACCTGATCGACCACATGGACCGGGGCTTCGACATCGAGGACATCGAGACCGCCTACGTGGGCAATTTCTCCTCGGACCTTTTCGAGCGCCAGGGCCACACCGCTCCCATCATCGCCGATTGGCTGGGGTTGACGCCCATCCCGGTAACCCGCGTCGAGAACGCCTGCGCCAGCAGCGGGAGCGCCCTGCGCGAGGGCATCATGGCCATCGCCTCGGGGATGTACGACATCGTGCTGGTGGGCGGCATGGAGAAAATGACCAATCTGCCCACTGACGGGGTGACCGATGTGCTCTTCGCCGCCGCCGACGCCCTCTACGAAGTCCCCGCCGGGCTGACCTTCCCCGGTATCTTCGGCGCCCTGGCCAAGGCCCACATGGACCGGTACGAGACCAGCCTGGACCACCTGCTCAAGGTGGGCATCAAGAACCACCAAAACGGCGCTTTGAACCCGAAGGCCCAGTTCAACATGACCATTCGCGACCTGATGGAACGGCGGAAGGCCCGGGCCCAAGAGCGGGGCCAGCCCGTGCCCGCCTGGCAGAACGAGATGGACTTCTTGCACGACCCTCAGGCCAACCCCTGGATCGCCTGGCCGCTGCGGCTCTACGACTGTGCGCCCATAACCGACGGCGCCGCCTGCGTGCTGCTGGTGGCCTCGGAGTTGGCCGGCAACTTCACCGACAAGCCGGTGCAGATAGCCGGCATGGGCCAGGCCACCGGCCGGCCCCTGCACGACGCCGAGGAGTTGACCTCCCTGGCCTCGGCCAAGGCGGCGGCGGCTCAGGCCTACGAAATGGCCGGAGTGACCCCCAAGGACATCCAGGTCGCCGAAGTCCACGACTGCTTCACCATCGCCGAGATCATCGCATCCGAAGACCTGGGCTTCTTCGCCCCCGGCGAAGGGCCCCGGGCGCTGGACGAGGGCCGGACCGCGCTGGACGGCGACCGGCCCATCAACACCTCCGGCGGCCTCAAGGCCAAGGGGCACCCGGTAGGGGCTTCCGGGGTCGCCCAAGTAATCGAGATTTTCCACCAGCTGCGCGGCGAGGCCGGCCTTCGGCAGCTGCCCGGCCCCGGCCCAGAGGTAGGCCTGACCCACAACGTCGGCGGGACCGGCGGCACCTGCGTGGTCAACATCCTGCGGCGCGGCTAGGAAGCGACATGGCGGACAACACCACCGGATTTACTGCAGCCTCGTATTTCGCCAACTTGAGCCGGGAAAAGCGGCTGAAGGGCGTGCGCTGCCGTTCCTGCGGCGCCCTGTCGGCGTTTCCCCGGCCGATGTGCGCCGCCTGCCGCAGCAAGGACATGGAGTGGCACGAGTTTAGCGGCAAGGGCCGGCTCAGCACCTTTACCTGCATCTCCATCGTCCCGGTATACATGGGCCAGAAAGGCTATGGCCGCGACAACCCCTATTGCACCGGCGTGGTGACCCTGGAGGAAGGCCCTCGGGTGAGCGCCCGCATCCTGGGCGTGGACGGCCGGAACCCTCAAGACATAGAGACCGGCCTGGACCTGGTCCTGGACTTGGAAGAGCTGGACCCGGAAAACCCCTCTCTGGCTTTTCGTCCCGCCTGAACCGGCGCACTGCGCAGCCCGTCCGCGAGCGCCCCGCCGGCCGCCGGGGCAGACCTGTGATTCACCGCGAGAACGGACGCCGGGAGTTGTGTTGCCCCAATCCCAATCGTTGCACCGAAAGCTCAGCTCAATCCTCCTGCCCAATCAACTCGGTTCCCACAAAATGTCGTTCGACGCGAGGGCGTATGGCTTGGAATGACGTCCGCGAAAACCAGGTTGATTGGGTAACCGGCACCGCCGAGAACCTCCGTTTGTTTCCCACTTTGGTAAAGGGGGACAAAGGGGGATTTCCCCGCCGCAAAGTCTACCAATTCAAGTTCCAATTAGCTGCGCTCCGGCCATAATTGGGGGAGTTTTCGGGGAATTTACCCGTCCAAATCGCGCGGCGCGTCTGGTATCATAGCTCAAGCGGCGACAGACTCCGTTCCAGCCAAGCCGCCGGCCCCCGGAACTCGCTTCAACTGGCGGCGGGGATCGCAAGATTCCCTAGGCCCTCTGGGTTGAAGCCGCACGAGCTTTCATGAGAAAAACAAAGATCATCGCGACCATCGGCCCGGCCTCCCGTGACCCGGAGACCCTGGCCCAAATGATTTCAGCAGGCCTGGATTGTGCCCGCCTGAATTTCTCCCACGGGACCTTCGAGGAACACGGGGAGGTTATACGCACGCTGCGGAGGTTGGCGCTGGAGCAAGGGCGTCCGGTGGCCATCCTCCAAGACCTCGGCGGCATAAAAATGCGCCTGGGCCGGTTGGAGGCACCAGTTCACCTCAATAACGGGGATGAAGTGACGCTGGCCGCGGAGGCCGGTTTGGGCCGGACCGGCATTCTGCCCTTCCCCCGTCCCGGCGTGCTGCGCGACCTGCGCCCCGGCCACCAGGTCTTCATCGCCGACGGGACCGTCCGGTTAGAGGTAATTGAGACCGACGGCCTAGAAGTAAAGACCCGGGTGTCCGACGGCGGCACGGTGTCATCGTTCAAAGGGGTCAATCTGCCAGGCGTGACCATCCACGAGCCGGTGCTGACCGATGAAGACAAGGCCGCCCTCCGGTTCGGGGTGGAGCAGGAAGTCGACTGGGTGGCGATCTCCTTCGTCCGGACCCTTGAGGACATCCGGTACGCCAAGACCTACCTGGCCAGCATCGGCAGCACGGCCTCGGTCATGGCCAAGATGGAGCGAGGAGAAGGCATCGACAACCTGGATGCCATCTTGGAAGCGGTTGACGGAGTGATGGTGGCACGGGGCGACTTGGGCGTGGAAATCCCCATGGAACGGGTGCCGGTGGTTCAAAAACAGGTGGTCTCGAAGGCCAACGATGCCGGCAAGGTTTCGGTTATCGCAACCCAGATACTCAGCTCCATGGTGGCTTCACCCAACCCAACCCGGGCTGAAATATCCGATATCGCCAACGCCGTTCTGGACGGCTGCGATGCGATTCTACTTTCCGACGAGACCGCCGTCGGAAAGCACCCGGTGGAGACCATCAAAGTTGCCGACGCCACCATCAGGGAAGCCGAGAGAGTCTACCCTTATCACAAGGACCTCCAATCCAGCGGCCGCACCCAGGCTATCGCCGCCGCCGCCGCGCACTTGGTTCAGGACCTCCAAGCCAAGCCCATTGTGGTCACCAGTACCGGTCGGGCTGCCTTTCAGGTTTCCCGATTCCGGCCCGAAGGCGACATACTCGTTTTTTCCCATGACGCGACGACCCTGAGAAGGGCATCCCTGGGTTGGGGACTGTTTCCCGTGGGTCTGATTCCCCCGGTGCGGGATGTGGCCAACCTGGTCGCCTCGCTGGTCGAAGCCTCCCTGAAAAGCGGACTGGTCAACGAGACGGACGTGGTAACCATAGTTCATGGGTTCCTGCCGGGTGTTTCAGGCACGACCAACACCATCCAGGTCCTGGACATTCGGGAGTACCTCGAGCACACATCGAGCATCCGATCCCTGGAGGAGAGATCATGAGCCGGTTCCCCCGCCGTGCAACCGGACTGCTGTTTGCCCTGCTGCTCACGGTGGCCCTGGTTGGTTGCGCCGAAGCCACGCCGGTCCCAACGGCCACGCCTACACCGACCGCGACCCCGGTGCCGACGCCGACGCCGGTCCCAGCCACCGTGGTGGTACTTGGCGACATCTCTCTGCCCGCGCCCGACCCCGACCGGCTGGCCAAACTGTCTCACCTGCTTTCCGTGGTGCCCAGCGGGTACAACTCAGCGATTTTCATGGATGCCCAGGCCCTGGAGAGTAGCCAGGCGCTCAAGGATGCCCTCAGCTTGGAATCCCTGGGGCTGGCCGGGACGCTGCCGAGTGCGGCCACCGGGCTAGTCAGCCGGCTGGTGCTGGCCACGGGCGAAGGTGGACAAGGAGCTTTCACCGTGCTGGATGGGTCCTTCGACGTTTCAGCCCTCCTGGACGTGGCCAGCGGCTTTGGAATATCCGTCGGCAGCCCGGAACCCGAGGCATACCGGGAGCATCGGGTCTGGAGTATGGACGTGTTCGGGTTGACGCTGGCCGTCGGCGAGGCCGATGATTCCACGGTGGTATTTGCCTCGGGGTCACCCCTGGGTGGGGCCCCGGCGGTGGAACTGGTCAAAGGCGCGCTGGACGTATTCGACGGACTCCAACCCAGCCTGCTGGACGACCCGGAGATCCGGGGCCTCGTCGATCAGCTACCCTCGGGCTTCGCCGCCACCGTGATCCGCAATTGCGGCGACCTGGGAGAACTGGGTGCGATAATCGACCTGCCCGGTTGCGCCGGCGCGGCGGTAAGCGCCGGCCTGCAAGCGGACCAGACCGTGGTTTTCTACGGCCTGGCCAGCTTCGAAGACGAGTCCATGGCGACGGCGGCGCTGGAAACGGCTCTGGAACGGATCGAGGAGGGAGTGGATCTATCCTTCGGGGAGTTGGCGTTGGACCGGGAAGGCTCGCTGGTCTTAGCCAGGGTCCTGGTCGACCCGGACCAGGTGGCCGAGGCAGCCCGGTCCCTGACAATGCCGCAGCAGTAACGGCGGCCCGAGGCACGGTAAACGGGCTCAATAGCAACTCATTGCAACCCAGGGGGTAGCTCAGAAGATGAAAGTAACCGAACGAACGCGCATCCGGACTCATCCGGAACGGGCCGTACCCGGCGAGGCCGCCGATATCCTGTCGGAGGGTCTGGTGGCGCATCTGGGGCTCGTGCAGGACGGCCAGCCGGTAGTGATACCCCTCTCTTACCACTACGATCTCGCGAAGCCGGACCGCATGTATCTCCACGGCGCGGTCAAGAGTCGAGCCCTCGAACATCTCGCCAACGGGGTACCCGTATGCGTAACGGTGACCCTTGTGGACAGCCTGGTCTACTCACGAAAGGCTATGAACCACTCGATGAACTACCGGAGTGTCGTTCTGTTCGGCAAGGCCACAGCCATCACGGATCAGTCTGAAAAGTTTGAGCTGTTGGACCGGATGGTGCGCCGTTACTTTCCCGGCCGCGCCATCGGCCGCGACTATGAACCGCCGCCGCCGGCCGACCTCGGCATTACCGCGATGGTGGAGGTACGGATCGAAGAGTGGAACGCCAAGGCCCGGCGGGGCGGTCCCACCGGCCCGGACGACGACAAGCCCGGCGCGCCCGGCGCGGCTGGTATTGTTGAACTCGGCCGAGGCTAGCCCGCCGCCTAAGACCGGGGAAGGTTGCTCTTGCCCATCAGGTAGGAGTCCACGCCCCGGGCTGCTTCCCGGCCCTCGGCAATAGCCCAGACCACCAGCGATTGTCCCCGCGCCGCATCGCCACCGGCAAATACGCCGGGGACGCTGGTCATCTTGTTCCCGTCGGTCTTCACGTTACCCCGGCCGTCCAGTTTCACCCCAATTTGGGCCAGCATCCCGTCATGCTGCGGGTGGAGGAATCCCATCGCCAGCAGCACCAGGTCGGTTTCCACGATGAAGTCGCTGTCCGCAACTTCCCTCATGCCGGGCCGGCCATTATTGCTCGGTTGGTCCCACTGGACCCGGACGGCGTGCAGCCGCTCCACCGTGCCGTTGCTGCCCATAAATGCCTTGGTTAGAACGTTATAGCCTCGGACGCCGCCCTCTTCGTGAGCCGGGGACAAGCGTAAGACGGCGGGCCACTGCGGCCAGGGGTTATGGGGCTGCCTCTCCACGGGCGGTTCAGGCAAGAGTTCATACTGGAAAACGACATTGGCGCCCTGCCGGAGTGCCGTGCCCAGGCAGTCGGCTCCGGTATCGCCGCCACCCAAGATCACCACTCGTTTGCCCTCGGCGGTGATACGCTCCGACGGATCGAGTTCTTCGCCATCCAATATCCGGTTCTGCTGCGTCAGGTACTCCATGGCCAGGTGAATGCCGCCCAGCTCCCGGCCAGGAACGGGCAAGTCCCGCGCCTGGGTCGAGCCACAAGTAAGACAGACGGCGTCGAAGTCCGCCAGCAACATTTCCACCGGGTAGCTCACTCCCACGTCGACTCCGGTCTTAAAGGTGACCCCTTCCGCGGCCAACAGGTCGATCCGGCGGCGCACCACCTGCTTGTCGAGCTTGAAGTCAGGTATTCCCAGGGCCAATATGCCGCCGATCCGATCGGCCCGTTCGAAGACGGTGACTGAGTGGCCGGCGCGGTTGAGCTGTTGGGCCGCCGCCAGTCCCGCCGGACCCGAGCCCACCACCGCGACTCTCTTGCCGGTGCGCGCCTCGGGAGGCTCAGGCTTGATCCAGCCCTCGGCGAAACCCCGTTCGGCGATCTGCTTCTCGATATACTCGATGGTCACCGGGTCGCCATTGATGCTCAAGACGCATGAAGCCTCACACGGAGCGGGGCACACGCGGCCCGTGAATTCGGGGAAGTTGTTGGTGGCCAGGAGTACTTCCAGGGCTTGTTCCCAATTGCCCAGGTACACCTGGTGGTTGAACTCCGGGATTACGTTCCCGAGGGGGCATCCCATATGGCAGAAGGGAACGGCACAGTCCATGCACCGGGAGCCCTGCTCCTGCGCCTGGACATCGAGCCAGGGCACGTAAAGCTCCTGGTAGTCTTCGGTTCTTTCGAGCACGGGCCGCCTCTCCGGTGTCTGGCGCCCGGCGTCCATGAATCCAGTGGGCTTACCCATGGTGAGTCGCCTGCAGTTCCGTCTTGCCCTTCGCCCGCGCCTCATCCAGTACCCGCCGGTAATCCCTAGGCATGACCTTCTTGAACCGGGGCAGAGCCTCGTCCCAGTTAGCCAGGATTCGGCGGGCCGGCCCGCTGCCGGTGAGCTTCAAATGCTCTTCAATCATGCGCTTGAGCGTCGCCACGTCCTCGGGGTCGGTGACCGGTTCGAGGTCCGCCAGGCCCGGGTTGAAGCGAATCTCAAAGTCGCCGTCCTCATCGTTGACGAAGGCGATGCCCCCGCTCATCCCGGCGGCAAAGTTGCGGCCCGTTCGCCCCAACACCACCACCACTCCGCCGGTCATATATTCGCAAGCGTGGTCCCCAACTCCCTCGACGATAGCGTGCACGCCGCTGTTGCGGACACAGAATCGCTCGCCGGCGAGGCCTCGAATATATACCTGGCCGCCGGTGGCGCCGTACAGCACCACGTTGCCTATCAAAATGTTCTCTTCAGGGACAAAGCTGGCATCGCTGGGTGCGCAGACCACGATGCGGCCTCCGGTCATCCCTTTGCCCAAGTAGTCGTTGGTGTCCCCTTCCAGGTGAACGTCGATCCCCTTGGCCAGGAAGGCACAGAAGCTCTGACCCGCCGAGCCGGTGAAATTGATTCTGATCGTCTCGGGCGGAAGGCCCTCCTCGCCGTACCGTTTGGCAACCTTGCCACTGAGCATGGCGCCGACGGTCCGGTTGGCATTGCAGATGGGCAGCTCTATCTTCACCCGTTCCTTATTATTCAAAGCCGGCTCGGCCAACTCGATCAACTGGTGGTCCAGCGCCCGGTCCAAGCCATGGTCCTGCTCCTCACAGCAGTGTGCCGCCTCGTCGGGGCTTCTGGGCTGCTGCCGGTAGAGTAGCCGGGCCAGGTCTACTCCCTTGGCCTTCCAGTGGTAGACGGCCTCTCGGGCGTCCAACAGGTCCGCCCGGCCCACCATCTCGTTGACCGTGCGGAAGCCCAGCTCGGCCATGATTTCTCGCATCTCTTCGGCCACGAAGTTGAAGTAGCTGACCAGGTACTCCGGCTGGCCGGTAAACCGCTTGCGCAGCTCCGGGTCCTGAGTCGCGATACCCACCATGCAGGTCCCCAGGTGGCACTTGCGCAGCATGATACAGCCGTTGACGATCAGGGGTGCAGTAGCGTATCCGAACTCCTCAGCCCCCAGCAGCGCGGCGATAACCGTGTCCCGGCCTGTCTTGAGTTGGCCGTCGGCCTGCACCACGATCCGGCCCCGCAACCCGTTGGCAACCAGGACCTGTTGGGTCTCGGCAATGCCCAGCTCCCACGGGAGCCCGGCGTGTTTGATGGACGACTCAGGCGAATTGCCGGTGCCGCCGTCGTGGCCGCTGATGAGGACCACGTCGGCGTGACCCTTGGCTACCCCGGCGGCCACGGTGCCCACGCCCACCTCGGCGACCAACTTCACGTGTATCCTGGCCTCAGGATTGATGTTCTTCAAATCGTGGATCAGCTGAGCCAGATCCTCGATGGAGTATATGTCGTGGTGAGGCGGCGGGGAGATCAGCTCCACGCCCGGGGTTGTCCGGCGGACCCAGCCGATGTACTCGTCTATTTTGTTCCCGGACAACTGGCCGCCTTCGCCGGGTTTGGAGCCCTGGGCCATTTTTATCTGCAGATCCGTGGCGTTGACCAGGTAGTTTGCGGTGACGCCGAACCGCCCCGAAGCCACCTGTTTCATCGCGCTGCTGCGAGAGTCGCCGTTGGCGTCGGGGGTGTAGCGGTGGAAATCCTCTCCACCCTCGCCGGTGTTGCTCCGCGCTCCCATCCGGTTCATGGCTATGGCTATAGTCTCGTGGGATTCCCGGCTGATGGAGCCAAGGGACACCGCCCCGGTTGCGAACCGTTTGACGATCTCCGACGCCGGCTCGACTTCCTCCAAGGGAACCGCAGCCTGGGTCTTCTTCAACTCCAACAGCCCGCGCAGGGTGGCCATCTTCTGGCTCTGGTCATTGACCAAACTGGCAAATTCTTTGTAGGTCTCCCAATTGTTGGACCGTGTCGCGTCCTGCAGTTTGGCGATGACCTCCGGGTTCCATTGGTGAAACTCCCCGTGCCGGCGCCACTGGTAGAAACCACCCGTCATCAACTCCCGCTGGCTGGACGGGTGCTGAGATTCGAAGGCGGATCGGTGCCGCTGGAGGACCTCTTCCTCGACGGCGTCCAAGCCGATGCCCTGGATTCGAGATGGGGTCCAGCTAAAATACTCGTCGACCAACTCCTGGTTCAGCCCGATGGCCTCGAAGATCTGGGCCCCCCGGTAGCTCCGGACCGTGGATATGCCCATCTTGGACATGACCTTCAGGACGCCCTTCTGGTTGGCTTTGATGTAGTTCTTCTCGGCGTAATCCGGCTTGGTGCCGTTCAACTCCTCAGCCGCGGCCATCTCGCGGACTGTCGCCAGGGCCAGGTACGGGTTTACGGCCCCGGCCCCGTACCCGATGAGCAGGGAAAAGTGGTGCACCTCCCGAGGCTCGCCGGACTCCACCACCAGCCCCACCTTGGTGCGGGTGCCCTCGCGGATCAGGTGATGGTGCACCGCCGCCGTGGCCAGCAGGCTGGGAATGGGAGCATGTTGCCGGTCCACACCCCGGTCGGAAAGGATGATGATGCTGTAGCCATCCCGGATGGCCCGGGATGCTTCGGCGCGCAGCCGGTCCAAGGCCGACTTCAGAGAGTTCGGCCCGTGCAGGGCGTCAAACAGGCTGGACAAGGTTATGGACCGGACTTCCCCAACATTGACCTTCCGGATCTTCTGTAGGTCCCGGTCGGAGATAATCGGTGACATCAACTGCAACTGGTGACAGTGCTTTGCCGTCTCTTCGAAGAGGTTCTGGTCACAGCCGATGAAAGACTGAAGGGAGGTCACCAACTCCTCCCGAATAGCGTCCAACGGCGGATTGGTCACCTGGGCGAAGAACTGCTTGAAGTAGTTGAACAGCAGTTGGTTCTGGTCGGACAACACCGCCAGGGGGGTGTCGTTCCCCATGGAGCCGACCGCTTCGGCGCCGTGGCGGGCCATGGGCGCGGTCAGCATGCGAAGCTCTTCCATGGTATAACCGAAGGCCTGCTTCTGCTGCCGCAAATCGGAACGGCCGTCACTGTTAGCTCCGGCCCCTGGGGAAGACGCGGCGGCGAGGCCGGCCGGTTCAGGCAGGTCATCCAGGGCCACCTTGTAGTCGTTCAACCACTGGCCGTAGGGCTGCCGACTGGCCAGTTTGTGCTTCAACTCCTCGTCACCGATAATCCGCCCTTCTTCAAGGTTGACCAGGAACATCCGGCCGGGTTGAAGCCTGCCTTTCTCTTTAATCTGCGACGGAGGGATGTTCAGCACGCCCGTTTCCGAGGACATCACCAGCTTGTCGTCTTTGGTAATGGTGTAGCGGAAGGGGCGGAAGCCGTTCCGGTCGAGCAGGGCGCAGATGCTGCGCCCGTTGCTGGAAACGATCATCGCCGGGCCGTCCCACGGCTCCATCAGGCAGGAATGGTACTCGAAGAAGTCCTTCTTCTCCTGGATCATGGTTGTGTGCTGCTCCCACGCCTCAGGGATCAGCATGAGCATGGCGTGGTCCAGGTCCCGTCCGGTCATGAGCAACAGTTCCAGGGCGTTGTCGATGCTGGCAGTATCGCTGGCCCCCGCTGTCATGATGGGCGGGATCTTGCGCATATCCTCGCCAAACAGCGTCGACTGAAACTGGGCCTCGCGGGCATGCATCCAGTTGAGGTTACCTCGCAGGGTGTTGATCTCACCGTTGTGGGCCAAATACCGGTAGGGGTGAGCCAGCTTCCAGTGTCCCAGGGTATTGGTGCTGAACCGGGAGTGGACCAGCCCGAAGGCGCTCACCAACGTCTCGTCGGCCAGGTCCCGGTAGAACCCCAAGATCTGGTGGGCCAACAGCAGGCCTTTGTAGACGATGGTGTTGCAAGACAGGCTGCAAATATAGAAATAGTCGGCCTCTTCGTCGGTGAGGCCCCAATCTTCCGCGCCGTGTTCTATCACCTTGCGGACCACGTAGAGCTTTCGCTCCAGTTGGTCTCGGCCGTCGATCCGGGAGCCAGGGCCGATGAACACCTGCCAGATACTGGGGCAAACGCGGCGGGAATCCCGGCCCAGTTTGCTGGGGTCCACGGGCACTTCTCGCCAACCCAAGAACTCCAACCCTTCTTGCTCGATGACCCGCTCCACCAGTCCCCGGCATTTCTCTTGACTCTCGGGTTGGGGGGGTAAAAACACCATGCCGACCCCGTAGTCCCCATCAGCGGGTAGGTCGATGCCCAACCGGGAACCTTCCGCCCGGAAAAACCGGTGGGGCATTTGGATGAGGATGCCGGCCCCGTCGCCGGTCTCCGGGTCGCAGCCGGCGGCTCCCCGGTGGCCGAGGTTGACCAGCACTTGCAGTGACTCACCGATTATCTGGTGTGACTTCTCGCCCCTGATGTTAGCGACTACACCTACGCCGCAACTATCATGCTCTTGCTCGGGCGAATACAGCCCTTGCCGGGCCAGCTCTTTAAATGGGTTCATCTGGTGTTTCCTGGCTTAAGGTTTTCGAACAACGAGTCTCGCATCTGGGCCCGCCAACGAATAACCGTGGCCGCCTGCTCGCAAGCCCGTGGAGCGCCCCGCAATCGAGGGCTCGAATAATTATTTGATAAATATATCACAATCGATTACGGTCTCAAAAGGCCCGAGGTCTCGGCTCTCCGGATTCCAATAGCAAAAGGCCGGCCCCGCCAGCTTGGAAAAGTTTCTCCCGCCAAGCGTATCTGCCAAGTTAGTAGAGTATTATAACCTGCTATTTAGAATATGAGTAGCCCCAAAAGCCAAACTTTCACACCAAAATGTTAAATCTTTGTTACGAAATGCGATTCGAAGTGGAAAAACTCTCCCACTTTCTCCACCAGTAGCCAGCCGGGCGTTCCAAGACCACTCCGGAATCCGGCCATTCCGAAGGGCCGCAGCCGGCCCGGCGGCCTCGGATGGACTTCGGTCCTCACCCCTTAACAGGGGATACGCTCCGGCCCCAGGGCATCGGCGTAAGCATCAAAGAAGCGCTCGATCTTGCCCCGGTCGACTCCTTGGGCCGTGTCCAGCCTGCCCCAAGCGGCGAGGGCCACGGTGCCCGCGGGAATCTTGTCGTAGGACCGGGTCACGCCCCAATCCGCCGCCAAGCCGAGACCGTCCATGATGCCGCGGAGCGGAGCCGCGCCACGTCATCGTCGGCGGGCAGGTTGTAGCTGACCACGATGTTGCTGTGCTCCAGATTATGTACTATCAGCTCGTCGGGCAGTCCCCCGGGATAGAAACCGCAGTCTGCCCAACCCGCCAGGTGGTCGCCCGAGGTGGGTGGCGTGGTGTTGTAGTCCACGCTATCCCCATCAGGGACATGGTTCGCGGTTGGCATGGTCACTATTCGATAGGCGGGATCCAAGTTAGGCGCCGCCGGGGGAACCACCACTGACATTTCGGCACTTGAAACGCTAACCAAATCGCTAAACAACTGGCTCAGCTCAGCAACGGCAATCTCCAGACTGATCGCCACTCCGTCTCCATCAACGTCGATCTGCAGCCGCTCCACCAATTCCCTGGTCTGGGCGTCGGGACTCGCCCCCGAAACGAGTTTCAAGATGCCGTCCAGGAAATTGCCGAACACGGTTGCCGAATCGGCGCTTCCAAAGTTCAGGGTCACCCTCAACTTCAAGTCCTGCCCGTCCTGGTCCAGGGACAACCCAACGAGCGCCAAGTCCCGAACGGCGCCCAGCACCGCCGGCAGATTCTCGACGCTGTCGCCCAGGAAGGGGATGTCACCGAGGGGCAACTGGTCCTGGAGCGCCCCGGAGGGGACTTCCAGTACCAATCGAATCAGCCCATCATCAAGGTCGCTGAGAGCGGCCTGCACCTCACCTGATGCCCGATCACGATCCCCGTCCTAGACGTCGATCACCGCCCGGACTGCCTCCAGGGTGCCCACGACCAGATTATCTCCCTCCAACACCACCAGAGCCCCTTGGTCCTGATCATCTTCGGCCGAGTGGACCCGCCGTCCTTTGTAATCCGTTGCCGTCAGCGGCGCCTCTCCGGCTGCTTGGAGAGCGGCAACAACGGCGTCTTCATCGAAGCTGCCGCGGACGATGATTCCAAGAAAATCACCGGGCCGCGAGACATCGGCGAAAAACGTGGCGTGAGAAATCTTCCGGAAGTCCACCCCCGTCTGCGCCATGGCCTCGTTCAGGAGTTGGTCGATCGTCTGAAGATCACCCCCGTCAACGGGCAAGGCTTGGTAGATCGACTCCAGGTCCACATCGTTCAGAATCTTTTCAAACTGGATACTGCCGATCAAGCTGGAACCCTCCGGCACCAGCTTCTCAGTATCGGTCTCTTTACCGCCGCCACAGGCGAATGAGGCCAGCCCAGCTAGCAGAACAAGTCCCAGCAATACCACGACCCGGTGCCTGAGCAAAGTGCGCATTGTGTCCTCCCACTGAATCTCCCGTTAGTTGACCATATCCAGACCGACGCCTATACTCGAATCAAAGGGCGGCATTCCAAGAGCGAGGTTAAGGCGACGAATCCGGCAGATTTGGCGCAGTTGGTGGTGGAGGTAGCCTCAGACAAATTGGCTGAGGACATTGTGATGCTGGACCTGCGCCGGGTAGCTTCCTTCGCGGATTATTTCGTCATCATGTCGGCCGAGTCCTCGCGCCAGATCGAGGCCTTGGAAGAAGACATCACCCAGGCCCTCAAAGACGCCCAGGTGCGCCGCTTCCACCGGGAGGGCACGCCTTCCGCCGGGTGGGTGCTTCTGGACTTCAGCGACGTGATCATCCACATCTTCGGCCCCGAAGAGCGCGAGTATTACGACTTGGAGCGCCTCTGGTCCGGGGCCTCCCAGGTGGTTAGAGTTCTTTGATCCACGGATCGGTGCACCGGTCGTAGTCAAGGATTTCCTCTGGGCTGAAGAACAGGCTTATCTCCCGCACAGCTGACTCCTGGCTGTCGGAGCCGTGGACCAAGTTCCTACCGATGTCCAGCGCCAGATCGCCCCGAATGGTTCCCAGGGGCGAGCCCGCCGGACTGGTTTCGCCCATGGTCCTACGGACCACCTTTACCGCGTCATCCGCCCGCCAGACCATGGCCACCACGGGCGACGAAGTAATGAACTCCACCAGCGTGGGGAAAAAGTCCCGTTTCTCGTGTTCCGCGTAGTGCTGCCGGGCCAAGGGCTCGCTGACCCGCATCAGCTTCAGCGCCGCCAGTTTCAGACCCCGCCTTTCCAGCCGGGAGATAATCTCGCCGATGAGGCCTCGTTGAACTCCATCGGGCTTGACCAAAACCAATGTCCGCTCCATATTCTGCACCTGTTCGCTTAGTCTATATCGAATTCTACAGTCATTCATTTCACTGCGGAGACGCAGGGAGCGCCGAGTTCTGTCCCTCGGTGTGCTCCGCGTCTCAGCGTTGAATTACCAGTCATCTCTGCTGGGGCGTCCAATCCCGCCGCTTGGGTCCGCCGATGCTGGGCATTCGAAGGTAGTTGGGCTGAAGCGTGGCCAGGTCGGAGGTGTCACCGGCGGTCAGCTTATCCCATCCCAGGGCGGCCAGTGACCACGGCCGGGAAGCCGGCACGGGCCGGACCAGCACCCCAAGCGGCCCCAGCCGTTCCTTAATTAGCTCGAACCAGTTGAAGATTGCCTCCCCGCAAAGCAGGGTCGGCTCTTTGATGCACTCCAGCACCTCTTCGGCGGGGCCAATCTGGTCCTCCCGAGTGCGCCGGCCGTCGGGGCCAAAGTGGGCGGAGGCCACCTCGCTCCGCCCGGCGTCCACCATGGCGCACACCGGCAGGCCCGAAGCCAGGTGCGGGTAGGCCTCCAGGTCCAGGGTTTCCACGCCGATCAGAGGTTTCCCCGCGGATACGGCGAGGCCCTTGGCCACGCTCATCCCCACTCTGAGGGCACTGAACCCGCCGGGCCCCAGAGCCACCGCGATGCCCTGCAAGTCACCGGGGGCCAGCCCGCGACCCTGAAGGGTCTGAATCACCGCCGGCATCAGCTCCGCCGTGTGGTTCACCGTGGAGTACCAGCACCGGCTCGCAACGACCCGGCCTTCATCGGCCAGAGCTACCCCGGCGTACCGGGTGGACGTGTCGACGGCGAGAAGCATCTAGGAATTGACCTCCTCGGTCACGGGGAAGGCGCCGGCCAGGCTTTGCAGCAGCGCCGCATAACGGGGAGTCTCCGCCGAGAGTGTTAGTATCCGGCAGTCTTCGCCGGCCCCGTAGTCCAAAGATATCCAACAGCAGATCGGGGGGAACAGTTCTTCGGCCCGGTCGGCCCACTCGATGACGCAGACGCCTTCGCCGAACAGCTGCTCGTCCAAGCCCAGGTCCCAGGCTTCGGACGGGCCACCGATTCGGTACAGGTCCAGGTGGTAGAGCAGCAGGCGGCCCTGGTGCCTATGGGTCAGGACGAAGGTAGGGCTGCGAACGTATCCCGGAACTTCGAGCCCTCGGGCGATACCCTGAGTCAAACAGGTCTTGCCGGCGCCCAGAGTGCCGGTCAGCAAATATGCGTCCCCGGGTTGAGCTTGGGCGCCGATGGCCTGGCCAACCGCCTGGGTCTCTTCGGGGCTCCTCGATCGAATGCGAAGGGAGTGCGCCATGGTTACCCGAAATGGTCCCATCCGGCACGGCCGGCCACTGTTTCCCTCCCGGCGGAGTCGACGACGACGACCCGGCCCGGCTCACCGGCCAGAATCTCCCCTACCACGGCGGCCTCCCCCGGCAGCAGGCGCATCACCTTCTCCATCAGCTCCGGAGTGGCGGTAAACAGCAATTTATAATCCTCTCCTCCGGCCAGCGCCAGGTCCAGATAGCTGTCCGGGAAAGTTTGTTGCAACATCGGATGTGCCGGGACCCGGTCCGCGAAGACGCGGGCCGAAAGACCGCTGGCCCGGCAAAGCTTGGACAGGTCATCGGCCAGGCCATCGCTCACGTCCATGGCCGCCAGTACCCCGGCGCCGGCCAGGACCCGCCCTTCAGCTACCGCTGGCTCGGGCCGGCGGTGACACCGGCGCAAATAACCCGCCGCCTCGGGAGAAGCATCCAGGCCATCCAGCATCAATCGCAGACCGCCTCCGGAGCCACCCAGAGGTCCGGTTACCCCAACTCGGTCGCCGGCACGAGCGGCGGTCCGCAGCATCGGCATGCCGGAGTGGACGCCGGTGAGGGCCACGGTGATGAACACCACGGGCGAGCGCACCATGTCGCCGCCCACGATGGCAACGCCGTACTTGTTTCCGGCCTCCAGCATACCGCCGTACAGCTCTTTCAGGTCTTCAACCTCGGTCTCAGGAGGAAGACCCAGGGTGACCAAAGCGAACAGTGGCAGTCCGCCCATGGCGGCGATGTCGCTGATGTTGGATGCCAGAGACTTCCACCCCAGATCCCGCCAGGGGATGGTGACACGGGTGAAGTGGACTTCTTCAACCACGGTGTCCGTGGTGAAAAGCTCGGTGGCTTCGCCGGCCCTCCAGGCGGCGGTGTCGTCTCCGGTGTCTACCAGTAGGCGGAAGGCGAAAGGGGAGGCGTTATCAGGCCCAGCCCGGTGCTCCACAATCATGGCGTTCAGCAACTCGATAACGCCGAACTCGCCCAGTTCCTTTATCTGCATCGCCCGGCAATTATATCCTTCTTCCTCCGTTCCGCTCAAGCGCTGAGGTCCGGGAAAGCCGGCACTGGATGTGGCTAAGACGCCCAGGAAATTTTGAAATTGAGCTTGGAATCGGGTTCGAAAGAGATGATGAACCGAGTGTTGCCCACGCCAAGGATTGGAGAAGGCTATGGGTGGGAGTAATCACCGGCTGAAACCGGTCCATTTTGGGTCTGCTGGGCGGAGCCGGGAATGCCAAATTCGCCTTGACATGAATCCGGCCCCCCGATATACTGTTGTTGCTGTCGTCCGAGAAGGGCGGCAGTGGCACTTTAACAGTTGAATAGTGGAAGGAAGCTAGGTATTCGAATTAGAGAGTTTGATCCTGGCTCAGGGTGAACGCTGGCGGCGCGCTTAATGCATGCAAGTCGAGCGTACCTCCCGGCTTCGGCCGGGTAGGGAAGCGGCAGACGGCTGAGTAACGCGTGAGTAATCTACCCTTCGGTGGGGTACAGCCCCGAGAAATCGAGGTTAATCCCGCATACGATCCCTTGGCCCTGGTTGAGGGATGAAAGCCTCCGGGCGCCGAAGGAGGAGCTCGCGTCCTATCAGGTAGTTGGTGGGGTAATGGCCTACCAAGCCGATGACGGGTAGCTGGTCTGAGAGGACGACCAGCCAGAAGGGGACTGAGACACGGCCCCTACTCCTACGGGAGGCAGCAGCAGGGAATCTTGGGCAATGGGCGAAAGCCTGACCCAGCGACGTCGCGTGGGGGAAGAAGGCCTTAGGGCTGTAAACCCCTTTTCCAAGGGAAGAGGAAGGACGGTACCTTGGGAATAAGCTCCGGCTAACTACGTGCCAGCAGCCGCGGTAACACGTAGGGGGCGAGCGTTGTCCGGATTTATTGGGCGTAAAGAGCTCGTAGGCGGTTCAGTAAGTCGGGTGTGAAAACTCAAGGCTCAACCTTGAGACGCCACTCGATACTGCTGTGACTTGAGTCCGGTAGAGGAGTGTGGAATTCCTGGTGTAGCGGTGAAATGCGCAGATATCAGGAGGAACACCAGCGGCGAAGGCGCCGCTCTGGGCCGTAACTGACGCTGAGGAGCGAAAGCATGGGTAGCAAACAGGATTAGATACCCTGGTAGTCCATGCCGTAAACGTTGGGCACTAGGTATGGGATCTTATCAATGGATTCCGTGCCGTAGCTAACGCATTAAGTGCCCCGCCTGGGGAGTACGGCCGCAAGGCTAAAACTCAAAGGAATTGACGGGGGCCCGCACAAGCGGCGGAGCATGTTGCTTAATTCGAGGCAACGCGAAGAACCTTACCTGGGTTTGACA